>Ga0302326_10016454_pt1 | contig 15485 bp, 15 predicted proteins | sample Palsa_T0_3_FD_202264 | JGI IMG/M metagenome (GOLD analysis project Ga0302326, IMG submission 202264) | Peat permafrost microbial communities from Stordalen Mire near Abisko, Sweden - Palsa_T0_3 | ecosystem: Environmental > Terrestrial > Soil > Palsa > Peat permafrost | place: Sweden: Abisko...
TAAATTCGTAGAGATGAACGCTGACATCAGAGGTAAGTTTTCCGCTATCGAGATCTGGAGTGTTCAGCTCGACTACCGTTGCGCCAGACTTCTTCAGATCCTCGACCGCCTGGTTCGCGATACTATTGACCTCGTCATTGATGGGTGCCGTGCCGAAGAAACTGCGTACTACGCCGATGCGCTTGCCCTGCAGACCATTGGCCTTCAGGAATTTCGTGTAGTCCTCCTCGGTATTCCCGACGCTCCATGCCGTAGCCGGATCGTTAGGGTCATAGCCGACGAGCACGTTTAACATCTTCGCCGCGTCAGTAACGGTGCGGGCGAGCGGACCAGCGGCATCCTGGGTGAATGAGACCGGGATAATGCCGGCTCGGCTGACGAGACCGCGAGCGTCGGGCGAATACCCACGATGCTGTTCGCCGACGCTGGTGATCGGATGGAGTTGACGGTGTCAGTGCCAATGCCCGCAATCGCGAAATTGGCAGCCAGACCCGCGGCGGTACCACCACTCGACCCGCCAGGCGTGCGGGTCAGGTCATAGGGATTGAGGGTCTGCCCTTGAATCGAGCTGACCGTTTCACCCCACATCGCGAACTCGTGCAGGTTGACCTTAGCGAGGATGATTGCGCCCGCGCTGCGCAATTTCTGAGCAATCGCCGCATCCGTGGCGGGAGTGTATCCCGCCAGGCTGAGCGAGCCGCCCGTCGTCGGCATGTCTTTGGTGTTGACATTGTCTTTCAGCAGCACTGGGATTCCATGGAGCGGGCCGACGAACTTCCCGGTCCTGCGGAAATTTTCATCTAGCGCAGCCGTCTCTTCCAAGGCCCGAGGATTGAGAAAGATCACCACATTGAGCTTCGGGCCCGCCTGGTTGCAGGCCCGGATGCCCTCGAGATAAGCCTGCACCAACTTTACGGATGTGAGAGCGCCGGACTTGTATGCCGCTTGCACATCGCTGATTGTGGCCTCATCGAGAAGAAATGTTTGACTGAATTCTGCGCCCCAGCGCCGTTCGCCACCAACATGACCGTCCCAAACATCATAAGGCGCGTGAATTTCATAGGAACTCCCATCGCGGGTAATTTTTTGATCCAACCGGGCTGGATGCTCTCTCTTTCTTCATTTTGCGTCACGACCGTAGTTAATAAACTGGAGGCGGGAGCTTAGCACGACGGGTACGTTGCGTCAAAACACTAACACTGAAAGGCGACCGTCAGGTCGGCCAGCGAAGACGCGGGTGAGCTGAGATAAATCGAGTGGACGAAAACCTTGCACTCGTTGCATTCGGCTCTTGTTTCGTTGTACATTCGAAAAACGTATCGTGGCGTGACGGGCATGCGATTGATCTCGAAACGCGTAGCGTGGCTTTCTCTGTTGCTGACGTTGTGGTCAGCATTAGCGTTTGCCATGCATCACCATTCAAACGCAGATGAGTCTGCCTCTTGCCAGGTTTGCGTCGCGGCGCATTCAGCAACGCCGATAATCTTTGCCCCCACTCCCAAGCCGCTATTCTGTAGCTTGGCGGCATTCCGGCCCCAAACAGTAGCGGCGAAGCAACGCGTGATAGCCTTCGCCCTGTGTGTCCGCCCGCCTCCTAGCGTCTAAAAATCAAATCTCAGCTGTGTGTAGACCCGGTTCTCGTCCCGTGAACCGCGTCGTTGATTTTTATACGGACCAATTTCATCTGGAGGAATTCATGTTGACTTCTTGCAAGAGGTCGCTTCGTGCGGCTTGTATGGTGGTTTTCTGTTTAGCGCTGGGCCTTCACGCTCATGCGCAGTCGGGCGGCAATTCAGGATCGATTAACGGCATCGTCGTAGATCCTACTGGCGCGGTGGTGCCTGACGCGAACGTTGAGATTCACCAAGCGGTCAGCGGCTATGACCGAACCACCATTACGGACATTAACGGAAAGTTCGATTTTCCAAACGTGCCGTTTAATCCATATCACATGACAGTTACGGCCACGGGATTCGCGCAATACGCGCAGGATGTCGAGACCCGGTCGGTGGTACCCGTGACGATGAAAGTCGGTTTGGCGGTGGCCGGGAGTTCCACCATGGTTTCGGTTGAGGCAGGGGAAGACCTCGTAGAGAACGATCCAACTTTCCATTCCGACATCGACAAGAATTTATTCGACAAGCTTCCCCTGGAAAGCACGACATCGTCGCTGAGTTCGCTGGTTACTCTCTCCACGCCGGGAATCGCCGCTGATTCCAATGGCCTCTTCCACGGGATCGGCGACCACGCCTCGAATTCGTTCTCCATCGACGGCCAGCCGATCACGGACCAGCAAAGTAAAGTGTTCTCCAACCAGCTTCCCGTCGATTCCATTCAATCGATGGAAGTCATTTCTGGCGCGCCGCCGGCGGAATACGGAGGCAAGACGAGCGTGGTGATTGTGGCGACTACACGCTCAGGCCAGGGCGTAACCACGCCTCATGGAAGCGTAAACGTTTCCTATGGTTCGTTCGGGACCTCCAATATCGACGCCGATCTCGCTTACGGGAGCAAAACTTGGGGAAACTACATCGCCGTAGGCGGGTTGAACACCGGTCGATTCCTTGATCCGCCGGAATTTCAGGTGCTGCATGACAAAGGCAATGAAGAAAACGTGTTCGACCGTGTGGATTACCAACTCTCAACCGCCGACTCGATTCACCTGGACTTCGGCTACAGCCGGAGTTGGTTCCAGACGCCGAATTCGCTCGATGCCGAAAACGCGACCCCCTGGACCGGACTGAACGGAGTCCTACCACCGGCGGAAAACTATGGGGGCTTCGCTCCCCTCGGTGATTCCACGGGCTTTACCCAAGGCCCAGCCGTCGAAACCACCGACCAACGCTCCAAGATCGGAACTTTTAACATCGCCCCGTCGTGGACGCGTGTAGTGAATGCGAACACCGTATTTACGTTCGGCGGATTCGTGCGCCGTGACAATTACAACTATTACCCCAGCAGCGATCCTTTCGCGGACCTCGGGCCGCCCAGTCTGCAGAGAGAGTCCGTCGCTCAGAATCGGACGCTCACCAACACGGGGGTTCGATCCGATATCTCCTATGTCCAAGGAATAAACAACATCAAGGCTGGAGTCACCTACGAGCAAACGTTTCTCAGGGAGAATGAACCTATTGGAATCGTCGATCCAATTTTCAACGCACCCTGCTTCACCACCACGTCGCCAGTAACAGCGGTGAACCCAAATTCATCTGTTCCTGTTCCCGGGTTTACCGATCCATCGCAATGCGCCGCCGCCGGCTTTCAGGAGAACGTTTCCACTAACCCGGCCGCGCCCGCCAACAATCCCCTCCTAAGCGCTTATTACCCATTTTTCAATCCGCTACTATTTCCCTACGACTTAACCCGCGGCGGAGGCGATTACACCTTCAATGGCCGCACTGACGTGAAGGAGCTTGCTCTCTACGTTCGGGACTTGATCACGAAAGGAAGCTGGTCTTTGAATCTCGGCATACGCGGCGATCTCTACAACGGCATCACCGTTGGGCGACAAGCCGAACCTCGTCTTGGTGTCTCTTACAATGTCAAGAAAACCAACACAATTCTCCGCGTTTCCTACGCCCGCACCCTGGAATCTCCCTTCAACGAAAACCTGGTGCTGTCCAGCGAAGGATGCGCCAATCCCGTCCTAGCCCCGCTTCTTCTCTGCACCGCGCCGGTAGCCAACCCTTTGAGTGTCGGCTTTCGCAATGAATTCCATGCCGGCTTAGAGCAGGCTTTCGGGAAATATCTCGTTTTCTCGGGCGAGTGGATCTCGAAGTACACCCACAACGGCTTCGATTTCAGTGTGCTCGGCAACACCCCGATCACTTACCCGATTGAGTGGCACAACTCGAAAATTCCCGGATACGCGGGTCGCGTGAGCGTGCCTAATATCCATGGCTTTTCGGCGCTCATGGTGTTCTCGAGCGTAGCGGCGCGCTTCTTCAATCCCCAGGTCTCCGGCGCCGGTGCGACCGTCGGGGGCCCACCCGGAACTCCGTTCCGTATCGACCACGACGAACATTTCAATCAGACCACGCACTTTCAATATCAGCCGTCGAAACTTAGCCCATGGGTTGGCTTCAACTGGAGGTATGACAGCGGGCTGGTCGCAGGCGCAACGCCATGTTTCGGGGACACAGGAGCACTCCCCGCCAACGATTGCCCAGGAACAATACCCGCGGCTGGCGTGCTCGGCGGTGGATACATCAGCACCGTCGCTGCCAACGTCGGCTATGTGCCCCTTTCTGCCGATCAGGAGTCCGAGGCCGGGTTCTTTTGTGGATCTCAACGTGCCACTCCTACCGCGCCCCTGCCTTTTAATTGCCCGGCAGCGCAGTTCGGCTCCAACCTCATTCGGGTACCGGCGCCGAACACCGAGAACGACGATCTCCATCCGCCACGTATCGCCTCGCGAAACCTGTTCGATGTTTCCGTGGGGGATGACAACCTGTTGCGGGGTGACCATTACAAATGGAGCCTTACCCTTACCGCTATCAACATTGCGAACAAATTCGCGCTGTACAACTTCCTTTCAACCTTCAGCGGGACGCATTATGTGACGCCGCGCGCCGTATCGGCTGAGCTCGGGTTCCACTTCTAGGCTCTATGGGCGGGCTCTAGTCGATTCTCGACTAGGGCCTGCACTGTCCTGACAAATACGCGATCTGCGCTTGAATTGCGCACGATCGTCGCACCGAAAATCGATGACCCAAGGCCACAAGACGTGGACTTCGAGGCTCAGACACTATGGGCAAATATTGTTATGGCAAGGGCAGGCGAAAGGTGGTTGAGGCATTCACGCATCGGCACGTTTTTTGGATACTGGCAGTGGTAACCGCGTTTTCGATGGGAACCCTGCTCTTATATATGATCGGTTCTTTGCGTATCGACGGCGAGTGATCGGATGAAATGATGAAATCGGGTCCTGTCGTGTGTTGCATTCTCGACCCTTCCGCACAAAGGTCACCCTCCTTCCCGTAGATCAGATTTTCCCGTGGACGTCCCAGAATTGCCTAGCCGGTATTTGCTTCGCATCTTTAAATGCCAGAAAAGAAAACAGCTTCGATTTGGCAGGTTGCGTGCCTTCTAAGTGGTTTGTTCTTGCAATGGAGGGACATATGTTTGGCGTGCATGTCGAAAAGATAGGTGACGTGGCTATCATTCGGTGTGAAGGCAGAATGATTGGCAGTGATGCGGTATTCAAATTGCGCGACGAGGCTAGGGGGCAAAGAGACTCTAAGATTCTTCTACTGGACCTCTCGGAACTGGATTTGCTGGGAGGGGATGTGCTGGGGATGCTCGTGTTCTTGCAGGGGTGGGCTCGGGGCCTCGGCATTCAGCTTAAGCTATTTGATCCCCCAGCCGGTGTGCGGCGAAGGTTGCAACAGTTGCATTTGGCTATTGAACTTGAAATAGCCTCGATGGACGATCTCCTGTCCATATTGGACTGGGAAGGGCCACGGAATCGAATTGTTGAATCAGCGAAGGAGGCTCAAGAATTGAAGGCTGCGTGATTGAGCAGACCTTGATGGGGTGGAGGATGATCCCGTCGGGATACGTTGCGCGGATAGTCGCTCTTTGCCTCTCGCCAGCCGCTCCCACGCTCAGCAGGTACACAGTAACCTGGCGCCCCACAACGAACTCTAGTAATTTGAAAGTGGGCCCCAATGGTAGTCAAATCAATGCACTCGCCATTTTCGGATTAGTTCAAACGCCACCGAGTCCGGACCCTTGCGAAAGCGAAGGAAAGATATGACTTTTTTGCAGCGTCTCGTCGGAGAACTCTGTCCCCATCGATTTGCTTGGCCACGACTCAGCAGCAATGGTCAGCACTACCAAATCTGCCTGGTTTGTGGAACTGCATATGAATATGATTGGAAAAAGATGCAACGCACTGATCGCCTGCTGGTGATGAACGGGAAACAAGACATCGCCCCGGCTCGGACTCGATTGTCGGGTGCTATCCATTGACGAAATGATTTACGTAGCCGTGTCAGCCCGCTCGGTGCGGCAGAATCCTTCCGTCATGCCGACTTCTTTTCGGGTGTCGCAAACGGTATCACTTTCCCCTGTTGTTCTGGCAGAACCCACCTGGTTGCCTTTTTTCTGAAGCTGCCAGGTATATAGAACTCAATGATTTTCGCCATAAATCCCCCCTTATAGGAGCGAGCAATGTGAAGGCCTTTCCAATCGCCGCCATCTATTTCTCCGGCCCCTTACTCCTAATAGCGGTAACCGACCTAAAAAAGGCTCGTTCCATGGAATTTCTTCAGATCAATTGAGACGGCTTCAGACTGGCTCCATGGATGTTTCCGAGGGAAGGTCCTCGGACCCCTCATAAAACCAGGGAAGGTTTGGGCACGTCACCCCTACTTCACGGCAGAAACACGCACACCATAAAATCCGCTAGTCTCCCTCACCCTTGCCCAGCACCCAAACCCCTTCCCACCCGCCCAGTGGCATACAGCAACGCACAGAACTGTACTCACTGGATGGTTGGAGTCAATTACAATAAGTCGCTGTCAAAATAACCGAGGGGGAATAATGTCGAATCTAGAGAACGCGCTTCGAGAACTGCGAGAGAAGCGTGATCGAGCACAGTCAGAAGTTGAAAAGTTAAACCGGGTAATTTCTGGGATCGAGTCTTTAAATGGTATAGGAGTCTCCCCCCAGTCAACCCAACCAAGGCGCATCATGTCAGCTGCCTCACGCAGGAAAATCGCTATGGCGCAGCGAGCAAGATGGGCAAGCGTGCGAAACGGATCGCAGTCAGTATCGGCAGCAGCGAAAACGGCTGGCTCTGCTCCTGCCAAGCGCAGCATGTCGGCAGCGGCGCGCAGGAACATCAGTTTGGTGCAAAAAGCACGCTGGGCGAAGCTGAAGGGGCAAGTGGCTGCACCGAAACCCAAACGCCACATTTCAGCCGCAGGCAAGAGGCGAATTGCGGCAGCTGCACGCGCGCGCTGGGAGCAGTTTAGAGCGGAGAAGAAGGCGGCTTAGCAGCTTGGGATGGGGAAGGCTGCTGCGAACATCCGGCAGGCTTCTGCAGTGTCGGAACTTCGCAACAGCAACCCGCGCAACCGCCCCTGCCATAACAATCACAACCCGGTCAATGCTAGGGCACTGTTATGACAACAACTCTTTCGGGAGAGAGCCAACTCCACGCCTTTCATTTCACGCCTTTCATTTCACACGCCCTTCATTTCATTGACTTGCCCGTTTCAGCGACGTAGGATTTGCAACGCATGATCGGCCACATTATCTCGCACTACCGCATCGTAGAAAAATTAGGTGGCGGCGGGATGGGCGTCGTCTACAAGGCCGAGGACGTAAAGCTCGGACGATTTGTTGCCCTCAAGTTCCTGCCGGATGAAGTGGCCAAAGATCCGCAGGCACTCACCCGGTTTCAGCGCGAAGCTAGGGCTGCCTCCGCACTGAATCATGCGAACATCTGCACCATCCACGAGATTGACGACGAGCACGGCAAAGCCTTCATCGCCATGGAGTTCCTCGATGGGATGACGCTGAAGCACCGCATCGCCGGGCGACCGATGGAAACCGAGTTGATTCTGTCTCTCGCCATCGAGATTGCGGACGCACTCGATGCTGCGCATGCCGAAGGCATTGTTCACCGGGATATCAAGCCCGCGAACATTTTCGTCACCAAGCGCGGACATGCAAAGATTTTGGACTTTGGGCTGGCCAAGGTTATGGTCACAGCCATTTCTCCGGCCAGCATTGGGTCTCTTAACACAGAGACCGGTTCGGTAGACGCGGATCATCTCACCAGTCCCGGTTCTGCTCTCGGCACGGTCGCGTATATGTCGCCCGAACAGGCACGGGCGAAGGAACTCGATGCACGCAGCGATCTGTTCTCGTTTGGAGCCGTTCTCTACGAGATGGCCACCGGGCAATTGCCCTTCCGTGGGGAGAGTACAGCAACTATTTTCGATTCGATCTTGAACCGTGTGCCGCTCCCCGCAGTGCGGCTAAATCCCGACCTACCGTCAAAACTCGAAGACATCATCAATCGAGCATTGGAGAAGGATCGCGAGTTACGCTATCAGGGTGCCAAGGAGCTGCGTTCCGAGTTGCTGCGGCTGAAGCGCGATTCAGAAACGGGACGCGCCATAGCTGCCAGTTCCGGCAAAGTGGCAGTGGCACAGGAAAGCGGTTCTGAGGCCGTCCCACCGCCGTCGCCGCAAACCGATTCCTCCCCTGCGCCTACTCCATCCCTGTCATCGAGCATGCGGAAGATGGGCGAAGCTCCCGAAGCGCGCAGCAAGCTCTGGAAGGTTCTGGTTCCCGCCGCCATAGTACTTGTCGCAGCCGCAATCGCAGGTGCCTTCTACTTGCGAACGCGCCAGACCGCGACCCGTCTCAGCGAGAAGGACACCATCGTCCTCTCCGAGTTTACCAACACCACCGGCGACCCGATTTTCGACGGCACGCTGCGTCAGGGTCTGTCGGCACAATTGGAGCAGTCGCCATTTCTAAACTTGCTCTCCGATGAGCGCGTGGCCCAGACCGTGGCTCTGATGGCACAGCCTAAAGGCGTACGCCTCACGCATGAGTTGGCCCGCGAGGTGTGCCAGCGCACGGCCAGCGCCGCTAGTCTTGAAGGATCGATTTCCAGTCTGGGCAGCCAGTATGTCGTGGGGCTAAAGGCGGTGAACTGCCGCAGCGGCGATGTACTGGCGAACGAGCAAGCCACGGCTAGCGGCAAAGAACAAGTATTGAAAGCGCTGGGCGAGGCGGCAACAAAATTACGCGGGAAGCTGGGCGAATCACTGGCTTCCGTGCAAAAGTATGACGCTCCGGCGGAGAGCGTGACCACGTCATCGCTCGAGGCGCTCCGGTCCTACAGCCTCGGCTACCAGGTAGAGGTAGTGAGCAACGACAACCCTGCCGCCCTTGCCTTTTTCCAGCGGGCCATCAGCCTGGACCCTAACTTTGCGATGGCCTACGCGCGGCTCGGGAACACCTACAGCAACATGGGCCAAACCGCCCGCGGGGCCGAGAATACCCGCAAGGCGTATGAACTGCGGGAACGGGTAGGTGAGCGCGAAAAGCTCTACATCGCCTCGCACTATGAAACTAACGCCACTGGAAACCAGGAGGCAGCTCGCAGGACCTGTGAGTTGTGGGCGCAGACCTACCCGCGCGATGCCATTCCGCACGCCGTCTTGACCGCCATCTACAGCAGTCTCGGCGACTACAATAAGGCCCTCGCTGCGGCGCAGGAGGCGCTAAAGCGAAGTCCCGGAAGTGGGCTTGGCTACGCCAACATTGTCAACAGCTATTTGAATGTCGACCGCCTGGATGAAGCCCGAACCACCGCGCAGGAGGCGCAAGCCCACAATCTGGATAGTCCCGCTATGCACTTCTACATGTACAGCATTGCTTTCCTGCAACACGATGCGGCAGGAATGGAGCATGAGGCGGCGGGGCTGATGGGGAAACCCGGATTTGAAGACGCTATGCTCTACACCGAATCGGATACCGCGGCTAATGCCGGCCAACTTGCGAAAGCGCGGGAGTTGACGCGGCGCGCGTCCGACTCGGCCCAGCGGGCAGATGAGAAGGAAACCGCAGCGGCCTATGAGGCGGAAGCTGCAGTACGCGAGGCGCTGGTGGGCAACATGATTCAGGCCAAGCAGGCTGCCAAGGCGGCGCTCGATCTTTCGACCGGCAGAGACGTGGAGGCGGTTTTGGCCGTCGCTCTCGGTCTAGCGGGGGACGCCGCTCGGACGACGCGACTGGTGAGCGATCTGGCCAAACGCTTCCCGGAAGACACCGTCGTGCAGTTTAATTATCTGCCTGCAATCCGCGCTGCGATTGCTCTCCAAGGCGCCCCCAGCGACGCGATCGAGGCCCTCGTCCCGGCTGCTCCGTACGAACTGGGTAACCCTAGGCAGTCGTTGAGTTTTGCTCTGTATCCCGTTTACCTGCGTGGCGTAGCGTATGTGGCAGCTCACCAGGGCAGCGCCGCCGCAGCCGAGTTCCAGAAAATTCTCGACCATCCCGGCATCGTTGTGAACGAGCCAATTGGCGCACTGGCGCACTTGGGCCTAGCCCGTGCTTACCTCTCCAGCGACACCACCAAGGCGAAAAGCTCATACCAGGACTTCTTCGCCCTCTGGAAGGACTCCGACCCCGATATCCCGATCCTGAAGCAAGCCCAAGCGGAGTATGCGAAGTTGCAATGAGCCGGAGAAATTAAATCGCAGCGATATCAACTCGTTTACTGCTGTTTGCAAGAATCGTGCGGCTCACACGCCAGAGCATTTTTCGGCTCCTAGCCAAACCTGATCTCAAGTGCATGGTCCCCTAATTGGTCGTTGTTGGAAATTCAGGATCGGTCAACAGTTTTACTCGATATTCGCAGTTGACGTGCAGACCAAAATTTTCCGGGAAAAGTTCCGCTCGAACTATTTCCTGAAGGTCAGGCAGACTCCTGTCGCTCGGTCAATCGTCAAGGTGTACTTGCCGCCCTGTAGATAGGTTTCTCGAGACCGCGTGATGCGAGCTTCCCGGCTATCAAGCGTCAGGGCGTTCAGGGTCTTGGTCTCGAGCACTCCTGTTCTCCCCGTTCCAAAGTCTAAGCTCACTTCTAGATTCCGATCCGCGTCTTTGTTCAGGATGATGACGGCCACATGTCCGCTCGGAAGCTTCGCAGCATAGGCGGTTGCGTCAACCCCCGTCGCCTGAACTTGTGAGCTGAAGTCGCCCTGGAGAAACGAACCTCCGCTGAGCTCTCCAGCGAACTTGAGGCCATAGGCCACCGGCTCCATTACGTACTCTGTGCCAAACGTCGCAACGGGAGTGTAAAAGGGATGAGGATGAGCCGCTATCTGATCCGAGCTTTCTCCTTTTTTTTTGAGGAGCACGTCCCCGGGGAGGAAACCTCCGACAGAATTGGCGACAGATTTGCCGGTGCCGCCGTGCAAATTGAGTCCGGAATAGTTGTTGCTGGCGAGCAACAGCGAATAGTCGGCGGCCCACAATGCTGAAGCAAAAACGTCGGATACACCTGGCTTGCCTCCGCGATAGCAAGTGTTGCCTTCCGTCATGCGCACGCGTACACCCATCTTATTTGCCGCAGCAGTCGCGGCGTTCGCCGTCTTCTGAACTTCTGCCATCGTAGCTCGCTTTAGCAGGTTGGGGATATTGACCTGGGGGTTTGTCGCCGGCCCGCCATAATAGTAGTGGTGCGTCAGCGTTGTCACGTGTGGCGGATTCTCGATCGAAGGCCACAAGTCAGCGATCTCCGTCAGCCATCCCACATCCGTCGCAACATCCGGCATCCCGAACCTTGCCCCTGGCACGCGAGAGCTCACGGCGCGAGTAAGAGTGAGCCACTCCTCCAAGTATGCTTTCACGGACCAGGTTCCTGGATCGCGCAGGTGGCGGCCGAACAGATCCGCCTCGTTGCCAATCTGGAAATACTGGAGACTCGCACCAAGAGTCTTTGCGACGAACTCAGCTTCCTCTGCTGCCCGTTCAGGTGTATTGGTTCCCATGCCGATGCCATACAAGCACGTCCAGCCGGTCGCTTTCAGAAAGCCCGCCAGATTCCGCACCGCCTCGGGTGTTACGGCGTAATACTCTGGTTTCGGCTCACCTTCGACCGCCCGGGTCTGCGGGTGCTCAGGTTCAGGAGAATCGGACGTCGCCTTCCACCAGGCGAACTCGCTTGTATTGCCGCCCAGCCGCAGCACACCACGAGGCGCCAGAGCTTTGAACTGATCGATCAATCCGATATTGCTGGCCGCGAAGAAACTCGGATCGATCAGCTGCTGCACTTCATACGAAAGACCCACGTAGTCGTCAGGCACGGAAGGACCCATTGCATCCGTCGAAAGCTTCAAAGTGACGTGGGGCCCCGCCGCGCGCTTCGCTCGAAGACGGGTCGCAGCAAGGGAAAGCGCTGCTGCGGCAAGGAATCTGCGTCGCGTGATCGTCTTCATCGTACTAAGAGTGTAATCCGGCGCGGAAGTACTTCATTCGACCTGACTACATTCCGCCCTTTTCCATGCGTTTTTTCGCGCGACCTTCCCAAGATCACTCCATTTTTGGGGCGCTCCAAAATGGCGCAATGATGAAGAGAAGCCGACTTGCCGAGGACGGGCACTTGAAGCCCCATCAGTGCTCTCCCGGATTAGTGCCTCGGCGGCTTTACCTGACGGAATTCGCGGCCAGGTTATCACGAATTATGAAAAGAGGAAATTTTGCTATGGGAAAGGCGGTGAAAGACAACGAGAGTGACGCGAGAGAGACTTTGCAACCTAGGATCATCATTTCGTGCCGGCCGCAGACTCAAAAACCAAGACAACTATTGGTGGAACGGGTCCCTGAACATTTTCAAGTGCGATTCGTGATGCACAACATGCAGAACATGCAGAACAATTCATGAATGTCGCTTCTCGGCTGTGCAACCGTTTACTTATACGAGACAATGGGGCGCTCGAAGATTCGGGTATTCCTACTGACTTTCAAAGGAAGATCAGACCATGCGCGCCAATCGACCTCTGAATTCCTCACAGATCGTCAACGTCGAGGATCTGCGCCGCATGGCGCATGCTCGTCTACCCAGGTCCGTATTCGACTATTTGGATGGCGGGGCGGAAGCAGAGCTCACATTAGCTGAGAATTGTCGTGCCTTTCGGGATGTGATTTTTCGTCCTCGCAGCGCGGTTGCCGTCGGCGATTGCAATCTCAAGACTTGCGTGCTCGGGCACGAACTCTCTTTTCCCGCGATGCTTGCTCCCGTAGGATATAGCCGCCTGATGCATCCCGGCGGTGAGGTGGCCGCGGCTCGCGCCGCCGGCCTCGCGGACACTGCTTATATTCTCTCCACGATTTCCGGACACAAACTGGAGAGTGTGAAAGCTGCCTCTGAGGGGCCCGTCTGGTACCAACTTTACCTGCTCGGTGGTAGGGAAGCGGCGGAAAATGCTCTCGACCGAGCGCGCCGGGCAGGTTTCTCCGCACTGGTGATCACGGTAGATACGCCGGTCGCGGGAATTCGCGAGCGCGACACGCGCAATGGCATCAAGGAACTCTTGGGCACGTCGCTCTTTGCGAAAATTCCCTATCTCTATGACCTTCTCGCCCACCCTCGGTGGCTGGCGTCGTTCCTGCTCGACGGAGGTGTGCCCAAACTCGAGAATATTGTTCTCCCTGGCAAAGGCCCAATGCAGCTCGTTGATGTTGCGTCCGCGTTGTCCGATGCAGCGGTGACTTGGGAAGATCTGCGCTGGATCCGCGACGTGTGGTCCGGCCCAATTGTCGTGAAGGGTCTGCTAACGGGAGACGACGCCCGGCGGGCCGTGGATGAAAGTGCATCGGCAGTCGTTGTCTCGAACCACGGCGGTCGGCAACTGGATTCGGTATCTCCAACGCTGCGGGCACTGCCTGAAGTTGTTGCCGCCGTAAATGGTCAGGCCGAAGTCCTGATGGACGGGGGGATCCGGCGCGGGAGTGACATCGTCAAAGCAATCTGTTTGGGAGCGCGTGCAGTCCTGATTGGCCGAGCCTATGCCTATGGACTTGCCGCGGCAGGGCAACCGGGAGTTACTCGAGCGCTCGAGATCTTGAGAGGGGACGTTCAGCGAACCCTTCGGCTTCTGGGGTGCCATTCGGTGGCGGCGCTAGATCAGTCGTACGTGGAAACGCCACACGCATGGAGTGTTCGTCCAACGGTCTCGTCAAAGTCGTAGGTCGTGTCTATCCACAATGGCGGGGGTTTCGCATGGAGAGAAGCAAGCAGTACGTTCCGAACGTCAACGACCTGGTGCTCTTGCAGGGAGCAAGGGGTCATTTTACCGTGACTGTTGTAAATGCCAAGAAACGGATAGGGATGGAAAGCACAAAGGGCCGATAACCTGTCCAACGTACGAACGTGACTGCGTGGTACGCAGATTCAATCGTTGAGGTAGACGGGCGCGAGATCCTCTGTGCCTCGCCAAAATTAAATCGGGCCGTGAAATGAACGGCTTTCTCAAAACCTGAATCTGCTATAGGCTCGCCATGTTTGGCTTCGTCAAACTGTCATTGGAGTCATCGTTCGCCTCTTTCGCCGTCGTGGTTGTTTGCTGTTGTTGGAGCACCTCGCCCCCCGGGCACAACCCTCTGTGCTGAAACGAAAAAATCGCAGACCGAAGTTGGCCGCTACGGAGAGATGGTTTGGGGTCGCAGTCGGGCAAAATACAGGCAGGCAGTCACGTCCACGTTGTGTCTATGAGCAGGCTACTCGGCAAGGAACACACCGCTACCGATTCGAAATTCTGTGAGAGATTTGAGATTCTTTTTGTAACCACCAGTAATCGCGTATTCCTTCCCGCCTTTAACGCGGAGACCGTACCGTCCCGTCGAGTACGGCTTGATCTCTACCACAAACGAGGTGTTCACGAGAGCAGATCGATGGATGCGAATGAAGCCGTACGGCCTCAGCTTTTCCGCCACCACCGAGATCGACTCGCGCAGCAGATAGGAGTCCGATTCCCGCTGCAGTGACACATAATTGCCCTCAGCTTGAACTGCGACCACGTCGCCAGGATTGATGAAGAGAATCTTTCCTTTAGCTTTGATGGCGATCATCGGAGGACCCGGACGAGACACTTTCTGCAACTGCGGCAGAGCTTCGATCAATTTTGCGGCTTGCTCGCCCTTTGCTCTTCGAGAGGCCCGGTCCAGGGCTTCGTTGATCCTTTCGTTCGAGAAAGGCTTCAGCACGTAGTCTACGGTATGCCTCTGGAAGGCCGCGACCGCGGGTTCCACATTTGCCGTTACAAACACGATCGACGGCAACGGAAGTTTGCGTTCCCTAAGCCGGTCTACTATTTCAGTGCCCGACAGATCCAGCATGTTGATGTCGAGAAGCAATACATCGTAAGAGTCCGTGGCCAATTTCTCGAACGCTTCGATCGCATCGTTGGCCGAATCGAAATGCCCCACGTCGCTCCTTGCCGACAGGACATTTGCCAAAGCCGTTTGGGACAGGCGATCATCATCCACAATCAGCACTCGCATGGTCTCCACTCACCATTTCATCCCTATTCCATCAGGAGCAAACTCACTCCCTCGCATTGTGGCGTCGTTACATGACTGGGGCTGCCGTTCCATCCGACCATGTGCCCGTAGGAATCATGAATACGTCGATTGGTTCCGGGTGGCCATGGAACTGCGGATTCAGCATGACGGGAGAGTGGGGCAGATCTGCACCCCAAACGGCACTGTCCATGAGCGGAGTGTAAATCATCAAGTGAGCTATCCAGTTGTGGCGGCGGCCCTCGGTAAGGTACTGTTCTTTCGACATCATGTAGCTCATGGCTCCAGGCTCCAGGGGCGGCAGCTTTTGCTTGATGAATGTCTTGATGCCCTCCATGATCTGAGCTTTGGATTGACCGGCCAACACCATCTCCGTTCTTTCATACGTCATCGGCAGAATAGAGCGGACAGCCGGCGGATTGTAGCAGAGA
>Ga0302326_10016459_pt1 | contig 15481 bp, 14 predicted proteins | sample Palsa_T0_3_FD_202264 | JGI IMG/M metagenome (GOLD analysis project Ga0302326, IMG submission 202264) | Peat permafrost microbial communities from Stordalen Mire near Abisko, Sweden - Palsa_T0_3 | ecosystem: Environmental > Terrestrial > Soil > Palsa > Peat permafrost | place: Sweden: Abisko...
AACAGGTACCCTGATCACAGGTATAGTTGTCGGTGTTCGCCTCTGCTGCCACGTCCGGCACGTTGCGCACAGTCGTCGAAGCCTGATTTGCCGAATTCGCTAAACCGGTCTGCCAGCTGGGAATCGCGAATCCGTCGTCCGCTGGGCCGCCGCTGCTATCGGCCCAGGCCGTTTCGGACTGCCAGGGCCCGCCCGCGCCGTTCGTAGTCAAATCCGTTCCGCCCACGGCCACGACGTAAGCCGATTCGGCCGGATAGCTGTTGTCAGTTGCGTTTGATCCCGTATACGCTCCGGCGTCACCCGAAGCCACGAAAAGATTCTGACCTTGCGCCGCGAATTCCTGGAATATGGGATCCAGCTGCGTGGTGTCATCCGGATTCCACCCCCACGAACAACTGAGTTGCTTCGCGATATTTTCCGTCGCCATCTGGTTGAAGATGTCCACGTCCCCAACACCAATTTGTGACTTGCTTGGAGCGATATAGACGCGAACCTGGCTCAGGCCGGGAGCCATCGACGCCGCCTGCACGATATCCAGAACCTGCTCGCCGTCATCTCCGTCAGAGCCGGCAGTCGCGCCGTCGAGAAGAACATTGTGAATGGGAACGCTATTGGATGAGCCGGCAAAGCTCGCGGTGACATCGCTCAAGTTGTAACCGTCGAACTCCAGGAGCCCAATTGCTTGTCCGCTGCCCGTGAGCTTAGTCCCGCCGTAATACGCGGCGCGCATATCGTTTCCAAGGTACGCGCCACTTGGTCCCGATCCGACGCTGGTTCGGCGAAAATTCGGTGGCGCTCTCTTGAATTTCGGCCGCGGCAAGGAGAAGTTGTTCATCCCCGCGATGTGCGCCACGGTCACGCCCAGCCCGAGCGAGGGCTCACGATCTGGCGAGTAAAACCCGCGATTCTCGGTCGGATGCCGATAGTTCGTCATGGTCACGTGGAAGGCTTTGTTGATCTGTGACACAGTCCCGTCTAGATGCACGAGCATCCGGTTCGCCGGTTCATTCGTCACCGTAAAACCTTTGGACCGGGCGAACTTCACCACAGCCTGGTAATCGCGCTTTGTAGGGGCAAACCGCTCCGCGAACTGGGCTACAGTCAGAAAATGCCGATAGTCGGGACTGCTTCGGTCATACAGCCGTTTCAGCAAACTTGTCAGCTCGTCTCGATTGTGCAGAGGAAGCATAATCGCCAGCCTCAGGCGCTGGTTGTTGGGCATAGGCCCCACACGCGCGGCCCGGCCGTTTGCGACCGCAGGGCGGACATGATTATGCAATACCTGAGCCGCTTTCTTGGCCTGGGCAGGGATTGAAAGGAAACATAGCGCCAACAAACAAACGAGGGCGGAGGCCTCCGCCCGAAAATGTCTACTTGCTCTCATGTTCTTGTGATCCTCTCAAGAGTGCAAAGTCGACGAGTGGCACACCCAACAGATCGCGGCTGGGGCTAAAGATGACGGTATCTTAGCTCAAGGGAATCGAGTTTCCAACTTGTCGTCAGTTTTCAACTTTGTGTGTGAAGGAAGGAGCCGAGAAGGCGGGCTCATGAATGGACGATTCAGTCCTAAACTATCAGACTGCAGGTTGAGTGGACTGGACAGTTCCGCTGACGGGATTCAGGGTTGCGATCGTATTTCCATTGGATGAAGCCAGGCTCGGCACGGAAAGATAAATGAGCTGATGGGTCGAATCCCACACCATATCGTTGGCTAACTGACTCACAACCGTGGGCAGGTAATTGATCCCAAAAAATAGCGGCGCAGAGGTTCCGCCCCCCGGTGCGGGATTCACTATCGTGATATTCGCCGCCCCTGGATTGGCAAGACTCGACGAGGGAATCTGCGCCTCCACCTGCGAATCAGAAAGGTAGATGGTGGCAAGCGGCGCGCCGTTCCACTCGATGACACTGGCAGGCAGAAGGTTCGAACCATTGATCGTAAGAAGGATATCGCTGCTTCCGGCATCCACTGATGTCGGGCTCATTGACAACACGGTTGGCGCGAGATTGGCGACGGGATTAATCGTAAATTGTGCAGACCCGGGACTTCCGCCCCCGAGAGTTGGGTTGGTGACGCTCAGCATCGCCGAACCTGAACTGGCGACATCGGAAACGGTGATTTGCACCTGTAACTGCGTGCCTGACGTATATGTCGTCGTTCGCGCACTGCCATTCCATTGAACGCTGGATGAGGAAATGAAGTTATACCCCGTAACCGTCACCGTGAATGCAACCCCGCCTGCGTTAGCTGAGTTCGGGCTGAGAGAAACGATGGCCGGCGCGGGATTAGCAGGCGGAGGCGGAGACTGACCGCCTCCCGAATTTCCCGATCCTGACGATCCACCGCCACAAGCAATTAGAAGTTGGGCAAGGATGACAGCGGCCAGCGCCAAAGGATCTCTGTAGCGACGCGCAACACGCCTCATTTTCTCTAAACTCCTGCGGCGTCGAGCGAAGATACCGCAATTCCTCTCAATGGTCACGCGAGAAATTACCGCAACTCCGGGGCAAACGCCATGGTTGCGACGAACCCGACGAAGTGATGTCTGCATCTGGCTCCTATAGTGGTGGAAGAGGTTCAAACTAGGCTTTTATTGCGGCACAACAGTTCGCTGACAAGAACGATCATGCCTTCTGAACTGACACCTGTTTCGTCTCCACCGTCACCCCGATATCGCTAAACCTGGAGCTACGGCAACTTGCAACCTGAGACGTAGTTATAAGTCGATACTCCTAGCAAAGCATCTTGGTTATCGTTAATGTACGGAGTGCCAGTGCAGGTGAAGTTCAGTCCAATAGATAACCGAGCTAATAAAGGTTTCAAGGTTTCGTCGAAGCCAACCCAGAAAAAATATTTACCATTCTTGGTGTCCGGCTTCGGCGGCGAAGTGTCCGCCGCCAGTGCCCAACTAAGCGATCCCGGAATACGCCGGGACTTTCGATGTTGTGTGGTACCGCGTAGTAGTTGAAGTGGACCTGCACAATCGACTTGAGCCATTGGCCGGTTTCGCGCACTCCTGCGCAACTTCCCATTCCGGTCCTCCGATCAGAGAATATTTGCAGAATGTCTGCTATGCAGTCTGCCGCTGAGCTAACGTTGAGGTGCCCGAATCAGATTGAGCAGAGAAAAGTTTTTGAATCGAGGTATAGCAGTATGTGCAAATCAGTAAGCGCTGTTGTGAGTCTGCTGTTCGTCGCGTGCGTCTGCGTTCTTATTCATCCGGCCTCGACGCTACTGCCCCCTGTGGGCATCGTCTCCGCTCTTTTTCTGATTCGAATTCTAAAGCCAGCCGGAACGGACTCGCCGGACGGGCCGCGGCCGGGAAGGTTCCTGCGCTATGCGGCGGCGGGCTTGGTGGCCATGCTGGCCCCCGGGTTGGTGTGGGCAGGACCGGTCGCTCCGACTTCGTTCAACGGCGTGGTGACCACGCTTTCCACTGGCGGCATCACGCTGAGTGCGCCGGAACCCGTGGCTGTGGACACCCTGGGAAATGTCTACATCGGGAACATCAACAACGGCCAGGTCGTGAAAGTGCCCGTAACCGGCAGTGCATCGGTACTGAACTTCTCCGGCCTGAGCCCGGCTCTGAGCAACCCCAGGGGATTGGCGGTCGACGCATCCGGGAACCTTTATGTCTCGGACTACGCAAACTCCCGCGTGGTTGAGCTTTCGGCCGGGGGCGTGGTCTCGACGGTCAACACGGGCAGCCTCCTGACCACCGGTCAGGCGTTCGGATTGGCGCTCGACTCTGCGGGCGACCTCTACATTTCTGATCCGCTGAATAACGACATCATAAAGGTGCCTGCCGGCGGCACGGCGATACCATTCGTCATTACCGGCCTGGGCACCGCCCTGTCCACGCCATTGGGTTTGGCGGTCGACGCGACGGGCAACCTCTATATCGCAGACAATAACAACAGCCGCATTGTGAAAGTGACGCCGGCAGGGGTGGGGTCGGTGCTCAGCATCACCGGTCCGACGCTGAGCGATCCCAGCGATGTGGCCCTCGACGGGCTGGGGAATCTCTACATCATGGACTTTGGCAACAGTCGCGTCGTAATCGTCACTCCTGCAGGCGTCGGGACGGTACTGAGCACCGGGAGTGATGTGCTGGTTTCCCCGGGAGCCTTAGCGGTGACTGTCTGGGGGGCCGTTTATATTGCCGATAGCGGCAACAACCGCATTGTCGAGGCGCAGCCCACGAGCGTTGGGTTTGGGCATTTGCAGAACGGCGCGGTAACCGGCACGACCCTGACTTTACCCTTCACCCTGGGATCCAACGGAACGTTCGGCAGCGTGCAGGCGTTGACGCTGGGGACTCAGAGCCTTGACTTCACCGTGGCCTCCAGCACCTGCGAGGGGGCCGGGGCAACATCTGTCGCAGCCTGCACGGTGAATGTAACTTTTAAGCCCGCCGCTGCCGGATTGCGCCGAGGCGCGGTGGTGCTCTACAACGACGCGACCCCGCCGGTCCCGATGCTTAGCGTTCCTTTGTACGGAACCGCCGATGCGCCCCTGGCGGTTCTGTCTCCGGGCACCGCCAGTCTGGTCGGCACGGGTGGAGCGACCCTGAGCGAGCCCTTTCAGATTGCCTTCGACGGGGCGGGCAATATGTACGTCGCGAATTACGGAAACGAGCTAGGCAATGTGGTAGAAGTGCCCGCTGGCGGCGGCGACGCGACCGTGGTGAGCACCGGCGGATTCACCTTGGCTGGATCCGGAGGCGTGGTATTGGATGGAGCGGGCAATCTCTACATTTCGGACCACTTTAATGACCGGATCCTGGAGGTTACGGCGGGAGGCGTTGTCTCCGTGCTGAACATCACCGGGCTGAGTCCGGACTTGTCCCTCCCCTTGGCGATCGCGATGGATGGTGCGGGCAATCTCTACATTTCGGACTACGGAAACGGCCGCATCGTAAAGGTGACGCCCTCCGGGGCGGGGTCGGTGCTGAGTACCGGAAGTTTCACGTTTCCCGGCGATAGCGTCTTGGGGGTTGCTGTAGACGCTGAGGAGACGGTGTACATTCCCGACTCCGATGGCAATCGTGTGGTAAAGGTTACGGCGTCGGGGGCGGCTTCGCTGGTGGTTCCCGCGGGCATCACGCCGGTCCTAAGCGCTCCCCATGGCGTAGCTGTGGACGCCTTCGGCAACCTTTACATCGCCGACGGGGGGAACAACCGAATAGTGGAAGTCACCGCGGCGGGGGTTGCCTCGGTGGTGCAGATGCCGGGACAATCCATCGTCGCTGACTATGGGGTCACCGTTGATACCTTGGGCAATGTCTTCATCCCGGACTTCAGCGCCAACCATATTGTGAAAGTCAGCGGAGCGGGCGCCAGCCTTGCTTTCCCCAACACCAACGTGGGCTCAAGCAGCGCCGCGCTGACGGCAACCGTGACCAACATCGGCTCCCTGCCGCTGATCTTTTCCGCCAATCCAACCTATACGCTGAACTTCTCCGAGAACACAGGGGACGACAACCTGTGCACGGCGAGCACCTCGCTCGTCCCCGGGACGGTCTGCGATGTGTCGGTGGATTTCACGCCGCAATCGGGAGCGGCTCTCAGCGCCAGCATCCTGGCTACGAACAACAATCTCAACGGCACTGCCGCGACCGAAACTGTCGCGGTCAGCGGCACCGGTGTCAGTGTGGGAGGCACGACGGCGACAGTGGTTTCCACAAACCCGACCGCTGCGAACATTGGGCAGCCACTTACCGTGACCGCCGTCGTGACCGATACGGCGGCCGGACAAACGGCGACCATCCCCACCGGCGGCGTGACCTTCACGGATACGGTCGGATCGACCTCCATCTCGCTCAACAGCGGCGTTGCCGTCACGCTGAATGGGGCAGGCGCTGCGATTCTTACGGGAGTCACCCTGAGCGGCGCAGGCACGCACACCATCACGGCCAGCTATGCGGGCGTAGCCGGTACATTCCTGGCCAGCAGCAATATCACCACGCTGATCGTCAGCACCACCTACAGCGTCACCGCTCCCACGACGCCGGTCACGGTTGCGCCGGGAGCAGCGGTGACGGTAAACCTTACGGTGTCTCCGCTGGGTGGTGCGTTTACCAGCGTAGTAACGCTTTCGGCTAGCGGACTTCCGCCGGGTGCTACCGCTGCGTTCAATCCTCCGACGGTTACGCCGGGACCCGCGGGAGCGACGACGGCGATGACCATACAACTGGCAGCCGCTACGGCGAGCATCCCCGCCAGTGAGGTTCCTGGCAACCGCGTTCCCACCAATCACGGCGGGCTTCCGGTTGTGCCGTTTAGCCTGGGGTGCGTCCTGTTTGGAGCCGTGCTGGGACGCAAGCGGATTCCGAGAGGGCTGGTGCTGGTGCTGGCGCTCGCGAGTGCGGGAGTTGCCCTGACCGGGTGCGGTGGCGGCTCCGCGCATACTCCGACGCACACGCAGGCCGGAAACTACAAGGTTACGATCACGGGAACCAGCGGAGCGTCCCAGGCCTCGACGACGATAACCCTGACAGTGGAATGAGGAGACTCCACAGCGGCGAACCGACACTGCCAACGAGACCCTATGGGCCACGCCTTCTTGACCATCGAGACTAGGAGCCGATTTCCGCTACTTAAATCGGTTCTGGCGCACTTTCGGTGCAAGCGAATCGGCGTGCACCTTTTGCGAACCGGCGGATGAAGTTTTACGCGCACACCATATCGGAGACACACCGGGCTCGCTTGAGAAGAGACCTATTGGCCGCCACCAGCCCGGGTGTCTGATGGCAACGGCTGATGTCGAGCTGCACTCAAAGGCCGGACGATCCCCATTCGATGTAAATTCCGCGTTCTTAAAGACCGGAAAGCTGTTTCGAGTTGCACTTAAATCCCGGACGGATTGTGCTTAATAACCGGACAGATTTGTAGTTGAAAAGTGGACAGAAATTGTACTGAATGAACGGACGGATCTGAACGCGCCGTCGCCATAGAGCGCTCCGAGAAGAAGGCCGAAGGTCCCGCCTGGAACTGTTTGGGCCATTCGGCGAGATGAGCCTGCACGAATCGGATCTCATCATCGGTCAATTGGTGACAGGATAATGGGCGTTCGCAGGGAATCCGCGTTGATGACGAGAAGAAGGTTTGACTTTGGCGGCCGAGCAGGAACCGCGCGATAGCCGCCATGATCATCAGACGGACTGAGTGATGAAGCGTAAACAGGGAGGGCTGCTCGACACCCCGAGGAAGTGGCTGATCGCAACGAAACTCCCCGGGAGCGACTTGCTTGGCGGCCATCGATCTTTGGCCTGACTCCCGGTGGGTGAGGAGTTGAATCAGATCTCCTATCATTCGCATTTAACATTCTGCCTCGGTACCCAGACCAAAGCGATCGGGACTGCGGCCGCGAGTTGATGCCAGTATTGCGTGTTCCAAGGAGACCACCGCCGGGAAGCCCTTGCTGTGTGGTGCCTTGCCGGTCTCAGCGAGGATCACGCGGGAGCTTCTAGTGCCGCAAAATGCCTTCGGGGGAAATGCCGCACCTACGCAGTGAAGAAAATTATTCTTAACCCGGGCGCACGGCTTCGCGTCGAAGTTCGCAAGCCCAAATTTGAGCAAGCTGGGCTTTCCATAAATGGGTGTTTGCCAATATCGCCACAGAATCATTCGCCGGTCGGGAAAGACCAACCAGTCCGACTCTTCCGCTCCGAACCCGGCTATGAACAGCGCGATCCCATCCTTCTCCGCATTCACCTTGGGCAGTAATTTGTCTCTCCCAACCTCATGCATGTCCGCGGCAAAGACTTGCAGGGCATCGTCGCTGAGAGAAGCATTGTGGAAGAACGCCAGCCGCAGCTGTACTCTCGGATTTTCCTGTTTGTACCGGACGAGCCAGCGGACAGAAAGGACCAACTTCTCGAACGGTGGCGCCTCCTTGCAGGAACTCGTCGGCGCCGACAACGTTTCCGTTCACGTACGGCAGCACGCCTTCGTCCTGAAAGACATGTGGGAGTTCGGGCGGTTGCAGCCGCAAGGAAAGGGCTGACCCTTCGGGCTCCGTCTGCTCTGCGCAACACAGGATCGCCGTAATCGCCGATACTCGCCTGCTCCACGGTATATCTCGAGCGCAGCGCGGCGAGGGTTCCGCTGGTCTTGCTCTCGACTTCAAGCAATTGAGCCTGATGCTCCACGTCCATCAGCACCGAGCTCCCCAACCCCATCGCTAGATTTTCGCCGGAAAGGCGGGAGCGATTGGTCGAGTTCTCTGGCATAAGCGCGGCAATCGCCCGCGAAATGTCGGCGTTGAATGCGGGCACCGGCGCGGGATTGCCAGTCAATCGCCACGGCAGCATGTATGGGAATTGTGAGGACGACCTTGCCTCCAGGCTCGTGAGGTTGTCAAAGGTGACGTGCACCACGACCGATTGGAGGTAATGCCTGCAATCGAAACAGAAATAATGACGGTTGTCGACGAGTCTGGGGACTACCTTCTCCATCGTCGCAGGATCGGCGAAGCTCGATTCCAGCATTGCCTCGTGGACCGGGTGGCCGTTGACAACTCGGGTTTCCACGAAACGGTGAGCGACGGAAGAGGCCTTGGCCTTTAGCCATGCCGGCGTGACACCCAAGTCATCCAGGCTTAACTCTGGGTTCGCGGGCGCGGTCAATGCCTTTACCTGGACCGCAATCAAGCTTGCATCTACTCTTTTAGCGTCTTTATCGTTTAGGTAATAAGCGTCTCCCTCTCGGTGGATCACAAGATCGGTACTGTCAAGCTCCCTTCCTCCTGCCCCATTCAACTTTCTAGGTACGTCTCGTCGTCCTCCTAGCCCGGACCGTTTCGACGTGATCTCAATCCGGAGGACCACTCTTGAATTTTGCGGATACGCCGGGCAGGAAAGGCAGAAAAGGAGCGCGAGGGGAAGGAAGGGAAAGAGAATGTTGCAACATGGGGACATCGTTGCTTCTGCTCGACCTCAGCGGGTGCTGAGGTTCACGCAACCCTGAGGTTTTGCGAAATCGCCCGAAATCCAAAAGACGCGGATGGGTGTGCGTGCGACCTTTCGTGTTGCCAAGCGGAAGAAGCGCGAGTCTCCGGTTCTTACGTACAAGAATCAGGTCAATTAGTACAATCGTTCTCGGACTAATTGACCGGACACCTCTGAAAACAGGCCAAGTCCATTCCGGCCTTTAAGCAGAGCTCGCCAGCGGCTGCGGAACGACGCGTACTTCAACGGCGGCCTCTCGACTGTTAATGGAACCTTGGGTTGCTCCTCCTTGAATTTCCCCTTCACTTCGTGGATCTTGTTCTCGGTCTGCTCTTCCGTGCTTGGTGTCATCATGTTTTGCTCTAGCTCCCTTGATAGGTGTCGTTGCGTCTTCCGTCTGTTGCTTGGTCGTAGTGATACCCGTTATTAAGCGACCTCTTTCCTTTCGATAGCCACTGGCACCTGCACCAGCTCCTCAAATAAACCGCGGTAGTGAATCATTGCCGTTCTCAGCTCTTCGGTGGATGCCTGCTCTTTTCCCACCCGCAACGCAATCTCATGCGCAGAGCGGTAGCTCTCCATCACTCGCGGATGATCGACAGAAATGTCGTCGGCACGTTGATCGAAATCGGATAACGGATAGCCTCGAGCTTTCATCACGGAGGACACCAAGTCATCCGCTTCTGCAACTGCCCCCTTAGGGGAGTCGACAAAGCGAGACTGCACCGCTTCCCACCGTATGGAAAAGCGCTCGCGTTCCATCGAATCCAGATCGCGAATGTTGAGCTTTTCAACCCGTCTCTCGCGATCCGCTAGTTGCGCTTCCGCTTTTCGTTCTGAGCCATGCGTCAGTACCGCCCGCTCATACTCGGGTCCAAACTTCTGCCGCAGGTCTGCAGTCGTACTTTTGCGTTTTCGCGCGTACAGCCAGACAACCACCGCGATTATCAGAATCACACCGCCGACGAGCACAATCAGTTTCGGATCCAGCAGACTTAAGTTCATTGAAACCTCCACAAAACCAGGGTTGGTCACGAGATTTCCTTCCTGGGCAGAACCTTGTGCATGGCTAGTATCAAACTTTGGTTTTCGGAAAACTGGTCAGAATTGATCGTCTTATCGTCTTTAATGAATTGGACCTCATGACGAGAGTGGGACGGAGACCCCCCCATGCTGGTAAGACGTGCTTCCTCAAAAAGTGAGCGATTCTGGACAGCGCCGGCGAAGGAAGTGAGCGAGTCTAGAGGCTGGCCCCAAGGTATTTAGGAGTGGCTCACCCTCTTAATTCGGGCCTGGCGCCGATCAAAGGACAAACATGAAAACGAATAAATTGCTCGTTACCTTGACGCTGATCGTCCTTGGGACGATGCTGGGCTGCTCAGGGCCTTCTTCAAAGTCGCCGGATGTTTCTGACAGCATCCGTAAAGCGCTCGATCAGGCAGGCCTCAAAGATGTCTCCGTCAGTCAGGATAGGGACAAGGGCGTCGTTACACTCGGCGGACAAGTAGCCGGTGAAAGCGACAAGTCCCAAGCCGAATCTCTGGCAAAGTCCTTGGCCGGCGCACAGGTGGTCGCGGACCAGATTGCGGTGGTCCCCGTGGGCGGGGAAAAAGCAGCTAAGGCTGTGAACTCCGATCTCGACCAAGGCATCGGGAACAATCTGGACGCTTCGCTGATCCAGAACCAGATGCACGGCGACGTGAAATACGAAGTGAAGAGCGGCGTCGTCACGCTGACCGGGGAAGTAAACTCGGACGACAAGCGCACGCGCGCCGAGAAAGTGGCAATCGCGGTGCCGAATGTTCTGCAAGTGGTAAACGATCTGCAGGTCAAGAATCAAAAAGCCAGCTCATTACAGTAGGAGCTGCGCAGTGGATTGATGTCTGGAGTGGATGGCGGCCCACCGCGCTCGGAGTTGTTGCGGGGCAGGGACAGCTGTCGAGCTGCACGTAAAGGCCGGACGAGCTCATCCAATGGTTTCTTCCAGAATTGGCCGACGGTCCTATAAGCACGTTCCTAAGATCAAAAGATCAAATAGAAAATGTGGCGGTCATCGTCAAAGTGCCGCCTGCTCGACTTTCTGAAGCAGCCTGCCTCCTTCATCCCGCACGTCAAAATCGAGATCTGTCATGGCTCCCAAAATGTCACGTTCAACAATCTCCCGGAGTGCTGAGAACGCGAAACCCATCGACGCCCGGCCGGGGTGGAACTGGCGCCTGGCCAGCAGCATCATGCCGAGTTTCCCGCCAAGGAGATCCAAACGGAAACGACGTCTTAACCCGGTGTTTCAAAATGGTCCCTCGGACGACGCTGACGGTCATGGTCCTTGATCGGCAAGGATACGCCGGAGCGGATAATCATCCACACCATGGTTGATTATCCTCCACCCCGTGGACGATAATTTTACCTATGGACAAGAGAGGAGCGGGTCTTGAATCGACGATTTGGAAACACAGCAGTGGCAGCGGTAGTGGCTGCGGCGCTTTTGTTATTTGTAGCAGCACCATTGACGCATGCCGATGACAGAGGGAAGTGCCAACATGCGATCGAAAAGGCGGAGGCAAAACTGGACAAAGCGATCCACGACAAGGGCGAGCACAGCCGCGACGCCGAGGACCGCCGGCGGGATTTGAATGCCGAACGGGAACGTTGTTGGAATCAGTATCACCAGTGGTGGAACGGGAAAGACCATCGATGGGAAACTGAGCACAATTGGGAGCAAAGGTAACGATCATTCCTGAGTGAAGTTGGCCGCCGATAGCCCCAAGAGCTGTTCGACAATAGCGCCCCATGACTCTGACTGGAGCTGGGGCGCTTCGCTCGCTGCAACATGACCTTTGCCGAGAAAATCTAGGATGGCGATCCTCAATCGCAATCCCGGCGGACGGAGTTACTGCGGGTTCGCAGCAGAGACGAGATTGCTCCACTGGTCGTTCGCAACTGTATCCCCGTAGTCGAACCATACAAGGACCGAGGGCGCCCTGCTGGCACCCGCCGCGTCAGTCAGCATGGTCTGCAACTGGCTGATGGTGGGGTAGACGCAGATTGAGTTGGAGGCGCAGGCGCCCGGGGCAAAGTCTTCCCAGCGGAAAGCCTGGAGATTCATGAAAGCGGGCCTGTTGTAGTTGTCCGCAATCGTGTCGAGCCAACTGGCAGCCGAGGCCTCGGTGGCGGCGGCCTCGCCGGTGCCGACAGGGTAGTAGTCGGCTCCCATCACGTTGAGCTCGGCTTCGATCGGATCGAGAAAGCCTGCGAGCTGGCTCTCGTTCGCAGTATTGACGCTATCCCATGTTTCGGCGCCATAGATCGTGTGCTTCGGGTCGGCTGCGTGCACGGTGTTATACAGGGTTGCGATATCGCTTTCGATGGCGCACTCGGAGATAGTTTTGCCTTTGTAATTCTGAATCTCGCCCTGCGAGGCCATGTTCACATACTCATCGTCAATGTAGTAGCCGGCGGTGGCGGGAAACGTCGTGAACCACTTCACGAGAGCAGTGGTAAAGGCCGCGTTCGTGCAACCGCTGCAGAAGCTTGAGGCGAGTTCTGTGTCGTTGCTGATAAGGGAGTAGTGGCTGGTGCTCGTACCTTGGTACAGAGCAAAATCCAAGGGTATGTACCAAATGATCTTGAGGCTGGAGGAGCTGGCCTGATCGGCCCAGGATGCGATTTCGGACTCGGTTCCCCACAAGTTGGAATCGTTGAAGACGTACCGGAATTTAGCGCCGGCGATGGTTCGCAGCTCGGCCTCAGAAGTCAAACCCGAGACGCCATCGCAATTGCCGGCGCTGTTGTCTGGATTGCAATCAACCCAAATTCCCTGCGGGATGGTAACGACGACCGCAGCCGGGGACGGTTTCGAAGAATTCGTAGTCCGGGTACTCACATATAGGAGCGCGTGGTCATTGATTACTCTCTCGCCAAAACGTGGGGACGAGGCTCCCAATTCAGCAAAATATTCGCCGTTCTCGCGCACCTGGACTGGAAGAGTTTCGATCCAGAGCGCTTCGCCGCTGCCATCTGCCCTGTCGTGAACGTAAAACGTCACGATCTGGAGTCCGCGCAAAGGCTCTCCTTCGTCGCTGAGCAGCTTGGCATGAAAACTGATATGCGGATAGGTGGTGGCCGATGCTGGAAGCGCGAGCGAGCAACATAGGAGCAAGAGCGCAGGAGCATACCTGAAATGTTTCATCGATTTCCTCACCATGCCTGACCCGGTACAACTCGTCGACGTTGACGCCGCTGACAGGGCGCTTTAACCGGGATTCCCCATTTGGCCTCTAAAACGTCAGTTATTGTAACCCCATTTCACCACAACCTACCCGTTTCTCCACATCTGCTCCCCCACTACCGCAGTATTTCGTTGCGCTTCTGTTTTTTGAGTGTGATCACGCCCTTATCACAACACTCTTTAAAAACTCCTATGGAAAATTGTCGCCCGCCAGGAAACCTGCTTAAAATGGGGTGTATAAGCGCTAGACTAGAGCACTTATCTACCTGAACCTCGAGCTCTCGGCCCACTCGATTGCACTCAATCCAGGTTCGGAAGATAAACGCCGGTCAATGGCGCTGCGACGCACACAGAGGCGGCAGAATGAAGATATAATCGGCGCGTATTCCATCCCTGGCTGGAGAAACTTTATGCGTTCTTTCTTCCTTCCCCTCACTTTCCTGCTCTTGGTGTCTTTGAGTCTTGCCGCTGTCGATGACAAATCCGATTCCAGCACTACGTCCGGCGCACCGAGTGCCGCCACACGCCCTGTAGCGGACGATTACTTCGGCAACAAGATTGTCGATCCTTACCGCTGGCTTGAGGATCTCAAGAGTCCTGAGGTTTCGGCATGGATGAAAGCGGAGAATGATCATACGCATAGTGTGCTCGATCGTATTCCGGGGCGAGATAAGCTGCATGCACGAATTTCGCAACTGGACAGCGCCGGCGTCCAAGTGACGAGCTTCCAGTCCTACCATGGCTTATGGTTTTACCTGAAGCGCACACCGGGCGACGACAACCGCAAGCTCTACGTGCGCGATGCCGCCAGCGGTTCCGAGAGGCTTCTGATTGATCCAGAAACGCTCACCGCGAGCGGAATCCATTACTCCATCGACTATTTCCAGCCCTCTCCGGATGGGAAGCTGGTGGCCGTGGGCATATCACCAGGCGGTTCGGAAAACAGCGTGCTGCGGGTGCTCGAAGTCGATTCCGGGCGGGATCTCGGTGAGCGTATCGACCGCGCCCAGTTCGGGGCGGTGTCCTGGCTTCCCGACAATCATTCCTTCTTCTATAGCCGTCTGCATAATCCTGCTCCCGACGAACCCCGGACAAGCTACTATCTCAATTCGCGCGACTACCTCCACCATCTGGGCGAGGATCCGGGAAAGGACGTCCCCCTGTTCGGGAATGGCTTGTCAGCGGCCGTGCCTATGATGGACAGCGACATTCCCTTCATTTCGCTTCCGCCGGGATCGCAGTATGCCTTTGGAATCGTCGCGCACGGCGTACAGCGCGAAATCACACTTTATGTTGTCAAACTAGTGGACGTGAAGGGCGCTACGACCCCATGGCGCAAAGTTGCTGATGTAGCCGATGACATCACCGCCGTCGATGTTCACGGCGACTACGGTTACCTCCTTTCTCACCGGGATGCGTCTCGCTTCAAAGTGCTGCGCTTCGACCTCGAGAGAGGCAGCCTTTCGCGTGCCGAGGTCGTCATGCCTCCATCCGATAGCGTAATCGTTAACATTTCAGCCGCTGCCGATGCTCTTTACATTCAGAAGCTGGACGCCGGTCTTGGCCGGCTGTGGCGTTTCCCGTTTGACGGTAGCCCGGCCAGCGACTTGCCTCTCTCCTTCGACGGGGCGATTCAGGAGTTGTTCACCAGCGCAACTGAAGCTGGGGCATTCGTTCGAATGGCCTCGTGGACGAGATCACCCGCGCTGTTTCACTACGATCGAAAAAGCAACACCCTGACGGACACCGGGGTCAATCCACCGTCTCCAGTGGATTTCACGTCCATCACCTCCGAAGAGGTCAAGGCGAAGGCCTCCGACGGAACGCTGGTACCGCTCTCCATCGTCCATCAACGCAATCTCAAGCTGGACGGCTCGCATCCCACACTGCTGCACGGTTACGGATCTTATGGCATCACATACGACCCGGCCTTCGATCCCACCTCGCTGGCATGGCTCGAGCGCGGGGGAGTAATCGCTGTCGCACACGTACGCGGAGGCGGAGAATACGGCGAGGATTGGCACAATGCCGGGCGCAAGGCGACGAAGAAGAACACCATCACCGACTTCATTGCCTGTGCGCAATACCTGATCGACCACGGTTACACCGCACCGCAACACCTGGCCGGTGAAGGAACCAGCGCCGGCGGAATCACGATTGGCGGCGCGATCACCGAGAGACCCGATCTTTTTGCTGCGGCGCTCGATAACGTCGGGATGTCTGACGACCTCCGCGCCGAACTGCAAATCAACGGCCCGGCCAATATCCCCGAGTTCGGCACCGTAAAGAACGAAGAGGACTT
>Ga0302326_10016465_pt1 | contig 15476 bp, 10 predicted proteins | sample Palsa_T0_3_FD_202264 | JGI IMG/M metagenome (GOLD analysis project Ga0302326, IMG submission 202264) | Peat permafrost microbial communities from Stordalen Mire near Abisko, Sweden - Palsa_T0_3 | ecosystem: Environmental > Terrestrial > Soil > Palsa > Peat permafrost | place: Sweden: Abisko...
ATGTCGGAGCTCTTGCCTTCACCCTCGATGATCGTGGTGTTTTCCTTGTCGACGACGATGCGCTTGGCGCGACCGAGGTCTTCCAGGCCGACGTTCTCGAGCTTGATGCCGAGGTCTTCGCTCAACAGACGGCCACCGGTGAGGATGGCGATGTCTTCGAGGATGGCCTTGCGGCGGTCACCGAAGCCGGGGGCCTTGACGGCCGCGACCTGGATGGTGCCGCGCAGCTTGTTGACGACCAGCGTCGCGAGGGCTTCGCCTTCCACGTCCTCAGCAATGATGAGGAGCGGCTTGCCGGTCTTCGCGGTCTTCTCGAGCACGGGGAGCAGGTCCTTGAGGCTCGTGATCTTCTTCTCGTGGATGAGGATGTAGGGATTATCGAGCACCGCTTCGAGCGACTCGGCATTGGTCACGAAGTAGGGCGAGATGTAGCCCTTGTCGAACTGCATGCCTTCGACCACGTCGAGCGTCGTTTCGATCGACTTGGCTTCCTCGACGGTGATGGTCCCGTCCTTGCCCACTTTGTCCATCGCGTCGGCGATAATCTCGCCGATGGTGACGTCCCAGTTGGCCGAGACGGTGGCGACCTGCGCGATTTCCGTGCGGTCCTTCACCTTCTTGGAGATGCGGGCGATTTCGATGACGAGCGCTTCGACGGCCTTGTTGATGCCGCGCTGGAGCGACATCGGGTTGGCCCCGGCGGTCACGTTCTTGAGGCCTTCCTTGTAGATGGCCTCGGCGAGCACCGTCGCCGTCGTGGTGCCGTCGCCGGCGATGTCGCTGGTTTTGCTGGCGACTTCGCGCACGAGTTGCGCGCCCATGTTTTCATACGGATCGTCGAGTTCGATTTCCTTGGCCACGGTCACACCGTCCTTGGTGATCGTCGGGCTGCCGAATTTCTTGTCGAGGATGACATTGCGTCCGGCCGGCCCGAGGGTCGCCTTGACGGCTTTTGCGAGTTTCTCGATGCCACGGAGCAATGCATGCCGCGCGGATTCATCGAATTGGAGTTGTTTAGCTGCCATTTGGATTGGTTGTTAGTTGGTAGTTGCTTTGTGGTTTAGCCGATGATGCCGAGGATATCGTCCTCGCGCATGATCAGGTAGGCTTGGTCGTCGATCTTGATTTCGGTGCCGCCGTACTTGGAGATCAGCACTTTGTCACCTTTCTTGACGGTGAAGGCGATGAGCTTGCCTTCTTCGTCGCGCTTGCCAGTGCCGAGCGCTACGACTTCGCCTTCCTGGGGCTTTTCTTTGTGGGCGTCGGGGATGATAATCCCGCCCTTTTTGGTTTCAATTGCCTCCAGCGGCTTGACAAGCACGCGGTCGGCGAGGGGTCGAACATTGACTGATGCCATGTTGGTTTGGTTTCTGTTGGTTGTTTTGTTTTGGTTTTAGCGAGCGCCGAGGTCGGCAGACTCGAAAAGTCCGCTGACTTCGGCGTCTTCGGTAAAGTTATTTGGTCTTGGTGAAGTCGATCTTGTCGCTGCCCTTCGACGCCTTGAGATGGCCGCCTTCGATCGTAAATGTCTCCGGCTTGTCATCGATGGTGATGACGAGGTGGTCACCCACCATTTCGTAGGTGCCGGTTTTGCTTTCCGTGCCCATCGAGACGATTGCTTTTCCGCCGGCCAACTGGAGGCCGAGCGTTTTTCCGTCCTGCATCGTGGCCTGGTAGGAACCATCGACGCTCGCCACCGGACCGCTCGGGCCGGCTTTGCTGAAGTCGATCCGGTCCTTGTCGTCGGTGATCAGGTGATTGCCTTCGATGGTGGCGCTTTCGGTCTTGCCGTTGATCGTAATGAAAACTTTCTGGCCCGCGACCGTGTAGGTGCCGGTCTGGGTATCTTTGCCGTCATTGGCCACGACCTTGCCTTTGCCGAAAGTCGCGGTCACCACGCCACCGTTGGGCAGCGCGGCCTTGTAGGTGCCGTCGAGAGTGGCCGCGGTGATCGGCGCTTGAGAGCGCAAAGCGTCTTCCAGCACCTTCACGCGCAACTCCAAAGCGGTCACGCGATCCTCGAGCGAATCGGCGCGGGCGCCGAAGGTCGAGGCGAGAAGACAAAGAGTGAGGCCGATGAAGCGCATGCGGGGAGAGGCGGGCGGGCTTACTTCTTCTTGTCCTCGTCCACGACCTCGAATTCCGCGTCGACCACATCGCCGTCGGGTTTCTTCGCGCCGCCGGCCGCGGCGCCGCCGGAAGCTTCCGGACCGGGCCCGGCGCCCGCGCCACCCGGCGCGCTCGCCGCCGAGGAAGCCGCCGCCTGCTTGTAAAGCTCCTCGCTCACGCTCTGGAACTTGTTTTGCAGGTCGTCATAAGCGGTCTTGATCGCGTCACTGTCGCTGCCCTTGAGCGCTTCGCGCACGGCGGTGATTTTGCCTTCGATCTCGGTCTTCTTGTCGGCCGGCAGCTTGTCGCCCAGGTCCTTGAGCTGCTTCTCGCACTGGTAGGCGAGGTTGTCGGCGTTGTTGCGAATTTCGATCGCTTCCTTGGCTTTCTTATCCTCCTCGGCGTGCAGTTCGGCTTCTTTCTGCATCTTCTCGACCTCTTCCTTGCTCAGCCCCGAGCTGCCGGTGATGGAAATCTTTTGCTCCTTGCCCGTGCCCAGGTCCTTGGCGGTGACGTGCAGGATGCCGTTGGCGTCGATGTCGAAGGTCACCTCGATCTGCGGCGTGCCGCGCGGGGCTGGCGGAATGCCGTCAAGATGGAACGTCCCGAGGTTCTTGTTGTCGCGGCTCAGCGGGCGCTCGCCCTGGAGCACCTTGATCTCCACGCCGGGCTGGTTGTCGCTGTAGGTCGAGAAAATCTGCGACTTGCGCGTCGGGATCGTGGTGTTGCGCGGGATCATCGGCGTGGCCACGCCGCCGGCCGTTTCGATGGCCAGCGTCAGCGGCGTCACGTCGAGCAGCAGCACGTCCTTCACCTCGCCGCGGAGCACGCCGCCCTGGATGGCCGCGCCCACGGCCACGACTTCATCCGGGTTCACGCCCTTGTGCGGTTCCTTGCCGACGAGCTTGCGCGCCGTTTCGATCACCCGCGGCATGCGGGTCATGCCACCCACCAGCACCAGCTCGTTGATGTCCTTTTCACTCAAGCCGGCGTCCTTGAGGCAGGCCTTCACCGGGCCGATGGTCCGCTCAAAGAGCGGGTCGGTGAGTTGCTCGAGCTTCGAGCGGGTCAACTTTTTCTGGATGTGTTTCGGACCGCTCTGGTCGGCGGTGACGAACGGCAGATTGATCTCGTACTCCTGCGAACTCGAGAGCGCGATCTTCGCCTTCTCCGCTTCCTCCTTGATGCGCTGCACGGCGTCCGGCTGGTTGGTGAGGTCGATGCCCGTGTCGGTCTTGAACTCCCGGAAAATCCAATCCATCACCGTGTTGTCCCAGTCGTCGCCGCCCAGGTGCGTGTCGCCATTGGTCGCCTTCACTTCAAAGACGCCGTCGCCGATTTCCAGCACCGAGATATCGAAGGTGCCGCCGCCGAGGTCATAGACCGCGATCTTTTCGTCGGACTTCTTGTCGAGACCGTAGGCCAGCGAAGCCGCGGTCGGCTCATTGACGATGCGCAGCACTTCGAGGCCCGCGATCTTGCCCGCGTCCTTGGTCGCCGTGCGCTGCGAGTCGTTGAAATACGCGGGGACCGTAATGACCGCTTGGGCGATCTTTTCGCCCAGCTTCGCTTCCGCGTCGGCCTTGAGCTTGGCCAGGATCATCGCCGAGATTTCCGGCGGGCTGAAGGTCTTGTTTTCGCCATTCACGGACACCGAAATGTGGGCGTCACCGTTGGCCGCCTTCACCACCTTGTACGGTACGCGGCGCAGTTCCTCCTGCACCTCGTCGAACTTGCGGCCCATGAAGCGCTTCACCGAGAAAATCGTGTTTTGCGGGTTGGTGACCGCCTGCCGCTTGGCCGCCTGGCCGACGAGGCGTTCGCCAGTTTTGCTGAAGGCCACGACGCTGGGAGTGGTGCGGGCGCCTTCGGAGTTTTCCAGCACGACCGGCTCGCCGCCTTCCATCACAGACATACAGGAATTGGTGGTGCCGAGATCGATGCCGAGGATTTTAGCCATGGTAGAATTGCCTTTCTTGAAAATTGGGGATGTGACCTCAGCATCCAGCACAGAGTGCGCCGGAAGGGATGGAATGATATAAGCACCTATTTAAGAGCATCTTATATATTACTCGCAGCAGGACGTGACTGTGCCAAAAGCGGGCCAATGTCCCACTTTCGGCCCTTCAGGCGTGACATTACGACACAGTTTGGGCGTCGGCCTGAAGGATGCCCGGCAAATGGTTGCCACGGTCAGCGTTTCCCAGCTTGTTTCCGCGGATATTCGCGCGCAAATTGGGGCGTGGAAAAAAAAAGTCTTCGCCGCCTGCGCACCGTCGCCGACAAGCTCAAGGCGCTTCCGCACCTCGACGAGGCGGAAAGGCTGCTTTACGCGCGAAGCCTCCTCGCGACGCCGGACGAGCGGTGGCAGATGCACGAGACCTATCTCCGCTCACTGAATTTATTCAGTTACTTCGAGCGAAAAAAATCCGCTTCATGGTCGTGGGAATGAGCAGCGCGATTCTGCAAGGCGTGCCGGCCACAACGCTCGACACGGACTTGTGGCTCGATCTGCCAGAGCGTCAGTATATGCGACCAATCAATCTTGGCCTTTCGCTGGGTGCGACGATGGTTCGAAATACAGTCATTGCTTTGCGCGACGGATCGCTCGCGAATTTCATTTTTCGCGTGGACGGCCTCGCCTCGTTCGCCACAGAATGGCGGCGAGCGAAGTCCATCACCTTTAGAAACTTGCCGATAAAGGTTCTGCCGCTCGAACGCATCATCAAAAGTAAAGAATATCTGCAACGGCCGAAGGATCTCGTCCATCTCCACCTGCTGCGGGAAATCCTCGCCAGCCGCCGGATAGCGGGCTTCCGAGACTGAGATCCTTGAACCCCGGAATTCCTTGCAAATGACTCAAGTTTCAGGGGCGGTTCTTTTTCGTGTATTTGGTGTATTGCCCCCGTTGCGCCATGGGCGTCTCGCTGCGCTTCGGCTTCGTGGTTTCTACCCTCCGGTAATGTCTGAGGCGGAGCCTCATTAGGAGAGCGTCCTCTCGGTCGAACTCACGCCGGCTGCGGCTCGGCTCCCTCTGGAGGGGCCTTCCCCGGCTTCGCGGCGCCCGTCTCCAGCGGGCTGCGCCAGAGATGGAGCGGTAGCGCACCGATAATGATCAGGAGAGCCATTCCGCCGTCAAAATAGATCAGCGCCCAAAACGCCGCATCCATGAACCCATAGCTGTGTTTGCCGATGCCCAGCATGTTGGTCCCAAACCACGACCAACTCGTCACGATATTGCCGACGATCGCCAGGTTGAGCAGGCCGCGCTCGCGGACAATCCCGCCCCAGCGCGCGTGCAGCACCAGCGCATTCCAGAGCACGATGATGATCGCGCCGTTTTCCTTCGGGTCCCAGCCCCAGAATCGGCCCCAGCTCTGATCGGCCCAGATGCCGCCCAGCACGGTGCCAACAAAACTGAAGAGGGTGGCAAAGCACACGATGCCGTAAACCATCCGCGCCAGGGAGCGCTTCAGCTCGGGCGTAACGGCGGAGGTAAAGAAACCACGAACGACGAAGATAATTCCAAGGAAACCGGCCACGAAGGTGGAGGCATAGCCGAGCGTCACGATGACCACATGCGTCGCCAGCCAGAAGTTCGTGTCGAGCACCGCGCGCAACATCTCGAGCGTGTCCTTTTCCAGCGACAGATAATGGGCCACGATCAGGCACAGGCCGCCGATCATCGAGCCGACCACTACACCAATCGAATTGCGCCAGAACCGCTCGAGAATCAGCCCGAGGACCGGCGCGCCCCAGGCAATGAAGGTGGCGGACGAATAGAGATTGATCACCGGCGGACGCCCGATCAACACCATGCGGAAGATGATGCCGATCGTCGTGACGAGGACCGCCAGACACAGCAGTTGCACGGCGGTGACGCGCAGCCATTCCCACGCCGCCGGACGGAACCAATAGATGATCGCCGCGAGGAACGAGAAAATTGAGATCGTCATCGCGAGATAGAAAAGCTGGAGATGGTTGAAGTACGCTTCGTGCGATGCTTCGCGCAGATTCGCGTCGAGCCGGCCGGCGAGTTCTGCGCGGTAGGCGGCCACCGCTTGGTTGAAAGCGGGCACGTCGTTCGCCCGGAAGGCCGAGCCGATCACCGCATAGTGCGCCAGCGCGAAATTCGGCGTCCCGCCGCGCGCCACTTCCATGAGCGCCTGGCCGGTGCGCTGCCAGCCGTGGTCATCACTGCCGGTTTCCGGCGGAAGAAAGAGCGGCATGCGCAGCTCCATTTTCCGGGCGAAATCGAATTCGTCGTACTGCTCCATGGCATTGAAACGCGTAACATCATCCATGATCTGGTCGAGCGCCGCTTCGTCATAGGGCGCCCCGGCCTGTTTGGCTTGGGCGGCCGCCCGGCCGGCATCCCGATTCTCAATGAACCTCCGCAATTCCGCGGCCCAATCACGCGCATCCGGCGGTTGAAGCGAATCCTTCAGTTGCTGGTAAATGAAGGTCGCGCGCCACAGGTTGAAGACCGCCTTTTCGTAGGCATTGCGTTTGTCGCTCGGCACATCTTTCACGATGCGCATCGTTTCCTTGAGCAACGCGTCGGATTTCGGCTGGAGCTGGCTCCAGGAGAAATGTTTGGCATCGGTCTCGAATCCCTTGTCGAGCGGCAGGGCCAGCAGCCCCTTCAGATCGGGATTATCGATCCGAAAGACCGGGCGGGTGTCGCCGACCTGCGGATTCATCAGCACTTCCATGAACCATTCCGTCGCCGGGACGATCTTCGGCTTTTGATACCACTCTTTCCACGGCTCATAATTGGCCGTCTGCTTGCCGCGAAGCTGGAGAAGCGTGTTGCGCGCCAGCGAATCAATCGGCTGCCGCCGTCCGCCGTTTAGAATTGGCAGCTTGCCAAACTCCGCAATGGCCAGTCCTTCGTCCTTGGGGGGGAAAGCCTGGCCCACGAGCCAGCCGGCAAACGTGAGGGTGATGATGAAGGGTAGCCACTTTTTCATATGGGGCGACGTTTGGCGATGAAGCCGATGAGGTGATGCAAAAACTGCCAGAGCAATCCCAGCGCTACCACTATGCACCCGATGTACGGGGCCAGCCAACTTGGATTGTGGACCACTTGAAGGATGCTTTGGCCGGGTGAGCGGTCAAACTCATTCTTGGTCATCTGGTACTGATAGAAAGCGAGGCCGCCGTAGCGCAGCGGATCGTTCATGGAGATCTCGACTTCCCGGTTCTCCTTCGTGGCTGGGTTGTCGATCAACACGCGGCTGCGAAAATCCTTCGGCGTGTCGCTGCCCGCGTAGTTCTTGTGCGTCGCCTGGAGCAGCTTCACCGAGAAGGGCAGGTACTGGCGTTCTTCGCGCAAGGCGACGTAGAATGTTTTTCCCCCGGCATCGATCGGCTGCGGACGCAAGACCTTCATTTCTGCATCCTGCACATAGCCCGTCACAGCAAGCCAGGTGCCGAGGCTCTTTCCTTCGGCGACGATCTCGAGGATGGCGAACGGAAAATTCCGGGTGTCCTCATCCTTCTCCTCGGGGAGCGGTGTCACGCTGCCATGCGCGCCGGCGCCATTGGTCGCCACCGTCGGCAGCGATTCAGGCGCCACCGTTTGGCCGGTGGCAATCTTCTCCGCCGCCGCCCGCGTCGCTCCGCCCTGCGCCGTGAAGCGTTCGATCATCGCTTTGCGAAACCGGCTCTTCAATTCCGTCCGCAGCTTTCCCTCCAGTTCTGGCTGCGCGGCCACTTTTTGCGCCGCGGCCACGATGTCCTGCACGTCTTTCTCGCCGACCGCCTGCAACGCCGCGCGCCAGACCTCCGCGCGACCCTCGCTCTCTTCCGCCCGCTGGGCCTGCGGCACGAGGGCGTCTGCGCTCGAGAATTCCGCGTCGACCGTCGCCAGCGCGGCGGTCAGCTTGTTGGCGGCGTCGAGCACGTCGGCATTGGCCGTAAAATCGCTGTTGGGCGCGTACTGCTTCACGCGCACGGTGAAGGGCAGCGCCGGGTTGGTGATTTCTCCGCCCCGGGCGAGCAATTGCTCGGGAATCGACACGACTTGCTCCTGGCCATTGCCGGCATCGGTCGTGAACACCAGTTCGCGCTCCCGGTGGCGGGAGATGTAATTCTCAGTTTCGCCCTCGTTGAAGCTCATCGTCGATTCCTGCTGGAGCATGTCCGTGCTCAATTGCCCGACCAGGAGGATGATAATGCCGAGGTGGGTGAGATGGATGCCGAACTTCGACATCTTCCATTGGAAACGCTTGATGTGCGCGGCCACCAGGTTGATCAGCAATCCGAAGCCGAGCGTGTACCCGCCGGGCCAGAGGAACCACGGCAAATGGTGGCCCCAGAGCGTCGTGCCGAGAACGTACCAATGCCGAAAATAACGGTCCTGCACTTGATAGAGCCCTTCGTCGGCCTGCGCCACCGTGCCCACGAAAACGAGGATGATCGCGCACCCCAGCAGCACGATGGTCACGCGGAGCGAAGTGAGGAATTTCCAGAGGCTACGGGTCATGGCTGGCTTTTGACAAATTGGACGAACGTATCATGCTCGGCGTTCACCACCGGCGCGTCGCCGACTATCTTGTAAAACCACCAGCGGCCCTCGCGTGGAACGATCGCGCCGAGCAACCGGCGGTTGTCGTTGCTCAGGTCCGCGAGCACCGCGCCGGGGGCGCCTTCGATCGTCGCCCCGCCCAGGTTCGTGGTGCATTCCTGCAAGCCGCTTTCGTCCACGTCGTTCATGCCGAGCAGGCGCCGCCAGCGGTTCACGTTGGCCAGGGTGCCGCCGGTATCGCTCGGGAAGACACTCACCGAGACATCCGCTTTGCCGCCGTCCTTGGCCACGGTGAACTTCGCGACCTGCATCTGGCCGGGCGTCTGCGCCTGCCAGCCTTCCGGGGCGACCATGTGCGTGGCGGGCGTGGCTTCCTCGGCCGGGGGCTTGCTTTCGGCCACGGCGTCAGTGGTCGTGCCGGGCGTGATTTTGACCGTCTTCAAGAACTCGAGGAAGGCCGCTTTTTGCGACGCGACCGCCGCGTCACTCCCCTGCAACTTATAGAACCAGCTTCCATCCGCACGGTGGACCACGGCGGTAATGATCCGCTCGGCCCGGTTGTCGCGCTTGGTCGTCAGTTCGAAAAGCTTGCCCCCTTCGCCGCCGATGTCCACCGGCGTAAGGGCGGCGGCCGCCCCGGCCTCGTCGAGTGGCGGCTCGCCAAGTTGCTGGCGAAAGATGTTCACGATCACGGTGTCGTCGCCGCCTAATTTCCCGAGCGGGGTGACGTTCACCGTGGCCTCGCCATCGGGAGTGGAAACGCGGAAATTGGCGACGCTCATCTTTCCGGCGCCCTCATCCTGCCAGCCGGCTGGGAGCTGGTATTCCAAATGCGGGCGGACCCGGGGCCCGGCCTCGCGGAGCGGAGACCCGGCGGGAGCGGGAGTTGGCGGCGCCACCGGCGGCTCCCGCGTCACCGTATAGACGCGGATCTGCGGCTTCTTGCACCCGGCCAGGGTAAATGCCAGCATCGCGCCGAAAATCGCGGCGGAAGTGGGAGTGATGAGGCGGGTCATGAACGAGGGGGCAGGAGCACTAGCCGAAGATCGGCTTTCGCGCCAACGGCTTTTCAAGGGTACTAAGAATCCGGCGGCCGCAGTCTTCCTTAGCTGATAGCCTAATCAGGCTTCTCCAGGCTTGAACTCGCGAAACTTTGCGGGCATACTTCAGGTCCTGCCACGTCAGGTATGGTTTTCGCTTAGTCAACTCGCCCATGTACGCCTCCCGGTTCGTTGGACCCACACTGCTTTCGGCGCTGTTCGCAGCGGCCGCACTTTTCCCTGCGGTCATCCGCGCCGCCGAAGAGGAGGACACCCCGTCGGAGGACGCACCCATGGTGTCACTACCGGCGATGACTGGCCACGATCTCGTTCGCATCGCTTTGATCGACGACGGCGCTTCGCCGCGGGATCGCGCCGCGGCGCAGCTCGAAGCGCTCGGTCTGTGCCAGGCCGAGGCCTTTGTTCGCGCCGTCACCGCCGCCGATCAGCCCTTGATCCAGCTTTATCTCACCGCCGGCGCCAATCCGAATGCCGTCGGCGAGCAAGGCCGCACGCCGCTTTTGGCCGCCGCGCTGGACCGCAACTGGACGCTGGTGGAAAAACTTCTCCAGGCGGGCGCCGATCCGCGCACGGCCGATGAAAAGGGCATGACCCCGCTCATGGCCGCGGCCCTCGCCGGGAACGCCCTGACCATCGAAAAACTCCTCGCCGCGGGCGCACCCGTCGGCGCCGTGGACAGCAGGCACCGCCTCGCCTTGGGTTACGCGGTGGCGCTGCGGCAACCGGCCGCCGTGGAAGCCTTGCTCGCGCATCAACGGACTTTGCCCGCCGCAGCCGCTGGCGGCGACGATCTGGCCGCGGCCGCTCTCGAGACGGGAGACCGCGATTTGTTCGAGGACATTCTGCGCCGGCTGCCGGGCGGCTTGACCTGGACGCCGGCGGCGCGCGCGGCCTTTGACAAGGCGCTGGCCGCCCGCGATACCATCATCTGCCCTTTGCTCATGGAAAAGTTTGCCGGTCCTCCGGCTGCTTCCGACCACGCTCAGCCGCTGCTCGCCTACGCCATTGCCAGCGGCAATGCGAACCAGGTGCGCACGCTGCTCGACCTCGGCGCTGATCCCAACACCGTGTTGGATCAGCCCGGCGACGCCGCGCTTCGCGAATGGGTCGGCTCCAATTTCATGCGCTATTACGTCGATTCCGCACCCGGCCTGAATGTGCTCATGCTGGCCGCGGGCTTGAAGCAGGCCGGGACCGTGAAACTGCTGCTCGACTACGGCGCGAACCGCAATCTCTGCACCCGCGGCAAGTCGAGCTTGATCGCCCTCTATTTCGCGGCCTGGGCGGACAGTCCCGAGACCATCCAGGTGTTGCTCGGCGACGCCCCGAGCAAGGAAGACGTGCTCATCGAAGTCTCGCTCGACGAGCAGCGCGCGCGTTATTATCGCAATGGACAGCTCGTTTCGTCCGCGACCATTTCCACCGGCCGCGACGGCTTCGCCACCAAGCCGGGCGAATACGTCATCACCGACAAACATCTCGAACACCACTCCACGCTCTATCACAACGCCAGCATGCCTTATTTCATGCGGCTGAGCTGCCAGGCCTTCGGCCTCCACGAAGGCTTCGTCACTGGCCGCCCCGCCTCGCACGGTTGCATCCGCCTGCCCGGCGATTTCGCGCGCCGCCTCTTCAAGGAAGCCCCCATTGGCACCTGGGTCAGCATCAAGCACTGACGCGCCCAACAACGTTGGGGTAGGGCGCAGGCCGGTCATGAGCGAGAACCGGCTGGGCGCATCAAGCATTGATTCGGCAGGAATCATCGAGGTAGGGCGCACTGGCCCCAGTGCGCCGGGAGCGGGCAGCCGGGCTCTGTGGCGGCCCATCCTCGCGCCCAACAGGCACCAGCCGCCCCACCCCCCGCACCAAACTTCCCGCCAACTCTCGAGCAGCAACTCCGTGCCCACGAAGAACTGAGAACTAAGCACTCATCCCCTTGTCTTATCGTCTCATTCGTCATTCGTCATTCGTCATTCCTCATTCCTCATTCCCCGCCCCCCGCCCCCGCCCCCATGAAACAAGCGCTCTTCGCCCTCCTCCTCACGCTCGCCACCACCACCGCCACCCACGCCGGCGACCTCAAAGCCGGCGCCGCCACCGTCAATATCACCCCGCCGCTCGGCACCGTTATCAACGGCAACATGCACCCCATCATCGCCGAGAACGTCCACGACGAACTCCATGCCCGCGCGCTCGCACTGACCGATGGCCGGACCACCCTTGCCTTCGTGGTCGTGGATAATTGCGTGATCCCGCGTGAGATTCTCGATGCGGCCAAAGCCCTGCTCACCACCGAAGTCGAGCTGCCGCCGCAGAATGTCATGATGTCCGCCACCCACTCGCACTCGTGCGGGGCGTTGCAGGACGTCTACCTCTGCGCCGCGAGCGAACCCTATCGCGCGCAGATGCCCCGTTACCTGGCCGATGCCGTGCGCCGGGCGATGCACAATTTCGCGCCGGCGCGCGTTGCCTGGGGCAGCGGCAGCCTGCCTCAACAGGTCTTCTGCCGGCGCTGGCGGCTCAAGGATGGCGCGAAGGCGCCGAACCCCTTTGGCGGCAACGATCTCGTGAAAATGAACCCCGGTGTCGCCAGCCCCGATCTCCTCGAGCCCGCCGGCCCGACCGACCCGGAGATCTCCTTCCTCGCCGTGCAACACACCGACGGCCGGCCCCTCGCCTTGCTCGCCAATTACTCCCTGCACTACGTCGGCGGCGTCGGCGGGACCGATCTTTCGGCCGATTACTACGGCGTCTTCGCCGATCGCCTCCAGCAGTTGCTCGGCGCCGACCGTCAGGACCCGCCCTTTGTCGGCATCATGAGCAACGGCACCAGCGGCGACATCAACAACGTCAACTGGCGCGGCCCCGACGACCGGCTCAAGGGCCATTATGAACAAATCCGCAAGGTCGCCGACGACGCCGCGACGGAAGTCCAGCGCGTCATCAATGCCGGCCTCCAGTGGCACGACGACCTTCCCCTGCGGGTGGCCACCCGCGAACTGACCCTGTCCACTCGCAAACCCACCGCCGAGGACGTGGAAAAAGCCCAGGCCCTCGTGGCCGACCGTCCGCCGCTCGCCCTCAAGACCCTCCCGGAAATCTACGCGCGCGAACAGATCCTCCTCTCCAAGTACCCCGACACCATCACCATGCCGCTCACCGCCTTCCGCATCGGCGATCTGGCCATTGCCGGCTGGCCCAACGAAGTCTTCGCCATCTCCGGCCTCGCCTTGAAGAAAGACACCCCCATCAAACCCACCTTCGTCATCTCCCTGGCCAACGGCTGGTACGGCTACCTCCCGCCCCCCGAGCAGCACCCCCTTGGCGGCTACGAAACCTGGCGCTCCCGCACCAGCTACCTCGAAGTCGGCGCCGAACCCAAAATCCGCCAAGCCCTCCTCGAAGTCCTCGCCCAACTCGCCAAGCCGTAGCGCAATCTAGGAACTGAGCACTGAGCACTAAAACCGCGAGACATCGCACCATCAGATAACGCTCCCGCCCAATCGTCTGATTGTCCGATTGTCTGATAGTCTGATTGTCCTTCGTCATTCCCCATCGTGACCATCCCGCAGGCCTTCGAACTCGCCCTCCAGCAGCACCAGTCCGGGCGGTTGGCGGAGGCCGAGGCCCTCTACCGGCAGATCCTCGCGGCGGAGCCGCACCATGCCGAGGCGTTGCATCATCTCGGTGTTGTCGCGCACCAGGTCGGACGAAATGATCTCGCCGTGGAATTGATTCGTCAGGCCATCGCCCTCCAACCCAACTTTCCCGCGGCCTACTCCAATCTTGGCATTGTTTTGTTTGACCGAGGCCACCGCGCCGACGCCATCGCCGCGTATCGTCAGGCGATCGCTCTCCAACCCAACTATGCCGAGGCCCACTCCAATCTCGGCATCGCCTTGTCGGACCAGGCCCACCCGGCCGAGGCCCTCGCCGCATATCGCCAGGCCATCGCCCTCCGGCCCGACTATCCCGAAGCTCATTACAACCTCGGCGTTGCCCTGTATGACCAGGGCCGCCTGGAAGAAGCCCTCGCCGCCTATCGCCAGGCCATCGTCCTCCGGCACAACTATCCCGAAGTTCACTACAACCTCGGCATCACCCTCTATGATCAGGGCCAATGGGAGGAAGCCGTCGCCGCGTATCGTCAGGCCGTCGCCCTCCGGCACAATTATCCCGAAGCGCACTACAACCTCGGCAATGCCCTCCGGGTCAATGGACAACTGAACGAGGCTCTCGCCTCTTACCGTCAGGCCATCGCTCTCCAACCCAACTATCCCGAAGCCCACGGCAACCTCGGCAATGTCCTGAAAGACCAGGGCCAGCTCGACCAGGCCATCGCCACCTATCGTCGGGGTCTCGCCTTCAGACCCGATTATGCCGAAATTCACAGCAACCTTGCTCTGGCCTTGCTGGGGAAAGGGGATTTTCTCCGCGGCTGGGAGGAATACGAGTGGCGATGGAAACTCAAGGATACGGCCTCTCCCGAGCGAAACTTCACGCAACCCCAGTGGGACGGTGACCCGCTGGGAGGACGCACCCTTTTGCTCCATACCGAACAGGGTTTTGGCGATGCCATCCAATTCATTCGGTATCTGCCGCTGGTCGCCCAACGCGGCGGGAAGATCACCCTCGAATGCCAGCCGGAACTCCAGCGGCTATTTCAGTCGATGCTCCCCGATCTCCCGGTCGTCGCCCGGGGCCAGGGCCTGCCCACCTTCGACGTCCACTGTCCACTCTTGAGCCTGCCTCGCCTTTTCCCCACCGACCTGGGCAATCTCCCGCGGACCGTGCCCTACCTGCGCGCCGACCCCGCAGAGTCCGCCCTTTGGCGAGAGCGCCTGGCCAGCCTCGGCTCCTCAATCCGCCCGTCCGGCCCGGACCGCCAGTCCGGCCCTAATCACCCCTCCGGCCCGGACCTCAAGGTGGGACTCGTCTGGGCGGGCCGCCCGACCCACACGAACGATCGCAACCGTTCCCTCAAATTGACCAGCCTCGCTCCGCTGGCCGAAGTCCCCGGCGTACGCTTCATCTCCCTGCAAAAAGGCGCCGCCGCCGCCGAGGCCAGAACCTTGCCGGCGGAGATGGAATTGATCGACGTGGCGGAGGATCTGAAAGATTTTGCCGACACTGCGGCGCTCCTTGCCAATCTCGATCTGGTGATCGCGGTGGATAGCGCCGTCGTGCACCTGGCGGGAGCGATGGGTCAGCCCGTCTGGACGCTGCTGCCTTTTGCCCCGGACTGGCGCTGGCTGCTCGATCGCTCCGACAGCCCATGGTATCCGACCATGCGCCTGTTCCGGCAGCCCTCGATCGGCGATTGGGAGTCGGTGATCGCGGAAGTGCGCGAGCAACTCCAACGGTTCGTCCAATCACGCGGCGCATAACCGCGGCCATCCAGCAAGCCCCGCTGGAAGTCCTCCCAAGCTCGCCTGCCCGCAGCGCAACCGCCCCGCCCGCGATTCCCTCCCAACATCCACCATCTCCGTCCCATTCGTCCTATAGATCCAGCTTTCCATCTTCCATTTTCCATTCCCGCCCGCACCGCTACGCGAAGCGCCGCAGGCAGGCGTCATTCGTTCCCGCGCCCGCGGGATCATTCGTCATTTCCCATCGTCTCATGGTCTCATGGTCCCATTGTCCCATTCTCCCCACCCCCACCCGCCCCCCGCGTCACCCACCAGGCACCCGCCCCCGCAAACACCACCCCCACCGCCGAAATCCACAATGAAGCCGTCAGCAACCGCGGCCAGTACTCAAACCGCAGCCGGCAC
>Ga0302326_10016466_pt1 | contig 15475 bp, 13 predicted proteins | sample Palsa_T0_3_FD_202264 | JGI IMG/M metagenome (GOLD analysis project Ga0302326, IMG submission 202264) | Peat permafrost microbial communities from Stordalen Mire near Abisko, Sweden - Palsa_T0_3 | ecosystem: Environmental > Terrestrial > Soil > Palsa > Peat permafrost | place: Sweden: Abisko...
CGGTGATGGTGCTCGAAGGTCTTCCGGTAGCCGGACGCGAGGATCCCTACGCCTTTGCAAAGGTGCTCGAAGTTCACGACGGTGAGCTCGTGGCCATCCCGCAGTCGACAACGAAGTGCAAGATCGAGGATTCATAACCAGCATCACTTGACGCGGGGGGCCGGCACCGTTCGCGGTGTCGGCCCCGACGCTTGCCCATAGGACCACATCATCGACGCCATCCTCTCTCAGCTGCCGGGCCAATTGCTCGACGGCTTCGTTCGCGGGCTCGTTTACGTCGCGATCGCGCTTGGCCTCACGATCGTGTTCGGTATGCTGCGTCTCGTCAATTTCGCGCACGGAGCGTTCTATGCGATCGGTGCCTACGTCGGCCTCGTCGTCGCCGAACGCCTCGGCATCGTCGCGGGACTGATCGCCGCACCGCTTTTCGTCGCGCTGTTCGCCGTCGCGTTCGACCGCTTGCTCCTGCGCCGCTTTTACGACAAAGAGCCGACGTCTCAGATCCTCGTGACCTTCGGGGTGGCGATCGTCGTCCAGGAGAGCTTGCGTCTGATTTTCGGCGGCACGACGCGCACGTTTCCGATTCCGCAGGCGCTCATGGCACCCGTCAACCTCGGCTTCACGGAGTATCCGGCCTATCGTCTCGCCTTCGCCGCGGGCATCGCGGCGATCGTCGTGCTCGTGTGGCTCTTCATCCAACGCACGAACTATGGGCTGATCGTACGCGCCGGTATCCGCGACCGCACGATGGTGCAGTTGCTCGGCGGCAACGTGGCCATGGCCTCAACGATCGTCTTCGCACTCGGGGCCGGGCTCGCCGGCCTCGTAGGTGCGGCCGCGAGCCCGATCTATAGCGTCGACCCTGACACCGGCTTTTCGTTTCTCGTGCCGTCGTTCGTGGTCGTCGTGATCGGCGGCCTCGGCAGTTTTTGGGGCGCCGTTCTCGGCGGGCTGATCGTCGGCGAACTGCAAAGCCTCACGACCTTGGTGCTTCCGGCTGCGAGCGATGTGGTGATCTACGTGGCTATGGCGCTCGTGCTGCTGTTCCGCCCGTCCGGTCTGCTCGGCGAGAGCGAAGTGATCCGCGGGTGAGGGATCTCCGTTTCTACGGGCTCACGGTGCTCGGCCTCGTGCTCTTCCCGTTTGCGATCCATCCGATCGGCGGGTACGGCGGTCTCGCAACGCAGATCCTCATCGTCGGCATCGCCTCGATCGGGTTCAACCTGTTGCTCGGCTATGCCGGCCTCTTGTCGTACGGGCAGGCGATGTTCTACGGCGTCGGCGGCTACATGGCACTGTTGACGGTGTCGCGCTTCTTCCCCGACCATCCCAATTTTTGGCTCGCGATCGTCTTGGCAGTTGCGTTCGTGACGCTGATGGCGCTGGTCATCGGCACGCTCGTCGTTCGTCTCTACGGGATATACTTCGCGCTCTTGACCCTCGCGTTTGCGCAAATGTTCTTCTTCATCGTCTTCAAGTGGCGCGACCTCACGCAAGGCGACGACGGCCTGCAAGGCATCGCGTCGCCGCCGCTCGGGCTCGGGCCGTGGTCGATCGACCTCACGACCCCGTTTCCCGCGCTCGATCTCGGGCCGTTCGGAAATCTAAGCGACCTGCACTATTGGTACGTCTTCGTTGCGATCGTCACGCTCGCCGTGCTCGCGTTCATGCGCGCGCTCGTGCGTTCGCAGTTCGGCGAGACCCTCGCTGCCATTCGCGAGAACGAAGAACGCAGCAGGCTCATCGGGTTCGATCCAAAGCTCTATAAGCTAGCCGCATTCGTGATCGCGGGCGCGCTCACCGGACTCGCCGGAGCGCTGCGCGGCCTGTACGAGACCTCGATCGCGCCCGACTCCTTGACCGTCGAGACGAGCGGCAACTTCGTCATCTTCACCGTGATCGGCGGCGTCAAGACGCTCTTCGGGCCGCTGCTGGGAACCGGCCTCGTGATGTATCTCCAAAACGTCGTCAGCGCGAAGACGGACGCGTGGCGCCTCATCGAGGGTATCGTGTTCGTGGCCGTCATCGTGTTCTTACCCGGCGGCGTGCTCGGAACGTTTGGACGCAAGCGCGCTCGCACCGACCTCGCTCGAGCGGTGCGCGCGAAACCGGAGACGACGCCGTGAGCGACCCGATCCTCGAAACCAAGGGACTCGGAAAACGCTTCGGCGCGTTTGCAGCGAACGGCGACATCGACTTCAGCGTGCGCGAAGGCGAGCTGCGCGCCGTCATCGGCCCGAACGGCGCGGGCAAGACCACGTTCTTCAACTTGCTGGCCGGCGTCGCTCGCCCGACGGATGGGGAGATCTACTTTCGCGGCGAGCGCATCACGCACGTGACCGGCTCGCAGCGCGTGGCGCGCGGCATCGCGAAAGCATTTCAAACCGCCAACATCTATCCCGACGAGACCGTGCTGCAAAATTGCCGTTTGGCGGCGCTGGCCCGCGTCACCGGATTCTTCGCGCTCGAAGTGCTGCGCTCGTCGCGACGCCTCGCCGAAGTCGACCGCATCGCGAACGAAGCGCTCGAACTCCTCGACCTGCAGCCGCTCTCGAGCGAGCGCGCGGGCGATCTCTCCCACGGCGATAAGAAACGGCTCGACATCGCGATCGCGCTCGCCACGCAGCCGCGCATCCTGCTGCTCGACGAGCCCGTGGCGGGCATGTCGCTGGAGGAAGTTCACAAAACCGACGGACTGATTCGCGGGCTCGCGAAACGCATGACCGTGCTCTTGATCGAACACGACATGACGATGATCATGGGCATCTCGGATTCGATCACGGTGCTGCACCAAGGCAGGATCCTGGCCGAAGGAACGCCCGCCGAAATCCGCGCGAACGTCACCGTTCAGGAAGCCTACTTGGGCGGCCATACCGAGGGTCACTTATGACCGCGCCGGCACCCGCCGCGGCGCCGCTGCTACGCGTCGAGGGGATCGACACCTATTACGGCGACAGCCATATCCTCAAAGGGTTAACCTTAGAGGTTCGGCGCGGCGAGACGGTCGCGCTCCTGGGGCGCAACGGTGCGGGGAAAACGACGACCCTCAAGAGCATCGCCGGCTGGGTACCGCCGCGTTCCGGATCGATCGTCTTCGACGGCACCCCGCTTTTCGGGCGCTCGATGATGGAAACGGCGCGCCTGGGGATCTCCCTCGTGCCCGAAGAGCGCCGCATCTTCACGAACCTCACCGTCGCGGAGAATCTCAAGCTCGCCCAAGTGACGGCGCGTGAGCCGGGCTGGTCACTCGCCGACGTCTACGCGCGCTTTCCGCGCCTCGAAGAACGCGCGAAAAACAAAGGCGACGAAATCTCCGGCGGCGAGAAACAAATGCTCGCGATCGCGCGCGGGCTGCTGCAAAACACCAAGTTGATTTTGCTCGACGAGCCGACCGAAGGGCTCGCGCCGCTGATCGTGCGCGAAGTCGAAGCAATCGTGCGCGATATCGGCGCGCAGGGCATGACGATTCTGCTGGTCGAGCAGAACTTCTACTCGGCGCTGTCGCTCGCGCATCGCTGCTACGTGATCGACCAGGGCGCCGTCGCATACGAAGGCACCCCGGACGATCTGCGCGGCAACCAGGAAGTGCTCGCCCGCTACCTTCACGTCTGAGCGGCGCGCGAGCCTCTGCCTAGGCCGGACCCGGCAACGCGAGAGCGGAGCTCATGGTTTTCCGAAGGTGTGCGAGACGATGATCGCGGCGCCCGTCGAACTCTTGTGCACGGTGTATTGCCCGTAGTACGGGCCGCTTGCGGTCGTCAAGTCGACGGTCACCGTGGCCCCAGAATCCGAACCGTGCGCTTCGATCTTCGAAATGTGCATCGTCGAATCGAGCGTTCCGACTTCGGGTAGCGAACCCGCGTGGGAGCCCGGCCCGTCGCCGAGTGCGGCGTACGCGGAGTCGGTGTCGCCGCGCGCGATCGAGAGCAAATATTGCAGCACGACGTTGCCCGCGAGTTTGGAGAACTCGCCGTCCGAATCGAGGACGGTCGTCGGGACACTCGCCGGCGCTGCACTCGCGGGCGCCACCGTCGGTGCGATGGTCGCGGGTGTGACCGGTGCGTGGGTCGTTGCCGCGATGGGTGCCTGGGTCGCCGGCCGATTCGTCGCCTGAGCGACGTGCGGCGCTTGCGTAACGGCCGCCGCGGAAGTCGGCCTTTGCGCGGGACTCGCGTCCGGCGACGGCGACGGCGACGGCGCGGCGGTATCGCTCGGTAGCGGCGACGGCTTCGGTGTGCGCGCCGCCGCAGGAATCGGGGTCGGCGCTCGCGGCCTGGCCGGCGCAGTCGCCGTGGCCGTCGCACTCGGCTCCGCTTGCGGCGATGAGGTCGCGAGCGCGGCAACGTCGGGCGACCCGTGCTTTCCGACGACCGAGAGGCCGGCGCCGATCACGAAGCCGATGACGATCACGCCGATGATGATCGGAACGAACGGCAGCGACGAGCCGCCGCTCGGCGGCTTCGGGCGCGACCGGCGTCGTGGCGTTTCTTCCATCAAAGTGTGCGCTTCGCGACAAGAGGATGCGATGCTTGCCGCGAAGCGTGCGCGCGTGATCCGAATTGCGATCCCCATCGACGTCGGAACGATCTCCGAGACCGCCAGTTGCGCGTTCGCTCTCGCGACGCCGATCCGCGTCGATCGGCTGCTCGAACTCGCAGTTCAAGAAGCGCTGGGTTCGCGCGCTCCGCAAGATAAACGCGAGCGCGGAATACGAACGACGCTTTCAGGTTTTGCAGCGGGCAAATTCGTGGTAGACATCGACGGCCGTATCTTCGATCGTCCGGACGCCGTCGTCGTGTGCGCGGGCTTCGCAACGCTGCGTTTTTTCTCGGCGGAACCGCAGTGGCGCTCGTTACCGGCCCGCTAGCCGCGCGCCCTTGAAATCGCTCGGCGAGAAATACAATTTTGTCGCCGGCCAAACCTCGATCTGCGCGTGCCGGCGGCGCTCTAAATCAACGACGCGATCGCCCGGCGTATCAAACCGCTCTCACGGATCTAAAGGTCCGGCGCTCCTATGGCCGGGCGTGCTCTTGGTGGATGAGTTCGCCGTAGAGAGCGTTCGGCCAGGCGAAATCGTCGCGGGTGAACGCCTCGGGCCAATCGGCGTTGAACGATTCGTGGAGCCGGTGATCGCCGATATCCGAGGCGCCGATGTAGCCCATCACGCGATTGACCTCGACCGGATCCGACGACGTGAGCACCTGCACGATGAGCGAGAGCGGCCAGACGTACCCGTGCGGGGTGTGGGGGCTCCCGACGCCGGTCGCATACCTGCCGCGATAATAGTACGGATCGGCGCCTGAGAGCACGAAGCGGCGCGTGCTCTGGTAGATGGAATCCTTCGCCGGCAGATAGGTGAAGTAAGGGATCGACAAGAGCGACGGGATGTTGGCGTCGTCCATGAAATTCGCATGGCCGTAGCCGTCGACTTCGTAGGCGTAGATCTTGCCGAAGCTCCCGTGTGAAATTTTTCCGTACTGCTCGATGCCGGACTGCGCCTCGAGGGCGAGCCCCCACGCGTTCGCAGCGGCGCGGGGATTGTGGTACACGGCGTTCTCGATTTTGGACAGACGGCGCAATACGACGACGGCGAACATGTTGTCGGGAATGTTGTACTGATAGCGCGCGGGATCGTCGGACGGCCGGAAACCCGTCCAGATCATGCCCGTGAATCGAACCCAGCTCCCCTTGCCGGCGTTGGCGAGATCGGGGTGGCGATACCGCGAACGCTGGTCGTGATGCTGCTCGTCACGCAACACCGCGAGCGCACGCAGGAACGCCCGATTCACCTCCGGCGTGAAGATCGAGGCATCGTGCGTCTTGACCCAATACTTGTCCGCGAACCAGATCGGGTACAGCAGCGAGTCGATTTCGAACTTTCGCTCGACGACCTTATAATCGCTCGAAAACGCATTCGCGTACGGGTCGATCAGCATGTAGCGCGCCTCGCGCGCGACGACGCCGCGCAGCGCTTCGCGAATCCGTTGATCGTCGGCGGCTTCGCCGATGTACGGCTCCATCACGGCGCTGGCATCGCGCAGCCATTCGGCTTCAATGTCACCGGTTGAAACGTACGTCGTGCCGTCTGGTTGGCGACTCGCGTGGCGGTTGAGAGCCTCGTCGAACGCCGTTAGATAGATCTTCTCGAGCTTCGGCGAGAGCGTGAGCGATTGTTCCGCCCGCACCGTTGACGATGCGCAACAGAAAACGACGGCGAGGGTTAGAAAGGCCAGAGCGCGCGGTAACATCGGACTTTCCCTACATCGGCAATTTTCGGGCCAAACCCTTGCCGAGGCCCCGACCCCTTGCGCAATCTTTATCGAAGCGCCTAACGTAACGAGTAGCATGAAACCGGTGTCCGTCTTGGCGATCTGCCTCATTCTGGCGTGCGTCTGGGACAACCCGGTTTGCGCGCGCGCCGAGCAGGCGTATCTCGTCGCCGGAAGCGACAGCTTTTCGATCGGCGCGGGCGACATTCAAAGCGAGGTGCAGTACGCCGGCACCGAATCGCTCAAAGTTCGGCGGCACGGCCGGACGACGCGTTTGGTGGCCCACGTCACCTACACGCGCAGCGACGGTACCGCCTCGACCTCCGCCAGCGGCGATTTCGTGGCCGACGTGTTGCCGAGCGGCGAGACCCTCGATTCCTCCGATCGCGATCCCGATTATCTGACCGTTCTCAACCAACCGTTCGCCGCTCAGCTGGACGTCGCGACGCTCGCCGATCTGCGTCACCTCCACGGCGCGCTCCCCTTCGATTTGCCGTCGCCGTTCACCGGCTCGTCGCTGCACGGCTACCTACAGCACATCCCCGCGGGCGACATCGGCTCGCGTCCTGCCGTCGGCGTTCGATTCGAAGCGGCGGGTCCCATGAACGGGCGCCTGCCCGATCGTCCCGGGCTCACCCTTTCGGGCACGATCGCCATGCGCGGTACCGCATATTACGACGGGGCGACGGCCCTGCTGCTCGCGCTCGATACCGTCGTAACGATCACGGGGAACGTCTCCAACCGCTCGAATAAGGACCCGGTGACCATCGTGTACTCCCGCACGATCAGGGCCGGACTCCAAACGAAATCCGAACGAACCGCCGCAACCCCCATCGCAACGCCCTGAGGGCGTCCCTCGAACGAACGTGCGTTCGCTTCTCAGAATAGGTGTATCGAGTTCGTCCGTCGCAAAAACCAAACCTAAACCCTGTGGGGGCCATTGGGGGGGCACGCCGCCCCGATCTTCTGGGGGCCATCGGGGGGCACGCCGCCCCGATCTTATTGTAGGAGTGATGCGTGGTCAGAGCGGGCAAGGCCGCGGAGCGAAAGCCGGCCGCCCCTGCCGGAGGCGCTCCGAAAAACACGGTGGCGGCGCCGTCGGTCGAGCGTTTCGAACGCATCGTCGACGAGTATCAGCGCCGCCTGTACGGATTTGCTCTACGCATGACGGGCAATCGCGAAGACGCCGAAGAGATCGTGCAGGACGCCTTCGTTCGTGCTTTCCGCGCCCTCGGAAAGATGACGCTCGAGCAACGCGCCGAGCTGCGGCTGCAACCGTGGCTATACACGATTACGTTAAACGTAACGAGGAACCGGCTCCGCTCGAAGCGTCCGACGAACGTTGCGCTCGATTCGCTCGCCGACCCCGATGCGTTGCTCAACCACACGCAAGAGGGTCCCGAACAACCCGAGCAGATCGTCGAACGTGGAACGGATCTCGAACTCGTCGAGCAAGCGCTGTTGCAATTGCCAATGCATCTGCGCGCCGCGGCGACGCTCCGGTTCATCGAAGGCCGCAGTCATCCCGAGATTGCGGAGATTTTAGACCAGCCGATCGGGACGGTAAAATCGCACGTGCATCGGGCCGTGCGTATCCTTCGGCGAATTCTCGGTCCGCAAGTCGGCAGAATCGCTTACGAAGATCGGGGCGGCGTTCCCGCCGATGGCCAAGAGGAATCTGTCAATGCGGTGTAGTGATGTCGAGGCGCTCTGGGACGAGATGCGCGGCGAGGGCGAATCCCAAAGCGAACGCGAACGGGCGCTCGCACACCTTCGCCACTGCCGCGACTGTCAGTGCTCTTACCGCGAATACGAAGGCGTCGCGTATTGCTTGCATTGCCTCCCCACGGTCGACCCGCCTCAGAGCCTCGTCCCGCGGATCCTCGAACACATCCGATCGCTGCGTAACCACTTCCGCTCGACCCATCCCGATGATTTCGCCCGCATCGCGTCACCGCTCGGAAACCTGCTCGTCGCCTGGCGCGCGAGCGGCATTACCTTCGTTGGCATCGACCGAGGCGAAGACGACGAACCCGCGAAGGCCGCGATCGAAGGTCGCCTGCGCCGTCCGGTCCGCTCGGCCGAAGCGCCCGCCTGGGTGGCCGATGCCGTCAGCAATTTCTTCGTGACGTGGCGCGTCGATCTCGAGCGACTCGATATCTCCGAACTCAGCCCCTTCGAGCGCTTGGCGCTACACAAGGCTGCGCAAATTCCACCGGGCGAGGTCCGCTCGTACGGCTGGATCGCTCGCGAAATCGGCCATCCGCAAGCCGCTCGCGCCGTAGGCCAGGTGATGGCCCGCAACCCCGTGGCGCTCTTCTTCCCCTGCCACCGCGTCGTCGACGCCTCCGGGGCGCTCCACAATTACGGCTACGGACTCGAGGTCAAAGCCCGCATTCTCAAAATGGAAGGCTACGTCAAGCGAGGCCCCTAGTTCCGCCGTTTCCCGCTCGCGATGCACCGGAGCCGGAGACCGAGGGCGTAGCCCCCGATCTTACACGGCGCGAGTGCGCCGTTGGGGGCCATCGGGGGGCTCGCCGCCCCGATCTCAACCAAGGCACGCCGCCCCGATTTCAAAGAGGCGGGGGCGAGCCGGCAGCGAATTCGGCCGGCATAACGCGTCCGCGGTCCCTTCACAGAGATACCAATGAAGGTTAACAGACGGGCAATGGGAGGTGATCATCGTTAGTTCCGAAGCGCATAAACGACTCATAGATACGATGGTTGGAGGTGCGCAGACCTAGTCTGCGCCGTTTTCTCACTGTAGTCCGCCGGCCGCGCGCCGGCTTTTTTTTGCTTCGAACGCGAACATTCCACGCTGCCAGGATGGCGCCGCGACGCCTCTCGCGAATCGCATTCCAAAACGACGGGTTGACGCGGACGCCATATGGCCGCCGGTATCCGATCGCGCACGAGGGTTTTGTGCTGAAGGGTCCACCAATGCTAACCGGTTTATCGCACGTTTCCCGCTCCACGACACGCCTGTGAGCGAGGATCCGCGCATCGCCGCGCTGCCCGACATCCACGGCCATGCGAAGGGTGAGCACAAGCCGTTTGCCGAGGAACGTCCGATCCCGTATACGGCTCGCATGCTCTTCTTGTGGTTCTTCCATGCGTGCCGGCGCGGCTCGCCGCGTTTTTTGATGGTCGCCGACCACATGAACTACCTTACCTTCGAAGATCCCGCAGCAGTGAATCTCGTGCGTCGCGCGCTCAAACTCGCACAGGCGGGCGATCTTTACGGCGCGGCGGAAACGGCCGGTGTCGAACTCGGCCATGCGTCCGTCGTTTCCGAGGGCTTGCGCAAAGGAATGCGCTACTCGATCGGAGCGGAAATCGACAACGATCCGCGTTGCCGCCCGGACGCTCAGAACATCGTCGACGCGATGAAGCCCGACGGCACGGTGCGTTCCGTGCATTTCATCCCCATCTCGCATCCGCAACACGGTGAGAACTGGATGTGGCCCTTCGACAACGCGGAATTTAAGGATCTCTTCGACATCGTCGGCACGGAAGCGACCTGGGAAACCTACATGGCGACGCTGCTGGATGCGATCGAAAAGCTGCCGGGCAATATCGTCGGGCACTTTTACGTGCCCGCCAAATTCGGACACTGGCCGGACGACGCCGTGCTCGAGGGCTACGAGGATCGCCTCGTCGATGCGTGTCTCGAGCGCGGGATGGCGATCGAGATCAACTCGCGCTACCTCTACAAATATTTCGCCGACGACGAAGCGAACGCCGCGAAGTACCGCGCAGTCCATCTGCGCCTCCTGCGCAAGGCAAAAGAAAAGGGCGTCGCGATCGCCGTCGGCTCCGACGCGCACAGCCCGAAGGATCAAGGCGGCGCGTTCGAAGCGATCCTCGCGCTGCTGGACGAAGCGGACATCAACGAGATCGCGTTTCCTATCGGCGGCCGCCTGGCGCGCGTCGCCCTGCGCGCCACGGAAGAGATCCTCCGCCAGCACACCGCAGCGCTTGCACCGCCCGCGCCGCTCCCCGCCCACCTGCACGCGCCCATCCGCGATCACGAGGACGACGATGATGACGACGACGATGTCGCCCCCGAGATCGTGCCGGAAGCCGGCGTCGCCGCTTCGGTCGTCGCAGCCGCGCCTCGGAAGCGGCCTGCGAAAGCGCTCGCGCAAGCGCCCGCACCCCCAGCCGCGGAACCGGCCGCATCCGCACACGAGAGCGTCGCCGAACCGGCGCCGAGTCCGGTTCCAAAGAAACCACGCGCGAAAAAGGTAAGCCCGCCCCAAGAAAACGTTGCGAGCGCGGCATCGAGTCCACCGAGTGCGGAACCTGCACCTGAGTTCGCGCCCGCGCCAAGAATTACCGCGCCGAAGAAACCCGCAGCGGCCCAATCCATTTCCGCAAAACCCGTTGCCGCAAAACCCGTCGCCGCAAAACCCGTCCCTGCAAAACCTGTCGCTGCAAAACCCGTCGCCGCGAAACCCGCAGCGAAAAGGCCCGCGGCAAAGCCGCCGGCCGCCAAGAAAGCCGTCGCAAAAAAGACTGCGCCCGCGACGAAAAAGGCCGCCGCGAAGAAACCCGTCGCGAAAAAACCGATCACGAAAAAGGCCGCGTCAAAACGGCCCATCGCCAAGAAAAAGGCCGCACCGAGCAAAGCCGTACCAAAGAAAGCAAAGCCCTCAAAACCAGCATCGAAGAAGGCCACGCCCTCCAAGAAGGCCGCGCCCTCGAAAAAGGCTGCCCCGAAAAAGGCTGCTTCCAAAAAACCCACATCAAAAAAATCGTCTGCAAAGCGCCCCGCTCCGAAAAAAGCCAAGAAACCCACCAAACACCCTCGCCGCTAACGCCCAAAGACGCGCGACCCGTCCACCATAATGATCGGGGGCCGTTGCCCCGGGTGCCCCTAAAGAGGGCGCAGCCGGAACAACCGAAAAACCGCACTCTCCCTACAAGTTAAAGATGGAACAGCGCCAAGGCGCAAAAACACGACCGCGCGGCTGAAGCCGCCGCGCACGCGCGTCGGGGCCGGGTCAAGCCCCGCCAACGCGCGAGGTGGTTCGCTCGTGGAAAGGCGCGGGAGTCCGCGCCGGGGTTTTGGGGGGTACCCCCCATTTAAAAGGAGCTTTTGAAGTGGATCTCCGCCGCCGCAACGTCGCTATCGTCGGCCCGCATCACACGGGCAAGACGACCTTGGTTGAAGCCCTGCTTGCCGGATGCGGCGCGATTCCGCGGCGCGGCTCCGTTTCCGACGGTACGTCCACGACCGACCACGAGCCAGAGTGTATCGATCGCGGCCAATCGACGTGCGTTGGTTTCGCGTATGCGAGCACGCCGAACGTCGATCTGACGCTGATCGATTGCCCGGGTTTCGTTGAGTTTTTCGAGGAAGTGAAACTCGCGCTGGTTGCAGCCGACGCCGCCGTCGTCGTGATCGACGCCGATCCGAATCGCGTGCGTCAAACGCGCGCGCTCATCGAGTTCCTCGACGAGCGACGGATGCCGCACTGCTTCTTCGTCAACAAGCTGGACAAGCCGGGCAGCGATTTTCGCGCGACGCTCGCGGCTCTCGCCGCTACGTATGGGAAACGCGTCGTCGCCGAGCATCTGCCAATCGGCGACGCCGAGCAGTTTCGCGGCTACATCGACCTCGCGAGCCGCCACGCCTACGTCGCGCAGAACGGTGCCGCGCAAGAGATCCCGATCGACCGGGAACTCGCGGCACCCGTCGATCAAGCGCGCCAAACGCTGCTCGAAACACTCGGCGATTTCGACGATCATCTACTCGAAGAGTTGCTCGACGGCATCGAGCCGCCGCTCGATGAGGTCCAAAAAGATCTGCACGACGAAACGTGCGCCGATCTCATCGTTCCGGTTCTCGTCGGTTCCGGCATCACCGATATCGGTATCGCGGCAGCCGCTTTGCTCGAGGTGATCGAGAAGCAATTCCCGGCGCCCGGGGGCGATCCGGGTGCCCCGCTCATCGCGCAGGTCGCGAAGACGGTCGTACATCCTCAATCGGGCAAACTTTCGATCGTGCGTGTGCGCTCGGGGACGCTCGCCGCCGACGCAGCACTCGTGGACGCTTCGCAGGATGGCCTCAAGGTACGCGCTGCCGGCATGTACCGGCTGCAGGGAAAGAAACAAGAGCCGGTCTCGAGCGCAAGTGCGGGCGACGTCGTCGCAATCGCCCGCCTCGAGGGCGTTCGCACGGGCGACACGCTCGTCTCGGGTGCGGGACACGAGGCGCTTCCGGTGCCGGGCGTGGCCGTGCCGCTGTACGCCGTCGCGATCAAACCGAAGGAACGTCTGGACGAAGCCAAAGTATCGCAAATGCTCGCGCGCATCGTCGATGAGGATCCAACCCTGAAGGTCGCGCGCGCCGAGTTCACGGGAGAGCTGTTGCTGCTCGGCCTCGGGGAAGTCCACGTCGCGACTGCGCTCGCGCGTCTTGAACGCAAATACCATCTCGCGCTCGATACGCACGAACCCGGCATCGCTTATCGCGAAACGATCGCCGAGGCGACGCAGATCCGCTCGCGCTACAAACATCAGACGGGCGGGCACGGACAATTCGCCGACGTCGCCCTGCGCATCGAACCACGCGAACGCGGCCACGGCGTCACGTTCTCGGAAGAGATCGTGGGCGGTGTCGTTCCGCGGCAATTCCATCCCGCGGTCGAAAAGGGCGTGCGCGAGGCGCTCGCCCGCGGACCGCTCGCCGGATATCCCGTCGTCGATCTGCACGTCACGCTCTACGACGGCACCTTCCATGCGGTCGATTCAAGCGAACAGTCGTTCCGCACCGCGGCGGGCATGGCCATCCGAGACGGGCTGCCGAAATGCCGCCCGATCATCCTCGAACCGATCGTCCATCTCGAAGCGCTCGTGCCGGACGAAAGCGCGTCGACGATCCTCGGCGGCTTGACTGCGAAACGGGGCCAAGTGCTATCCTTCGAACCCTCGGAGAAGCGCGGATTCGCGCGCGTCGTCGCCTGCGCTCCGCAGGCGGAACTCGCGCACTACATCACGGAACTGCGCACCGCAACCCAGGGACTCGGCACGTACACGTGGCGCCACGAACGCTTCGACCCGGCCCCGCCCAAGGTCTCGAACTCCCTGCAGGCCGTGTCCGCCTGAGCCGAGGCCGGAGCCGGATTTCGAAGGGGCGTCGAACCGGACCCGACTAATACCTACGGTCGGCGCGCGGAGTTCGCGGGCCATGGAGCGCGGAAAAGGAGCCAATTGCGCATCGTCATCGCGCGCGTTCTCGCGTGCGTCTTGCTCGCTGGTTGCACGAAGCTCGGCACGACCGGCGACGTCGGTTCGAACGGCCGCCATCCATGGACGGTGGCCCATACCTTGCGCGTCGGCTCGCAGGTACAGCCAAACACGCTCGATCCGCTGCTTGCCGCGAATACGACCGAAGCCAACATCGATCGGCTTCTCTTCGACTGTCTCGTCTCGGTCGATGCCAAGGGGAACGCGTTTCCGATGCTCGCGTCGGTCGTCCCGACGCTCGAAAACGGCGGCATCAGCCAGGACGGCCTGACGCTCACCTACCATCTGCGGCCCGGCATCACGTGGAGCGACGGCTATCCCCTCACGAGCAAGGACGTGAAGTTCTCTTGGAGCGCGATTCTCAATCCCAACAACAATGTCGACACACACTCGGGCTACTCGCTCGTCTCGTCCATCGATACGCCGAACGCGACGACCGCGATCTTTCATATGAAGCAGAAATTTTCACCCGCGATCAACACGCTGTTCGGCGAAAGCGATAACCCGTACGAGATCGTTCCGGAGCACATTCTCGGGAAGGATCACGACATCAATAATATTCCGTTCAACGCGAATCCCGTGGGTTCGGGGCCGTTCCTGCTCAAGGAATGGGTGCGCGGCGACCACATGACCTTCGTGCCGAACGTCCACTATTTTCTCGGGAAGCCGAAGCTCGACTCCATCATCGTAAAGTTCATCCCCGACGAAAACACGGAAGTGAACGAACTTCGGACGCACGATATCGATTGGCAGTTCGAAGCCTCGCCGCAAGAGTACGTGGAGCTGAAAGACATTCCCGATCTGCGGATCGTCCTCCAGGATCGAAACGAGATCGAACGCATTCAAATGAACACGCAGCACGCGCCGCTCGACGACGTGCGCGTGCGGCAAGCGATCGCCTATGCGATCGATACGACGAAGCTCGTACACGATCTCACGGGAGGTTCGGCAGCCGTCGCCGATCAGGATCTGCCGCCGTTCATGTGGGCGCACCAAAGCGACGTTACGAAGTATCCGTTCGATCTCGAGCGCTCGCGCGCGCTCCTGCGCGCGGCCGGCTGGGTGCCGGGCGCCGACGGCGACGTGACCAAGGGAGGTCAGAAACTCGTTTTGACGATCGCCACGAACGTCAGTAATGCCACGCGCCGAAAGGGGCTCGTTCAGGTCCAGTCGATGCTCCATGCCGTCGGGATCGTCGTGGAGGAAAAGACCTATCAAGGCGCGCTCCTCTTTGCCACGATGGGGCAGGGCGGCGTCCTGCAGACGGGCCACTTCGACCTGGCCTGGACGGGTTGGGTCGCGGGGTTCGATCCCGATAATAACACCCTCTTTACGTGCGGGGCCCGGCCGCCGAACGGGAACAACGAGACGAGATACTGCAACCCCGAACTCGACGCGGCCGAGAACGAGGCCCTGACGAATTTCGACATCCCGACGCGCAAGAAAGCCTACGCCAAAATCGAAAGCCTTCTGACCCGGGATGTCCCACAGCTTTCGGTCTGGTGGCCGCGACAGATTCAACCGGTCAATCCGGATTTTAGAAATTTCACGCCGAATCCGGTAACGGAGACTTGGAACGCCTACACATGGGATATTTAGAACCCGAAGGTTCGCGGCTCGGCCGCATTCCGGAAATCAAGTGGCTGGTTTCGATGATCATGGAGCGCGCGCTGACGCGCGGCGAAGTATTACTCGCCGGCGGCGCGCGCAGCGACTACTACATCGACAAGTTCCGCCTCTTTTCCGATCCCAGTGTGCTGCGCCGCATCGCGCGGCTCTTCGCCCCGATCGTGGCGGACATCAATCCCGATCTCATCGCCGGAACCGAACTTGGCGGAGTGATCCTGGCGACGGCCGTTTCGCAGATGTCGAATATTCCGATGATCGTCGTGCGCAAAGCCCCCAAGGCGTACGGCGCCTTTTCCGACGAGTACGTGGAGGGGCCGTATCGC
>Ga0302326_10016467_pt1 | contig 15474 bp, 10 predicted proteins | sample Palsa_T0_3_FD_202264 | JGI IMG/M metagenome (GOLD analysis project Ga0302326, IMG submission 202264) | Peat permafrost microbial communities from Stordalen Mire near Abisko, Sweden - Palsa_T0_3 | ecosystem: Environmental > Terrestrial > Soil > Palsa > Peat permafrost | place: Sweden: Abisko...
ACGCCGCGGTCGAGCTCGCGCTCAGTCTGCGGGAATCGCAGATCGTCGCAGCGGTGACCGGCGGCGCGGCCCGTTCCGCGCTCGAACGCGGAGACCGGCAACGTGCGAGCGACTTCGCCCAGCGCGGTATCGCGGCGATCACGGAGCCCGACCACGCCTATTGGCTGTGCGACGTCGTCGCCGAACTGCTTGAGGGCGAAGGCGTCGACAAGGCGCGAGGGTTGCTGGACCAAGCTGCGGCCCAAGGCCGCAATGCGCTGGCAAGCGCGATGCGCGACCTCTTCGATGCGCGCCGAACCCTGCGAGCGGGAGACGGCGTGGCCGCGCGGACGCTCGCCGCGAGGGCGGCGGATCGGCTGCGACAGCTCGGCGCGCGTGTCGAGGCGGCGCTGGCCAGCGAGGTCGCGGGGGAGCGGGCGCAGGCGGAGGAGGCCTGGCGCGCGATGGGAGCGTCGGAGGCCCTGCGGCGGCTGCAAGGCCGGGGCACGGTTGCCGATGGTGGCGCGACGTCGTCGCTCACCCCGCGCGAGGCACAGGTCGCGGCGCTGGCCGCACGCGGCTACGCGAATCCGGACATTGCAGTAGAGCTGGGCATGGGGCGGCGCACCGTCGAGACGCACTTGGCGACCGCCTATCGGAAGCTGGGCGTGAAGTCGCGGGCAGAGTTGTCGGCGGTTTTGCACGCCGCTCGGTAACCGGCCGGGAGGCCTCCGTGAGTTCACGGATACCGGCAGTGTGGCGGCTCCCGTAGCGTAGGCGTTGGCCGGCCCGCTCTCGCGCGGTTCGGCCCCCGGCGCACGCCGAGGCCACACCGAACCGTCGGGCGCGATCGACCGCCCGGAGGAGGCACCCGATGAGAAACGCCCTTTCCAGCACCATCGCGCTGATGAGCATCTCCCTGTTCGCGGGCGGCGCGAACCCGGCTCAGGCCGCCGTCATTGCTGGGCCGATCGTCTCGAACGCCAGTATGCCATCGTCGCCGGCGCAATACAGCCGCAGCTTGCAAGTCCTCAGCGGGCACCTTCAGCCCGAATTCGCGAGCGCGCCGCTGATCGGCGTTCTCCCCGCGTCGAAGACGCTCCACCTCTCCATCGGCCTGCCGGTGCGCAATCGAGCCGAATCGCAAGCCCTCGCCGCGGCCGTTTCGGACCCGGCGAGCCCGAACTACCGCCACTACCTGACGCCCGCCCAGTATCAGGCGAGGTTTAGCCCGACCCTCAGCGACTACCAAGCGGTGCTCGCGTTTGCGCGCAACGCACGCTTTGCCATTCGGCACACGTACGCGAACCGCACCGTGATCGGCGTCGATGCGAGCGTAGCGGCCGTCGAGCAGGCACTTCACGTGACCATCCAAGTGCGCCGCCGTCCCGACGGCAGCGTGTTCTACGCACCCAGCAACGAGCCGATAGTCGCACTGCAAACGCCGCTGTTGCACATCGAAGGCCTCGATGACCTGCGCGTCCCACAACCGGCGATCTCTTCGTCCGCCCCGATCCAGTTCGCGCGAGGGACGCAGCGGCACGCGAGCCCCGACTCCACGCACGGTCCGGGCGGAACGCTCGCCGGCCCCGACTTTCGCGATGCGTATGCGCCGGGCGCGACGGAGACGGGCGCGACCCAATGCCTCGGTCTGCTCGAATTCAATTCCTCGTTCTTTCCGAACGACATCTCGGCGTACCAAGCCGAGTTCAGCTTGCCGGCGCTGACGCCGCAGAAGGTACTGCTCGACGGCTTCAACGGCGTACCCGTCGTGAGCAACGGCGAGGAGGAAACCGCCCTCGACATCGAGGTCGGCCAGGCGATGGCCCCCAATCTCTTCGACATCTCCGTCTTCGAGGGGAGCAACGCCGACGACATCTTCTCCGCGATGGCGTCGCCCCCGAACGGCGTCCCGCTGTGCAACCAACTCAGCGCGTCGTGGAACTTCGGCGTCGACGCGACCTCACTGCAACTCGTCGAGCAGATGGCCCTGCAGGGCCAGAGCTTCCTCGTGTCATCCGGCGACTTGGGCGGCTATACCAGCGATCCAGGCGACGACCGCGATTTGTCTGACACGACGGTGGTCGGCGGGACCATCCTCCAGCTCAACAACGACTTCAACTGGCTCTCGGAGGTTGCGTGGCCCCATAGCGGCGGTGGAATCATGACGAACGACTACGTGCCCCCGTTCCAGCAGGGCATGCAGGTCGATGGCGTGGGCGGCGGAGGCAGCATCAAGAATCGCCTCGTTCCCGACGTCGCCATGGTTGCCGCGAATACGTTCATCATCGCGAACAATGGTGTTCCGACGTCGGTCGCGGGCACGAGCATCTCGACGCCGCTGTGGGCCGCGTACACTTCGCTCATCAACGAGGACGGAGTCATCGTCGGCCAGCCATCGATGGGTTTCCTGAACCCCGCACTGTATGCGATCGCGCGAGGAGCCGGCTACGCGACGAACTTCCACGACATCACGTCGGGCAATAACGGCCCCTTCAATACGCTCCCCGGATACGACCTCGTGACGGGCTGGGGCAGTCCGAAAGTGAAACTCATTGCTACCTTCAACCCGCCCCCGATCACGCACTACACGCAGCTCCAGATCACCGTGTACACGGGGAGCGACAACCTGCGCGCCGATTCCGACTTGCAAGTCGGGTTCACGGGGATCGGAGGCCTGTCGCCGTTCTGCCTCATGCGCTCGAACAACGGCAGCCCGTCCGGGGCGTGCACCGGAAACGCGTATGGCGACATCAACGGCACCCAGGGCTGGGACGGGTGGTCGACGCAGACCCTCACGTACCACAATCGCTTTGCGAACTGGACGTGGGCCGGCGCCGGCACGATGACGCTGACCATGACCAGCCACAACAACGGCTTCGAGACGAACGACAACTGGGACCTTCAGGCCCTGAAGATCGTCCTCTCGAATCCGTCGACCGGCGCGTCGGTCACGCTGTTCAACGTGGGCAACTTCAGCGCACCGCACAACAGCGGCACCTGCTACTGGCGGTTCAAGCCGACCGGCTCGCCGCCAATGCGCTCGGCCACCTTCAAGCTGCTCCCGGGCCACACGCCCTCGGACGGTTGTCCGGACGACTAAATCGCACGGGTTACGAAACCCGATCGAGACAGCGGCCCGCGTCGATGGACGCGGGCCGCTCGGTTTCCGAGATCGCTGCGCGAATCGCTGGCGACCTTCGGGATCGATGCCCTCCCTTCGACCACTTCGAGGCGGTCGACCGCCCTCGTTCGTATGCGTTTCTTCTCGCCAAGAACCTATGCGCGCTGCGGCGGCCGCGAGGTCAGGTATCGGTTGCGCGCATACTCCACGCATAGCCTTTGCGAAGTCCCAGTTGGCGTGAAGACCCTGTCGGCGAAACCGCGCTCCCGAAAGGTGCAGAGCCGCAATGCGTCGAGTATTTCCCCGTGCTGCGTCGCGGCTGCGTGCCGGCGGCCGCAGCCGACGGACGGAAATGCTTCGGCAACGTCAGCGATCTATGCTCCTTCGCGTGATGGGCTTCGTGGGCGGGCGGGGGCTGCACCCGCGCCGGGAGAACAGTCCTGCATGGTCTCGCGCACGATCCTGACATATGACGGCATGCAAGGAGCTCCGGACGACGGCCTTCGCCGCGAGCTCCTCGGCGGAGATCTGTACGTCAGTCCGGCGCCCTCGCCGTCGCACCAGCGCGTTGTCCGCGCACTGCTCATCGTCTTGAACGCGTATGCGGAGCAGCACGGCGGGGAAGCATTCGATTCTCCGATCGACGTTGTCTTCTCGCAAACGGATGTTGTGCAGCCAGATGTCGTCTACTTCGCCATGGACCGGTTGTTCGTCATCGGCGAGAAGAATATTCAGGGCGCCCCGAGCCTGATCGTCGAAGTCCTCTCACCGTCGTCATCGGACGTCGATCCCGGTCGAAAGCTCGCGACGTATGCCCGGCACGGAGTCCCGGAGTATTGGATCGTCGATCCGGCGACGCGCATTGTCATCGCTCACGCCGAACCATCCGGCGACTCCTACCAGCGCGTGGTGCGCGACCCTGACGGCGCGATCGAGGCGATCACGCTGCCCGACCTGCGATTCGTCCTTGCGTAGAGCGACGGTTATCGCGCGAACACGCCAGGACGCTTCGATGAGGATCCGTGTTATGGCCGGGTCCCTTAGGACCCTCGTATGCGGCTCTACCCAGACGTAAAAGGCCATCGTCGAGCGACGCGACTTGCCGAGGCGCTCGGGGCCCGTCCGGGTTAGACGCTGAACACTCCGCGAGGGTGCGCAGACATCGCGGCCGTCAAGAAGCGATGCTTGAAGCGTCCATCGCCTCCCGCAGCGCCGCTTCGGCGCTCAGCGTCGCGCCGTCGGCCATGAGATCCGCCAGCCGTTCGGGCGAGAGGACGGTGCTCAAGTGCTCGATGAGGCGCTCGCGGCTCTTGGCTTCCGTGTACTGGCGTTCGTACCCAACCTCGCGGTACCACGCGTCACAGTAACCGGCGAGCCGAGCGGCGCGCGCTTCGTTCCCGTTGCGCGCGTGAACGAGCGCGATGTGCTCGATGGCGAGGGTCACGTACACGCGGAAGATGGGTCGAGCGGATCGCAGCGCCAGCAGTTCGCGCGCCGTAGCAAACGCCGCAGTGTCCTCACCGAGGGCCACCTGATAGCCGACGAGGTTGGCGAGCGAGGCCGCGTCGCGGATATGCTCGAGCGTGGGATCCGCGTGGACGCTCGACACGATGGCCGCCGCCCTGGCCGTGTTGCCGTTCCAGTGCTCCGCCTCGGCGTGGCTTCCGCCGACGTACACCTGCAGGTAGGCATCGCCAAGCGCGCGTGCGAGGTCATGCGCCTCGCGAAGTGCCTCCAGCGCCTTCTCGGGCTCGCCGCGCCGTTCGAAGATAACGCCCTCTGTGTAGCGCAGGAGAATTGCGCGCCTGGGGGTCGGGTGGCGGGCCGCTGCTTCGGCCGCTTCACGCAGGGCCGCATCAGCGTCGCCGAAGTCCCGGTGCAGCGCGGCAAAGTGCGCGTGCGCGCGCGATGATTCGAACACGAGTCTGCCTTCGCCCGACCGTCGCGCAAGTGCAACTGCCGAGCGCGCGTCCTCCAAGGCCGGCCCGTGCCGCAGGCTCTCCCCCTGGAGCAGCGACAACGCGATCGTGGCCTCCGCAGCCGTCGCCACATCGTCGGCGGGAATTAAGGGGAGAAACGCGCGCAACATCGAGATTCCTTCAGGCGCCAACCCAACGAGGGACCAGCTGGCACCGAGCGCGACTAAGAGGTGCGCACCGGCAAGGTGGTCACCGCCGTCGAGCGCCCAGCGCAACGCCGCGCGCACGTCCTCCAACTCCAACGGAAAGTCGAGTTCGCGCGCGTGAGCTCGGTAATAGAGAAGGTGCCTGGCGGCGAGGGCCGCGTATTCGCCGTGCTCCGTCATCGCATTGGCAGCGTAGGCACGGGTCGTCTCGAGCAAGCGGAACCGCGTCGTATCTCGGCCGGCGTCGGCGACGACGAGCGACGCGTCGACCAGCGCGGCGAGCAATTCGAGCGCCTGCAGTTCGTCGGAGCCGTCGGCGCAGCAGATCTCGAGCGCGGCCTCGAGGGGAAAGCTTCCGCCGAAGATGCCGAGCGCGCGGAAGAACCGCTGCTCGCGGGCGCTCAGGAGATCGTAGCTCCAGTCGAACGTGGCAAGCAGCGTGCGGCGCCGCGGCTCGGCATCGCCCGATCCCCCCTGGAGTAACCGGAAGCGCTGGCCCAGGCGGCCATCGAGTTCCGAGGCCGTCATGACGCGCATCTGCGCGGCCGCCAGTTCGATCGCGAGCGGAATGCCGTCCAAGCGCCGACAGATGCGCGCAACGTCGGCGGCATTGCGGTCGCTGAGCGCAAACGGCGGGTGCACCGCGACGGCGCGCTGCACGAACAGCGTGACGGCCGCTGCGTCGGCGGCGCGCTCCGCGGTCAAATGCTCGTCGTCGCCCGGGGCCGGCGTGGCAAGTGGCTGTAGACGGTAGACCACTTCGGACGGTGCGCCGAGCCGCTGGCGGCTCGTCGCCAGCACGCTCAGCTGCGGACATGCCCGAAGCAACTCACGCACGATCGCAGCGGCGGCCGCGATCAGGTGCTCGCAGTTGTCGAGAATGAGGAGCGCCGACGACGCCCGCAACGCGGCGGTCAGTCCCGCCACCGGGTCACGTTCCTGCCCGAGCATGAGCCCACGCGCCGATGCGACCGCGCTCGCCACCAGATTGCCGTCCCGCAGCGGCGAGAGGTCGCAAAACGTGAGGCCGTCGGCGTAACGAATGCGCGCTTCGCGTGCGACCTCCAGCGCGACGGTCGTCTTGCCCATGCCGCCAGGTCCCGCGATCGTCACGAACCGCCCGGAGGCAAGAAGCGAGAGGAGGTCGCGCACGGCGCCGGCTCGACCAACGATCGTCGTCAGCGGCGCCGGCAAGTCACCGGCACGAGCATCCTCGGATGCGTTGCGAGCGGCGCGGTTCGCAATCGCCGCCGCCTCGAGCTCTGCACGGCTCGCGTTGTCGAGGCGCAGCGCGTCGGCGAGCAGAGTGACGGTCGTCGGGTAGGGCGACTTCCGAAGGCCCGTCTCGAGGGCGCCGATGGCTTTCGAGCTGACCGCCGCGCGCTCGGCAAGGGCCTCTTGCGAGAGGCCGCTGGCCCTTCGGAAGCGCTTGAGCATCGCTCCGAAGTCCGGCGCGGCGTGAGCTGTAGGGGTCACTGTCGGTGGTTCCTTCGTCCTCGCTCTGGCAGAATAGCTTTCAAGATCACTGCTTCGGGATGGCGGACATCGGTCTTGCCGCCCAACCTTCGTAGGGAGGAACCCCCATTGAACGCGCCGCTTCGCCCCTTGCTGATCGCATGGCCCGCACTGCTCTTTGCCGCTGCCTGTTCTGGAAACGCAGCGATGGGGCCCGCCTCTGCTCCGTCGCTCCCCTCGACTTTCGCGTCGTCGGCCGCAGCGCGCGCCGACGGCGCGCAGAGCTCGTCGGGCGGCTACGTGTACGTGTGCACGCTCGAGCCGAAGTGCTCGGTGTTCACTGCCGACGGCCAACGTGTTCGCACCGTAACGAAGGGTCTCGAACTCCCGGTTGCAATCGTCAGCGACCCGCAGGGAAACGTGTACGTCGGCGACGCCGGAGCCGGACAGATCGCGATCTACGCGCCCGGAATGACCAAACGCATCGCGACGCGCACCGGCGTGAACGTCGGGTTCGACATCGCCCTGCATGACGGAACGCTGGCCGTGAGCGGCGGTACTTCGGTCGAGGTGTTCCCCGCGGGATCCGGGACTCCGACAATTCTCACGGACTCCGAGGCGATGCAGGGGAACGGCATCGCATTCGACTCCCAGGGCAACTGCTACTGGAGCCTGACCTTGAATGACGGGTTGGGGACGGTGCGCGTCGACGAGTTCGCCGGCTGTGCCGGAGCGCCGAATCGTCTCGACATCCCTGGCTCGCCCATGTGGCTCGCGTTCGACGGCAACGACAATCTCTATTACGCGAACCCTGCTGCGCGCGCCGGCATCTATCGCTGCGCCAAACTCGCGCAGTGCGCTATCGCCTACCGCAGGAGTCCGCGAGCGATCCGCTTCGACCAGGGATGGCAGCACTTGTACGCCGCGGATCTCCACGGTCCGACGATCAGCCGCATCGACATCGCAACGGGAAAGATCGACGAGACCATCAAGCGGGGCTTCCAAGGGTATTCTGCGCCGATCGGGCTCGCTGCAGGACCAGGCCCCGACTGACCCAGTTTTCTTCGTCCTGGCTCGTGCCCGCGTCCTCGAACAGCGGTTCGACGTTGCGGAGGTCGTGCGGTCGTCCACTTGCGCACTTGTTCGCGACGTCGTCGTCGCGCCCAATAACCACGCCGAACGGCCGCAGTACCACGATCCAGCGTTAGGCTGAACACGAGGCGTTCGAGACTCGTCCGGCCACGCGCCGAGACAGTCGTTCTCGAGGCGTACACCCTGGATCACCTCCGAAGGACATGCCGGCCGGAGGCCGAGGTTCTCCGGCGAAGCGCCGGCCATGAGCACCCCGTCATCCGACCTTCCCGCGGAATTCTCGGCGTCCGAGTTCGAGGCGCTCGATGATTTCTTGTACCGCTGCGAGGGCGGTGTGGACCTCTCGATGTTCGATGGGTTCCTCCCCGCCGCCATCTGGAGCTCCAAGCCGGTCGACCGAAATGTCTGGCTCTCGCACATCTGCTCGGATGGAGACGCGCCCCTCGAGAGCGGTGACGAGTCGGATCGGATCATCCCATTGGTGCTGCGTCGTCACAATCGCGTCCGCACACGCGCCTTCGGTCGGCCGACGAAGCCACCTGGAACACAGCTACAGTGAGGAAGCAGCTGCGCGCCGCGCGGCCCGGGGGCCCCCGCTCAGACGTCACCGCCACGGCGACGCTGACGCCCGCCTATCGGCACGGCTTCTTCACAGCCGTGTTCTCGGGTCCGCTGGTCATGCCAGCGGAGTGGCTCGGCCACCTTATTGGCCAATCGCCCGTAGCAGCCATGGATGAGCTGAACCATACGATGGGCGGCGTGATAGGCGAATACAACGAGGTCGCCACCCTGCTACTCGAGACCCCGGACGATTTCGTCGAGCGCGTTGCCGCTCTTTGCGGCTCGGACGACGGCGGTCAAGGCATCATCGACTGGGAGCGCGGCTATAGCGATGCCATCGCGCTGCGCCCCGCCGAATGGACTTCCATGATCCGCGACGAGCGGACCGCCGAGCTTTTTGCTGCCCTCTCCGCCGTGCACGACATCGCCGTCGACGCAGAGAAACGTACGTGGCTGGCCGACGGCGAGCTGCGCCGCAACTGCGCACGCGCGCTCGGCATCTCCGGGGTTCGCGTGTGGGAATTGTGGCGAAGCCGCGAAGCGAGGTCGACGGAGGTCCTTCCGCCCGAGGAACGCCGCGGCGAAAGCGCGCGCACGCGGCGGCTGCCCGCTCCGCGGCCAGCCAAATCTACCGTGGCCACGTCTGCTGTGGCCAAGCATCCCTGGACGTTCCGCGCACGCCTGCGCGCTCGCTCATTCGGATGGCGCTCGTCGCGGCTCGCAATAACGAGAATCAACGAAGCACTGCGCGAGATACGCAAGGTCGCGAAAACGGACCCGCCACTGGCAGCCGAGGGAGCCGTCCTGTTTCTGGAGCGCGTCTCGCCGGCGTTCGAGCACGTCGATTCTTCGTCCGGTGCCCTCGGCAGCGCGGTGAATCGCGCGATTACCGAGCTTTCGCGGGTGATCGCAGCAGCGTCCGTGGATCGCGCGACGCGCGAAGCGTGGCTGGAACGCCTTTGGCAGGCCTGCACCGACGATGGCATGGGATACCTCGACACGATGGAGGAGCTGTGGGGCGATTTCTGTGCGACGCCGGACGTTGCGGCCCGCTGGGTGGACGACTCGATCTCGAACGTGCGCTCGCACTTTCAGCGGCCGCGCAGCGAGCGCGGGTACCTGACGGGGTCGGTCGCCTGCCTGAGCGCCATGTTCACGGCGAAGCGGTATCAGGACATTCTCGACTTGCTCGCGTTCGACGAATCGTCGTTTTGGTCGCATCGCGAATGGGGTTTTCGAGCGCTCGCCGCGCAAGGACGGCGCGCTGAGGCACTTCGGTATGCGGAGGCCAGCAACGATATCAACGCCGACCATTTGATCGCTCGAGCCTGCGAAGAGCTTCTCCTCTCGTCGGGCTTGGCCGACGAAGCCTACGAGCGCTACGCGTATCGGGCGCTCCGCGAAGAGACGACGTACGCCGGGACGTTCCGCTCGATGCACAAGCGCTACCCGCAGAAGGGTGCCGAGGTGATACTGCGCGATCTCTCGGCTCGTACGCCCGGCAGAGAAGGCAAGTGGTTCGCGGCCGCCAAGGATGCGGGGCTGTACGACGAGGCAATCGCGCTCGCCAACGCGTCGCCGTGCGATCCAATGACGCTCGCGCGCGCCGCGCGAGACTTCGGCGAGAAGCTGCCACAGTTCGCCGTCGAGGCAAGTGTGGCGGCCGTGCGCTGGATCGCCGAAGGTTTCGGGTACGAGCTTCGCGTCCTCGATGTCATCATGGCCTACCAGAGCGGCCTGCAGGCGGCGCAGCGCCTCGATCGCGCGGGCGACTTCGTCGCACGCGTGAAGACGATCGTCGCCGGCGGCAGCCCGTTCGTCCTCGATGCGCTACGCCACGACCTCGGCCTCCCCAGTGCGCCTCGGGTCGTCGCGGCCCGTCGCACGAAACCACCCCGGCGCTAGCGCCGGCCGGGCGATCAGCGGCCGGACGAGCGGCGATCGGCCTTTCGCCGCGGTGAGCCGCGACGGGTTCCGACCGAGTGCGCGCCACGGGATCCATCGGCAGAGCGGCTCGGCCTCTTGCTTGCCATCGTCGCATGCCGGAACCTTCGGGGTTGTGACCCTCGGCCTCCCGATGCGGCTGCCTTTTTGCTCTTGAGACGCTTCTTGGGGCGATCTTGGGACGCCCGGTGCCTACGATCAGGCCAGACCGGCCACCGCCGATGACCCTCCAGGCCTTTCCGATAGGAGTTCTTTCCCATGAAGTACCGCCTCGTTTCCCGCCTCACGCTCGCGACCGCCACTGCGGCGTTCGGTGCCGCCATCGCCGGGTGCGGCGCCCGGAGCTCCGTGCCGGTTGTTCCGAGCGCACCCCCAGCGTCGGCTGCCGCAACCAGCAGCCAGAGCACCTCGAGCAACGCGAAAGCCGGCGTCCAATACACCATGTACTGGAAGCCCTCACAGTTGACCCTGAAATACAATCCGCACTTCAGTCCGCAAAAAACTGCGACGCTCGTATACTCCACCGCCCTGCAGCTCGAGCCGTCGATCGGCACCACGTGCCAGCAAGGGCAAGTCTATATCACGTACGATGACACGACTCAGAAGGGTCAATACAACTATGCGCACTATACCTTCCAAACAGGGGAACGCGGCCCGATTTCATGCAGCGTGGTCCAATATGCGGTGGGCTACAGCTACGCGGCTACGCTCTATATCAAGGTGAAGTGACGAACCGATGGACGTGGCTCCGGTGCTGACGGTTCTCCGTTCTTACCGGGGCCTGATTGACTGGCGAACCTCGAGAGCGCGGCATCGACTCCGAGGGCAACGTCCGTCTGAGAGCTTGGCGACGATCGAAACCGATTCGGCTAGTGCGGCGTCGCGGTCGGTCCCGTCGCCGTCGTCATCGGACTTCGATTCCAGACGACGTCACGCTATCTGCGGACGGCGACTGCGCGTGCAAGACGCCATCCACTCGATCGTATCGCCCTGAGCTGCACACGACCGGAGGAGGCGACGCAGCCCCGTACGAGCAGGACACGCGACGGAGCCCGGGGGCGATTCCCCGGGCTCCGATGGTTCAGCGTGCGGACGTCGGCCGCGAAAACCGGGTGAAGCGTTCCGGCCTTACTACCGTCCCTCCACGGCGGAGGCGCTCTTGATCGTCTTGAACGGCAACCGCTCGTCGGCGACTGCGAAGGGCTTCGCTACGATGCGATACGCGAACGGAACCGAACTGTGGCCTCCGCCGATCTCTCGCACATCAAATCCGGTCGCCGTGCGGTTCGTGACGTACAGGGAGGCATCACCTTCCGGCGTCAGGAGCACGACGTACGGCTTCTGCGTATCGATGGCGTTCGCGAAGTCGTGAGCAAGGGCGACGCGCGTGGCACCGGCATGGAGGGTAGATTCACCGACGTCGTCGATCGTCGGCTGACTCGCCCGCGGGACGAACGACAGCATTTTCCGTGTCTTGCTGCAACCGTCTTGGCAAGCACCGCCGGTATAGATCAGGCCGCTAACGTAGGCGTTTCCCGCGGCCACGACGGCATAGTCGGACTGCGAGAATCCGTAGACGCCCGGTCCGTTTTCGGACTGTCCGTACACGCCCGAGGCGCCACTCGCCGCATCGTAGTTGTAGCCTCCGACCCCGGCAAAGGATCCGCTCGACTGGCCAAGGACGCCGTAGTATGAGGTGGACGAACCGGAGACTCCCGCATTGTTCGAGGCATTCCCCTCGATGGCGACGCCGGAGGACGTGTTGGTTTCCTGGAAGCAAGCTGACGAGGATGAACAGCTCTTCGCCTTGTCCGGCCGAGCGTTGTGCCCGCCGCCCTCGGCATTTGCGATGGCGACCGCACTGGTCGCCGCAACGGCCGCCGCGAGCGTGAGCGCTGCCCAGAGCGATGGCTTCGTGTGATGCAAGCGTGAACGTAGATCGTGTCTCATGGTGTTTCTCCCGTACAGGTTCGCGCACTCGACGGACGATCGTGGAGTTGCGCTGGTGTCTATGGGCAAATTCTGCCATCGCCGAGGCCCCTGAACCACCCACAACGCCTCCCACAGTCAGGCGTCGGCGTGGTCGAAAGCGTCCCCCTAGACAGGACCGGCGCGGGGCCGCCTGGGCTCACAAAGACGCCCACAGTTGCATCCGCCGAAGTCGACGTTGCCAGCGTCCTCAAACGGCCGCGCAGGGCGCGCGGCCGCTCGCGGGAGGCGCCGAACGGGCCGCGATCAGCGCAAAGGCGATCGGCGCCCTCGGGGGCGGAAATGCGCAAACCGCCTCATTAGAAGACGCAGCGCACTCGTCGACGCCCTCGGGCTAAACCGTGTCGCGACGCATTATCGGGCGCGCATCGCTAGTGACGGGCCGACGGCGTGCGCATCGCGTCAGAACCCTCGCAGGCAGCCGCGCCTCGGGGCGATCCCCGCAGCCGCGAACGGCGGTCGCCGCGGCCGTGCTGGATGCGGCCGCGGCGGCCTGCTCGCCTACCAAATCTCACCCGAAGATCGTACAGGACCAACGGGCGCTACGGCCGGGATGGTGGGTAGACGGCAACGCCCGAAGCCCATACGTGGTCGGCAAGCTTGCTGACGTACGCGCCTGCTGGATACGTGTAGAGCACCGCGTACAGCGTGTTTGCGGCGAGATCGGCGGTTCGCACGTGCTTACCGTTCTCTTCCATCGCAAAGGTCACCGGAACGACCGCCCCGGCCAGCGTCGTGATCGCGGTTGGCGAACCGAGCGAACCGCCCTCGGGCGGGGCGTAGGCGTAGATCGCCAGCTGGGCCACATCGCCAATGAGGATGCTGCCGTGGGACACCTGGACGCCGCCCGGAGACGATATGCTATTTCCTACGTGTAACGTCGTGATTGCTGTCGCCGCGCATCCGCCCGACACCTCGCCGACAAGGGTCGTGCCCGACGCCGTTTGACCGTCGAAGAATAAGTTCCCCGACGCATCGAACGCATCGTTGTAGAAATACACCCAGTTCGGGTCCCGGAGGACCTTGCATGGCGATGTGGCGTTCCTGGCGAACAGGCTGACGCTGCCGGGCTCGAGAGACGTCGTCAGGTAGTTCGTAACGCCCACGAGACCTGCCCGGTCGACGGCGACGTCCTCCGTGTTCTCTCCCGCATCGTTTAAGGTCAACTTGATCGCCGTATATGGCTTTCCATAGACGATGACGTTGCTGATGCCGGTGTTCGCAACGTAGAGATTCTGCGCGGCGTCCGTGGCTAAGCCCGCTGGATCCGCGCCGATGCCGTCGAAGAGAATGCCATTGAGCTCTCCGTTGGCGCCCCATATCGTCACCGTCGCGGTGCCGTCGTCGGTCACGAACGTGTGATTACCCTGCGACGCCATGATGCCGGCCACGTTGACGAACGGGGCCGCATGGTTCGCCGCGTCGCCCGCCCGGACGGCGCGAGCGCTTTGATGGACGCTGCCGGCGGCGAGTGCGACCGTCGGCTGCTGCGCCGCACCTCCCGCGAACGCAACGACGAAGGCCACGGCCGCTATGTATGACACCACGCGCATGGGATGAATGCTCCTCAACATCATGATCCGGTTACGGGCTCGCGGCCGGGTTGACTGCGATGCCAAATGCACTTTGTAGGCCACGCTCGTCGAAGGACTTTACAAACCGGCCGCCAGGATACGTATACTCTATCCTTCCGTAGGCGACGTCGGAGTGTGCGATCCAAAGGTCGCGACCGCCCCGCGTCATCGCGAACGACTCCATCTCGATTCCGGCCGAGAGCTCCGTCGTCGCGATTGGAGAACCGAGCGAGCCACCGGAAGGCGGCGCGTACGTAAAGATCTCCGGAGCGAACGTGTTATAGTTCTGTGCCAAGATCAAGATGTTGCCGTTCACGACCTGGATGCCGGCAATACCGGAGATGGTGTTCGCAACGCTCAGCGTCAAGATCGAGGTGGCCGCGCAGCCCCCGGAGATTTCGCCAACGAGCGGATCCCCATTGCGGTCGAAGCCGTCGATGAAGAGATTGCCCGATTCATCGAATGCTCCGAAGTACATGTTGTGCCAATTCGGATCGCCCACCATTGCGCACGCCGACGCTGCGCCCTTGGCGAAAAAGAAAACGATGCCGGGCCCGGACGGCTGCGTCGAGCTCATCACGCCGACGATTCCGGCCGCGCTCACCGCGACGTCCGTGGGCGACTGACTCGGTAGGCTCAAGGTGACCGTGACCGCCTTGTACGGCTGCGAATAGACGAGCACGTCTGACGCCCCCGCATTCGCAACGTACAGGTTTTCCGCCCGATCGGTCGTGATCCCGAGGGGATAGTCGATGCCCTTCCGCAGGCGCGTTTGCAAGCGCCCCTCGGCGTCGAACACACTGACGGCGTTGGCGACGCTATCGGACACGATGACCTGATCGGCGGTGACGCCGGGCAGCCGCAGGCTCGGGCCGCTGGCCTGCAACGATGCGCCAAGCAGAGCTGGCGCCGAACTCGACGCGGTCGCCGCCGGGGTCTGCGAACCGCCGTAGAGGCAGCCTACGAGGAACGCGACGGCCGCGGTACTGCGAACGATGGAACCGGGTTGCGACGATGTATGCACCGGCTACAGGCCCGCTTGTCCGGGATCGAACGCGAAGCCGTACGGCAGGGTGAACGAGCTGGTGTACGTCTGACGAAGCGTGCCGACCGGGAAGGCGTACGACTGACCTCCGGACGTACCGGATGCGGCATAGACCGCGCAGCCGACGATTTTGCTATTGCGCATCACACCAAAATTGATGCAATCGGAGGCCGTGTGGATCGCGGACCCGGTCGGCGCACCCGCCTCGGTGTATTCGGTGATGGTCTGCGCGCTCTGGTCGTCGACCAGGAGGTTGCCGGCGTCGTCCGGTTTGATGCCGCCAGGACCCGAGAGGCTGATAGGGAGCAGAGTAGCTCCACGCTGTTTGCCGCCCGGAAACTCCACGACGCCGCCGTGGAAGCTGACGACGACGGTAGCGAAGACGTTGCCTGCCGCGTCGCAGGTCAGAGCGTCGGTTTGCTGGGAGCCCGCGTAGGTGAGGCTGCGCGTCGGACTGGTGCTGCCCTTCGTGTAGACCTCGATTGACGTGGAGTTGGAACCGGCGACGTAGATGGTGTCGCGCCCGCAGATGGTCACGTCCAGCGGACCGGCGCCCGGGTCGCTCAGCGTGTTACTCGGTGAAGTC
>Ga0302326_10016469_pt1 | contig 15474 bp, 13 predicted proteins | sample Palsa_T0_3_FD_202264 | JGI IMG/M metagenome (GOLD analysis project Ga0302326, IMG submission 202264) | Peat permafrost microbial communities from Stordalen Mire near Abisko, Sweden - Palsa_T0_3 | ecosystem: Environmental > Terrestrial > Soil > Palsa > Peat permafrost | place: Sweden: Abisko...
CCGGCGATGTCCGCGGGTTGGCCCCCGGAACGCAATTCGAGCGCGACGCGCTGGCCGCCGGTGAGGCGGTGATCGTCACCCATCCCGACGACCCGGACGTGGCTGTCGGGTTGGTGCCCGAATTCAGATACGACGAGGACGACGACGAACTCGTGATCCCCGAGTTGTGCGGGCTGTCGTGGACCGTCTACTCGCTGCGCCGCGCCCCGGCATTCGACCGCACCGAACTGGGCGAGGCCGAATATGCGCTGCGACTGGCGGTTCGGTCCGCAGCCGATGCCCTCACCACCATCGGGCTCGGATCAGCAGGGGTCGACGTCGACGATCCGCGCGGGCTGGTCGAGCAGTTGCTGGAATCCACCCGGCATCATCAGGTTCCCGAGCCGGCCCCGTCGCGCGCCCTGCGCGTACTGGAGAACGCGGCGCACGTGGACGCGATCATCACCGTCAGCGCCGGGCTGAGCCGGATCGGCACGCAGTCGCTGTCCGAAGCGCAGATCGCCACCAATGCGTTGCGGCCGCTGGCCGCGGTGGTGCGATCAGCGAGAATGGCTGCGCTGAACGCGATTCTGCACGCCGCCTGGCAGGGCTGACGGGTCCCTAGTCGGCGAGGTTCAGCGCTACGCAGTGCGGTCCGCGGCACGGCGCGCCGTTGATGCTGGCCGCGCAACCGGGCACTCGGTCCGGTCCGGTCACCCGACTAGGCGCACCGCCGTCGCGAAGTTCGTCGATCAAATCCACTGCCAGCCGGGCGAATCGCGGATCGGCATTCGGGGTAGACACCCGCGCCAGCGCGACTCCTAGCGCATCGGTCTGAGCCCGCAACTCCTCGTCGAGGTCCCAGATCACTTCGATATGGTCGGCGACGAATCCGATCGGGCAGACGATGACAGCCTTGGTCCCGGTCGCGGCCAACGCCGAAACATGGTCGACGACATCGGGTTCCAGCCACGGAACCTGCGGCGGTCCTGAACGGGACTGCCAGGCCAGGTCGTACTCGGCGTAGCCGGCCGCTGCGGCGACCAGGCTCGCGGCGTAGGCGAATTGGCGGCTGTACAGCTGCGGGCCGCACCGTTGGTCGGCGGCGACCGGAATCGAATGGGCGGTGAAGATCAGCCGCCCTTGGCCGGACAGCTCAGCGGCCGCCGCGGCGAGGTTGTCGGCGAACATGTCGACGAACAGCGGATGGTCGAAGTACGGCCGTATCTTCACCAACTCCGGGGCATCCGGGCCGGCGGCCGCACGCGCCCGGGCGATGTCCTCGACATATTGGGTGCAGCTGGAATAACCGCTCCATGCCGATGTGGTGAATACCGCCGCGCGACGAATACCGTTGTCCCGCATAGTCGCTACGGTGTCCTCGACATACGGGTTCCAGTTGCGGTTGCCGAAATAGACCGGAAGGTCAGTGCCGCGCTCGCCGAGTTCCGCACGTATCTGGTCGACCAACGCGCGGTTGATCTGGTTGATCGGCGACACCCCGCCGAAGTGCAGGTAATGCTCGGCCACATCGTCGAGACGTTCCGGCGGAACATTGCGACCGCGGGTGACATTCTCCAGGAACGGCCGCACCTGCTCCGGCCCTTCTGGACCGCCGAAGGACAGCAGCAGGACGGCGTCAAAATCCATGAGCGCACATGGCAATCCGTTTACAGTAATTGCGTGCTGGCGCCGCCGTCAGCGTAGACGATGGTTCCGGTGGTCGCCGGCAACCACTCAGAGAGCAGAGCGCACACCGTCTTGGCGACCGGCGTCGGGTCCTTCATGTTCCACCCGATGGGCGCCCGCTGGTCCCAACCCTCTTCGAGCAGCTGCATCTGCGCGCCGGCCTCGTCCCCGAGTGCGCCACCGACGATGGCACTCATGGCCAACGTCCGGATCGGTCCTGCTGCAACCAGATTCGATCGCACGCCCTGCTTGCCCGCCTCGCGGGCCACGAACCGATTGACCGATTCCAGCGCGCTCTTGGCCACCGTCATCCAGTTGTAGGCCGGCATCGCCCGGGTCGGGTCGAAGTCCATCCCGACAATCGAGCCACCCGGATTGATGATCGGCAACAGTGCCTTGGCCAACGACGCGTACGAGTAGGCCGAGATGTGAATACCTTTGGCGACATCCTCGTAGGGCGCGTCGAAGAACGGGTTGATTCCCATCCCGGTCTGCGGCATGAAACCGATCGAGTGCACCACGCCGTCGAGCTTGTTGCCCTCGCCGATCTCGGCGGTTACCCGCTCGGCCAAAGTGTCCAAGTGCTTTTCGTTCTGCACGTCGAGTTCGATCAGCGGAGCTTTCTCCGGCAGCCGGTCGGCGATGCGCTGAATCAGCCGCAGCCGATCGAATCCGGTCAGCACAAGTTGCGCGCCCTGTTCCTGGGCCACGCGGGCGATGTGGAACGCGATGGACGCGTCGGTGATGATCCCGCTGACCAGAATCCGTTTGCCTTCGAGCAGTCCTGCCATGTCCGTCCTTTACGTCGTGCGGTCGTCAGTGACCCATGCCCATGCCGCCGTCGACCGGGATCACGGCACCAGAGATGTAACTCGCATCTTCAGATGCCAGAAAGCTGACCACCCCGGCGACCTCGGCCGCGGTGCCGACGCGCTTAGCCGGAATGAAGTCCAGCGCACCCTCCTGAATTCGTTCATCCAGCGAGCGGGTCATGTCGGTGTCGATGTAGCCGGGAGCCACCACATTCGCCGTCACGCCGGCCTTGGACAATTCGCGCGCGATCGAGCGGGCCATGCCGATCACGCCGGCTTTGGAGGCGGCGTAGTTTGCCTGGTTGCCGATACCCCAGGTGCCAGAGACCGAACCGATGAAGATCAACCGGCCGAATCGCTTGCGCTGCATGCTGCGCGATGCGCGCTGCACCACCCGGAAAGCCCCGGTGAGGTTGGCGTTGATGACCTTTTCGAATCTCTCCTCGGTCATCCGGATGAGAAACGCGTCGGCCGAAACACCGGCGTTGGACACCACCACCTCGACCGGGCCCTGGTGCTCCTCGACCGCCGTGAACGCGCGGTCGACGGCATCGTTGTCGGTGACGTCACACTCGACCCCGAAAAGCCCGTCCGGCGCGCCGGATCCGCGGTGTGTGACGGCCACCTTGTGGCCGTCGGCGGCCAGCCGCTGTGCGATCGCCAGCCCGATGCCCCGGTTGCCTCCGGTCACCAACACCGACCGGGAAACGAATGCCGGTTTCACGGGAGCGGACTCTGCGGCGGTGTCCGTCGGGGTCTCGGCAACGTTCTCGGCAGCAACGTCAGTCACCCCGACAACCTAACGCCTCACCGCGGCAACGCCGAAATCGCCCAACCTGTTGCACAACAGGGCTAAGCCGGCAACCGTCGGTTGATCACCAGGGCGGCCAGCGCAGCCAGCGCCAGCACCAGTGAGCCCAGCCGCAGCCAGCCCACGCTGGCGTCGCCCCTGATCGTCTCGTAGCCGATCTGCTCCTGCAGCGAGGCGTAAACCTGCTTGAGCTCCTGCAGGTTGGATGCGTCGAAGTGGTTGCCCCCGGAGAGTTCGGCGACCTTTTTCATCGTGGTGTCGTCGACGGGCACCGGCTGCCGTTGGCCGTTGATCTCGACGAAGCCGTACGGGGTACCGAACGAGATCGTCGAGATCGGCACGCCTTGGTCCTTGGCGGTGCGGGCCGCGGTGAACGCGCCCTTGGGGTTGTCCGGATTGGTCGGCATCGTCTCTTTACCGTCGGAGAACAACACGATGCGCGCGGGCGGCGGGGTGTCCCCTCCACCGATCACGGCGCCGACGGTGGCGATGGCCTGCAACGCGGTGAAAATACCCTCCCCGGTCGCCGTGCGGTCGGCGAACTGAAGCTTGTCCAGCGCGGCTTTGGTCGAGTCCCGATTCGTCGTTGGTTGCACCAGAACGGTCGACGTCCCCGCGTAGGCGATCAGCCCGAGGTTGATACCCGGAGTCAGTTCGCCGGCGAATTCTTTGGCGGCCACTTCCGCGGCGGCCATCCGGTTGGGCTCGACGTCGGTGGCGCGCATGGACTGCGAGACGTCGATGACGAGCATGACGACCGCACGGTTACGTGGAATGCGCACGTCGTGGGTCGGCCCGGCCATCGCGATCGTGAACAACACCAGCGCCGCCACCAGCAGGATGGCCGACAGGTGCCGCCACCGGGTGGGTTGTTTGGGCGCAACGCTTTCCAGCAACTCCATGTTGGCGAAGCGCAGCATCCGGCGCTGCCGGGCCAACTGGGCGATGATGTAGAGCGCAACCAGTCCGAGGATGAGCAGCAGGAACAAGAAGAACCATGCGTGGGCGAAACCGGACAGCGTCATCGGTCCGAGCATCGGCAGTGTCATAAGAGACCCGTCTGTGCTGGCGACTGGAAAGCGCGAGTCACTGGCGCCCCGCCAGTGCCCCGCGTCGGCGGGATTCGACGAAACGGACGATGTCGGCGATCCAATCGCGGTCGGTGCGCAGCGACAGCAGCGGGGCTCCACAGGAGCGCAGCGTGCGCACCACATCGGCGCGATGCGCCGCAGCGGCCTTTGCAAAGTCGTCGCGCAACTGCTCGTCGATGGTGAATTCGCGGGTGCGGCCGGATTCTGCGTCCTGCAGGATCACGTCGCCGACGTCGGGTAGCTCGACGTCACGGGGGTCGAGCACCTCGATGCCGAGCAACTCGTGGCGGGCGCCGATCGCACGCAACGGACGCATCCAGTTGATCGGGCCGAGAAAGTCGCTGATGACCACCGCCATCCCGCGACGGCGTTCCGGGCGGCGCAACGCGTCGATCGCCACCGACAGATCCCCACGAACGCCGACCGGAGCCTTCGGCATCGTGGCGATGGTGCGCAGCAGCGTCTGCTCGTGCTGACGTCCCGAACGGGCCGGCACCCGAGTTATCTTCTCGCCGTTGGCGATCAGCGCACCGAGCCGGTTCCCTCCACCGCTGTTCAGGAAGGCGATCGCGGCTGCGGCAGCGACCGCCAGGTCACGCTTCTCGCAGACCGCGGTGCCGAAGTCCAGACTGGCCGACAGGTCGACCACCAACCAGGTTTCCAATTCGCGGTCGGCGATCATCTGCCGGACGTGCGGGTGGGAGGTACGCGCGGTGACCGCCCAGTCCATCCGGCGCACGTCGTCGCCGGGCTGGTACTCCCGCGACTCCCCCGGCTCCGAGCCCGGGCCTGGGATCAGGCCGAGGTGGTCGCCGTGCAGCATGCCGTCGAGCTTGCGTCTGACCGTGAGCTCGAGTGTCCGCAGTGCCGCCGCCAGCTTGGGGTCGTCGATCTGCCCGCGCTGCATCGACGGCGGACGGGTCACCGCAGACCGGTCCGCGGCGGGGTTCGGTTCGGTCACCGACCGCTAGCCGCACCCGCGGCCTGCATCGCCGGAGGCACCGAATGACCCTGTTGCGGAACGGCGTTCACCTGCGGCATGCCAATGGTCTGCAGCACCCTGTTGATCACGATCTCCGAGGAGATCTCGTCGGCAAGCGCGTCGTAGGTGAGCACCAAACGATGCCGGAGCACATCCGGGATCACCTCGACGATGTCCTGCGGGATCACATAGTCGCGCCCACGCACCAACGCCAGCGAGCGCGAGGCGGCGATGATGCCCAGCGAGGCACGCGGCGATGCGCCGAAGGAGATCCAGCTCTTGACGTCGCTCATGCCGAGCTGCTCGGGGTGACGCGTGGCGGTGACGACGCGCACCACATAGTCGACCAGCGCGTGGTGCACGAAGTTGTTCGCCGCGAGGTCCTGCAGCCGCAGCAGGTCACCGGTGTCCAGGATCTGCTTGGGCTCCGGGGGCTTGACGCCCATCCGGTAGATGATCTCGCGCTCTTCCTCCGGCGAGGGGTAGCTGACGTTGACCTTGAACAGGAAGCGGTCCCGCTGCGCCTCGGGCAGTGGGTACACGCCCTCGTGCTCGATGGGGTTCTGGGTGGCCATCACCAGGAACGGGTTGGGCAGCGGGAAACGCTTGCCGCCGATCGACACCTGACGCTCCTGCATGACCTCCAACAGGGCCGACTGCACCTTCGCCGGTGCGCGGTTGATCTCGTCGGCGAGCAGGAAGTTGGCCACGACGGGACCCAGCTCGGTCTCGAACTCTTCCTTACCCTGCCGGTAGATCCGGGTACCGATGATGTCGGTGGGCACCAGGTCGGGGGTGAACTGGATCCGTGCGAACGTCCCGCCCACGACCTTCGCGAAGGTTTCGACGGCCAGCGTCTTGGCGACGCCGGGCACACCCTCGAGCAGCACGTGGCCCTTGGACAACAGGCCGACAAGCATCCGCTCGACGAGCTGGTCTTGGCCCACGATGATGCGCTTGACCTCGAAGATCGCGCGTTCCAGGGTGTGCACCTCGGCAGCCAGCCCGTTGCCGCCACCGGACGGCGCCGCGTGGGCGGGGGCCGTCGGGGCGCCACCCGGACCCGAGTAACTACCGGCGCCCGGGGGCTGTCCGCCTGCTGATGTCATTGCTCACCCTCCACGGCTAAAACCTTCCAAAGTTCAATCAGACACGAATGCTCGCACGACGACAGTCGCGGGGCAGCGGCGTGCCCTCTGTTCAACTATTCCAGGCCACCGGGGATCCGTCGATGTGGCCCGTCCGGCGATGATGCAGGCCGCGAAGCGGCGAGGGGCCAGCCGGGCCGTCAAACGCTGTCCGGTAGACACCGGACAGCAGCATCAGTACTCGATGATCCGGGTCAGCGTCGGCGTCATTCCCGACTTCCGGACCGCGCTGACTGTGACCTTGCCCGCGCTGCCGGAGGCCTCCAGCATCTGCCCGTTGCCCAGGTAGATCGTGACGTGCTGGCCACCGCCCGGGCCGTAGAAGAGAAGGTCGCCCCGCCTGGCCTGTGAAGGCTGAATGTGCCGGCCGGACTTCCACTGGTCGCCGGAGAACCTTGGGATCAACACACCGACCCCGGCGAAGGCGTACCGGACCAGACCCGAGCAGTCGAAGCCCACGATGTTGGCTCCGGAGTCGATCCCCTTGCTGGGGCCGTCGAGCGTCCCACCACCCCAGGAGTAGGGCACGCCCATCTGCGAGGCGGCCCTACGGATCACGTATTCGATCGCCTGGCGTCCATTCGCCCGGGGGATCTTGCTGGGACTGGTGCCGCCGCCGTCGCTGCCGCCCAAGTTGAGTCCCAGCCCGCCGAGGAACTGGCGGCCGAGGTCGAGCGTCGTCTGGGTGGCGTTCGCGGTGGCCTGCAGCGACTGGTTGGCGACGGCAAGCGGGTCACCCGGGGCGCCGGCGCTGATCACCGGCGGCAAGGTCGGGTCCCAGGCACCGTCCTCGGCGGCTGCGGGAACAGCCAGGCCGACCAGCAGACCGAGGACAGCAAGTACCGGCCAGACCAGTCTGGTCCGGCGCAGCCACGTGCCATCTGTAAACCGGTGGCGCATAACACCTCTCACACGTCAGTATTCGATGTAGCGGACCACGTACGGCGTCATACCGCTGGTGCGGACTGGCGCAACGCGAACCTTCAGACCGACGTCGGGCGCCTCGAGCATCTGCCCCTGGCCCAGATAGATCGTCACGTGCTGACTGCCGCCGGGTCCGTAGAAGATCACGTCGCCGCGGCGCATCTGGGAGGCCGGGATCTTGCGGCCCAGGCCGTATTGCGCACCCGAGTAGTGCGGCAGCTTGATACCGACCCCCGCGAAGGAATACAGCACCAGGCCGGAGCAGTCGAAGCCGGTGGTGCCTGATCCCGAGTCGATGCCCTTGCCTGGCCCGGCGGCGGTACCGCCACCCCACGAATAGGGCACGCCGATCTGCGACATGCCGCGGCGGATCACATATTCGGAGGCCTGCCGGCCGTACACCCGGGGGATCTTGCCGTTGGTGAATCCGTTCGGCGTGGGCGCCAGGCCCAGCTGCTGAAGGAAGCTGCGGCCCATGTTGGACGTGACTTCCGACGAGGTCGACATCGTCCCGAGAACCTTGTTGAGAATCGCGACGGGGTCACCGGGCACGTTGGCGCTGGGCACCTGGGGCAGGGTCGGGTCCCAATCGCCGGCCCACGCGCCACCGTTGCCCCTCGGCGCGTCAGGCGAGCCGGGCGCCGCCGGATCCCAACGGTCGCCGGGGGACCCTGATGTTGAAGCCGCCCGGCCCCTGCCACCCGGTCCGCCCGCGGGTGCCGACCAGTTGCGGGCGGCGTCGAGTCTGGCCTGGGCCGCGTTTCGCTGATCGGCCCGGCGATTAACCTCTTGCTGCTGTTCGCCGAATTTGCGGTGGGCGTCGGCCAGGGCTACCACCGCCGCGTTCTGGCTGGACTGGGCTTCGGCAACGGATCGATCGGCTTTCTGCTTCGCCGCCCGCGCCGCCGAGTCCTTGTTCAGTTGCTCCGTGCGAGCCCGCAGCAGATTGTCGATGACTTGCCGCGAACTGGCCGCCAAGGTTTGGCCGGCGGCCGCGTTCGCGATCATCTCGTCGGGGCTGCTCGCCGTGAGGTAGCCATCCGATGGGCCGCTGACGTAGCTGGAAACCGCGAAACGGTCGAATCGCTTCTGGGCCGCGGCAATTGCGACGTCGGCGTCTTTGACCGACTTCTGGCTGTCCTCGACATCACGTTCTGCGGTCGCAGCATTGTCCCGCGCGGTCTCGACGTCGACGACAGCCTTGTTGACACCCTCTTGCTGCGACTCGATCTGCGCGTTGAGGTCCTGCAGCTGCTGGTTGGCCTGCGCGACTTCGGCGATCAGCTTGGCCATCGTGTCGGGTCCGGCGCCCGGATCCGCTTCGGCGAGGCCGGGGATGCACAGCAATACGGCGATACTGAGCATCGCTGGGCTCATCCGGCGGGTGAACTCAGTCGCCAATCGGAAAGACGAGCCGCGGCAGTTGCGTCTCATTCGACTCGGATCTCCTTGGCTCAACGCGAGCGGACGGCGTCGGACCCCAATTATCACTGGAGGCACGATTAGACCAAAAACATCTCTTGCACCGTAAGTCACATCTGAATCAATTGAAACTTTTGTTACGAATTACGCGTCTGTTCGTCCGACAACTGTGACCGAACGGTGACATCACGTATTTGCCCACGTCAGTGAGGCCGCGTCGACGCTATGCGACACGCGATGAATACTGCGAGTTAAACGCTCTGCTGAGCGCCGTCGGCGGTCTCGGCCGCCTCGTCGCGTGGCGTTGCTGAACGCTTCGCGCGCAATTGCAGTAAACGCGTTCCGAGCACCGCTCCCAATACCCCGAACAGCAGCACGATGGTGAATGCCGGCCAGGGAAACTGCGGCGTCTCGAGCTGATGCAGAAAATTCTGTGCCGATACGACCGTGTAGCCGGTCTTGGCGTTGTCTTCGCCGATCTCCAGCGTCGCGCGGGGAAAATGCGTGCTGTACGTGCCGACGAAGTTCGGGCTGAGGACCAAAACTGTCGCGTCGGGATGCTGGGCGCCGACAACCGTCGCGATGTCGCGCAGCGGGGTGTCGTTCAGCGGATTGTGGTCCAACACGACGATCTTGAGGTCGATGCCGTCGCTGTGAGCCTGGTTGATCACCTGGAGCAGCGCCGGCGTGACCGCCGACGGCGCGCTGATGTTGCCCGCGGTCACCTGTTGCTGCACGATCGCCAGGCAGTGGTCTGGATTGCTCGCCGGGTCGGCACCGACAGTGCCGCAGATCTCGCCGGGTATATAGAGCGGCGGGTGCGGGGTGGTCACGGTTGACGACTTTAATCCGCCTGGATGCAATAGCGGTTTCGGGATCCTGCCGAATGCAGGACAAGCGTACTGTTAGACTCGGATACGCTCGCCGGCACAGCCCGTCGGTGCGCAGAACGAGCGGCGACGACGCGGGTGCGGCAGCTGTGTCCAGCCGGGCGGAGCGGGTCGCCGCGACAACGAGATCTCGGGAGATGATGTGAGCAGCAAAGATTCGGTGAATTCCTTCGGAGCCCGCGACACCTTGAAGGTTGGCGGGGACAGTTACCAGATCTACCGGTTAGACGCGGTTCCGGGCACGGAGAAGCTTCCTTACAGCTTGAAGGTGCTCGCCGAGAACCTGCTGCGCAACGAAGACGGCAGCAACATCACCAAAGACCACATCGAGGCGATCGCCCAGTGGGATCCCAAGGCTGACCCCAGCATCGAAATCCAATACACCCCCGCTCGCGTCGTCATGCAGGACTTCACCGGAGTGCCGTGCATCGTCGACCTCGCCACCATGCGTGAGGCCGTCGCCGACCTGGGCGGCGATCCCGACAAGGTCAATCCGTTGGCCCCTGCCGACCTGGTGATCGACCACTCGGTGATCGCGGACCTGTTCGGCACGCCCGACGCGTTCGAGCGCAACGTCGAGATCGAATACGAGCGCAACGGTGAGCGCTACCAGTTTTTGCGTTGGGGGCAGGGCGCCTTCGACGACTTCAAGGTGGTGCCACCGGGCACCGGCATCGTGCACCAGGTCAACATCGAATACCTGGCGAGCGTGGTGATGACCCGCGACGGGCTGGCCTACCCCGACACCTGTGTGGGCACCGACTCGCATACTACGATGGTGAACGGACTAGGCGTACTCGGCTGGGGCGTGGGCGGCATCGAGGCCGAGGCCGCCATGCTCGGCCAGCCGGTGTCGATGCTGATCCCCCGGGTCGTCGGCTTCAAGCTGACCGGCGAGATCCGGCCGGCGGTCACCGCCACCGATGTGGTGCTGACCGTCACCGAGATGCTGCGCAAGCACGGGGTGGTCGGCAAGTTCGTCGAGTTCTACGGCGAGGGCGTGGCCGAGGTGCCGCTGGCCAACCGCGCCACCCTCGGTAACATGAGCCCCGAATTCGGTTCCACCGCAGCGATATTCCCGATCGACGAAGAGACCATCTCGTATCTGAGGTTCACCGGCCGCAGCGACGAGCAACTGGCTTTGGTCGAGACCTACGCCAAAGAGCAGGGCTTGTGGCACGACCCGGAACACGAGCCGAAGTTCTCGGAATACCTCGAGCTCGACCTGTCCGAGGTGGTGCCGTCGATCGCCGGGCCGAAGCGTCCGCAGGACCGAATCTCGTTGTCCGCAGCCAAGTCAACGTTCCGCGAGATCATTCCCAGCTACGTCGGAGACGATCCGGACAAGAAGGACTACTCCAAGCTGGACCAAGAGCTCGACGAAACGTTCCCGGCCAGCGACCCCGGTCAGGTAGCCAACGGACACGCCGACGACCGCGCTCCGGTGCAATCGGCCGCCAAGCATGCAAACGGCCGGGTGAGCAGCCCGGTGCAGGTGAAATCGGATGAGCGAGGCGAATTCGTGCTCGACCACGGCGCGGTCGTGATCGCCGCGGTCACCTCGTGCACCAACACGTCCAACCCCGAGGTGATGCTGGGGGCAGCGCTGCTGGCGCGAAATGCCGTCGACAAAGGACTAACCACCAAGCCGTGGGTCAAGACCACGATGGCGCCGGGTTCGCAGGTGGTCAACGACTACTACGAGAAATCCGGCCTGTGGCCCTATCTCGAGAAGCTCGGCTTCTATCTGGTCGGCTACGGCTGCACGACGTGCATCGGCAACTCCGGACCACTGCCCGAAGAGATTTCGAAGGCGATCAACGACAACGACCTTTCGGTGACAGCGGTGCTCTCGGGCAACCGGAACTTCGAGGGCCGCATCAACCCCGACGTGAAGATGAACTACCTGGCGTCGCCGCCGCTGGTGATCGCCTACGCGCTCGCCGGCAGCATGGACTTCGACTTCAACGAGGATCCGCTGGGTACCGACAAGGACGGCAACGACGTCTTCCTCAAAGACATCTGGCCGTCGCAGAAGGACGTCTCGGACACGATCGCGTCGGCGATCAACCGGGAGATGTTTACGAAGAACTACGCCGACGTGTTCAAGGGCGACGAGCGCTGGCGCGACCTGCCGACGCCGAGCGGCAACACCTTCGAGTGGGCCGAGGAATCGACGTACGTACGCAAGCCACCGTATTTCGACGGGATGTCGGCAGACCCCGAGCCGGTGAGCGACATCAGCGGCGCCCGGGTGCTCGCACTGCTGGGCGATTCAGTGACCACTGACCACATCTCCCCCGCAAGCAGCATCAAGCCGGGGACGCCGGCGGCGCAGTACCTCGAGGAACACGGCGTGGAACGCAAGGACTTCAACTCCTTCGGTTCGCGGCGCGGCAACCACGAGGTGATGATTCGCGGGACGTTCGCCAACATCCGGTTGCGCAACCAGTTGCTCGACGACGTTTCCGGCGGCTACACGCGTGACTTCACCCAAGCCGCCGAGGATGGGCAAGCCCCGCAGGCATTCATCTATGACGCGGCGCAAAACTATGCGGCACAAAACGTTCCGCTTGTGGTGCTCGGAGGTAAAGAGTACGGCTCCGGCTCGTCGCGAGACTGGGCGGCCAAGGGTACGTCCCTGCTGGGAGTCCGCGCGGTGATCACCGAATCCTTTGAGCGCATCCACCGGTCCAACCTGATCGGCATGGGCGTGATCCCGTTGCAGTTCCCGGAGGGCGAGTCGGCGGGGTCTTTGGGTCTCGACGGCACCGAGGTGTTCGACATCACCGGCATCGAGGAACTCAACAACGGCAAGACGCCGAAGACGGTGCACGTCAAGGCCGCCAAGGCCTCCGGTGGTGACGGCGGTGAAAAGGCAATTGAATTCGACGCCGTGGTGCGCATCGACACCCCGGGCGAAGCCGACTACTACCGGAACGGCGGCATCTTGCAGTACGTGTTGCGCAACATGCTCAAGGCCAGCTAGTGGCGATCGCAAGCGCGGCGCAGCCGAGCGCCGCGGGTCGCCACCCGACGAGCTAGCGCGGGAGCGCAGCACCGTTGCCCAAGGTCAGCCAGGACCATCTGGAGGCACGGCGCCGTCAGATTCTCGACGGCGCCCGCGGCTGCTTCGCCGAGTTCGGCTACGACGGCGCTACGGTGCGCCGCCTCGAGCAGGCGATCGGCTTGTCGCGGGGTGCGATCTTTCACCACTTCCGCGACAAGGACACGCTGTTCTTCGAGTTGGCGCACGAAGACGCCGAGCGGATGGCCGACGTCGCTTCGCGCGAAGGTCTGGTCCAGGTGATGCGAGACATGCTGGCTGCGCCCGACCAGTTCGACTGGCTGGCTACGAGATTGGAGATCGCTCGGAAGCTTCGCCACGACTCGGCATTCAATAAGGAGTGGACGAAGCGGTCAGAAGAGCTGACGGCGGCGACGATTGACCGGTTGCGCCGACAGAAACAGGCCGGACGCGTGCGCGACGACATTCCCAGTGATGTGCTGCAGTGCTACCTGGATCTGGTTCTCGACGGGTTGGTGGCCAAGGTGGCCTCCGGTGAAGACCCGCAGTTGCTTACCGCGGTCCTCGATCTGGTCGAGGGATCGGTTCGACAGCGGTAATCGACCGCGAGGCTAGCCCACGCGGGTGCGGTGATTCGGGCCGCCGCGGCTGCGCATCTTCGTACCGGATTCGCGCAGCATGCTATGGATCGATCCGTACGACCTGCCGGTCGACGTGACCAGAGTGCGAATGCTGGCGCCCCCCTCGTAGGCGTGACGCAGCTCGCGCAGCACTTGGTCGCGTGGTTTTTTCGATTTCCTCATCGGCCCTCCCCAGGTGAACAGACTCCCCAACGCACATAGATTAGGAAGCCGGGTCGGTCGGCGGGCCGCTTTCACGAAAACGCCTGTTACAGCTGCAAGAACGCGCGTGCGGCGGTCAGGCCAATTCGATGAGGTCTCGGTATTCCTCGGACCAATGGTCTTCGGTTCCGTCGGGCAGCAGCACGACGCGTTGCGGGTCGAGCGCCTCGGCGGCGCCCGGATCGTGGGTGACCAGCACCACCGCTCCGGCGTAACTGCGCAATGCGTCCAGCACCTGTTCGCGCGACGCCGGGTCGAGGTTGTTCGTCGGCTCGTCGAGCAGCAAAACGTTCGCTGTCGAGGCCACCAGGCCGGCGAGCGCCAGTCGGGTCTTCTCGCCACCGGACAGGGTGCCGGCGGGCTGCTCGAGTTGAGGGCCGCTGAACATGAACGCGCCGAGGAGTCCGCGCAGATCCTGCTCACCGGAATCGGGTGCGGCGTGCCGGATGTTTTCCCACACCGTCGCTGAATCGTCGAGGGTGTCGTGCTCCTGCGCGAAATACCCGATTTTCAAACCGTATCCGGGCTCCATCGCCCCGGCGTCGGGTTGCTCGACGCCGGCCAGCAACCGCAGCAGCGTCGTCTTGCCCGCCCCGTTGAGACCGAGCACCACCACCCGCGAGCCGCGGTCGATGGCCAGGTCCACGCCGGTGAAAATCTCCAACGAGCCATAAGTCTTCGTCAGGTTCGAAGCCGTCAGCGGCGTGCGTCCGCACGACGCGGGGCTGGGGAATTTGATTCGAGCCACCTTGTCAGCGACCCGCTCTTCGTCGAGGGCGGCCATCATCCGGTCGGCGCGACGCAGCATGTTCTGTGCTGCAACGGCTTTGGTGGCTTTCGCGCCGAGCTTGGCGGCTTGGGCGCGCAGCGCAGTGGCCTTTCGTTCGGCGTTGCTGCGTTCCCTGCGACGGCGCTGCTCGTCGGTGGCGCGGGCGTCGAGGTACTTCTGCCAGCCCATGTTGTAGACGTCGACTTCGCCGCGCACGGCGTCGAGGAACCAGACCCGGTTGACGACCTCGGCCAGCAACTCGACGTTGTGGCTGATGACGACCAGTCCTCCGGTGTGGCTGCGCAGGAAATCCCGGAGCCAGCTCAGCGAATCGGCGTCGAGGTGGTTCGTCGGCTCGTCGAGCAGCAGCGTGGTGGCCGAGCCGGCGCCGGTATCGCTGGCGGCGAACAGGATTCGCGCAAGTTCGACGCGACGGCGTTGACCGCCCGACAGGGTGTGCAGCTGCTGGGTCAGCACGCGGTCGGGCAGCCCGAGACTCGCGCAGATGCGGCCCGCTTCGCTCTCGGCGCCGTAGCCGCCCAACGCGGAAAAGCGTTCTTCGAGTTGGCCGTAGCGACGGATCGCGCGATCGCGGGCGGCGTCGTCGGCGACTTCGGCCATCAGCGCCTGCTGCTTTTCCAAGTCGGTGAGCAGGGTGTCCAAGCCCCGCGCGGAGAGCACCCGGTCTCGCGCGAGCATGTCGAGGTCGCCCTCTTTAGGGTCCTGCGGCAGGTAACCGACTTCGCCGATGCGCGTGACCGACCCCGCGTACGGTTCCCCCTCGCCGGCGAGGATGCGCATGGTGGTGGTCTTGCCGGCACCGTTGCGTCCGACTAGACCGATGCGGTCACCGGGCTGTATACGCAGGGCAGGGCCGTCAGCGAAGAGCAACGTGCGCGCGCCAGCGCGGACCTCGAGGTCCGTAGCCGTGATCACGGTCGCTCTCCTTATTGCTGCTTGTCGTCGGTGAACACCGGCGGACGCTGTTCGGCGCGCGCGGTGACAGCCTCTTCGAAGTTGGTGGTGAGCAGGCGGACGAAGAGCTGTCCTAGACCCTCGGCCTGCATGTGCCCTTCCAGGCTAGCGG
>Ga0302326_10016470_pt1 | contig 15474 bp, 18 predicted proteins | sample Palsa_T0_3_FD_202264 | JGI IMG/M metagenome (GOLD analysis project Ga0302326, IMG submission 202264) | Peat permafrost microbial communities from Stordalen Mire near Abisko, Sweden - Palsa_T0_3 | ecosystem: Environmental > Terrestrial > Soil > Palsa > Peat permafrost | place: Sweden: Abisko...
CTTTCCTCACCGTGGCACAGAACTCACTAATGAGCTAAGCAAGCCTCGTGCCAGGGTTCGAATGCAATGAATTCAGCTAGTTACGTACCAGCGCGACAGCCGGACCTGACAAGAATTGTCACTGGTGACGCGCACCGCCCAATCGAGCCTCGGCATGGATCACCACGCAGGCCTGCGATTTGGCAGTCAAGGACTTGCAGATCTCGCGCGCGCGTTTCTCGGAGAGTCCCACGACCTGTAGGCGGTATAGAGTGCCCGAGGCGGTTTTCTTTGGCGCCACGGTCGGCGAAAGGCCGGCCAGCAGTTTGGGATATTCCTTTTCCAGGTGCGCCCACCGGTGATTGGCGGCAGCCGCGCTCGACTTGAACGCCCCGAGCTGTATGCCGCCCCGCGTACCCTTCTCTTTCTCTTTGGCCACCTTGGCCGGCGGCGCGCTGGGTACCTGTGATGGCACGGCTGCGGGAGGGGACGGCTTTGCCGCCGCCGAGGAAGCGGCTGCGGCAGCTGCGGGAGTGCCACCCGCGGCGCTTGCGGCTGCGCCGCCGGCGGGATTACCGGCAGTATTCGCGGCTTCCGCTCCGGCGGGTGCTCCGTTCGGCGGAGCCTGGGCCAGCGTGAAGTTTTCCACCCGGATGCGGGCCTCTTCCGTCCATTTGCCTTCGGGATATTGCTTCAGGAAAGCTTGGTAGGCTTCCTGAGTATCGGCATCGCGCGCCTTTTGCCAGTCGCGCTCCTCGTACAGCTCTTTCACGCGCGCCTGTGCCTGCGCCGTGAATTCGCCGTTCGGATATTTCTTGATGAATTGCTCGTAGGAATCCGTGGTGTTCGCCGTCCGGGTCTTTTCCCAGTCGCTTTGCTGGCGGCTGCAGCCGCTGACGCCGAGCAGCAAGGCGAAACAGAGTCCGATGACCGCTTTATTCATGACCATTTTTAGCACTCGGGAGAGGTTTCCGGTAAAACGGCATTCTACTTCGATTCTCGATGTCGCGGCGACGCCAAGCTCGTCACATCACGGCCGGTCCCGAATAGGGTAATAAGCCCCATGAGCGAACAAAAAAGGCGGTTCTTCGAAGGCAATTCGGCCACTCCGACTTTCATCGGCGCCGAATGCGTAGTCGTCGGCAACATTCGCGGCCCCGGGCATTTCGTGGTTTCCGGCGAAGTGCATGGCGACGGGGATTTGCAGGGCGGCCTCAATCTCTCCACCACGGGAAGCTGGCACGGGTACATCGAGGCGCAGCAGGCGATCGTCGCCGGCAAGATCACCGGAGGCCTGCGCGTCAGGGACAAACTGGAGATCGGCTCCACCGCCGTGATTCGCGGCAAGGTCAGCGCCCGTACCATCGCCATCGCCAAGGGCGCCATCGTCGACGGCGAAATCGAAGTGACTTCGGGCACTCCCGTGCTGGAATTCGACGAAAAGCGGTACGGCGAGTCTTAGGAGCCTGTCTGGCGGCGGCGACTGTTCGCGAACGGCGACAAGGCAACAGTGGAGTGTTCGACAGTATTCCCGCATCCTAGTCCTATGGAGACCCGCATGATCAAGAACGGCATGGCGGCGATCGGCGTGGCGCTGCTCGCGACTCTCGCCCACGCTGACGATTACCTGAGCCCCACCGACGAACGCGTCCGGCTGTCGCTTGGCGTCATGCACCTGTCGAACACGACCGACATTCGATTGGACAGCGGCGCAGGCGTGCCGGGCACGCCGATCAACGCCGAGAGCGTCCTAGGCCTGAACAACTCCGACTTCGAAGTCAAGTTCCAAGCCGTGGTGCGGGTCGGCGAGGTGAACCGGCTGCGTTTCGACTATTTTACCTTGGATCGGACCGGTCAAAATACTCTCCCCGCACCCGTCATATTTCGCGACACAGTCCTGCAGGCCGGAGAACCGGTGGAATCCAACTTGAGCATGCGCCTACTCGGCATCACTCACGAATATTCGTTCATACATAACGAGAACTTCGAGCTCGCCGTCGTGGCCGGCATCAACGATGCGGACATCTCGGCCCAGGCACGCCAGTCCACTCCCAATGTGCACGTGAATCAAACCGAGAATGTGGCAGGTCCGTTTCCGACGTTCGGTCTCGACTCCACCTACGTGATCAGCAAGCGGTTCTACATCGACGGCCGGGCGCAATACTTCAAAGTCTCGATCGACCACGACACCGGATCGATGGGAATCTATGAACTGGATGCCCTGTATCGATTGCGCCCCAATGTGTCGTTCGCGCTGGGCTACACGGCGGTGAAAGCGATTCTCGACTCGCGCAAGCCCGGGGAGTCAGGGGTCTTCGATTTCGACACCAAGGGTCCGGAAGTCTTCGTCCGAGTCGCCTTCTAGGCTCCCGGTCACTGGCCGGAGCCGGGTTCCGCCGCGAACTCGACGCGATTATTGGCTGCGGCCGCGCGATTCCATTCGCCCGCCGTGAGCGACTCGACGCGCGCCGGATAAGACATGCTCGGGTGCGTGGTACCCGCGTCTTCAATGGCCACCGTGATGGCTCCCCCGGTGCGCTGGCGTACCCCGGCGATCAAATTGGCGAATGCCAGCGATTGGCGCTGCTGGCCCGATAGAGATTCCTCGAATGGATTGCCGACCACATCGCATTTGCTGGCCGGCAGGCTCGCGGCGCCCAGTGCATACCCATCGGTGGCATTGCCGCTTAGACAGAATTGTCCCGATAGGCTCGTGATCTTTACAACTCCGTGAAATCCCTGCGCTTCGAGTTTCGTCAGCAGATCGCGCAGCGCATCGAGACGGCCTCGATCGAAGGGAATCTCGCCGTACGGCACCGGCTCCGAGCGGGTCGCAAGTCCCGATGAGCCCGTGCCGGCGGGTCCGCCGGACGCCGCGCCAATGCTGGTCGAGGCGGCCGTCAGCGCGGCGGTAAGATCCTTGACCGATGCGGAAAGGTCCAGCCGCGCGCGCTGCAACTCGGTATTGGCGGAGGTCAGCCCGGCGACCTCGGCCCGTGACTTCGCCAAATCCTCGCGCGTCACGAACCAGCTTACCGCGAACGAAGCAGCGAGGAGGCAGGCGGCGGCCAGTCCCGCGGCCCAGGGCCAAACCGTGTTCCTCGAAGGAGCCGGCGGCGGTGGCGGCTCGGGCGCCGGAGCGGGCATGGAATTGCGGACATCGCTGACGATGCGCGAGGCGAAGCTGTCCAGGCTCGCCACGATGAAGCGGCGCACGTCGACCCCTTGATTCTTCACCGCGGTTTCGACGCGGCGCCCCCAATCGGCGGTTGCACCCGGCGCCGCGACGGGCGTCCTCTCGACCGGCGCGCCGCCTTCGAGTTCGACCGGCGCCAGCACGGCCTCGGTCATGTCGCGCCGGTCCGGCAGCAGGTGTAATTCGTATAGTACTTTTGAAACATCTACAGGCCGTACTTGTTTCGGCAGCACGCCCATCGCGCCGAGGGCGCGCGCCTGGCCGACGTACAGCTCTCCCTCCTGCGAGGTGTACATCATGATCGGAATCATGGCCGTCTGCGGATTGCCCTTGATAGCCTGCACCGCCTGCAAGCCATCCATTCCGGGCATGAGATGGTCCATGAAAATCGCGTCTGGGCGATTGTGCTTCAAATATTCAATGGCTTGCTCGGCGGCTTCCGCCATGTCGACTTCAATGTCGTACTTCTCGAGCATGCGGCTCAAGATGACGCGGGCCGACTTCGAGTCGTCGACGACTAGTGCGCGTTTGCGGGCCATGCCGGTAGTGTATCGCAGTCCTTGAGGTGCTAGCTGACGCTTCGTCCTACATCGAATGTCGCGGACAGCTCGGCGGCGATTTCACCGAGCCGCCGCGAATCCTCGGCATCAGCGCCGCTTGCCATGCGCAACCACTGGATTCGTGCCCGGAACTTAGGCGGCGGGCTCGGCGCTCGACGATTCTTTGTTCTGCGCAATCCATGTCAACGCGGACTCCACGTCGGCGAGCTCGCTGGCGGTAAACCCCTCTATCCTGACGCCGGTCGCCTCCGCCTTTTTCTTGGCGAGTTCGGCGCCCGCGACCGCGTGGACCCACACCAGACCACGGCGGACTTTGGCCGTGAATTTTTGCTGCTTCTCGTCGGTCATACTCGTCTCCTTAAAGATGTCTGGACTTCAGTAGGGCACGATACACGACTAGGGTAGCCGTGAGGAAATCGCGCTGTCCAATCGCTCACTGTAGGCGTCGAGGGCACGCGCCACCACTCCAATGTATTGATTCGCTTCGTCCCAGCGGCGCTCTTCGATCGCCTCGCGAATACCGGGCAGCGTTTTCACACCGTATCCCGTATTCAGCCCGGGCGCATATATCATATGCTGATACCATTCCCGGCCCGGCAGCCCTTTCGGATCGGTCAGGGAGCGCTCGAGATCCGTCAGCGCAGCGTTGATCCGTTCCCGCGCAGCGTCGGCGCCCGCGCCATCCGCGGTTTCGAGACGCGCATAGGCCTTGTCGAACGCCTTCGCACTGCGTTCGAGCCTGGCACTGGCATTGTCGAGCGCGGCGAAATTCAAGTACGGAACCTCAGCCGCCCGCGGCGGCGGGGCGCGCGGTTTCGTGGGATCCGTCGCCAGTTTGTAGGCACCGTCGTCTAGTAATTTCGACAATTCCAGGGTTTTCGTCCGCATGCCATCGGCGAGTTTATGCAGCTCCTCGTCGTAGCCCGCGATCGAGGCCGCGAAATCGCCTTCTTTCGCCGGCAACAATTGCGACTCGGACGCCCGAAGCATCAGCCGTCCCGCGACCTCGGCGAGCGCCACGCCATACTCAAACGTGGGATCGACGAAGCGTCGAAAATGGTCGAAGGAATCGTAGGCGGAATGATAGACGCCGTATTCCGCTTCACCCTCGAAACCCAGGTTCAGGGAGGTCACGCCGAGGTGCTGCAGGAAGGGTGTAAAGTCGGAGCCGGAACCCAGCGCCCCGAGATCCAGATCATCGCCCGAGGCGCCGCGCGCGGCGGAGTTGCCGCGCAACGATTCATAGTCGGCGACGCGCTGCCTCGCCGCGCTCCGCGCCAGCACGCTGGCGCCGGTTTCGGGATCCTTCACATCGCGAGCCGCCTCGCTCACGAAGCGCTGCAAGGCATGACTGCCACCCGCATCAAGATAGCCGCGGGAATTCGTGTCCGAATTGATATAGAGGGCGGCCTTGGCCTGGAGTTCGGCGGCGTGCGTTTCCGCCCACTCGGTGGAGCCCAATAGACCCGGCTCCTCACCGTCCCAACTCGTATAGACCAGGGTGCGGCGCGGCCGCCATCCTTCCTTGTACAACTTGCCGATGGCTTTGGCTTCAGCCATCAAAGCAACCTGGCCGGCGAGCGGGTCGGTGGCGCCGAACACCCAGCCATCGTGATGATTGCCGCGAATGATCCAGCGATCCGGTTCCTGGGCGCCGCGAATCTTTGCAACGACGTCGTACAGCGTCTTTTGACCCCAGTCGGAAAGCACTTTGAGATGCACCTTCGCGGGGCCGGGGCCCACATGGTAGGCGAGGGGCAATCCACCGACCCACGCCGCCGGCGCCACACGGCCGCCCAGCGCGGCAAGCAAGGGCTCCGCCGCCGCATAAGAAATCGGCAGCACCGGAATTTTCAATATGGTTTTGGCGTCCTTGATCGCGAGCCGCTTGGCTCCCGCCGTCGCGCCCACGCCGGGCGTCAACGGATCGCCGCTATACAGCACCAGATCCTGCACCGAGCCGCGCTGCACGGCGTCGGGCGGCCGATAGCCGCCTTTCGGATAGGTATCGCCCTCGTCGTAACCGTCATCGCGCGGGTCCGAATAAATCAAACAACCCACGGCGCCATGTTCGTAGGCCAGCTTCGGTTTGAGCCCGCGCCAGCCGCCGCCGTATCGAGTCAGCACGATGCGGCCTTTGACGCTCACGCCCTGCCGCTCGAGCTCCTTGTAATCGTCCGGCATTCCATGATTGACGTACACCAGTTCCGCGGTCACATCGCCGTCGGCTCCGTATACGTTGTAGGCCGGCAACTCGTCCTGGGTCTTCGAGGAAGTGCTGTCGCCGGCGACCGGCGGCTCGGTCAGGCGAGCCGTGAAATGGGTCGGCGCGACGAGTTCAACCGATACTTCCCGAGGTGTCGGATACAGCACGGAAAACGTCTCGATGGACGCATCCCAGCCCCACTCGCGAAATTTCTGCAATTCGAATTCTGCGTTTGCCTTGTCGTGGGCGGAGCCGACGTGATTGGGTTCGGAGGTCATCTGCTCCAGCCAGGAACGCAAATCCGCCGCGGACAAGTCCGAGTCGAAGCGCCGTTCGAGCTGCATCTCGGCGGCGGCTGCGCTCGGTGTGAAGCCTTGGATCTCGGGGATGCCGGCCGATGCGCCGGCTTCGGCCGCACCGGCTGGGGGAGCGGCGCCGGCCGTGGAGCAGGCAATAAACGCGCCGGCCGCGCCCGCAAGCAGCGCGCCCACCCGGCGCCATGAGGCTGATCCACGAATCTCGACGGACATATTGCGCTCCTTGGATTCTCTGATTTTCTAGTCGCGTATACCGGTGCCGCGGTTCAGCAGCGTGACGGCCAGCGCGAACATCGCGGCGGCACCGCCCACCATGATTCCGTAGGCGAGCCGCAGATCGACATCCGTGGTGCCGAGAAAGCCGTAGCGGAACGCGCTGACCATGTACAGAATGGGATTGGCGTGCGAGACGATGAGCGCCCAGTGCGGCAGCATGGTGATCGAATAGAACACGCCTCCCAGATAGGTGAGCGGCGTGAGCACGAATGTCGGGAACCACGAAATGTGGTCGAAGTTTTTCGCGAACAGCGCGTTGATCAAGCCGCCCAGCGAAAACACCATGCTGGTGAGCAACGCCGCGGAGAGGATGGCAAGCAGATGCGTGAGCGCCAGCCGTGTGAAGAACAGGGACACGATGGTCACCACGGATCCCACCAGCAAGCCGCGCATCATTCCGCCGCCCATGTAGCCGGTGACGATCAGCCAATTGGGCAGGGGCGAGACCAGCAGTTCCTCCAGGTGCTTGCCGAATTTCGCACCGAAAAAGGACGATACGACATTGCCGTAGGCATTCGTGATCACGCTCATCATGATCAGGCCGGGGGCGATGAACTGCATATAGTCGTAGCCGCCCACCTGACCGACCCGCCGGCCGATCAGGCTGCCGAAGATGATGAAGTACAAGGTGGCGGTGACGGCGGGGGGCACGATGGTCTGCCCCCAGATGCGCATGATGCGGCCGAACTCCCGAATGATGATGGTTTTGAAACCGATCCACTCGGCTCCGGCACGCGAGGCGGACATGTTCACGACCTCGAAACGGCGGCGGTTCTGAGTTCACCGGCCGCGGCGCGGCCGTCGACGAGACGGATGAATAATTCTTCGAGGCGATTGACCTTGTTGCGCATGCTGTTCACCGCGATCCCCTGCGTCGACAGTTGCGCAAATATGTCGTTGAGGCTCTGTGTCTTCGACATTTCTATTTCCAGCGTGTGGGGATCGGAAAGCACTGCGGTGAAACCCGACAATGACGGCGCGACTTCCCGCGATTCGCGCAAATTAAACACGAACACCTCGGTCTGCAGCTTGCGCAGTACATTGGCCATGCTGTCGCGTTCGATGATGTTGCCGCCCTCGATGATCGCGACATGGCGGCATAGATTTTCGGCTTCTTCGAGATAGTGCGTGGTGAGAATGATGGTCGTGCCGGCGTCATTGATATTGCGCAAGAACTCCCACATGGAGCGGCGAATCTCGATGTCGACGCCGGCGGTGGGCTCGTCCAAGATCAATAATTTCGGTTCGTGCATCAGGGCACGCGCAATCATCAGGCGCCGCTTCATGCCTCCCGAAAGCGAGCGGGCGATGGAGTTGCGCCGTTCCCACAATTGCAGCTGCTTTAGATATTTCTCGGCGCGCCGCTTCGCCACCGGCCGCGGTATTCCGTAGAACCCCGCCTGATTGACGACGATGGTGAAGCAGGTCTCGAACATGTTGAAATTGATTTCCTGCGGCACCAGGCCAATGCAGGACTTGGCGGCCTCGAGTTCCCGGTCGATGTCGTGCCCGAACACCTCGACGGTGCCGCTGGTTTTGTTGACCAACGAAGTGACGATGCCGATGGCGGTGGTTTTGCCGGCGCCATTCGGGCCCAACAAGGCGAAGAAATCCCCCTCTTCGACCTCCAGATCGATGGCTTTGAGCGCTTTGATGCCGTTTTTGTAGATCTTGGCGAGTTGGCGAAGGACTAGGGCTTGCATAGGAACCGGCTACATTAAACCGGGCGGGGCCCCGGCCGCAACGCCAATCGCCGCCGCCCGCCCTCATGGGCCGGGCAACCGGGCCGCGGCGGCCAGTTGCAGGCCATGGAGCTGAACTCGGCGCAGTGCCTTGGGGTCGGTGCGTGCCGCTGCCGCCGTGAGGGACCCCCAATAGACCGCGCTGCCGCTCCATCGCGGGGACAGGTGCTTGACCTCGGACGCCACCAGTCCGGGCAAATCATTGACCGTCAGGCGGCGGAATGCGGCGATGGTGGTGCTGTTCATCCCCAGTAGCAACTGGGCCTTGATGCCATCGCTCGATGCCACATGCCAGGCGTAGAACAGCGCGAGGCGCACGAAATTGACCGTATCGTCATCGACCGCGGATTCGTCCGCGACAGACCACGACCCGAGGTTCTGCAACCGCAATTGCCAATAACCATCGTCCTGGAAGCGCAGATCGAACAATGCGTAGGGACAGCCGGCGGCCGCCGCGCGCTGCGCCGCGGACAGCGTCGCCACCCGCGCGGCCACCCATCCCGCCCGTGCAGCGGCCAAATCCAAGAATCGATGGTTCAGATCGTAGAGCGATCCGAGTATCTCAGCCGAGAGGTGCGATTCCCTCGCCCAGCTACCGACGTACGCTTCCTGCATGACTGCCTCCAGCCCATTTCCTAGTCCGTTAGCGTGATTCCGTGGGGCCCTTCAAGCGGCCCGTGCATTTCACTGCATATACAGCAGCAATCACACGTCGAAACCACTTGGCAATCAAACTAGCTTTGTGATTAATTTCTGTCAAATTGTTTTTGACCCCTAAACCGCGTGAATTGCCACAAGGAAGCCGACCATGAGAGTGTCAGATGACCGCTATACGAGGGACCGGCAGCGCCTGGATCTTGCGCTGCGTCTGATTCGCCACGAAGCCCGCACCTTCACCATTCGTCAGTGGACAGGCCTGAGTGACGATAGGATTCGCAAGCTGTACCGAAGCTACGTGATGGATCTCGATGTGCAGCGCGTGTCCAGGCATCGCGGCAAATCGCCGCGCCAGGCAGCTTTCTTCTTCAGGAACGCCGAAATCAATTTTCATTCGACGCAATTGGCGAGCCTGTACGTCATGTACGGACTTCTCAGCGGCACTGATTCCAGGCTCGAGCCGCACTTTTGCGTCGGATCGCTGGAGTCGGGCACCCTGCTCTGCCAGGCCTACGAGGCATATCTCGAACTGCATGCGCCGGCGAGCATCTCCTTCGAGCACGCGTGGTTCCTATTGATGGCCCTGGCCCGGCGCGATGAGGTCGCCATTTCGCGTTGTGGCATGTGCGGCGGAGTACGCCTGCGCGACGTCTTGGCCAGGCACAGACTCATCTGCGGCACTTGCGATCCGGGGATTCCGGCAGCCGCCTCCGTGCCTGTGATCGGCTGCACCGCGCCCTGCTAGAATCGGTGCATGCAGCAGAGGAATATCTTCGCCGGTCCGTATTTGGACCGGGCCGCTCATTTGCGGCAGGATCCCGCGTGGTTTACCGCGGCGCTTGCCGATGAACGCAGCCGCGCAATACCGGTGTGGAATTCGCGCAGCCTCATTACCGAGGGCGACACCCCGCGTGCCCGGTATCTGGAATTGCGCGACCTACCGCCCGAGCGGTGCACTGGCGCCGATTTGATCTTGCTGGGCCGAGCTGGCGACACCAGCTATTTCGCCTATGACATCGAATCGATCGAGCCGCCGGTATTGTTGCCGGGAACCCGCTTCGAGGATTTGCGCCTCGTGGCTGCGCTGCTTCCGATCGACGAAGCGGGACTCCTGGGCTATGCGCGCGCCATGATCTCCTGGCAGCGGCGGCACCGCTTCTGCGGCAGCTGCGGCATGAAGACTCTGCCCGCCAAAGGCGGGCATGTGCTCGTGTGCACCAACTCGAGCTGCCGCCATGAACAATTCCCGCGGCTCGACCCGGCCATCATCGTACTGGTCAGCGACGGAGAGCAGGCGCTGCTCGGCAGACAGGCCAGCTGGCCCGTCGGGCGCTACTCCACCATCGCCGGATTCGTCGAACCGGGGGAATCACTGGAAGATGCGGTGGCGCGCGAGGTCTTGGAGGAAACCGGCATCGAAGTGGACCGGGTCGAATACCACTCCTCCCAGCCCTGGCCGTTCCCCGCATCGTTGATGCTCGGATTTACCGCACACGCCGTGACCACGGAGGTGCACTTGCGCGACCAGGAATTGGAAGACGCGCGCTGGTTTACGCGCGCCGCGCTGACGTCGGACGGCGCGCTGCTGCCGCCGCGGCAATCCATTTCATATCGTTTGATCGAAGACTGGTTCGATGCCGGCTCCGGCATTCCCTTGCGCGACATTCTAGCGAGCGCGAAGAGAAGCTAACCCCGTTCCCAGTGTCCGGGGTTCATGCGCCAGCCATCCCCATGGCGTACCCACTGATGCGCCACCCAGTGGTGCCCGGGGTGGGGCGGCGCCCAACGGCCTGCGACCCATTCATGCCGGCCGCCGACCCAATTCCAATACCCGCTCATCCAGACAAATCCCGGCGACGGCGCCTCGCCGATGACCTCCACGCGCGGCGCCGGTGGCGCCACCATCACGACCCCATCGACATAGTGACTCTGATCGGGCGCAATCATGCAGCCCTGCAGGGCCATTGCAAGCACGAAGCCGGAAGCCAAACCCGCGTTCAACCAACGTCGCAGCATCATTTCATTGATCACGGCAAACGTAGTGTAGGAATAGTTAGATACTAACGTTTTCCGCCTCCCGCCGTTGACGGGAAACGAGCACCGAGAATAGCGCTCTGGCCTAAGGATCACCACCCTCCATGCCGGAAGTGGATGAGTCGCTGCGGCGTCTGGACGGCCGCGGGCAGGGCACGCTGCCCAGGCTCACCATCGGGCGCGACAATCTAGCCTTCATGCGGTACATGGCCTGGTCGGCCCGATGCAGCAATTCCTCCGCGCTCGACCCGCCGTGCGGATACGTCGACTCGCCGATGGCGGCGGTCAAATGCTGTTCTTGGCCCTTGATCCAATAGGGCAGCGCCACGCGTTCGCGAATCGTGTCGGCAACCCGGGTCACGGCCGCGGCGTCCGGCACGCTGGGCAAAATAACGACGAATTCATCGCCTCCGTAGCGGCAAACGAAGTCGCCGGTACGTACTCTGGCGGCGATGCGCATCGCCGCCGCGATCAGAATCTTATCGCCGGCAGCGTGGCCATATTCGTCATTGACGCATTTGAATCCGTTCAAATCGATGAACAGCAGACCGACGCATTGGTGGAGCTGCGCGGCTTCGCTGATGGCCGAATCCAGCAGTTCGAGCATCCGGCGCCGGTTGTACAGGCCGGTCAAGCCGTCCCGATCGGCGAGCCGCAGAGCCTGCGCCTCGCGCTCCTTGAGCGCGGCCAATTCGCGCAACAGGCGCGCATTGGTGGACCGCAGCGCGTCCAGTTCGCCACGCGAATCGTCGTCCAGGTTTCGCACCACACGGTGTAACTGCACCGGTTTCGACGCCATGACGTCGCCGTTCAAAAGCATTTTGCCTCGGCTATATGACATAGTGAGTTCCTGGTGAATTGCGCGGATTGTCGCCAACCCGACCGTCTCCTGCGATCGGCAGTCACCTGAGTCATGTGTAAGATTTAGCTGACTGAAATTCGTTCGCAGGTTGAACGCCCCGGAGCCAATACATGTCCTACACCGCAGATCCCCGCGTCTTGTTCGCGGCCGAGCGCACCTTGCTCGCCTGGCAACGCAGCGCGATAGCCTTGATGGGCTTCGGCTTCGTTGTCGAGCGCTTCGGCCTGTTCCTCACGTTGGTGGCTCACCAGCCCCCATCCGGGTCGCAGCGCGGCTTTTCGCTCGGCCTCGGCATCTTGCTATTGCTGTTGGGAGCGGCGGTGGCTCTGATTTCGGCCAGACAATTCCGGCAAATCGCCAAAAGCCTGGACCCTGCGGTAGTGCCTCCAGGTTATTGGACCCATGTCGGCGTGAGTCTCAATATCATCATCGCCGTGGTTTCCCTGATCTTCGCCCTGGGTTTTCTCTGGCCCGACAAGTAAGGGAATACCCGCCACCCCTGCGCTGATCGGCCGCACCGCCGCCATGAACGGCACACGCGGCACCGATCACGGCATGGGCGGCTGCGCCTTTCTCGCTGGCGAAGACGTTCGCGGGCGCGCAGACCCTCGCCACCCGAATATTCCCAGACAGTAGCGGCGCGCGTCCTCTGCAAGGGCTGACGCGCGCCTAACCGCGCCTTCGGCGCAATTAAAACGCCAAGGGTTCCGTACTGGGAATCGTCGTCGATGCCGGCGTTTCTACGACCGGCAGCGCCGGGGGCGCCGCTATCGGTGCAGGGGTTAACGGCGCGGCAGCTTTTCGCGGGGCGACCCGCTTGGGCGCGGCCTTCTTCGCCGCCGTTTTGGCCTTTGCCTTCTTGGGTGCAGCCTTGACGGCCTTTTTTACTGCCTTGACCGGTTTGCCGGATCTCTTGGCCTTGGCGCTGGCCTTCACCTTCGCCTTGGTCTTCGCTGGCCGGGCTTTCTTTTTGGCGACGCTCTTCTTGGCGGCGCGGCGTTTGGCCTTTGCCACTGGACGCTTCTTCGACTTGCTCTTCTTTGCCATGGTCACTCTTCTCCTAGAGATCGTACGAACTCGTTGCGAGAGTAGCCCCGAAAAAGTCTGCTGTCATCTGTGCGTGAAGCTGGAGTCGGCAACACGGATTGCGTAGGCTGCCACGGTGTTGCCGACTGAACCCATTCGCCCGTTGAAAGATGTCTGGTTGAAACCACGCAAAGTGTTTCGCGAATTGGCTGCACAGCCCATCGGGATCACCAACTACTTGTTGGCGGCAGCTCAAGGCATGGGCAGCTTCCTCGCCCTGTACCGCACCCAAGAGGCCGGGGCGCAGCGCAGCGTGGCGGAAATTCTCGCGGATTCCTCTGCATATGGCGCCGTCGCCGGAGTGGCAAGCCTGTTCTTGATGGCGCTCATCTACAGGCGGCTCGGCAACCGCGCCGGCGGCAAGGCGACGAACGCCCAGGTGATTCATGTGCTCACCTACGGCAGCGTGCCCATGGCGGCTTCGCTCGCCATCTGGGTGCTGACTGCATTGCTCGCTGGGGAAGCCACCTTCGTCGCGACTCCGCGTGCCGATCTCGATGGCTTCCTGGCGCTCCTGCTGCATGTGCAGTTCGCTTCGCATATCCTGCTGCTGATTTGGAGCATCGTGCTGCAAGTCATGGGTTTCAGCGAAATTCAGGGGCTGACCACGCGTAAGGCCCTTGGCGTGTGGGTGCTGGGCCAGGTGATCGGGTTTCTGGCGTCGCTATTTATAGCCGCAGTGGTCGGGGCGCTGTTTCCCGACGCACTGCTGCACGTTATCCCGCAGAGCTGACCACTGGCGCCGTCGGCGGACTTTCGATTCCCGCCGCAGAAACCTCGGGCGCTGCATTCAGCGCTGGCGCCGCCCGCCGCTTCGGTGTAGCCGCCCGAACTGGTGCGGGCGACCGCTTTGGCGCCGCGGCCGGTTTCGACGCCTTGGGCTTTGAACCCTGGGACTTCACCGCCTTGCGTCTGGGCGCATTGCCCTTCGGCGACCTGCGCTTCGGCGGCCTGCGCTTCGGCGGCCTGCGCTTCGGCGATTTGCGCCGGGATGCCGTGGCGACTACTTTCGCGCCTGCAGCGGTTTTTCCGGGAGCGGCCGACTTTCGCGCGCGACCTCGCAAGGCAGATTTGGCCGCCTTTGCCTTCTTCCTCGCCTGCTTGGCTGCCTTTTTGCTTGCTTTCGCGAGTTTTCGTGCTTGCTTGAGCGCATTCTTGGCCGCGCGCAGCCCCCGCTTCGCGGCGTCGGCGCGCGCGGTGGCCTTGCTGGCCTCGGACTCGAGTCGATGCGCCGCGGCAGTCTGGCTTGCTCGCGACAAGGGTGATTTGGAAGTAGCCACGTCGTACTCGCTCAAGTGACTAGGGGCTGGTGAGCTTAGCCCCCAGGGGCTGCGATGTCACCCAATTGTCACAGGTAGCTCCGGCACGAGTATCAAGGCAAAACGCGCAGCAGGAATTCCCGGATATCCGCGATTTCCGCCGCGCAGACGGCATGGGCCATCGGGTAGTCGTGCCATTCGACCGCATAGCCCTGCGCCTTCATAAAATCGCGCGACAGCACCCCCAGCTTCATGGGCAAAACGTTATCCCACTGGCCATGAGTCATGAGGATCGGCGTGACGTCGTTGGCCGAGTCACGCTCATCTTTGAAGCTGTCTTCCCCCGGGAGGTAGCAGGACAGCGCCATGACTCCCGCCAGCTTCTCCGTGAAACGCGGCAGCATATACAGCGACACGGCGCCTCCCTGGGAAAAGCCGGCCAGCACGATTCGATTCGCCGGGATCCCGCGCTCACCCTCTCTGGCAATCAGCTGCCGAATCCGCGCATCGGTATCACGAAAGCCGGCCACATCTTCCGCCGCCCGGCGGTCCAGACCCTTGAGGTCGTACCAGGCGCGCATGGCCATACCGCCGTTGAGGGTTACCGGGCGAACTGGAGCGTTCGGAAAGACGAAGCGCCACGCCCGCTCACCGGGACGCACGATTTCGGGAACGACGGGTTCGAAATCATGTCCATCGGCGCCGAGACCGTGCAGCCATATCACGGCGGCGTCGGGCTTTGCGGCGGTTTCTACTTCGATTGTTTCAAGCATGGTCATATTGGACAGTGGGGCCTATTGAATGGAATATGAATATGATTGTGACATGCGGGTCACTCTGGATCATCTGCGCCGTTACGCCGTGTCGCGTTCGCTGTTCAAGCCGACCACCCTGAGCCGCGCGATCGGCAAGCTGGGTTTCGTGCAGGCCGATCCGATCCGTGCGCCGGCGCGCGCCCAGGATCTGACACTGCGCCACCGCGTCTCGGACTATCGGGCGGGTGACCTCGAGCGGCGCTATCCGAGGCTGCCGCTGGAAGAGGATTTCTTCGTCAACTACGGCTATCTACCGCGCGAGCATCACCGATTGATGCACCCCCGAACGGCGCGCACGGTGTGGACTCCCGCGCGCGCGGCGCAGGCCGCGGCCGTGCTGGAATTCATTCGCGAACGCGGCGCGGTCCATCCGCGGGAGGTCGATGCGCGTTTCGCGCATGGCAAGGTGACCAACTGGTTCGGCGGCTCATCGAACGCGAGCACGCAATTGCTCGACGTCATGCATTATCGTGGGCTGCTGAGGG
>Ga0302326_10016473_pt1 | contig 15472 bp, 12 predicted proteins | sample Palsa_T0_3_FD_202264 | JGI IMG/M metagenome (GOLD analysis project Ga0302326, IMG submission 202264) | Peat permafrost microbial communities from Stordalen Mire near Abisko, Sweden - Palsa_T0_3 | ecosystem: Environmental > Terrestrial > Soil > Palsa > Peat permafrost | place: Sweden: Abisko...
GCGCTGACCCAGCGCACAACCCGTGCCGACAGCCCGCTCGAGCGACAGGTCAAGCGGGTGGCCTGGTTGATCGCGCTGGTCGCGGCCGGCGCCGGTGCGGTATTTGTCCCGGTCGGCGTTGCAGCCGGCTTGGGCTGGACGGCCGCGGCGACGTTCGCGATTGGACTGATCGTCGCCAATGTGCCCGAGGGGCTGCTGCCCACCATCACCCTTGCGCTGGCTGTCGGCGTGCGCGATCTCGCTCGACGCGGCGCCGTCGTCAAGCGTCTGTCTGCGGTGGAAACGCTGGGTTCAACGACGGTGATCTGCACGGACAAGACTGGCACTCTGACCGAGAACCGGATGCGGGTCACCAAAGTTTGGCTATCTGGCGGTGAGGTCGATCTCGAAAACGTCGCCGCCGCATCGGAATCCCCCGAACTGCGCGTCCTCGCCTACACGGCGGCCGTGTGCACCAGCGCTGAACTGGCTGCTGAACCACTGCGGAAGGCGACTGGGGATCCGACCGAATTAGCTTTGCTGGAGCTGGCCCGCACAGTGGGCGTACCCCTGGATCCGCACGACCGCGACGGCGGCCGTCGGGCCGTGTTTCATTTCGACCCTCACCTGCGCCGGATGTCCACGGTCGATGTCGAAGGCGACGGAACCGTCGCGGTGCATACCAAGGGTGCGCCCGAGACAGTGCTGCCGTGTTGCACCGGTATCGCCGAGATCGGCGGCGGGCGAAGCGAACTCACCGACCTCGACCGGACCCGCCTGGCCGGGTTGATCGATCGCTACGCCGCGCAGGGACTGCGAATGTTGGCGATCGCCCGTCGCCGACTCGATGGCGGCGCCGTCATCAGCTCTGCCCGTGAGGCCACCGAGGACGGTCTGTGCCTGCTCGGGTTGGTCGCGATGTTCGACCCTCCCCGGCCTCAGGTCGCCGACGCGATAACCCAGGCGCATCGCGCCGGGATCCGCATCCACGTGGTAACCGGTGACAACGGGCTTACCGCGGTCGAGATAGCCCGCCGCGTCGGGATCGGCTCGGCGGGTGCCCAAATCGTCACCGGGGAACAGCTCGACGCACTAAGCGAGCCTGAACTCGACCACTTGCTTTCCGGTGACGAGGAAATCATCTTCGCCCGCAGCTCACCGGAGGCGAAGCTCCGCATCGCCGACGCGTTGCGGGCGCTGGGACAAGTAGTCGCCATGACCGGGGACGGCGTCAACGATGCCCCCGCTCTACACCGTGCGGACATCGGCGTGGCCATGGGCCGCTCCGGCACCGACGTCGCCCGCGAAGCGGCCACCATGGTTCTCACCGACGACGACTTCGGCACCATCGTCGTCGCGATCGAGGCGGGCCGGCGCGTCTATGACAACATCGGAAAGTTCATCCTTTACATCTTCGCCCACGCCGTCCCCGAGGTCGTGCCCTTTTTGGTGTTCGCGCTCTCGGGCGGGGCGATACCGCTGCCACTTACCGTGTTGCAGATTCTCGCGATTGACTTGGGCACCGACATCCTGCCCGCGCTCGCGTTATCCCGGGAACCAGCCGAACCGGGACTGATGGACCGGCCACCGCGCCCACGCAAGCAGGGAATCATCCGTGGGGGGATGTTGCTGCGCGCCTGGGGGTTTCTGGGCGCTATCTCAGCGGTGTTGGTGATGGGCGGCTTCCTGCTCGTCCTGTACCAGTCCGGGTGGCACCCCGGTGACCCCACCGGGGTGGGCGCGCCGCTGCATCACTCCTACCAACAGGCCACCACCGTGGCGTGGCTTGGCATCGTCGCCTGCCAGATCGGCACCGCGTTCGCCGCCCGCACAGAACACGCATCGCTACGTGCGATCGGCGTATTCAGCAATCCGGCGCTAATTGCGGGCATCGCAGGAGCAATCCTGTTCGCCCTGTTGCTGGTATACACGCCTTTCCTGCACCCGGTGTTCGGTACCGCCGCGCTGCCCGTCAGCCAACTCATGCTGGTGATCCCGTTCCCGCTCATCGTGTGGGGCGCCGACGAACTTCGCCGACTGTGGCGTCGACGCCAAGCACACCGACGCGTACCCAATCCCAGGGTGTAGGCCCGTTGACGGGAGAATCCTCAAGGTGAGCACCGGGAGGGAGTGTCAACGCAATCGCGCTCAAGGGAGCGTGGGTAAGGGAGCCGTTTGTGCAGCAGTTGAGTTGGACCGACGACATGATGTTGCGGGCGGAAGGACCGGCTACGCCACTGCAGATTCAGCTCCTGCTGATCTATGACCCGTCGACTGCCCCGAATGGCAAGGTGACCTTCAAGGGCATTCTCGAGGAGCTCGACGCACGGCTGCATCTCGCGGATGTGTTCAGGCGGCGGCTGACTGGGCTGCCGGGCGGTCTGCATAGGCCGTATTGGGTGGACGACCCGAACTTCGATCTTGAGTATCACGTCCGTCATATCGGGCTCCCCAAGCCCGGCGACTGGCGACAGCTCTGCATCCAGGTCGCGCGGCTACACGCCCGACAGATCGACCTACGACGTCCGCCGTGGGAAATCACTGTCATCGAGGGACTGGATTCGGTGCCGGGGGTGCCGAAGGGTTCGTTCGCAATGGCATTGAAACTGCACCACTGTGTGGTCGACGGCCTGGCGAGCGTTCAGATGATCGCGGCATTGCACGACCTTGGCGCCGACAGCCCCCGCCCCGCCGCGCCGGACAGCGCCTGGCGCCCCGGCCCTCTTCCCTCGAACACAGAGTTGCTCGCGCGTACGACCATCAACGCGGCCCTGCACCCTCTGCGGGCGGGTGCGGTACTCGCGTCGAGTGTCCCTAAGGTAGCCCGCGGATTGGCCGGCCTGCCGGGCAAGCTGGTCGGTGGTGTCATGTCCGGACTCGCCGGGGGCAGTATGCCGTCGTTGCCGCCGAAGACCCGTTTCAACCAGACAGTGTCGCCGCACCGTGTCTTCGAGGCGCGTTTCCACGACCTCGCCGATTTCAAACGGATCAAGGCGAGCGTGCCCGGCTCGACCATCAACGATGTAGCGCTCGCCTACGTCGGCGGTGCCCTTCGCCTATATCTCGATGGCCACGGTGAGCTTCCCGATGACTCGCTCGTCGCAGCATGCCCAATGTCACTGCGGGATAAGGGCGATGAGACCAGTGAGGGCAATGCGTTGTTCGGCCGGTTGCAAAGCCTCGGTACCGATATCGCCGATCCGCTCGAACGGCTCGCATCAATCGCCGCATCGACTGCGGGCAGCCGTTCGGGCTCGCGTCAATCGACCGAGGCCCAGCTGCTCGATCTGGTGGGAATAGTGCCAACCGCATTGCTCGGCCTGACGGCGAGGGCTGCGAGCGCGCTTCCGTTCTCCGGTCCGACGGTGGCCAACACGACCGTGACCAATGTCCCGGGTCCAACCGAACCGATCTACTTCAGCGGCGCCCGACTCATACGCGCCGCCGGCCTCGGACCGCTGGTGGGCGGCTTGAACCTCATCCATGTCGTCGCGAGCTACAACGGAACTTTGTCGATCAGCGCCACGGCGGATCGCGACGCCCTGCCGGACCCGGCGACGTATGCCGAATGCATGGAGCAAGCTTTTAAGGAGTTACGGGCAGGCGCGGGCTGAGGTTTCAAGCATCGTGCCCCTCAGACCTCGTCGAGTCGGGGATAGAGAACTTCTTCAGTGAGCAACTGGAGGGCTGCGGCGATCGGAATAGCCACTAGCGCACCAACAATACCGAGCAGCGCACCGCCGATGAGGACTGCGACCACGGTGATCAGGCCCGGCACCTTCACCGCTCGGCCGATGATTCGCGGCACTAGTAGGTAGTCCTCGAGGAGCCGAAACACGATGAAAAACGTGACCGTTGCGATGCAGACCGGAAGCGAGACCGTCAGTGCTACCGCGGCAGTGACGACACCGGCGATTGTCGATCCCACGATGGGCACCAGATCAAGAACGGCGACGAAAATGGCCAGCACTAGCGGGTAGGGGACGCCGAAAACTATCAGCCAGATGAAGGTCGCGACGCCGGTGATCACCGATATCAACACATTGCCCAGCACATACGCGCCGACCTTGGCGAAAACCTCATCGCCGATGAGGATGGCGCGGGGCCGACGGGTAGCCGGCATCAGCCGGTACAGAGTTGCGCGGATGCGGGGCATGTCGACAAGGAAGTACACCGTCAACACGATCACGATCAGGGAATCAGCCAACGCTCCGAAGAGCGCGGTGCCGGCACTGACAACCTCGTTCAGTGCCGATCCACCGGAACCTTTGGCCGCGTCGGTGATCCGTTGTTGGAGATGGAACCGGTCGTTGAGCCTACCGATGGCCGAGGAGTGGTCCTGGGCTTGCTGAAGGTAATTCGGCACCTGGTGAATGAGGTCCCCGGCTTGCTGGACAAGCGGGGGGATCGCGGCAGCCACGAAGCCGCCCATCGCCGCGAGAAAGATGACGAACACCAGCGATATGGCCAGCCACCGGCGAAGTCCGCGGTTGACGAACCACGAGGCTGCCGGCTCCAGGCCGGTCGCGAGGAAGAACGCCACACCGATCAGCACCAACACTGATGACAATGACCCGAGCGCCCGGACCATCCCGTATGTCACGGCGACACCGGCCGACGCGGTCAACCCAATGTAAAACGGAGACCGGCGATTAAATCGCCGACCCAGAGAACCGAGCGGCAGCTCATCGGAACTCATCTCCGCTGCAAGGACTTCCGCTTCCGCGATCGGACCTTCCTCGCCGGAGTGCGGCTGGGCGACGAGGGGGTGATGACCTTCGGCGGCGGGTTCTGCTGGGGATTGATCTTCGCGGACTCGAGTCATCTGGACACCTCCGGTGATCGGATCCGAGCAAGCCTCGCCGCAGCGCCTAGACGCGAGGCGGGACGTCGCTTCAGCGCAGACTTCCCGGCAGCGGGAGCTTCCAAACCCTGCGCAGATTATCGATGCGGCAAAGGCTTTCCATGCCCGGCCGGTTCGACCAGCCGTCGCCGTTCGCCCTGACGCTACTTCCGAGGGGCTTTGCCGCCGTCTTCTTGCTTGACGTACGTGTCACCGAACCGCATATATTTATCGGTTCGAACCTCTTGTCGCGCAGACAAAATACGGCCGGGCATCATGAGTGATGTGCCCGCCGTTGGCGAATCGTTGAATAAGATATGGACCCGAGCCGGGAAGCCGTTTGATCGCAAATACGGAACCGTCGCGGGTTCGTGCTCAGCGAATCTTTTCGGGGATCGAATTCAGTGCTTGCAGAACATGTTCGGCAAGCTCGCTGGCTTCCTTGTCGCCGAGCTTGGAATGAGACTTGAGGGTGTCCCTGACCAGTTCGAGGCGGTGGATGTAGGGCGAGTGGATCGTCGTCGGTGAAGCCATCAGGTTTTCCTTTTCAATCGAACATTTTCGCTCGCAACCGAGCTGCCCGATAACTACGAGGTTACGCCGTTTCTCGGCACCTGGTGTCACTACGGTCACACGGCAGCCTGCAAATCCCCGAGGCAAGGTGGCGTCCGTCGGCCTGCAGTCCCAGACTGGGTTGGTGTCGACGGTGGCGGGCCGCATCCTGCCGCAAGAGCTGTTTTTGGCGAGTCGCCGCAGGTCAGTGGCGAAGCGGTTGCGTTCGCGGTGTTGGCGGAGACTCCGCAGGGTACGCTCCGGCAATGACGGCACGACCGGCGACCCGCTTTCGGGGACCGACCATGACTTCCCGGGCTAAGTGGTTTCTGCGGGCCCGACCCGGCGACTTTATGTTGGCACTGAGCGACGCGATGGCGTCGCTACCCGTGGTCGGCCAACGACTGGAGCCGCTGGGCGGCGTGACCGCGATGGCCTTGTGGGGCTACCGGATGGTGCCGGAATTCGTGTCCGCGTCCGCCAAGTCGTGGCTTACTCCCGGTATTGGAGAGATCCGCAAGGCTGAGCGCGACCAGACTCAGGCTGTCTCCGACGCCGCGTTGCGCGGCGTGGTGTCAGCCAAGGACCTCGACATCGAATGGCCCGCGCCAGAACGCACTCCACCGATATGGCGTGCGCTGAAACATCGTCGCCACCTGCACCGCACGTCGGTGCGGTACGGCAAGCACCCGGTGCAAGTGCTCGACGTTTGGCGTCGAAAGGATCTACCGGTGCGGCCAGCACCTGTGCTGATCTTCGTGCCCGGCGGCGCGTGGGTGCATGGCGGCCGCGCCGTACAGGGTTATGCGCTGATGTCGCATCTGGCGGAAATGGGTTGGGTCTGCCTGTCGGTGCAGTACCGCGTCTCACCGCACCACCGCTGGCCGTCCCACATCACCGACGTCAAAACGGCCGTCGCGTGGGCGCGTGCCAACGTCGACAAATTCGGCGGTGACCGCAATTTCATTGCGGTAGCTGGCTGCTCGGCCGGCGGGCACTTGTCCGCGCTGGCCGGACTCACCGCCAATGACCCCGAGATGCAGACCGATCTGCCGGAAGGCTCGGATACCGCCGTGGACGCGGTGGTGGGAATCTACGGCCGCTACGACTGGGAGGATCGCTCGACGGTTGAGCGGGACCGCTTCGTCGACTTCCTGGAGCGGGTCGTAGTCAAGCGCAGGATTGACCGCCACCCCGAGGTGTTCCGCAGCGCCTCGCCGATCGCGCGGATTCATCCAGAAGCCCCGCCGTTCTTGGTGATTCACGGCAGCAGCGACACGGTGATACCGGTGGCGCAGGCCCGCAGCTTCGTCGAGCGGCTCCGGTCGATTTCCCGTTCGGTGGTCAGCTATGTGGAGCTGCCCGGCGCAGGGCACGGTTTCGACATGATCGACGGGGCACGCACCGGTGCGATGGCCACCGCGGTCGGGCTGTTTCTGGGCCAGGTTTACCGCAGCCGGATGATCGCGGCCAAAGAGGTAATTTAGCCGCCGCCCGACTGTAGGGTCGCTCCCATGAGTGCCACGAGGGAGGCGCGCAGGTGAAGCGGTTGAGCGGCTGGGACGCCGTACTGCTGTACAGCGAAGCACCGAATGTGCATATGCACACTCTGAAAGTCGCCGTGATCGAGCTTGACTCCGACCGTCGCGACTTCGACGTCGACGCGTTCCGTCGGGTAATTCACAGTCGGCTCTATAAGCTCGAGCCGTTCTGCTATCAGCTGGTTGATATTCCGCTCAAGCTGCATCATCCGATGTGGCGGGAGAATTGCGACGTCGACCTGACCTATCACGTGCGACCGTGGCGGCTGCCCGCGCCGGGTGGTCGTCGCGAGCTGGACGAGGCGATCGGGGAGATCGCCAGCACTCCGCTGGACCGCAGCCACCCGCTGTGGGAGATGTATTTCGTCGAGGGGCTCGCCGACAACCGGATCGCGGTGGTCGGAAAGATCCACCACGCGCTGGCCGACGGGGTGGCCGCGGCGAATCTGCTGGCGCGCGGCATGGATCTCGCGCCCGGGCCGGCGTCCGGTGAGACCCGGTATGCGCCCGATGCGGCGCCGTCGAACGCGACGCTGGTCCGGTCGGCGTTCGTTGACCACTTGCGCAATCTCAGGCGAATCCCGCGGACCGTCGGCTACACCGCGCAGGGTATCAACCGGGTGCGCCGCAGCACGCGCAAGCTCTCACCGGAACTGACCAGGCCGTTCACCCCGCCGCCGAGCTTTATGAACCATATGCTCACCCCCGAGCGCAGATTCGCGACCGCAACCCTGGCGCTGAGCGATATCAAGGAGACCGGCAAAGCCCTTGGCGTCACGCTCAACGACATGGTGCTGGCGCTGTCCGCGGGTGCGTTGCGCAAACTGCTGCTGCGCTACGACGGCAACGCCGATCACCCGCTGCTGGCGTCGGTGCCGGTGAGCTTCGACTTTTCGCCGGACCGGATTTCGGGGAACTTCTTCACCGGGATGCTGACGGCGTTGCCGACCGACGCCGACGACCCGTTGGAGCGGGTGCGGCGTTCCCATGACAACGCTGTCGACGCCAAGGAGAGCCACCATCTGCTCGGACCGGAACTGGTCAGCCGGTGGGCTGCCTACTTCCCGCCGGCGCCGTCGGAGGCCCTGTTTCGCTGGCTGGCCGATCGCGACGGCCAGAACAAGGTGCTCAACCTGCCGATCTCCAACGTCCCGGGTCCGCGTGAACACGGCCGGGTCGGCGGTGCATTGGTCACCGAAATCTATTCGGTGGGACCGTTGACCACAGGCAGCGGCCTGAACATCACGGTGTGGAGTTATGTCGACCAGCTCAACGTGTCGGTGCTCACCGACGGCGTCACTCTCGACGACCCGCATGAGCTAACGGACGCGATCATCGATGAGTTTGTCGAAATCAGGCGCGCTGCGGGGCTTTCCGAGAAGCTGACGGTCATCGAAGGTGCGATGGCTCAGGCTTAATCGAGTATTGGTCCCATCCGCCCCACCAGTCACCGGGATTGTAGGGCACCCGTTGTGCCCGCCTCCGACTCTGCCCCGGTTGTCGCTGTGAGGCGGGCAAAAGGCCTGCCGGGGAACTCAGAGGCTGGTGGGGTTGATGTGACTCAACAAGTCGCGGCGGCCGAATTTGATTGCGCCCGAACAACAAATGCCACCAGTCGTTGCCCGTACTGTTCGTCGTTGACGCCCACCACGGTGGATTCGGCGACATCCGGGTGACCCGTCACCGGGTCGCAGCGGGGCGATGGTCCCCACGCGGACCATGGTGTCTAGCAGGCCGAGCGGTGCCATCGGCGCTCTAGCCGATTATCGGGAGGCGACGCTCTTTGGCCAACCTGTCCAGCGCCTTTTGCATGACGCGACGGACATGGGCGTCGACCGCGTCGATGTCGGGCTGCTCGCCGAACTCGGCCGTCACGTCGATCGGGTCGAGCACTTGCATCACGATCTTGGTCGGCAGCGGCAGGTTGACCGGCAGCACCGCAGAAAGCCCGAACGGGAAGCCCAGCGAGATCGGCAGGATCTTTACCCGCATCAGTTTGTCCAGCCGCAGCGCCTTGGCCAATCCCATACCTCGGGACAGGTAGATCTGGCTTTCCTGACCGCCGATGGCAACGGTCGGCACGATGGGAACCCCGGCGTTCACCGCCGCCCGGACGTAGCCGCTGCGGCCGTCGAAGTCGACGGTGTTCTCCGACAGCGTCGGTCGGTAGACGTCGTAGTCACCGCCGGGGAACACTACGACCACACCGCCGGATCGCAGTGCCGCGTCGGCATTTTCGTGGTTGGCGCGAATGAAGCCGGTGCGGATGAGGAACTCACCCTGCGGGCCGTTGAACAGCATGTCGTGGCTCAGGGTGTAGACGGGCCGGTCATAGCCGAATTTCTCGTAGAACCCGGTGGCGAACACCGGAACGTCCATCGGGAACAGTCCGCCGGAGTGGTTGGACACCACCAGCGCGCCGCCGGGGGGAAAGGACTCCAGCCCGCGCACCTCCGCGCGGTGGTAGCCCTTGATCAGTGGATGGATCCAGCCCATCACGCGTTCGGTGAACCCGGGATCCCACTTGGATATCTCAGTCGGTTCGGTATCGATTGCGGTCACCGCGTTCCCCTGGGCTTGCAGCATGGATTTGGCTGCGATGTTAGCCCAGCCACGGCGGCTGGATACCATCTCCTCGACTACCCGTCGCGAATCAAAAGGAGCGTCACACCGCCGTGAGCACTGAAGAAACCGCCAGCGAACCCGAGGTCCTCGTCGAGCAGCGGGACCGGATCCTGATCATCACCATCAACCGGCCCAAGGCCAAGAACGCGGTTAACTCCGCGGTGGCCCACGGTTTGGCCGACGCGGTGGACCGGCTCGACGGAGACCCGGGTCTGTCGGTGGGCATCCTGACCGGCGCGGGCGGCACGTTCTGCGCGGGTATGGACCTCAAAGCCTTTGCCCGCGGCGAGGTCCCCATCGTCGAGGGCCGCGGGATGGGCTTCACCGAGCGCCCGCCGGTCAAGCCGCTCATCGCGGCCGTCGAAGGCTACGCGCTGGCCGGCGGCACCGAGCTGGCGTTGGCCACCGACCTGATCGTGGCATCCACCGACGCGGCGTTCGGCATCCCCGAGGTCAAACGCGGGCTGGTGGCCGGCGGCGGGGGACTGCTCCGGCTGCCCACGCGCATACCACCCGCCATCGCGATGGAGTTGGCGCTCACGGGGGAAGCCTTCACCGCCGAGCGCGCGCACGCCCTGGGCATGGTCAACGTGCTGGCCGAGCCCGGCGGCGCGCTGGACGCGGCGATCGAGTTGGCCGAGCGGATCACCGTCAACGGTCCGCTGGCTGTGGCCGCCACCAAGCGGATCATCGTCGAGTCCCGCGGCTGGACCCCCGACACCCAGTTTGCCGAGCAGAACAACATCCTGATGCCGGTGTTCTCGTCGAACGACGCCAAGGAAGGCGCGATCGCGTTCGCCGAAAAGCGGCCGCCGCAATGGACCGGCACCTGAGCTCAGGCGGCCTGGTCTTCGGCTTCCACGCTGTTCTCGGCGGTGACGGGACCGGCCACCCCCGACGCGGCGTCGGTGGTGGGTAGCGGCGCCAGGCCTGGTTCCGGGGTGCGCAGCATCGTGGCGCGGGCGTCCAGCACGTGTCCGATGAAGAAGTCGTACAGCAGGATGCCTGCGACGGCGCCGAACAGCGGGATGAACACCGGAATCCACCAGTAGTTGGTCGTCTGCCCGTAGTTGCCGGGCAACGCCAACTTTCCCCAACCCTCCAACCACGCGAACAGGCGCGGGCCGAGTTCGCGGGCCGGATTCAGCGCATACCCGGCATTGGTGCCGTAGGAGCACCCGATCACCGCGATGATGAAACCGATCAGCAACGGAGCCAAGTTGCCGGCCGGCGCCTGATTGCGGTTGTCGATCAACGCCGCGATCAGCAACACCAGGATCGCTGTACCAACAAGCTGGTCGAGGACCGGTCCGAGGTAACCGCCGTGGAAATACGAGGCGGGGGAGGTGGCAAAAATCCCGTAAGTGTCCATCGAATCCGCCCGGGCCACATGATTAGTGGCGTTGAAGCTGTCTATCGCGGGCCGGTAGACGGCGTAAACCATGGCGGCACCGCAAAAGGCGCCTGCGAGTTGGGCTACCCAGTAGGGGATCACGTTGCGCCAGTCGAACTTTCGCGCCACCGCGAATGCCAGCGTCACCGCTGGATTGAAATGTGCACCGCTGATACCGCCAGAGACGTAAGCCGCCAGCGTCACGGCGAACGCCCAGCCGAAAATGTTGATCAGCCAGTTGTCCGGGCCGAATGGTACCGACTGCCGGCCGGAACCGGACAGGCCCACGGCATTGACCGCACAGGTGCCCAGTCCGAGCAGCATCAGCACGAAGGTGCCGAAGAATTCGGCGAGCATCGCACCCGCGATCCCAGCGCGGATCTTGGTGAAGGTGGTGGGCTGCGGAGGTGTCTTTAGTAAGAAGGTCGTCAAGGTGATGTCCCCAAACTGACTCGTCGTCGTTGCCTGGCGTCCTCGACGTGAGGTAACCCATCCGTTCGGAGAGGTAAACAATGCCGCGGTGTGAGTGCGGCCACTCTCCTGCTCCCCGGATCGGGCGGTAGTTGCATCCTCTAAACTGTTTTCTTGGGGTGGCATGACACTTCGGACCAGCTTTGTAACGTGTGGACACCACAGAAAGCGCGAGCGTGAGTATTTCGCTACTTCTCGAGATGGCGACGTCGAACGATCCGGATCGAACGGCTGTCGTCTCAGGAGACGTCCGGCTGACGACTCAGCAGCTCAGCGACCTGGCCGACGGCGGCGCCGGTCTCATTGCGCGCTCGCAGGCATCGCAGGTCGCCTACATCGGCATCGGCGGGGCGATGCTTCCGCTGCTGATCTTCGCGTCGGCGCGGGCCGGAGTGGCGTTCACACCGATCAACTACCGGTTGTCCGCCGAGGGCATCAAAACGCTGATCGCCCGGCTGCCCGACCCGCTGGTGGTCATCGACCGCCGCTACCTTGACGAGTTGGGTGGGCTGGACGGTTTGGCGGGCACAGCCAAGCAGGTAGTCGTGTCCGACGAGTTTCTGGCGCAGGCCGGGGACGCCGAACCGGCGGCGGAGTTCGCCGACCCGGATTCGGTTGGCATCGTGTTGTTCACGTCGGGGACCACGTCGCAGCCCAAGGCCGTCGAGCTCACCCACAACAACCTGACCAGCTACGTCACCGGCACCGTCGAATTCGGATCGGCCGAGCCGACCGATGCCGCGCTGATCTGCGTGCCGCCGTATCACATCGCGGGGGTCAGTGCGGCCCTGTCGAACCTGTACGCGGGACGCAAAATGGTCTACTTGCCCGTCTTCGATCCCGAGGAATGGGTGCGTCTGATCGATGCCGAACACGTCACCAGCGCGACCGTGGTGCCGACCATGCTCGACCGCATCGTCACCGTCTTGGAGCGCGGAGAACACCAACTCGCGTCCCTGCGCAACCTGGCCTACGGCGGATCGAAGGTGGGTCTGCCGCTGGTCCGCAGGGCCCTCGAGCTGCTGCCGGGCGTCGGGTTCGTCAACGCCTACGGATTGACCGAGACGAGTTCGACGATCGCCGTCCTGACTCCGGACGACCACCGCGAGGCGCACGGCGCGTCGGATCCGGCCGTGGTACGCCGGTTGGGTTCGGTCGGTCAGCCGGTTCCGAGCATCGAGGTGCAGATCCGCGACGAGAATGGCGCGGTGCTGGGGCCCGGGGAGACCGGTGAACTCTTTGTTCGTGGTGAGCAGGTATCCGGCCGCTACACCGGGATCGGCTCGGTGCTCGACGCCGAAGGGTGGTTTCCGACCAAGGACATCGCCACCCTCGATGAGGATGGCTACCTGTTCGTCAGCGGGCGCAGCGACGACACCATCATCCGGGGTGGTGAAAACATCGCACCCGCCGAATTGGAAGACGTGCTGGTCGAACACCCGCACGTCCGTCACGTCGCTGTGGTCGGCGTCGAGGACCCACAGTGGGGCCAGGCGATCGTCGCGGTGGTGGTACCGGCCGCCGGCATCGACCCGGACCCCGAGGAGTTGCGCGAGCATGTCCGCAAGAGCTTGCGGGGGTCACGCACCCCTGACCGGGTAGTCTTTCGCGACGAGCTGCCTACCAACGCGACGGGCAAGGTGCTGCGCCGCGAAATCGTCGAAGACCTTCGCGCCGCTCCGGCCGAGCAGTAATGAACCGAGGATCGAAATCATGATCAAGAACGGAACCCGTCTGGCCAGCCAGGTGTGCGACACCCAGGTCATCGTCGTCCGCAGCGCAGAGAGCCTCGACGACCTGCGTTGCGGCGGCGCACCGATGGTGGAGTTGGGTGCGGAGCGTTCGGGTGAGCTGGATCCGGCGTTCGCCGACGGCAGCGTGATGGGCAAGCGCTATGTGGACGAGACCGGTGCCGAGGTGCTCGTCACCAAGGCCGGCGCCGGAACGCTGGCGGTCGGCGAGACCGCACTGAGCCTCAAGGAGGCCAAGCCGCTGCCGGCCAGCGACTAGTCCCGCCGATCCGGCAGTCCGTTGCGCCGGACGAATTCCCTTGCCTTGACCAGAAATTCAAGCTCGTCGTAGACCTTGCGCAGCGGGTCGATGCTACGTGTGGAGCGGCACAGCACAACAGCGCCTTCCAGCGCTGCGATCGACATCACGGCCAACGAGTCAGCGTCCGACTCGACGAGGCCGTCGGCGACGAACGCCCATGTCAGCGCCGTGCGCCAGTGCGCGAATATCCGTCCGGCCTCGGCGGATAACGGGACTTCGTCGTCGGCCGAGCCGATCGCCGCGGCCACCACCGGGCAGCCGGCGTGGAAGTCGCTGTCGGCGAGCACGTGTTCCCAGAACTCGACGAACTGCCGTAGCAGAAACTTGGCGCCGCGACCTGCGGCGTCGTCGATGTCGGCGGTGATCGCCTCCCCGGCGTAGTGCAGTGCCTCCGCGAGGATCTGATTGCGCCCGTCGGGAAAGTGGTAGTAGACCGAGCCGCGGGGCGCACCGCTGCGGATGAGCACCTCATCGATCGTCACGCCTGCGGCGCCACGTTCCCGCATTACCTCGGCGGCACTGATGAGCATCTTGGTCCGGGTGTCGCCGCGTTTCCTTCGGGCGTGTGTGGCTACCGACATGGCTTGTGCATCCTTGCCGCCCGACCGTCAGGCCGCGTTGGGGCTGCGACGCTGCGCAATACGCCACTGGATCGTCCGCGGATTCAATCGCACCCGCAGCGGCTTGCGGCGCAGGCCGTCCATTTCCCCGCTGAAGCGGTAGCCGGCGACGTTGAGTTCGACGATCAGCATGGTCTTCTCCTGGGCTGGTGCCCTCATCTGCCGGGTCGGCCGACACATGATTATGGACTAGACCATATAAGACGCGCATCCACCAAAGCAAATGGTGCCGCTTTGACGTGGTCAGATGGGGTAAAGCCGCGGATCGTATGCCGCCGCCAGGGCAGATTCAGGCGCATCATTATGTGCTACTGCATACTCGCCTCGTACGCGGCTGACCCGGCGGATTGGCCGTTCCGGCCGCGGCGTCATCGGGTTAGGCTCGGCGCAGCCGATCCGGGAGGCGTAGCCGTGAGCCACTACAAAAGCAACGTCCGCGACCTGGAGTTCAACCTCTTCGAAGCGCTGGCTTTGAACGAGGTGCTGTCCGACGAGGCATTCGGCGATCTGGACGGCGAATCGGTGCGAGAGATGCTTTCCGAGGCCGCCCGGTTGGCCGAGGGGCCGGTGGCCGAGTCGTTCGCCGACGGCGATCGTCATCCACCGACATTCGATCCCGACACGCACGTTGTGAGCCTGCCGGAACCGTTCAAGAAGTCGCTGAGTGCGTGGCGCGACGGCGAATGGTTCCGGGTCGGGCTCAACGAAGACGTTGGCGGTGTGCCGGCCCCGTCGATGGTGCAATGGGCGATCAACGAGTTGGTCCTCGGTGCCAACCCGCCGGTGTTCATGTTCCTGGCCGGGCCGTTTATGGCGAACATCCTCTACGGCATCGGCAATGAGCAGCAACGGCACTGGGCATCATTGGCGATCGACCGCAACTGGGGCGCAACCATGGTGCTCACCGAACCCGACGCCGGTTCCGACGTCGGGGCCGGCCGCACCAAAGCTATCGACCAGGGTGACGGAACCTGGCATATCGACGGGGTCAAGCGGTTCATCACCAACGGCGACACCGACGACCTGTTCGAGAACATCCTGCACCTGACGCTGGCCCGGCCCGAGGGCGCGGCGCCAGGTACCAAGGGTCTGAGCCTGTTTGTGGTGCCCAAATTCCTGCTCGACCCGGAGACCGGCGAACCGGGCGAGCGCAACGGGGTGTTCGTCACCGGACTGGAACACAAGATGGGCCTGAAGGTTTCGGCCACCTGCGAACTGACCTTCGGCCAGCACGGAGTCCCGGCGAAGGGATGGTTGGTCGGGGACAGCCACAACGGCATCGCGCAAATGTTCAAGATCATCGAGTACGCCCGAATGATGGTGGGTACCAAGGCCATTGCGACATTGTCGACGGGCTACCTGAATGCGTTGGAGTACGCCAAGACTCGGATTCAGG
>Ga0302326_10016477_pt1 | contig 15470 bp, 10 predicted proteins | sample Palsa_T0_3_FD_202264 | JGI IMG/M metagenome (GOLD analysis project Ga0302326, IMG submission 202264) | Peat permafrost microbial communities from Stordalen Mire near Abisko, Sweden - Palsa_T0_3 | ecosystem: Environmental > Terrestrial > Soil > Palsa > Peat permafrost | place: Sweden: Abisko...
AAGTACTTAGCGGCTTGCTCGAATCGAAAGTTTTCTAGCGGCTGCCATTTTTATCGAGCCGCGCCAGTTCCCGCCCAAAAAGGGTGTTATTGGGGAAGTCTCGTTCTAGCGCCACCAGGAGATCGTGGGCGCGCGGGAAATCCTTCTCGCGGACGTAGGCAATGGCCAGCAGAATGCGCGCGAACGGGGCGAGCAGCTGGCCTTGCGCCGCCGTTGTCTGCAATTCCGCGATGCCGCCCGCTTTATCCCCGGAAACGCCTCCCAGACGCACCAGCCAGCGTACCGGAGCTGCCATCGATCCGATGATGTAGCGGCTGATGCCCCCGGCCAGGTGTGCGTCGTAGCAAGTCGGATCGGCAGAGAGCAGCTGCGTGGCCCAGGCCGTCGCCTCCTTGGTGTAATGCAGGGAAGCCAAGTTGCGCTTTTCGATAGCGCCGCGAAGTCGGAGCGCAAGCCCGCCGCCATCGTCATCGCCAAAAGGGCGTCGCGATCTTTCGAGTCTCGGCCGAGTCTCGGTTTTGCCAAATTTTCAGCGCGGCTAAGCTGTTGCTCGAAGCGCGCGCGTTCTTTGGGATCGGCCTCGTACTTCTTCCGCGCGCCGAACAGGGAGTCGTCCACATAGAATTGCGATTCCAGCACGCCCAGGCGGTTGAATTCGGAAAACAAGGTTCCAGCCGCCTCGCTCGCCGGCCCCATGGGATTATCGGGGTTCAGTTTTTCCCACGACTCGAACTCCTTTTGCGCGCCGCCAAAATCCAGATCGTAGAGCCGTAGAAATCCGCGATTGAGCCCGGCCGAGGGCAACTGGGCAAAGGCCTGGGGAACACCGATCCGGAGCAGGAAAACGGCAGTGACCAAAAGTGCAGCCCCGATCCCTTTCGCTCGAGGGGCAAGCCGGAGTAAAAGAGTATTCAGGCCGCGTGCTGACATGGTTTGAAATTAGATGCGTCTCCCGCATTATCGGCGGAAGCCGAGCACAAATCCACATCTTCTGGCAAACTGGGCAAACTGCTTGGCGGTGACCTTTTGAGCAACGATCCACTGCGCAATAACCTTCGTTACGCGCCGGGCTGGCCCGGAATCAAACCCCGCTGGACCTCAAGCGCCAAGACCGGCGTAGGCACCGCGCTGAACCCGCACAGCCGGGTTTGGTTCACGCTCAGTCACGGCATTCTCAACGAAATCTACTTTCCCCGCGTGGACCAGGCCTGCACTCGCGACTTCGGCCTGATCGTCACCAACGGACGCGATTTCTTCTCGGAAGAGAAGCGCCATTGTACCTTCGAGAATGTTCCGGTTGAACCGGGAGTACCTGTCTATGAACTCACTAACACCTGCATGCAGGGCCGGTACCGGATCGAAAAAGAAGTGTTGACCGACCCGTGGCGGAACGTGGTGTTGCAGAAGATTCGTTTTCTGCCGCTCCAGGGTAAGTTAGCCGACTACCGTCTCTACGGACTATTGGCGTCGCACCTGGCAAATTTCGGGTACGGCAATACTGGCTGGGCGGGCGAGTACAAGGGGAGGTCGATGCTTTTTGCCGAGCGCGATCCGAGCGCACTCGCCCTGGCCTGTTCCCTGCCGTTTTTGAAATGTTCTGCCGGATTTGCTGGCACGTCGGACGGCTGGCAAGACCTGTCACGAAATTTTCAGATGACCTGGGAGTACGACCGCGCCGAAAACGGCAACGTCGCGCTGACCGCAGAAATCGACCTCGCGGCCTGTAATGGCGAGTTCGTTCTGGCTTTGGGCTTTGGTTCAAACTGGGCCGAAGCCGGCCAGCAAGTGAACTCTTCCCTGCTCAGTCTCTATGAAAGGACGCGCAAGGATTACGTGCTCGACTGGCAGAGTTGGCTGGGGACACTCAAGAAGCTCGACGAGAAGCCGCGGGAAAAAGACTTATACCGGGCGAGCGCGGCGGTTCTGCGCTCGCACGAATCCAAGGACTTTCTCGGCGGAATCATCGCCAGCCTATCCATCCCGTGGGGCTTCAACAAGGGCGACGAGGATCTGGGCGGTTATCACCTGATTTGGCCGCGCGATCTGGTTGAAAGTGCCGGCGGATTGCTGGCAGCCGGCGCGGGCGAAGACGCCCTGCGTGTCTTACATTACCTTGAGGCCACGCAGGAAGCCGATGGGCACTGGGCGCAGAACATGTGGCTGGATGGGCGGCCTTACTGGGATGGCTTGCAGATGGATGAGACCGCGTTTCCGATTCTGCTGGTCGATCTGCTGCGCCGCGAAGCACCGCAGAGTTTCCAGCACGCCGATCGCTGGTGGCCGATGGTGCGCAAAGCAGCGGCCTTTATTCTGGCCAACGGCCCGGCCACGCAACAGGATCGCTGGGAAGAGGACGGTGGCTATTCGCCCTTCACGCTGGCGGCTGAAATCTCTGCCCTGCTGATCGCCGCCGATCTGGCGCAGTCGCTAGACCAGGGAGAATCCGCCGAATTCTTGCGTCAGAACGCTGATTCCTGGAACGATAACATCGAACGCTGGACGTATGCGGTCGATACCGACCTCGCCAGGCGGGTCGGAGTCGAAGGCTATTACGTACGCGTCGCGCCCGCCGACGGTGACGGGGCCGCCTCACCCCTGCAGGGATTTGTTCCCATCAAGAATCGGCCCACAAGTCCCGACGCGCCGGCGGTCGAGATCGTCAGTCCCGATGCGCTGGCTCTGGTGCGTTTCGGTTTGCGCGCCCCCGACGATCCGCGCATGCTGAACACGGTCAAGGTCATCGATGCGATGCTGCGCGTCGAGCTGCCGCAGGGTCCCTGCTGGTATCGCTACAACCGCGACGGCTATGGGGAACACGAGGACGGTTCGCCGTTCGATGGCGTTGGGGTGGGCCGCGCCTGGCCGCTCCTGGCGGGTGAACGGGCGCACTACGAACTGGCCGCTGGCCGCGCGGCTTCCGCCGAGGCCTTGTTAGACGTGATGGAACATTCCACGGAAGCAAGCCGCCTGATTCCCGAGCAAGTCTGGGACAAACCCGACATCCCGGAGCGCGAATTGTTCGCTGGAAAAGCCTCCGGGTCGGCGTGCCCGCTGGTGTGGGCTCACTCCGAATACATCAAACTACGGCGTTCGCTGCTCGACGGCAAGATTTTCGATCAGCCTCCCCAGACGGTGGAACGTTACTTGAGAAAGAAAATGTCCGCCCGATACTTCAACTGGCGCTTTAACAACAAGCCGCGCACCATGCCGCGGGGAAAGAAGCTGCGCCTTTTGTTGATGGAGCCGGCGGTGGTGCACTGGAGCTTGGATAACTGGCAGACGGTGCACGACGACAACTCCGAACAGAGTGGCTGGAACCTGCAGCACTTCGATCTGCCGACCGAAACTCTCGCCGTGGGCCGACAGATCACGTTCACCTTCCTCTGGAAAAACAGTGAGGGTTGGGAAGGACGCGACTACCAGGTGATCGTGGAGTAACGGGAGGGCTCAGCCGAGAGGCGGGGGCACGGCTCACCATTCTGTCATCTTCGATCCTCTTCAGTTTGAAAGATCGACTTCAATGATCTACTTCAACAGTCGACTTCAACGACTTCAACGATCGACCTCAATGGTCTGGTTCGAATGATCGATCGCGGAATCGAAAGCGGCATCGATGTGCAGGGCGGTGCTGTTCAGGTACAGGATGCCATCGCACGAAAAGCTGGCGTGCATTTTCTGCTCCTGAAAGGCGAGCGGCAACTCCGTGCACGCTAAACAGACGACCGGTCGCGTCTTGAACGGTTCTTTGAACGAGAATCTCACGATCCTTCCGAGTCGTGCGGCCGTGCCCTCCAGTTTGCCCTGTTGTAATTCCGCAATCAGCCCGGCCGTCATGGCGCGCGCGGCCTCGTCGCGCGGGCCGCTCGCATCCACCCCGTACTTGGCAAACTCTCCCCGAAACTTCGCCGAGCTCATGGTCACCTCAGTGCCGAGTATCAGAACCTCGCGAGCCCCGATTCGACGGCTTTCCTTTGCCACTACTTCGAGAATGCTTAAGACAGGAATCTCAATTCCGCGCACAATGGTCGCGAGGCGATGATGAGCAGTGTTGCTGGCGATGAGCGCAAAATTGGCGCCGCTCGTTTCCAGGCGTTTGAGCGCGGCGCGATGGTACTCGTCAAATTCGGCCCAGGAATCTTCGTCCTCCTCGCTTCCGAGCAGTGCGATGGCTTTGCTGAGGTCGAGCGATTCGATGCTCATTTCCGGTGTCGAGGGCACAGACTTGGGGTTCCGCGCGAGTTGCCATTGTTCGCTTCGACGGCAGATCCCGGAATAGTAATCCGCGGTGGATGCCCACGCGAGGCCGCCGACGATTCCGATTTTCTTCACCCTGCCTCAGTTCCGTTCGCTATCGTTGCGCGAGTTTTCGAACATGGCAGTGATATCCCGATAGCGAACCGCCTCCTCTGCGAACGCGAACGTGCCATGTTCGCGCATCTCTTGGGCGGCACGAAGAAAGGCCCCGAGAGCGGCGCGCGCGAGTGCGCTGCCGACGCTTACGCGCCTGACTCCAAGCGCCGAGAGCTCAGCCAGGCTCAATCGAACGCCTTGTAACCCCATGACCACATTCACGGGACGATCAACCGAATGCACTACGGCGGCGATGTCATCTTTGGTAGTCAGGCCGGGCGCATAGAGAACCTCAGCGCCCGCTTCCTGATAGGCCTGCAGTCGCGTGATGGTGTCTTTCAGGTCGGGCCTGCCCACCAGATAATTTTCCGCACGCGCCGTCAGCACAAAGGCAAAAGGAAGATCGCGCGCAACTTCTGCGGCCGCGCGGACTCGGTCGACCGCATGCTCAAGCTCATAGATGGAATGTCTGGGTGCTCGAGACATATCCTCGATGGAACAGCCGGCGAGTCCTGCGGCTGCCGCAAGCTTGATGGTTTCCGCGACGATTTCCGGGGAATCTCCGAAACCATTTTCAAGATCAGCACTGACCGGCAGGCCAGTGGCTGACGCGATCGCGGACACGTGCGTCATCATCTCGTCACGGTCAATCGTGTTGTCGCCTCGACCGACCGAGAAGGCATAGCCCGCGCTGGTGGTGGCGAGCGCTTCAAAACCCAGGTGTTCGAGCAGTCTCGCCGTACCCAGGTCCCACGGATTCGGGATGATGAACGCTTGCTCACGCGCGTGGAGCGCACGAAAGGCTTTTCCTTTTTCGGTCTGCGTCAACATGGCAAATCACACCGCCTCTGAGAATGCTGTAGGAATGCCCAGCGTTCCGTCAACTACTTCCACGAAGTTTCGCTCCTCGCGGAGAATCAGCCGCTTGTTTTGCGCCATGGCGAAATTCTCACAGGCTTCCGGATCGCGCTTCAAGCGAGCCCGGTAACTTTCATACGAGGCGAGACTGTCGAATGCAATCAAACCCCATGCCACGTCGTTGGTTCCCTCATGCGGAAGAAAGTACGCGATTAGGTGGCCGCCGCAGCGAGGAATGATTCGGCCCCAATTTTCGGCATACTTTTTGAACGCATCGCGCTGGAAAGGATCGATCTGGTAGCGGATCACGCAGCCGATCGTCATGGAGAGCTCTCCTGAGTTTTGGAATATCCGGCCGCCGCGCGGCCCGGCGAAGCCTAGCGGCGGTCGGATGCACAATCAGCACGATCTCATTTGCCTGACATGTACACTTCGTTTAAGATCAAAGCATGAATGTAGAGCAGCATTCTGATCTCGCGGTTTCAAGGATTGCGGGGGCAATTGGCGAGCCCGCGCGCGCGCGCATACTTTATTGCCTGATGGACGGGCACGCACGCACCAGCACCGAGCTTGCCATGGTGGCTGAGGTTCGTCCGTCCACCGCGAGCGTCCATCTCAATCGACTGAAAACCGAACATCTGGTCAAGGTGCTGGTTCAGGGAAAACATCGCTACTACAGTCTCGAGGGACCGAACGTCGCGATGGTGCTCGAAGGTCTGAGTGTTCTGGCGGGCGGATCTCGCGACCCGTTTGTGCCCACCACCCCCAGCCGGCTGCGCGCCGCACGGACTTGTTACGATCACCTGGCGGGCACGGTGGGGGTATCGCTGCACGACCGTTTCAGGGCACTGGGGTGGCTTTTGGCTGGTTCGAACATCGACGCCGGCGCATACAGCGTCACCGCCGACGGAACCAAGGCGTTTGAGGCTCTTGGCATTGATATCGATCGGACTCGCACGCTCCGCCGCCGCTTCGCGTGCGCCTGTCTCGATTGGAGCGAGCGGCGTCCTCATCTGGGCGGGGCCCTCGGGGCGGCGCTGTTGAAAGTCGCGCTGAAAAAGAAATGGGTGGTCCACGATCTGGACAGTAGGGCCCTCGGCGTCACAAGTTTCGGACGGCGCGAAATGCTCGCCCGATTTGGCCTTCAGGTTTGAAGACACCACTCGGGTAAGCGCTCCTGCGATGCGACAACTGCTAGACTTCCATACTTACGAATTGCATTCGAGACACGATCTCGACGCAGTCGATCGAGGCAGCATGCGCATTCCTACCGCGTTTGTTAGGGTGGTACTGACCATGATGATGAGTACCCTCGCGACGTCGCAGACTCTCAACCCTCCGCAAGCCATCACCGACCCGAAGGCAATCGCGTCCAAACCCGACGCCCGTGTGGAGAAGAACCTTTCGATCGAGAAGCTCTACATGACGCGCCAGATGGGCGGTTCCGCGTGGTCGCCGGACGGCAAGACGGTCGCCTTCGTCAGCAACCTGAGCGGCCGAAATAATCTTTGGGTGGTGCCCGCCGAAGGCGGATGGCCGATGCAACTCACGGTCAGCGATCAGCGCCAGACCAGCCCTACCTGGTCGCCGGACGGCAAGTGGATCGCCTACATGTCCGATTACGACGGCGACGAGCAATGGGACATTTTTCTGGTTTCGCCGAAGACCGGCCAGGTCGTCAACCTGACTAATACGCGCGAGATCGCAGAAGAAAGCCCCGCCTGGTCGCCCGATGGCCGGTATCTTGCCTACATGGTCAAGCCGAAGACGTCTTCGGTGTTCGAGATTGACGTTTACGACACGGTCCTGCGCGAGGTGAAGCACCTGACCACCGGCACGCCCAATGACCGGATGAACGTCGCGCCCGTCTGGTCGGCGGACGGGACCTTCATCATTTATACCCGGGAGCAGTCGAAAGGGACCGACTCGAATGTGTTTTTGGTCGACATTGCCAGCGCGCAAAGCACGCTGCTGACGCCCCACGATGGCGAACACCGTTACTCGGCGAACGACATTTCGCCCGATGGAAAGAGCGTACTGATCACCTCGAATGCCGACGGCTATGACAACGTCGGTTTGCTCAACATCTCGGCCAAGAAGATCCGTTGGCTGACCAACGACAAGTGGGAGATTTTTGGGGAGAGTTTCTCTCCCGACGGCAAGTTTCTTACTTACCGCGCGAATGTCGATGGCAACACCGACATCTATCTCTATGACATCGCATCGGGAAACTCGCACGCTCTGCTCTTGCCGAAAGGCGTCAATCAGGTTGCGGGCAATCCTTCGCCTTTTCGTGGCGACGGTTCGCGCCTCCTCTATTACCACACGGGACCGACCGCTCCCGGCGATCTTTGGGTTTACAACTTGGCGGACCGTGAAGCCCCCACCGAGATCAAAAGCGCGGGGGCGGGGGCCGAGGCTCCACACCAACCATCGCATCAACTTACCTACTCTCTGGTGGGTGGCGTACGCGCCCAGGATATGGTCGAACCCCAGCTTGTACATTATCCGAGCAGGGACGGTAAGTGGACGATCTCCGCGTTCGTTTATGTGCCTTACAACCTGCCGCGCAATGGCGAGCATCCCGCGATTGTCTACGTTCACGGCGGACCTACGGCGCAGACCATGAACACCTTCAATCGCTTTGTGCAGTACATGGCGAACCAGGGCTACTTTGTGATCGCGCCCAACTATCGCGGATCGACCGGCTACGGACGGGAATTCCAGCAGGCGAATCTGTTCGATATGGGGGGCGGCGATCTCGAGGACGTGCTGGCCGCCGCTGACTGGATCAAACAAACAGGCTACGTCGATCCGAAGAAACTCATTCTGATGGGCGGCAGCTACGGCGGCTACATGACGATGATGGGAGTCACCAAGGCGCCGGAGATATGGGCGGCGGGCGTTCCGATTGTGCCTTTTGTGAACTGGTTCACCGAGATCCAAAACGAAGATCCTGTGCTGCAGCAGTCCGACCTTGCGACCATGGGCGATCTAGTGAAGAACAAGGCCCTCTATGAAGATCGGTCGCCCATCAACTTCGTGGACCAGATCAAGGCTCCGCTCTACCTGTTGGCGGGCGGCAACGATCCTCGCTGCCCGAAAGAGGAAGCACAGCAGGTGGTCGATGCGGTGAAGAAGCGCGGCGGAGTGGTCGAATACAAAGTGTATGAGAACGAGGGCCACGGTTTCGCTCGCGTCGAAAATCAGATTGACGCATACAAACGCGTGGCCGATTTTCTGAAGGCGCACGTGCCGCCGGCGGATTGCGGGTGCTCGCTCAATGAGTAGCCTGAAGCAAAAAGCAAGCTCCGGGCGCGGTTCGAATCTTTGGGAAGAAAGTCTTGGGGAAGAAAGTCTTGGGGAACCAAGTGAAGGCCCCACCTAAGCGGAGCTTGGCTGGGGCACCCTTGAGATCCGATGAGACAGGGAACGTGCATGACGCATGCACATTCCCTGCTGTTGCTCCTACTGCTGTGCGGTTACCGCATTGATGAAGGTGAGGCCGTATGGGGTGCCATACCCGGTGGCATTGTCCCAGCCGCGTTTGACCGTGAGTGAACTATCCAGCCCGAAGCCGAAGTCGGTAAAATCGCCCGCATCGATCGGCCAGATTGCGCTGGTGAACCCCCGGTTGTTGTAGAGCAATCCGCTGAACAGATCGGAAGCCGAGTACGTAGTGGACCCATTCTCGTCGGTAATGACCCCGGTCACATTGTTCCGAGTGCTGTCGGTGGTCGGGAGCACGTCCTGAACGCCACCGTAGGGCAGAGCGGCGATCGCGGGCGCCGCCTGCCCAAGGGGATGGCCGGCCTTCTCGTTGGCGATGGCCCAGAACGCGGTGAAGATGGGGCTGGCCAAACTGGTGCCGCCGATACCGTAGAAAAGGAACTGCTCTCCGTCACTGGTGATGACGATGACAAAGCCGGTGTAAGGATCAGCCAAGGCGGAGACATCGGGCGTTTGCCGGCCTTTGCCGGGAAGCGCCGCCTGCCATGACGGCTTGGGCCAAAAGACGCTTTGGCCGCCGCCTCCGCCGCCGTAGAGGCCAACCGCTTGTGGCGGATCCAGGACCACGCTGCCGCTCGACAGGTTCACGAACGTATCGCCCCAGGAGGTGGTAATCGTCGATCCAGGATGGCGAATGTCGTTCAGGATGGTGGTGCCGCCGACGGCGGTGGCATGCGGAGCGACCGAAGGCACGCCGGGCGCGCCTAACGGAGTGCCGAGGCCATCGTCGCCACCATCTCCGGTGGAGAAATTCACGGAGATGCCCTGCGCGGTTAGCACTTCAATCGCCTCATCCCAGGAAGTCTGTTCGAGCGGCCCGGCGATAAGGTCAAGGTCCTCCTCATAGCTATTCGAGACGGAGTTGCCGAGATGATTCTCTGCGACATAGGAAAGGGCGTTCTGAAAGTCTTCGCTGTCCTGGCCGTTCGTGGCGACGACAACGATATTGGCCCCAGGAGCGATCGAGTGCGACGATTGCACATCGAGCGCGATCTCACCGTTCCAACCGGTGAGTATCCCCTCTTGGCCATCGACGGGTTTGCCCTCCGGGTAAACAATGCTAAAGTTGGACTTGTTGAGCCGCGGCAGACCCATCAACTTGAAAAATGCGTTGGCGTCTTTCTCGATGGTCGGATACCCGTAGCCCTCGACCAGAACGATCGTCTGGCCGGCGCCGTTCAGTCCCGCAGCGTAGACATCATTGAGACCCAAGGCCGTCTGCAACTGCGCGGGCAGGTACACACAGGGGAGACCAGACTCGTCATAGACGGTGCCGGTGTAGACCCCCTCGGGCAGCGGGGTCGAGTATTGCAAGGTGTAGGTTTCGGGAGCGGTGAGACAGTCGGTGGTGCTTTGCGCCGCGATATCGGAACCGGGGCCAAGCCGGCTGAGTGGCACCGCAGGATAGGGTTTCTGGGTGCGCGGGTCGAGCGCGCGCACGTAGAGCGGCCGTACCTGGTGGCTCTCGAGACCGGCTACGGTCGAAACATAGTTCCCTGCCTCACCGCTCAGCTGTGCGTTTCGGACATTGGCGCGGAAGACTTTGCCGCTGTGCTGAAACTGGTGAATTTCGGTGTTGAAGGCGTTTTCGACATTGGCGATCGTGCCATGGGCACGGATGGTGAAGCCGATGGGGTCGATGGAGAGAATGGTGAGTCCGTGGTTCTCCAGCTCCTTGCGCACGGCTTGCCGCTGGTTTTCCGTGGGCGCGTACTTTTTGAGATCGTCGTTGGTCATCCAGTGATGGAAGGCCGGCGAAGTCGGGTCGTAAAGCGCGTCAACGGCTCGGTCGAACGAAGCCTTGTCGTTCAGCTTGAGGTGGACGGTGATGTTGATCTCCCGCGCTCGATCGGCAGGACCGAGGTCTTGAGAAACTTGAATGCCGGCAGGCACGTTGCTTGCCGCCGCCCGCGCGTAGGAGGAAGAGCCTCCCATGGCGAGGAGCACGATCCCAGTGATGGCCAACCCTCTCAACAGCTTTTGAAGCGTCATGAATCTTTGCAGCGTCATGTTTTTTCTCCTTTGGAACCTGGATGTACAAGTGAAACAGCATGGAATGAACAGCCCCGAACCGTTTCGTCCGAGGGCACTCACCGTGGCAGAGCAAGCGGCTTGATGTGAAGCCAGTCCGAAAGCTCAGTAGGAATTTCCTTTTTGACGCCAAGAACGCGTGCCATTCTTTCGTCAAATTCGCGTGCGCGTCAATGTGAAACAATTTTCATCATGAGCGGTGATGTTTCTGTTGGGGAGTGGTTGGCGCAGCACGGCCGGTTGCGGGAACCAGGCCGGCCAATCCGGGCCTGGACGGGCACCCGCGTACATTGAGGTGATCGCGATCGACTCCGCTTGCCAACTCTGACCTCGCCCGGTTATCGGTGGCGCTTCCTGGCGGCTTCCAGGCGCAGCATCAGCATGTAGAAGACGATCCCCAGGTTGATGGCGAGGATCAGCACTCGAAACCAGGTTGGCCGCCGCAACAGGTCGGCGAGTTCGAACGGGATGTAGATCGTGCCCGAAGCGATGGCGGTCCACTCGGCCCAGGGGCGCACATACCACAATCCGTAGGCCTCAACGAAGCGAAGAATTACGTAGGCAGCCGCCACCGTGGCGATTTTCCAAAGCTGGATGTCACTGACCCGGGACACCGCGTCAATAAAGACTCCCACGAAGTGGGCATGTGGGTTCACGTGAAGAAATTCCAGAAGGCTCTCCGCCAGTCCCCAGATATCTTTGTGGCGCATGCGGAAGATGCCGAAGCCGGCCAGGACGACGACGATTCCTTTTGTGAATTCAAAGGTGGCGACGGTGCGCACGCCTTTGATGTGTCCGGGATCGCCGATTGGCGGATGCGGGATGCTGGGATGCATGTGGTGAAAAACTGATTTCCGGTTCGAACGCCGGTCGCGGAATCATTCTAAAGCGTGGCCGCGGACGGGGCATTCGACTTCGAAAATCCTGCGGTATCGCCGAAGCCATACCTTGGTACAAACCGCTTGATGCGAAGTTCCTTTCAGCTGTGCTGACGGACGCTGGCGCGCAACTCCTCGACGATTTCCAGAGCCGCTTTGTGGGCGGCTTCACTCTCGGTGACTTCGAATGAGATCGCACCGACGCGGGCGTGGCCGCCGCCTCCATAGCGCTCGCAGACCCGGGCCAGATTGACGGTCGGCTCTCGTTTCGACCACGGGTTCGATCCAACCGAAACCTTGACCCGGAACGAACTTTTGCTGAGACCGATGCTGTAGATCGAGTCGGGATACAGGTAGTAAGGTATGAACTTGTTGTAGCCTTCGAGCTCGAGGTCGGTGATGTCGAAAAAAATCGTGCCGTCTTTCTCTGCCGCGCGCTGCCGCAAAATCTCGATGGAACGTTGATGGCGCTCGAGCAGCGGTGGCAGGACAGCGGCGATGAACGGCTCCTCGAGAATCTTGGCCAGAGGTTGGTAGGCAAGCAACGGAATCACGCTCTTCACGAAATTGCGATCGGTGGAGGCCTCGATGGCCATGGTCAGCTTCATGGCCGGGGCCTTCATTTCGACCGCCGACTTTGCGTCTGCGTACATGGCGCCGTCGACGATGTCGGTCCACTGCACCAGTTCCGACACTGGACCCGGATCGAAGCCGAAACGTTCCTTCGCGATCATGGCAATGAAGCTGGTGCAGGACTTGAAAGCCGGATCGTAGAACTTGCGATTGCTCTGATCCTGCTCGAAGTGGGCGGCGTCAGCGGGAGAAAGAAAAGCGCTTTCGTGGTGATCGAACCACCAGGTGATGTTCGGCGAACTAGAATACTTGAAATCGACGATGGCATTCTCGTCGCCGTCGAACTGCTTCTCGTCGAACAATGACCCGGCGCGATGCAGCAGGCCGGAGTAGACAAAATCCACATCGCTGCGGATTCGTTCCTGGTAGAAACGGGAGAACAGGGCGGCCGAGGAAGCCCCGTCAAAACACTTGTCGTGATAAAAGACCCGCATTCGCACGATGAGTTCCCCGTTTTCCCTTTTTTCCGGGCGTGGAGTGAAAAACAAATAGAGTTGCTGGTTTGGAGACTTATGTCAAGGAGGATGTTGGGCGGTGCCTTAACATTGACCAGAATGGAACAGCCAACAGAGGACATTTTGCAATTTTGCAATCGGGTAAACCGGTCATTGTTGAAACGGGACTGCCTGCTGTTCTTAATCGGGAAATGACACCATCGCCAATTCCCACATCCAGTCGATCCGCCGGATGCCGCGAACGACATCGAAGCGGCAACCCGCCGGCGATCACTTCCTCCGTTGCCGTAGCTTGATGACGAAACTGACGACCCCGTTCTGGTCGCGCAGCCCCACGATCGAGATCGTCCGGGTTATGTTGTACTCCGCCTGGATGATCTGCTGGTTCGAAACCGAAACGTTCGTGCTGTAAGTCAGCGTGACATTGCTGGCCACCTGCTGCTCGACGGTGACCTGCGGCCCTCGAACCACGGCGGTTTCATTGGCCAGTCCCTGAGGGTCGACTTTGACCCGGCTGGCCCCGAACAGGCGCTGGAGGCGGCTGTTGACGGTGCTATTGAGAGCCTGATTGATCAGCAGGTTGGATGCGTCTCCGCCGAATCCAAAAGAGGATCCGCTCGCGTTCGCGACCGCCGACTCCTCCTGCGTACGGCCGAGAGCGAGCAACGCGATGACGTCGGCTTCCGGAAGCTGCGGCTCGGATTGCCAGGTGACTTTCAAGCCGTTGGGCACGCTGGCGTCGCCGCGGAATTGCACCGTGATGTCGTAGTCGCGCACGCGCGTGGTCGCCCGCAAATCAATGACGGGCTGCGTCCGGGCCGGATTCGCGAATGTAACATCGCCGCGTTCCAGGTTGTATTTGTTTCCGTTGAAGCTGATTTCTCCTTCCAGAACTTCCGCCCTTCCAAGAATCGCCGGGCGCTCGGCCGTACCGCGTACCCTGAGGTCCGCATTGCCCGAGAGTCGGGCGGTGGCCGTTTGCATCTGCAGTTCCGGAGTTGTGGTCACATGAACATCGAGCTTTAAGCGGCTCGGCAGACTATCGCTCTGCGACAGGACGACCGTTTGCCGGCTCTTTTCGATATAGGAGCTGAAGTCAAATCCTGGAGTGACGGCCAACTTGGTAACCAGCACGGAGCCGATCAGCAGAGCAGAATTGGTATTGCCGGTCAGACGGAGATCCGCGTCGGCGGTCGAACTCACGCCCGGGGGATAACGCAGCCGCACGCCATGCGCGGTCGCGCCAAAATCGAGTTCGAGCAGGCCGCTCTGGTAGGTCGCCGAGCCGGTGAGCGCCACCGTGCCGCCGCCGGTTGTGCCACTGAGGGTCTCGATCTGAAAGCGGTTGCGATCGAATAGCAAGACTCCGTTCAGGTCGCTCAGGCCACTCGGAAAATCGTTGTGACTGACGTAGGTGTTCTTAACCTCCAGACGGCCTTGCAGCACCGGTCGCCCGAGCGTACCAGTGGCGTCGAGGTTCAAACCCACCGTGCCGCGCGCCAGGATTTTGGGGTAGAGAGATTGAAACAGCGCCATATTGACCGAGCCCTCGAGACGAATCTCGAGTTCTTGAGCGCCGCTCAGATGCGCCTGGCCGTGCGCGGTGAAATCGGTTCCGCTTCCTGCCAGGTGCAGGCTCTCTACCAGCAGTATCTGATCGGCAACCTCAAGGCGAACCGGACCGACACTTTGCACCCGCACGCGATCGACCTCGACGCTGAAAGACTGGAGTTCGGCTACCGCTTTTACATCGCGCGGAGTGCGGAGTGGACCGCGAACATGAAGCGATCCCTCGACGGGAGAGTGCGCCGTGATCTTTCCCGGCAGGTAGATGCGGAGCAGCGAGTCGGCATCCAGATGATGGAATGCGAGGTTGAGATCGGCATTAAAATCGCGCTCTAATCCGACGGTCCCGGCGATCGTCAAGTCCGCTTTATCGAAGTCAGAATGTGCCTTGAGATCGAGCAGCCTTCCGTGCGTGACCCCATCGATGTAGAAATCCCCAATGCGCTCCTTGTCCATGGCGAGATCTTTGAGATGGACGTGCGCTTCGATCGAAGGCAACTCGGGAGTGCCGCTCGCTTGCAGGGTGAAATCGGCCACGCCATCCGCCGAAAATTTGCCGGTCTGCAGACGCGAGAAGCGGGCGAGATCGAGGTTGCGTCCGGTGAGATTCAGGTGAAACTCATGCTTTGACAAATCATTGGTCGTCGAATTGAGAATCGAGGTGGCGACGGCCGCACTCCCGGACAAGGAAGCGCCGTAGACACTGGCGTCGATGTTGTTGAACTGAATTTCGCCACCGGCGAGGCGGATGTCGCTCTTCACAAAAGGAATGTTGACTCGGTAGGCCAAGGCATTGCGCAGTTCGAGCGATCCATCGCCGTGGGCGTCGTAGCGAGTGCCCGCAAGCGTGGCCGATAGATTCAGGGTGCCAGCAAGAGGCTGCGTGACTCCGGCGAGTTGAGCGAACTCGGCCAGATCGGCGTTGCGCAGGTCGAAATGCAGAGTAAAGGGAGCGCCCTGCAGAAGTTCGCCCCCAGTGAGTTCGGCAGTGGTTTCAAAGTGGACGGTCGAGTGGCCATGAATGGCGGACCCGTTGTGGGCGGCGAAGTGACTGTTCGAATACTGAATGGCGGAGGCGAGCGCGTCCCAGTGAACCATTCGGGAGGGGATTCGTTCGGTCGCCGGCAAGAGGGTGTCAAAATCGTAGACTTCGAGATTTCCGTTGACCGACATTTCAGAGAGTTTGCCG
>Ga0302326_10016478_pt1 | contig 15469 bp, 11 predicted proteins | sample Palsa_T0_3_FD_202264 | JGI IMG/M metagenome (GOLD analysis project Ga0302326, IMG submission 202264) | Peat permafrost microbial communities from Stordalen Mire near Abisko, Sweden - Palsa_T0_3 | ecosystem: Environmental > Terrestrial > Soil > Palsa > Peat permafrost | place: Sweden: Abisko...
CGGCATCGCGTGGCGGTCGACGACGCTGGCTGCAAGCTCGCGCGTCCCTCGACCGAGAGCAGCGCGTCGGCCAACGCGGCGGCGAGTTCCCCCGCGCTCTGCCAGCGGTCCTCGCGATCCTTGGCGAGCGCGCGCAGCGTCATCTCCGCGAAGGCGGCCGGGATGCCGCGGTCGGGGTTGACGCTCCGCGGATCCGGGGGCGGCTCGTGGAGCTGCAGAAGCAGCGTTTTCGTCGCCGTATCGCCGGAGAAGGGGACGCGCCCGGTGAGCAGTTCGAAGAGGACGATCCCCACGGAGTAGAGGTCGGACCGGCCGTCCAGCGCGTCGCCGCGTCCCTGCTCGGGGCTCATGTACTCGGGCGTGCCGCACACCAGCCCCGGTCGCGTCAGCGCGCCGCCCTGCGCCGCCGGCTCCTCTTCCAGGATCTTCGCCAGGCCGAAATCCACCACCTTGACGAAGTCGAGCCCCGAGCGGAGCGGCTCGAGCACTACGTTGTCGGGCTTCAAGTCGCGGTGCACGATGCCGAGGGCGTGCGCCTCTTCGAGCGCGGCGAGCGTCTGTTTCAACACGTCGGCGATACGCGCGAAAGGCAGCGGCCCCTCGTCGTCCACCACGCGCGCCAGATGTCGACCGCGCAGGTACTCCATCACGATGTACGGCTGACCTTGCTCGGTGCGCCCGAAATCGAAGATGGCGACCGAGTTCGGATGGCTCAGACGGCTGGCCGCCCGGGCCTCGTTGAGGAAGCGCGCCGCGGCGAGCTCGTCGTCGGCCAGGTGGGGATGCACCACCTTGACGGCCACGGTGCGCCCCAGAGCAACCTGCTCGGCGCAGTACACCCGGCCCATGCCCCCCACTCCGACCAGGTGCGTCACGCGGTAGCCGCCCGGGAGCGTTCGACCGATCAGCGGGTCGTCCTTCCGACGCTCCGCGGCGCGATCCAGCTCGGCCCCGCAGGCGAAGCAGAAGCGGTGCGCCTCCCCGCGAGGGGCCGAGCAGTGGGAGCAGAGAAGCATGGGTTTCGATGGAAAGTAGGCGCCTCCCTTCCTCAGGGTAGGCGCCTCCTTTCTTTATAGACCGGAGCGAAACGACGGGGGGGCGGAGATGAGACGTCGCTGCCGGGAGCAGGCGATCTCGACCGGCTCGCCGCGTCGCCTCTCGGCGCGCCGTCTCACCTACGAAGGAGATCGTCCCACGAAGCGACGGGAGCGGCGCGGGCGGCCACCACGGCGCGTGTGGCCTCGGAAGCGGGGCGGAGCGATTCACGGGACACGTCGCGCCGGCTGGCATCGATGCCCACCGCCATGTCGAGCGCCAGCGCCAGCTCGTCGACGCTCGGACAGCGCGCCGACGGTTCGCGCAGGAGCGCGGCGTGCACGATGCGGGCGAGAAGAGCCGGAACCCAGGGGGCCGCGTCCTGAAGGGGCGGAGCCTCGCCGCGATGGGAGCCCCCGGAATTGCCCGACCCCGGGAATGCTCGTGCGCGCGCGCCCGCTGCACCGGGCGAGACCGAATGAGAAGCCCGTGCACCCTCGTCCTGCTGGGAGCCCTCGCGCTGGCGCCGTCCGCGGCGACGGCCCAGACGCGCGCTCCCGCCACCCCGCAGTCGGGCGCGGCGCCTGCGCCCTCGGACGACCGCCTCACCGTCGACGCGGCCCTCGAGCATGCGCCGCGCCGTCCCGGGGAGCTGGTGACGCTGTCGCTGGAGAACGCGGACCTGCCGGAGCTCGTCCGGACCATGAGCGAGATGACGGGCAAGCGCTTCCTCGTCGCCGCTCCGGCCAAGTCGTTTCAGGCCACCGTCGTCTCTCCGCAGAAGGTGACCGTCGCCGAGGCCTACCAGGCCTTCCTCTCGATCCTGGCCGCCAACCACCTGACGGTGGTGCCGCGCGGAAGGTTTCTCCAGATCATCGACGCGCAGGACGCCGCGCACGAGGCGCCGGTGCGCGCCACGCGGGACGGCGTGCTCCCCGAGGACCGCTACGTCACCTACGTCCACCGGGTCGCGCACGTGCCGGGCGAGGAGATGGCCGCGGTGCTGGCCAAGCTCGCATCGCACGATGGCGCCATCATCCCCTACGGCAACGTGCTCCTTCTGACCGACACCGGCCCGAGCGTGCAGCGAATGATGCGCGTGCTGGACGAGCTCGACGTGGCGCAGGCGGAGGATAAACTCTGGCTCGAGCCGCTTCAGTACGTGCCCTCCGCCGACGTGAAACGGGAGCTCGACGAGATCCTCGACCCGAGGACGCGCGACAAGGACAAACCGGGGACCGCGGGCACGGCGTCGGCGGGGGACGCCCGGGTGACCAAGCTGGTCGCGCTGGATCGGCCCAACGCGCTCCTGGTGGTGGGATCGCCAGCGGGATACGAGCGGCTGCTCGAGCTCTTGCGCGCCATCGACGTCGCCACACCGGCCGAAGGGCAGATGCACGTCGTCATGCTGCAGCACGCCGACGCCAAGAAGATCGTGGGCCCCCTCAACGAGGCGGTGAGCGCGGCGGAGGCGCCGGCGACCGGGGCCGCGCCGGGGAGCGGGGGTGCGAGCGCCCGCACCGCGCGCGTGCTCGACGCCCCGGTGAAGGTGAGCGCCGAGGAGACCAGCAACGCGCTCATCGTGACCGCGGGCGCGCACGACTTCGCCGCGGTGCGCGAGGTCATACGCCGGCTCGATCAGCCTCGGCGGCAGGTCTACATCGAGGCGGTGGTGATGGACCTCAGCGTGCAGCGCACCACGGCGATCGGCACCGCCTTTCACGGCTTCGCCCCGGCCGGCACGAACGGGACGCTGGCCTACGGCGGCTCGAACCCTCTCGAGTCCCTTTCGCTCCCGACCGACACGAGCTCGCTGCAGGCGCTCGTTCTCGGCATCCGCGGTCCGTCCATCCCGGTGCCGGAGTTCCTCCAGGGCGCTCTCGGCACCTCCGCCATCCCCGGCCTCGGCTTCTTTCTCGACGCGTACACCGTGGCCAGCAACAGCGACATCCTGCAGACGCCGCACATCCTCGCCACCGACAACACCCCCGCGGAGATTCACGTGCAGCTCAACACGTCGCTCCAGCGCAACGCCGCTTCCTTCGGCACGGCGGCCAGCACCGCCGGAGGCGGCACGTCCGCCCTGTCGGGGCTCTCGCTCCTCTCCGCTCCGGCCACGGCGAACTACGGAAAGATCGGGCCGCAGATCAAGATCACCCCGCACATCGACGAATCCGATGAAGTGCGCCTCGACGTGGAGGAGACCATCTCCGATCTGGGAACCAGCGGACCGCAGGGGACCCTGGGCACCATCGATTTCACCGAGCGCGGCGCGACCACCACCCTCACGGTGAAGGACCAGCACACCGCCGTCATCGGAGGCCTGGTCATCGACAAGGTCGTCCACCAGGTCACCAAGGTCCCGCTGCTCGGGGACATCCCGCTCCTCGGCGCGCTCTTCCGTTCGAGCAGCGACGCGGTGGAAAAGGACAACCTGGTGCTCGTTCTGACCCCGACCATCGTGCGGAACGAAGACGACATGCGCGACATCTTCGAGAAGCGCATGCAAGAGCGACAGGAGTTTCTCGATCACTACTTCGTCTTCCGCGACGGGCCGCCGGTGGGCTTCGACCCCGCGCGCGGTCACGGCGCGCTGGCCGCGCTTCGTGCCTCGTACCGCGAAGTCGCCGACCGCCGCCTCGTCGAGTCACAGGTCCCGACGCCCGTCGCCGCCCTTCACCAGCCGCGCCCGGCGATCGACCTGCCTTCACCTCTAGGCTCGGCCGCGGTGCAGGGCTCGACGCCACCGGCGGGGCCGGCGGCGAACCTTCACGTGGGGACCCCGCCGCGGAGCGTCGGGCGCGTGGAGCACTGACCCGCGCGGTCCGTGGTAAGCCAGGCCCATGGGCGGCATGGACCCTCGAAGGAGCAGACCCACGGCAGCGGCGCCCGCGGGAAGGACCACGCGCTCGATGGCGGTCCTCGCCGCGCTTCTCGCGTGGATCCTGCTGGCCTGCAAGACGCAGGTCGACGCCGCGCCGGATCCCGCGCCGCATGCGACGGCCACCCGCGCACCGCCGGATGTGACGCGCAGGATGCGGACCACCAACGCGCCCGCCGAGGGGGACGTCGACGCCATCGTTCGCGCCGCCGTGGCCACGGCGATCGCGGAAAGGAGGAGGGTGGTGGTCTACGTGGGAGCCCCCTGGTGCGAGCCCTGCCAGCGCTTTCACCACGCCGTCGAGCAAGGGCAGCTCGACGCGACGTTCCCCGACGTCGATCTGGTCACCTTCGACGCCGATCGCGACAGTGAACGGCTCGCCTCGGCCGGCTACGTCTCGAGGCTCATTCCGCTGCTGGCGCTGCCCGGTCCGGACGGACGCGCCTCGGGCAAGCAGGTCGAAGGCGGTATCAAAGGAGAGGGCGCGGTGGCCTACATCGCCCCGCGGCTGGAGCAGATGCTTGCGGACTGAGGGGTTTACCACGGGGGGATGCGTCCCGGCCCGGCGCAGGGTACCTTTGCGCGCGATGGCCAACGAGGCTCTTCTCACTGCCGTGAAGTCCATCATCGCGGCGGCCCGCGCCGGAAGGCTGGACGACGCCTATGTGGGATACCGTGACCTCTTCCAGTCGCCGGCCTTCGCGACGTACGAAGCGCACGATCAGCGCCAGGCCATGCGCCTGATGGTCCACGCCAAGGGTCTTCCCCGCCCGCTCCCGCCGGCCATCGTCGACGCGCATCGCGCCGCCGAGCGCATCCTCACCGGGCTGGTGGCCCGGCACAACGATCCGGCGGACTACGAGATGCTCGGCATGTGCCAGATCGTCCTGGGCAACGAGGACGGGGCGGCGGCGGTGTTCCGCGCGGGGCTGACCCTGGAGCGGCAGAGAAACGCGCAGAGCGATCTGTGCGGCGCCTTCATGCGACGCATCTCGATGCTCTGATCTGGCGCCGAGCGGCCGGACCGCGGCCGTCAGGCGCGGAGCGCGTGACGCGAGCGGATCAGCGCGGTGGCTCCCCCGCAGATCGCCAGGCCGGCGGCGAGCGTGCTCAGGGTCGCGGCGCGTGTGGGCTCGGCATCGGGTCCCTGGAGGGACGCCACCAGCACGAACATGCCGTTGTTGAAGGCGTGGGCCACGATGGTGGGCCGGATGCCCCCCAGGCGGTCCACCACCCAGCCGAAGAACAGGCCGGCGACGAAGGCCTCGGATCCCTGGACCGGGTCCACGTGAAAGAGGCCGAAGGCCAGGGCGGTGACCACGATGGCCGGCCATCGGCTCCACCGCACGCGGAGCCGCGTCAACATGAGGCCCCGGAAGAATCCCTCCTCGGCGAAGGCCGGCGCGACGCCGAGGATCAGCACGGCGAGCGCCAGGCGCAGCGGGTTGGAGCTGTGGAGGGCCACGGCGATCGACGCCGTCACCCCTGCCTTTCCCAGGCCGGCCAGCTGCGCGGCGCTGCCGCACGCGAGGCTAAGACCCGCCAGGCCGGCGGCGGCCGCGGCGATCCCCAGGGGTCGAGCGCGCGTCGGGCGCAGATTCAGCCGGGCCACCACGTCGCCACCCAGGAGGCGCGCCGTCACCAGCGTGACCAGGGCCAGCATGACGGCGCTGACCAGCGCGACGCCGAGGAGGCCGGCAGGCGTGAAGGCGAACCGCGACGCCTGGTCGGCGAGGCGCGCAGGGTCCCACCCCGAGCGCGGGATGGCCGGGACGAGCACGTACACGGTGCCCGCGAACAGCACGAGGAAGAAGGCGACGAGGTAGGCGACGAAGACCGGCCACAAGGCGGCGGGGGAGGACCGAGCCGGCGGTCCCACCGGCGCGGTTGCTGCGGCCTCGCTCTCCAGCATGCTCTCAGGCCAGCGCCGCGCGCATCCAGCGCCCGAGGGCATCGATGACCGGCGCCGGGATCTGGTGGCCCCCCTTGAAGGGAACCCAGGTGACCTCCGCGCCTCCCTGTCTCAGCAGGTCGCGCAGCTTCTCGGCTTGCGCGTAGGAGAGCATCGCGTCCTCCGTGCCGTGACTCTGGAACACCGGCAGCCCGCGGCGGTGCGCGGCGAGCGGCGTCCAGTCGTCCCCTGCCACCAGCGTCCCCGAGAGGAGAGCGATCCCGGCGAGCGGTCGGTCCGTCCGCAAGGCCACGTCGCAGGCGAGCATGGCCCCTTGCGAGAAGCCGCCCAGAACGACCTTGGAGGGCCTGAGCCGCGCGTCGAGCTCGTCGAGCAAGGCGACGACGTGGGCGTTCGCCTCGCTCATCCCGGCTGGCGCGTCGCGCTCCTGCGCCGCACCTCCGCCGCGCTCGACCTCCATGAGGTGTCGCATGATGTCGATCTTCCACCACGCCCGGCCCTCGGGGCCCATCCCCTGCAGTGCCAGAGGCGCGGCCGGGAAGGCCCAGCGCGTGCCTGGCGGCGCGGCGACGACGCGCCACAGCGACGCCAGATCGTCGCCCGGTGCGCCGAAGCCGTGCATCAGCACGACCAGCGCGCCTTCACCACCTCCCTCGCCGTCCGTCCCGCCCGCGAGCAGTACACGGAGCCCGCCGAGATCCAGCCGCTTCATGCCCGGTGGAATAGCACGCTCAGTCGTCGGCGGGCCCGACCCCCGAAGAGCCGGGCAGCGAGTGACCGCGAACCACGATGCCGTGGGGGCCCGACTCGAACCACGCCGAGGACACGCCGCAGTGAGTGCACACGAAGCGGTAAGCGCCCGCCGCCGCGTCGACGGCCAGCGCCATGGCCACGCCGTCGGCGGGGCAGGGGATGGATGCGCCCTGGCGAAAGCGCGCCCAGACGTCCTTCAGCTCCTCCTTCGTGCCGAGGGGCACGGGAGGCACGGCGGGCGGCGGGGCGTCGACCATGGGCCTTGTGTATCACCGTTGTCGAGGGGTCGCGCCACCAGACGCGGCCCGCGGGGCATCAGGGGCCGGCGGCGGCGGCGCCGGCTCGCGGGGAGGGACCCGCGACGTTCTGTTGCGTCCAGGTACCCGTGGTCCAGGTCCAGGTGTCCGCGAGAGGGGCCCCGTCGTCGCTGCTGCCGCCGAAGAGCACCGCGGTTCCGTCGAGGGTGGCCATGGCGGCCTCGGAGCGTGCGCTCGGACCGGGGATGGCCAGCGGTGTCCATGTGGTGCCGTCCCAGAGCCACGTGTCGCCCAGGTCCCCGCTACCGCTATCACCGCCGAAGAGGAGCACCGCGGAGCCCACGGACGTCGCCGCAGCGTGGAAGCGCGGGCTGGGACCGGAGACGGAGAGCTGCGTCCACGACGAGCCGTTCCACAGCCAGGTGTCGCCCAGGACCGCTCCGCTGGCGCAGCCGGCGGCGGTCTGGTCGGAGCATCCACCGAAGAGCACCACGTTGCCGTTCAACGTGGCCGCGGAGGCGCCGGAGCGCGGGGGAGGACTCGAGCCGCCCGCGCCGTTCGACGGTTTGACCCAGGCGTCGCCCACCTTGCCGTCCCAGGTCCACGTGTCGCCGAGATCGGCAACGGCTCCGCTGCCGTCGACGCCGTGTCCGCCGAACATCACCAGCCGCCCGTTCAGGGCTGCAGACGCCGCGTCGGCGCGTCCGCTCGGATAGCTGGTCGGAAAGTCGGGGAAGCCGATGGGGCTCCACGCGACGCCGTCCCACGTCCTCGTGTCGAGCAGGTAGCTTGTGTCATTGTCGTCGAGGGGGCCGACCGTGCCGCCAAAGAGGAACGTGGCCGTCGGCAGGCTGACGAAGGTGGCCAGCGCACGCGCCGGAGCACCGGCATCCGGTGCAAAGGCCTGGGCCGTCCACCCGCCGTTGGCCCACGTCCAGGTGTCGTCGAACGTGGCCGTGCCCCCGTCGCTGCCGGGACCGACCCCGCCGAAGAGCGTCACCGCCTCGGGCGCGAAGGTGACCACGAAGCGCGCGTAGTATTGTGCGCACGACCCGTTGGTCACGTAAAACCCCGACGAGTCCGTGCCGCCGTAGATGGCGAGCAGCCCCGACGCGGCGCTCCACTCGTCGCCAGGCTGATAGTCCGGGCCGCCGTTTGGGCTCACCCCGTTTCCCACGTAGGCGGCGATCGCCACGGGAGCCCGCCCGTTCACGGGTGGAAATTCCACGTGCACGGTCTCCAGCCCGGGGTAGTCGATCCAGTCCGCGTTCAGAGCGCTGGTCTCGTACGTGTCGGGGCCCACCATCTCGCCCTTGTTCCAAGTGATGAAGAGCGTGTCGCACTGGTGCGTGGTGCAGGCCGTCCACGAAGGGCCCGCGACCGCGACGGCCACCGCGAGGACGGAGGTTCCGGCGGCGCCCAGCGTGAGGGTGCGGGCGCTGCGGGCGCGGACGCGAATCGGCGGCTTCGAGCCCATGCTGGACCGCTGATAGCACAGAAAGTCGCGCCTCCAGGGTCGAGCGGGACGGCGCTAATGGGGTTGGTCGGGACGCGGGACTGTGGCATGGTCAGCGCGGCTCCGGTCCTTGCGTCCACGTGCGGTCCGTGTGCATTCCCGATGCTGCCCCTCGACTCCGCCTCCGTGACCACGCCCCAGACCCCGACCCTGAAAGCCGCGAGGACCGCGCTCTTCACGCACCTGGCTCTCGCCGTCGGCCTCGCGTTCTTCCTCGGTCACGTGGCGCTGCTCTACAGAGCCTCGGTCAGCCATACCGGCGGGTCGTTCTGTTACCCCCTCGACGACGCGTTCATCCACATGGCCATCGGCCGGAACCTGGCGCGGCACGGCGTCTTCGGGGTCACGCCGCAGGCCTTTACCGCCGCGTCGTCTTCGGTGCTCTGGCCGCTCGCTCTGGCCGCCGTGGACGCCGTCGTGGGCGACCGCTTGCTCACGCCGCTCGTGCTCAATTTGCTGGCGGGCGTGCTCTTGATCGCCTACCTCGCGAGGCAACCCGTCGAGGCTGCGCCCCGCTCTTCTTCGCTGTCGCGCACACTGTGGATCGCCGCCGTCGTGGGGCTGACCCCATTGCCGACGATCGCCTTTCTCGGGATGGAGCATACGGCGCACATCCTCGTCTCGGTGGTCTTCGTCGCAGAGGCCGCGCGGTGGCTCGCCCGCGATCGAGGCCAGGGGCCGCAACGCGTCGCCGTTCTCGCCGCGCTGGCGACGTCGCTGCGCTACGAGGCCTTGTTTCTGGCCGGCATCGTGGCCTTCTTCGCTCTGCTGCGGCGTCGCTTCGGGGCGGCGGCCTGGCTGCTGGGCGCGTCGGCGGCCCCGGTCGTGCTCTTCGGCCTCTACTCCATCACCCACGGCGGCGTCTTCCTGCCCAACTCGGTCCTGCTGAAAGGGAACCGCATCCACCTTCACGGTCTCTCGGACGCGACGAGATTCCTCGGCGGCGACTTCATGGATCGCATCTGCAGCGAGTCGCATATGCTGGCCGTGCTTCTCGGCAGCGCGGCAGTCGGTCTGCTGGCGATCCGCCGGTACGGCCTCTTCTCTCCGCACGCGATGCGCATCACGATCTCGGTGCTCGCTGCCGTGGCGCACATTCAATTTGCCAGTCTGAGCTGGTTCTTCCGCTACGAGGCCTACACCATCACGCTGCTCGTCGCCAACGTAGGCCTTTGCCTGATGGACGCTGGGCCTACGTTCTTTCTTTCGGCCTCTGCGGGCGGCCGCGAGCGCGCGGCCGTGATCACCGCGGGGTTGGTCGTCGCCATCCTGGCAGGAGGGCCGCTGGTGCGGCGGGCGCTGTTCGCCGCCGAGCTGACACCGACGGCGAGTCGCAACATCTATGACCAACAAGTTCAGACGGCACGGTTTCTCAGGCGCTCCTTCCACGGCGAGCCGGCGGCCGTCAACGACATCGGCGCGGTGAGTTATTTCGGAGACGGACCGATGGTCGATCTGGGCGGCCTGGCCACGCTCGAGGCCGCGCGAGCCAAGCACTTCGAGATGTTCCGTCCCATGCCCGCCGCGGACGTGGCACGCCTCACGGAGTCGTCGCCCGTGGCGGTGGTGTACGACGCATGGGTCCCGGATAAGCCAACGACATGGACGCTTCTGGGGCGATGGAACATCCTGTCGTGCGCGTCCTGCGCAGCGCCGGTGGTGAGCATCTATGCCGTTCATCCCGCAGACATCCCCCGGGTCATGGCCGCGCTGGTCGACTACACTCCGTACCTCCCCGAGGACGTGCACGCGGAAGGTCTCTATCTCGATGTTCCCGTAACTCCGCCGGACGAGCCGGACTACGTTCTGTCCGAGGGCGATACGATGCTGCTGAGCGTGTCCGGACTGGAGCACGAGGATTTCGTGGCGACGGTGCTCCCGGACGGCTCGCTGCTGCTCCCGTACGCCGCGCCCGTGGTCGCTCGCGGGTTGCCCATCGCCGATCTTCCGCGGCTGATGACCGAGTCCTTCGGCCGTAGCGAGGCTCCCGAGGCGCACAATAACCTCGGCGTTCCCCGGGTGCGCCTCCTCGAGCCGCGGTGGAACCGCATCGACGTGGTGGGTAACGTCTATCGCTACGGGGAGCGCTGGTGGCCCGAAACGATGACTCTGGCCGCCCTCCTGGCTCGGTCCGGGGGACCCACGGCCAAGGCCGACGCCGGAGCGCTGCCTTATGCCTATCGTCGGGTGGGTCCGTCGTACGTGCGGACTAGCCTGTCGCCGGACGAGGCCCTGCAAGCGCTCGACGTCGTGGTCTTCCCGTGACCGGCGGCGCGCGCCGCTTTTATCGTCGGCTCGCCCTAGTGTCCGCGGCGGTCGTGGTGGCCATCCACGTGCCGCCCTTCGTCTTCGGTCGATACGTCAACGTGGACGAAGCGTATGCGTCTGCGCTCGCGGAGCGGCTGGAGGAAGGCTTCCGTCTCTACCAGGGGGCCATCAGCCAGCGCGGCCCGCTGATGTATTATCTCTTCGAGCTCTTCGCGGCCGTCGCCCACTGGGACAACGTGCGCGCTCTGCGCGTCGTGTCGCTGTTCTTCGCCCTCGCGCACCTCGGCCTGGTCTGGACCGTCGGGAGGAGGCTCCTGGGAGAAGGGGTCGCGGCAGTCGCCGTGCTGGTCTCGGCGTACACCATCACCCTGGGGATGTTTCCCTACGACGGCATGGCGCTCAACGGCGAGCACATGCAGCTTCCCTTCATCCTCGGCGCCGTCTTGCTGGGCGGTCTCGCCATGCGCCTCCCGCGCGGATCGCCAGGCCGCCGGTGGCGCCTGCTGGGCTCGGGCCTCCTCTACGGAGGCGCGATTGCCATCAAGCAGTCCGTGCTGTTCATGCCATTTCCGCTGCTGCTCTGGCTGGCGATCGATGCCTTCCGCAGACGGCGTTGGGCTGCGGCCGCGGTGGACGGCACCGTTTGCCTGCTGGGCGTGGTCCTCCCCGGCGCGGCTTTCCTCGTGCACGCGGGTCTCGACGGGACGCTGGCAAACCTCTGGTTTTACTGCGTCACCTTCAATCTCCACGTGCACCGTGCGGGCAGCGGGCGGTTCGCCGACTGGTTCAACCCGCTCTACGAGCACCTGCGCGACCACACGGCGTACTTCTTTCTGGTGGCGGTCGCCGTCGCCTCCGTCGGGATTCGCTGGGGCCGCCGTGTCGCGCTCGCGGTTCGCTCGCGACGGGCGGCCGCACTCGTATCAGGCTTCTCGCCGGAGGACTACGTGGGCCTCTCCGCGCTCGTGGCGCTGGTCATGGCGGCGCTTCTCCCGCAACACTTCGGCCACTACTACGTCGTCCCGACCCCGCTGCTCGCCCTCACGGCGGCATCGGTGGCGCGCCGCGCGCTGCGCCCTCACCGCGTCGATGGGGCGCTTCGCCTCGTTCTCGCTGCGGCTGCCGCGTTCTTTGCCGTTTACGGCGGAGTCTTCGTGTACCAGACGGTCGACGGGGACGGTCTCCTCACGCACGACCCACTGGTGCTCTCCACGGCGAGTTACATCGAACGAACGACCGCGCCCGACGACAAGATCTTCATATGGGGTTTCTCCCCGTGGCTCTACGAATACTCCCATCGGCGGCCGGCCGGGCGGTACCTCTTCGAGACCTACGTGACCGGTTTCGTCCCCTGGATCTGGCGGGACTTACCCCACGAGGCCGCGCGCGTGGTCCCGGGCAGCATGGAGGGGCTGCTCGGCGATCTCGATCGCGAGCGACCGGTGCTGGTCGCCGACGCCGGGAGCATCATGATGGCGCGCCCGATGCTCGCCTACCCCGCCGCCGCCACTTGGCTCCGCGCCAAATACTGTTTCGAAGCGCGCATCGGCGCGGTAGACCTCTACCGCCGCCGTGACGGGGCCGCGTGCGCCACGCCGTACTTCCCCTGCCCGCACCCTCCGAGAGGGCACTCCGGCGAGCCCATCGCCTGCCAGATGCCTCCCATCGTCGACACCGGTCCGTCGGGCATTCTCGGTCCCGGGCCGCCCGACCAGCCGAAGGGATTCGCGCCCGGCGAGAAGCCCTGGGGGTGTCCGCCGCCCTGATGGGCCGGCGAAGCGAAGAGGCCATCCGAGCCACTCGGCTTCGACTCGCGTCGACGGGGTGCCATGTCGACCTTCTCGAAAGGAGGGTCGGTCGAGGCGAGTGACGGATCGAGCCATTCGACTCGTTGCTCGAGTCGATGGGGTGACACCTCGAGTCGATCGGGTCCTGGATCAAGACGATCGACTCATGGAGCGAGTCAATGGGGTGTCACATCGAGGCGATTGTCTCATGGACCGGGTCGATCAGGTGACACGCCGACTCGAACCGCTCGTGGATCGACTCGATCGGGCACGCCCGTGCATCTCCCGGCTCCCTCGGCGGCTCGATCGGGTGACGGATCGCGCCGCAGAACTCATCGCTCCGCTCCCGGAGGTGCCAGGGCACGCCCGGCGGGTGACCGATGACCTCGAAGGATCCCCTCGCCGACCCTTTCGGGTGTCCTCGCGCCCTTGATGTCCCCTGGATCGTGTGCCAAGTGTGACAGATGGTGCCTCGAACGCCGGATGGCCGCCGGTTTCACCTCACCCATCTACTTCGAATGGCCCAGCACGAGGTGGGCATGACGCAATACGAGCTGGGAGAGAAGCTCGGCGTCTCGCGCCGGACCATCATTCGCTGGGGGCGCAACGCCACTGTCCCCGCGCCCTTCCAGGTAGAGCAGCTCGCGGGCCTGGTGCGGGCAAGTGGCGACGACGATCTCGCGGACGGATTGCTCGAGGCGGCGAATCTGCCCATTCCCGGGCCGGCGGTGCAGGTCGTCGAGCCAGTGGCGCCCGCGCCCTTGCCAGAACCCGTCGGGCCTCCACCGCAACAGCTGATCGACGCGGTCATCTACGCGGCGGCCGACGCCGCCGATCTGGCGCCGCGCAAGACCCGCCTCGCCCTGCGCGCCGCGCTGCTGCGCGCCAGGGAGCTCGGCGTGACCGCGGAGGCCATGGTGCTGGCGCTGAGCGCCGGGTGAGGCACGCCCGTGAGGTCGATGCATCGAGACCCCCGGTCTCGACCGTCAGAGCGGCCCCCCACAGTCCATCGCCGTGCCCACGAAGGAACACGCAGGGAGCGCCCCTCTCGTCCGATGTTTCGACGCGAGGAGGAAGACCACCCCCGAGGCGATCCCCGTCGCCGCACCGAGGGCGTGTCCGGCGATGGCCAAGGCGCTGGCCGCCTCCGCGATCCCGGTAGCGCCAGTCCGCCACGGAGAAGCTCGCTCAAGCGCTCACCTCGCGCGCGCGACTACGGCAATGCGCTTACCGTCGCTGTCATCAACATGACGTTGTACGGGTTGCGGGGCGACATCGTGAAGAACAGTTGCGCGCCGGCGTCGGTAACCTGCGAGTAGCTGCCGATCGCGTAGGGCCCGTACGTATCGCCCGCTGCCTCTTCGTCGCCAGGGTGGTCGGCGAGCTGTGGGCACCCGGCGTCCGGGCGGAAGATGTAGTCGCAGTATGCACTCGACGACTCGAAGAGGGGCGCCGCCGCCGACCACGGGCCCCACGGCGAATCGGCGACGCGGATCGCGTCGAGGGTGTGATTGCAGTTGTAGAGCGCGACCCAGCGGCCGAGCGCGGTGTCAAAATGCACCGAAAGCTCGCCGACGCACGGTTCGGTATTGCCGTTGTCGTTGGTCGTGTCGAAAAGCGGCGCGGCCTCCGCCTCGACGGAGCTCCACTGAGGCGCGCAACTCGTTGCATCGGCGCCGCCGAAGTACCGAATCGCCGCAAAGTCTTCGATTTGGCTGAGGCTCGTGACCGCGAGGTATACGTTACTCTGGCGGTACACGCCGCTCCCGAACAGAAGGAGCCGGTCGCCGTCGCCGGGAAGCCCCACGGCGGCGCCTTCAGGGACGATGGCTGCGGACACGTTCACGAAATGGCAGCTCCGATCAAGGCAGCTCGCGCCTGGGCCTGCGGAGCATGTCGTGTCGCAGTTGCAGTCGCTCAGCGTGCCGACTGCCGAGAAGCTCTGCGCGTCGTCGGAGCGCGCCAGAATCGACCGCGACATGCACCCCGTCGAGAACCACGCGTACAGCGCCGTCCCAGTGCTGACTCCGTGTAGGGGCACGTCGTAGCACCCCAAGTCGATTCCCGGGACCACCGGCGATTGGAACGTGCCGCTGGGCGCCGCGACGAAGCTCAGAAGTGGGCACCCCGCGAACGAAGTCGCCGCGGTGAACGCGATGGCGTCGCCGCAAAGCGGATTCGGCGCCCCCCCACCGGTGGGAAAGGAGTCGCCGAAAAGAAACCACAGCTTGCCGTCGTACTCGAACGACGCGCCGAGGTCCGTATTCGAGAGCCCGTACCGGGTGAACGTTCGATTCAATGTCGGCTCGGCGAGCGCTCGATCCTCGTCCCCGGTGAGCTGGCAGACCTTCTGCCCCGAGGTCGCAACCGTCACCGTCGGCGCGCGCGCGCATGGCGGGGGGTCGCCCGGCTCGCGTGGGCAGGCGCCGAGAGTGATCGCCATTGCTGCGGCCGCGAGGAGCGCGAACAAGGGAAGGCGCGAGCGCGTCACGGCATCCTGACTATACACGGTGCGCCGATGCTCGCTCCACGCTTGCGCGGCGGGGTGCAGCGAGCCCCGCGGTCTCGACCGTCAGAACCGCGCCCCACAGTCCATCGCCGTGCCCACGAAGGAACACGCAAGCAGCGCCGCTTTCGCCCGATGTCTCGACGCGAGGAGAAAGACCACCCCCGAAGCGATCCCCGTCGCCGCACCGAGGGCGTATCCGGCGATGGCCAGGGCGCTGGCCGCCTCCGCGCGGTCTCGGTAGCTCCCGCAGCGCTGGTCGCGCGTGAGATCCCCGTAGAGGCAGCGCGCGTCGTCGTCGTAGACGGCCGCGTTCGCGTTGCCGACCACGTTCGCGGTGACGCCGCCGGCGACCAGAGCGCCTGCCGCCCCGAGCAGCGCCCACGCCAGCGGGGACATCGGGGACCGAGGCTCCGAGCTCGCGGGGGGCGGCAGCGGAATCGGCAGGGGCGCAGGGGCGGGGGCTGGCAGCACGGCAGAGACGGGCGCAGGCTCGGGCGGGGGGATTGCGACCACCGGGTGAAGGTCCAGGGTCTGCCGCAGCTCGCCCCCAG
>Ga0302326_10016479_pt1 | contig 15469 bp, 9 predicted proteins | sample Palsa_T0_3_FD_202264 | JGI IMG/M metagenome (GOLD analysis project Ga0302326, IMG submission 202264) | Peat permafrost microbial communities from Stordalen Mire near Abisko, Sweden - Palsa_T0_3 | ecosystem: Environmental > Terrestrial > Soil > Palsa > Peat permafrost | place: Sweden: Abisko...
TTGCGCTGATCGCGATTTCCTTTTTCGCGGCGCGCGGAATTGCCGGACAACAGGCGGCTCCGGACAAACCAGCCAGCGGCCCTGCGACCGAAACTCCTACTCCGTTTGCGGATGCGGAAGCGCTTCTTCGGCAGGGCCAACTTGAGAACGCGAGAACGAAGATCCAGGAAGAGCTGCGGCAGAATCCTTCGAGCGCCGAGGGGTATTCGCTGTTGGGGCTGGTGTACACGGAAGAGAAGAATTACGGGGAAGCTCTGGCCGCCTTCGAGCAGGGATTGAAATTCAATGCAAAATCCAGCGGGATTCGCAATGACATGGGCAACGTTTACGTTGCTCAGGGAAAGATCGATCTGGCTGAGAAAGAATTCCGCGAGGCGGTGCGGCTGAACCCGGCGGATAACGACGGCAACTACAATCTGGGGCTGGTCCTTTTGGCGAAGAAGCATCCGGCAGAAGCGATTCCCTACTTGCAACGAATCCGGCCGCAAACGATTGCGTCGCGGATGAGCCTGGCGCGCGCCGATCTGGAAGCGGGCAAGCCGACGGATGGATTGAAGGCGGCCGCGGATCTTTCCGAGCAAAACAAAGACAACGTGCAGGTCCACTTCACGCTGGGCGTGTTGCTGGCGACCGAGAAGCAACACCGCGCCGCACAAGCCGAACTGGAGCAAGCCAATCTGCTGCAGCCCCAGACATTCGAGATCCTCTACAACCTGGGCGAGGTTTATTTGCGGAATGTGGAATACGCCAAGGCGGAAGTGGCGTTGAATCGCGCGCTGAAACTGAAGCCGGATTCAGCCGAGACGCTGCTTCTACTGGCGCAGGTTGACTCCGAACAGATGAAGCCGGTTGACGCGCTGGACCTGCTGGTGCGGGCGCACAAGCTCGATCCCCAGAATACGGACGTGATCTATTCGCTGGCTCGGGTGAGCATGTCTCAGAATTATTATGAAGACTCGATTCCCCTGCTGGAATCCGGATTGAACATTGCTCCGCAGCGAGCGGACCTGCGCGCCGCGCTCGGAGAGAGCTACTTCATGTCTGGGAAAGTGGAGAAGGCGATTGATGAGTTCAAGCAGCTGATCGATCTAGATCCTTCGGCGCGATCCTATGCGTTTTTGGGACTTTCCTACCGGCAGCTGGGACGTTTCGACGAGGCGCGCAAATATTTTCAGGAAGGCCTGAAGAAAGACCCCCGGAATGCCTCGTGCTTGTTCAATATTGGGTACATCGACGCGCGCCAGGGAAACGTCGAGACGGCCGAACATCTTTTTCAGGAAGCGCTGCGATCGAACCCCGACTATGCCGAAGCATTGCTGGAGTTGGCGAACTTGCGAATCACCAGCAAAAAATATGCAGAGGCGGCGGAGCTGTTGCGAAAATTCGTCGGCGTGGCGCGCGCGCCCGCACCGGGATACTACAAGCTGGCCATGGTCGAACGGAGCCTGCACCAGACCGAGGCGGCGCAACGGGATTTGGGCGTGTTTCAGACACTTTCCAAGAATGCTTCGACCGGGCCGTATCCCTACCAGCATCTTTTTGATTACCTCAACAATCGCTCGAATCTTTCCGGCGATGAGAAGGCGCAACTGGATCTTACCGAGCTGTCTGCGCAGATCCAGAAACAACCTGACCAGCCGGAAAACCTCTACCTGCTTGCCGAAGGATATTTGAAACTCGGGAAGGTTGAGGAAGCTCGCCAGGCTATTGCGGAGTTAGACCAGCTAAGCGCAGGAGACTACCGAACGCAAACCGGGATAGGAGTGCTGCTGGCGCATCATCATCTGTACGACGATGCCGCGCGGCATTTCCAGGCGGCATTGCAAGTGAATCCCGATTCCGACGATGTGAAATTCGATCTGGCGGATGCTTATTTTCGCAAACGGATGTACCCGCAAGCGTTGGAAGTTGCGCAGCAAGTATCGAGCAAGGGCCAGCAGGACGATGCGTTTCTTTCTCTGTTTGGGGATATCCAGGCGCGTCTCGGGCAGCCGCTCGAAGCCTCAGAGATTTACAGGAATGCGATTCGGCGGAATCCTGACAACGACCAGAGTTATCTCTCGCTGCTGCTGCTGCAACTGCGCCAGAGCGATCTGCCCGGTGCGGAACAAACTCTGCACGAAGGTCTTTCGCGGATCCCGGGATCGGGGAAACTGCTGTGGGGCGCGGGACTGGTCTCGGTGTTAGAAGGCAAAACAGCGCAGGCGGCGGAGCAACTGGCGCAAGCCGTGGATCTAATGCCGGAGTGGTTAGGTAGCTATTCCACGCTGGGCGTTTTTTACTATCAAACGGGACAAATCGGAAAGGCGAGAGAAGTGCTGAACCGATTTGAGGGTAGCAACGCCGGCGGCGGATTGGACGTGAACCGGATCGAAGAGACTTTGGACAAGGCTCCGGCGATGCCGCTTGTGGTGAACGAGCCGATGCCGATGGCGGCTCGGCAGCAAGTAGTGCAGTTCGCGCTATCGATTGCTGACCGCACCCTTTGATTCCTTGCAGGAGACTTCCGCGTTAGATTGAGACGCTTCGTCAAGACTTGCTGAGAATGAAGAACAAATCGACGATGGATAGAGGCGCCCGCCGGAGCCATCGGATGGCTGTAGCGGCACTGTGCTTTTTGATCGGCGTGACCTTGAATCCCTGGACTATCGGCAGCGGCGCGCAGAAGTCCAAAGCGCAGGACCCGACAAAGGTTCGCTTTACGGACGTACGGAAAGAAGCGGGGATCACGTTTCAGCAGGATGGGACTGGGACCGACGAAAAGTATTATCTAGAAACGATGGGAACAGGTGTCGGTTGGATCGATTACGACCAGGATGGGCTGATGGATCTTTATTTCGTGCAATCGGCGGCTACCGACACTTACAAGCCAGCTCATCCATTGCGCTCGGCGCTGTATCACAATAATGGCGACGGAACATTTACGGACGTGACCGAGAAAGCAGGGGTGGGCGGTGAGGGACATTACGGCCAAGGCGTAGCGGTGGCGGATTTCGACAACGATGGATATCCCGATATTTATGTGACCGGATATGCTGGCGGGATTCTGTACCACAACAACGGTAACGGGACGTTTACCGACGTCACGTCAAAGGCGGGAGTTGCCGACGCAGGCCAGTGGTCAACGAGCGCGGGATGGTTCGACTACGATAAGGACGGCTGGCTGGACCTGGTGGTCGCGAATTACATCGATTGGACGCCGCAGAACAATACCTGGTGCGGGGAACGGCGGCCGGGTTACCGATCGTATTGCCATCCGGGCAACTACAAGGGGCAACGGATCAAGCTGTATCACAACAATCATGATGGGACGTTCACCGATGTGAGCGACGCGTCGGGCGTTGGGAAACCTGAAGCCAAGGGAATGGGAGTGCTGCTGGCGGATTTTGATAACGACGGATGGATGGACATCGCCATCGCCAACGATTCCTGGCCTAATTTTCTTTTTATGAACAAGCACGACGGAACGTTTCAAGACGCGTCGTTCGTTTCCGGCATGGCAGCCAGCGAGGATGGCCGTTACGAGGCGGGCATGGGGATTGACGCTGCGGACGTGGACGGAGACGGCTGGCAGGATGTGTACATAACGCACCTGGATTTCGAGTTGAATCGGCTGTATCACAACAATCAGAACGGGACGTTTGACGACTACACGTACCGCTCCGGAATCGGGAACAAGGCGATCCTGATGAGCGGCGTCTCGGCGAAGTTTCTGGACTACGACAACGACGGATGGCCCGATATCGTGCAGATCAACGGCGCGATGGTGGATAACGTACAGCTGTACCACAGCGAAGTGACGTACAAAGAACCGCTGTTGATGTTCCGGAACGTGGGGAAAGGCCAGTTCGAGAAAGTGTCCGAATCCCTGGGTCCCGATTTCATGCGCCCGGTCGCGGGACGTGGACTCGCCACCGCGGACTTTGACAACGACGGCGACATCGACATCGCCACGAATAACCGCGACGACTATCCGGAACTACTGCGCAATGACGGTGGAAACTCCAATCATTGGCTGGAGATTTTCCTGATTGGAACACGCTCGAACCGGGACGGCATCGGCGCTTCGTTGAAACTGACCTCAGAAGGAATCACCCGTGCGGAGCAGGCGAAAGGCGGGATGAGCTACATGTCTGCCAGCGATCCACGGATCCATTTTGGGCTGGGAAAGCGAAGCAAGATCGATTCTCTGGAAATCACGTGGCCGAGCGGCCAAGTGGACCGGTTGACGAATGTGCCCATCGACCGAATCATCGCGGTCAAGGAAGGCGCTGGAATTGTGCCGCGCAATTTTCCAAGGATACCGAGCCGATGAAGCGAGACACAAATACACGCGAAACAATCGAATGCCCTTGCGCGCACATTTCGGCTGAGACAAGTCTCGGCCCGGACCTTCTCGGCCTATGAACCTGCCGCGACGGGGTTTTCTCGGCTCTTCCCTGCTCCTGCTCGGAAATGAGCTGGTGGACGCGCTGGCGACGCCATTATGGAAGTGGAAGCGGCCGATGGTGGTCGAAGCCGCCAGCATTACGAATGCGCCGATTTCTGGGGCGGCGGTTTCTGCGGCGGCGACTTCTCCGGTAACGTTTGTCGATGCGGGCCGCGAAGCAGGCCTGAACATACCGAATGTGTGGGGCGGGTCGGACCACAAGCGTTCGATCATTGAAGCGAAAGGGAGCGGGCTGGCCTTTTTCGATTATGACAATGACGGATGGCTGGATATTTATCTGACCAACGGGACTCTGCTGGATGCGCACTGGCCCGCCGGGCAAGCGCCGACCTCTCACTTGTACAAGAATAATCGAGACGGAACATTCAAGGATGTAACGGAGAAATCGGGGCTGGCGCGGACCGGATGGCAGACCGGAGTGTGCGTAGGCGACTACGACAACGACGGGTGGGACGATTTGTTTTGCTGCTTCTGGGGGCACAATGTGTTGTTCCACAACAACGGCGACGGAACATTCACGGAGGTAACCCAGAAAGCGGGGCTGCGCGGCGAGCGAATCCGCTGGGGCGCCGGCTGTACCTGGCTGGACTACGACCGGGACGGACGCCTGGATCTTTTCGTCTGCAACTACATCCCGCTCGATCCAGACAAAGTTGCGGCGGACAGCAACCCCGCGCTCTGCCAATGGAAAGGAATTCCGGTGATGTGCGGGCCGCGCGGCCTGCCGGGTGACACGAATATTTTGTATCACAACAACGGAGACGGAACGTTTACCGACGTCTCGGAGAAGTCCGGGATCCTGAAGCCCGGACCGCGTTATTCGATTACCGCGGTCTCTTATGATTTCGACAACGACGGGTGGCCGGATATTTACGTGGCGGTGGACTCAGAGCCGAGCATTCTGTTTCATAACAACCACGACGGCACGTTTACTGACGTCGCGGTGATTGCCGGGTGCGCGTACAGCGAAAACGGCCACGAGCAGGCAGGGATGGGCGTGGCCGTGGGCGATTACAATTGCGATGGATGGTTCGATATTTTCAAGACCAACTTCGCGGACGACACTTGCGACCTTTACCGCAACAACGGCGATGGGACCTTTACCGACGCAACATTTTCCTCGGGCATCGGGGTTAACAACGGGTACGTTGCGTGGGGCTGCGCATTCATCGATTACGACAACGACGGATGGCTGGATATTTTTCAGGTGAACGGACACGTATACCCAGAAATCGGCGGACATGACATCGGTCAGGAATATAAGAACCCGCGGCTGGTTTACAAGAATCTGGGGGACGGACGCTTCAAGGATGCTTCGTCCGAGCTAGGGCCGGGGATCAGCGAACACTTCTCCAGCCGAGGCGCAGCGTTCGGAGATTACGACAACGACGGAGACATCGACGCGCTGATACTGAACATGAGCGATTTGCCGTCGCTTTTGCGCAACGACGGCGGGAATGCGAAAAACTGGATCAAGATCAAATTGATTGGCACGCAATGCAATCGGACGGCGATTGGCGCCCGGGTCCGGGTGGTTACCGGCACACACACGCAGATGGACGAGGTCCACAGCGGGACGAGCGTGATGTCGCAATCGGACCTGCGCCTTCATTTCGGGCTGGGCAAAGCGCCGATCGTGGATATGATCGAAGTGAAATGGCCAACTACGCAGAAAATCGAACGGTTCAGCAAGGTGAAAGTGAATCAGATCATCACGATCCGCGAGGGACATGGGATAGTGATTCCAAATTCAAAGAATAAATAGACGCAAGGGTTGTGGCGTGAAATGCACTTTTATTGGGGTGCAGAACCTACCGGCTGGTCCTTCAGGACAATCAGGAATTGCTGTACTTCCCGCCGCTGGCGCTCGACTGCGTCGGCCTGAGTTTGCTCCAACTGTGTGTAGAGCTGAATTTCCCGCTCGGCCTTGTCGGTTTCGCCGGCGCGCCGGTAGAGCTGGCTCAGGCGGTAGTGAGGTTCGCTCAGGCTGGGAGTGACTTCGGTTGCTTTCTGATAGGCGGCGATGGCTCGATCGGGAGCGGCCTGCGCCGCGTACAAAATTCCAAGTTGTAAATACGCTTCGCCCAGTTTGGGATCGATGGCCAGCGATTTCTCAAGCAGTGCTTCGGCTTGTTGCGAGTTGGCAACGGTCTTGGCATCCCGATCCTGCTTCAGCAGGGCCACTGCGAAGTAATAATTGGCTAGAGCTTTTCCGGGCTGATTTTTCAGAAAGCGGGCCAACTTCTGTTCGCTGCACGGGAGCGAGGTGGCGGAAATTTCCTGCATCTTGCCGATAATAAGATAGGGCGTGGAATCTTCCGGCTGCAAATCCGAAGCACGGCAAATCTGACGGGCCGCTTCATCGTACGTGCCACGGGAGTAGAGAGCGGTGGAGAGTCCCACCAGCATGCGAACCGAAGTGGGATGCGCCATGGAGCCTTTTTGGAAGACGCTCATCGCCGGCGAGACGGCGCGGTGCAGCAGAAGTTCCGTACCCCAAGCGAAGTAATTCGGCTCGCTGGGGTCGAGAGCGGCGGCGCGTTCGAATTCGCGGACAGCGCCGAGGGGGTCGCCGGATCGCTCATCGAGATCGCCCAGCAGGCGATGCACGTCGGCGGGATGCTCCGCGTTGGCCAGGATTTTGGCGGCCAGATCGTGGGCTGGCACCAGGTCGCCGTTGGCGCTGTAGGCCAGCGCTAGATCGTAGGAGTTGGAAAAATCGGTGGGATCGATCTGGTATGCGGTCCTTAAGGGCGGGACGGCCTCGCCGGCTTTCCCCAGATGGAAATAGAATTCGCCGAGTTGATGATTCGCTGCGAAGCTGCCGGGAGTCTGCGCGACAGTGGCGCGGAGTTTGTTTTCCGTCGCCGCCGATTCGGTACCTGCGGCGCTCCCAGCTGCAGAGCCGTCTGGGCCGGCGGATTTGAGCGCCAGCGTCTGGCGGGCAAACGCCTCGCTGGTTCGCAGGCTGGTATCTGAACCATGGCCGCCCGCACCGGACCAATCGGTAACTCCCGCGACGGTGAAATTCGGTTTGTCGTCGAACTCCATCGCCGCCGAAGAACTCAGCAGCAGATCGACCTGTTTTTTCTGACCGGCGGATAATGGCAACGGGCCGATGACGCATTTGCCGAACCCTGATTTTTCCGCGGTTACGGTGTAGACGCCTCGCTCACGGGCGCTGAAGACGAATTTTCCTTGGGCATCGGTCTTGGCCTGCTGGGGATGATCCTGGGTTTTCTCCTGCAATGACACTGCAGCGTCTTTCACCGGTTCGCCGGCAGCGTTTCGAACAGTTCCCTGAACGATGATGGAGTCTGACGTCTGGGATGCCGAGCTCTGTGCCCAAGCGACGGGAACGAATGCGGTGAGAGCAATGGCCAATCTAAAGAGACAGAAAAGGATTCGATTCGGCCGATTTGCGACGCTGACCGGCATGGCGCGGAGACGATTCATTTCTGGCGATCCAATTCGTTGTTCCATCAGCGGGGCGACAGCTGCATTCTATTATGGATGCTCAGGTTTCGGAGAGCGTCAAACGGCAGACAGCGTGCGGTCGATTCGCGAGCAGGAATTAGACGTCGCACAGATCGACGGCTTGCCTCAGCGATGTGAGCGGATCCCGGGTGGGAACAAATTCATGCGCGACGTAACCCTGGAAGTTGGCGGCGACGATGCCGCGCATCACGCCGTCCCACTGCACTTCCTGGGTGTTGTCGAGCTCGTGCCTTCCCGGAACGCCGCCGGTGTGGAAGTGAGCGAGCCACTGGATGTTCTGCTGGATGGTGCGGACCAGGTCGCCCTCCATAATCTGCATGTGATAAATATCGTAGAGTAGCTTCACTCGCGGCGAATTCACTTCCTCAACCACCCGGACCCCCCACGCGGTGTGGTCGCACATGTAGTCCTTGTGATCCACCTTGCTGTTGAGCAGCTCCATGCAGATCGTGACGCCATGGTCTTCGCCGATTTTCTTGACGCGGTTGAGGCCGACGATCGTATTTTTCGCGCCTTCGTCGTCAGACATCCCGGCGCGAAGCCCGGAGAAAGTAATTACGTTGGGCACGCCGGCTTTGGCGGCCAGGGGAATGAATTTGCGAAAGCCCTCTTCAATTCTGGCGTGATTTTCCACGCGGTTCATGGCGCTGCCGATCTCACCGCCCCCGGCGTAGCCCATGCTGCAAACCAGGCCGTAGCGAGCAGGCACTTCGAATTCGTCAGGCTTGAGCAAGTCGACGGCTTTCAAGCCCATCTGCGCGGCAGCGGTACACAGATCGTCGAGCGGGATGTTCTGGTAGCACCAGCGAGAAACCGATTGCTTGACGCGTCCCTTGCGAGGAACGGAGTCGGCGTTCGCCGGCCACAGCGGAGATGAGACGGAAGCCATAGCGGCACCAGAAACAGCGCTCCTCAGGATGTTGCGTCGAGTAATCTTGGTCATAAAAGTTTCCAGAGTGTACCGGAGAAAGCCTCATCCGTGTGTTTTATTCCACCAGAGCGCACGATCGCGTTCCATGCGTGGCGGCAAGCCCTATCAGAATTGAATCCAGCGGATCAGCAGGCCCGCCAGGGCGCCACCGATGAGTGGACCGGCGATGGGAATCGCCGCGTAACCCCAGTCGGCGTTCCCTTTACCTGCGATCGGCAAAATCGCATGCGCCAGCCGCGGCCCGAAATCCCTGGCCGGATTGATTGCATAACCTGTGGTTCCGCCCAGGGATAGCCCGATTCCCCAAACCAGCGCGGCAACAAGCGTCGGCGCCAAACCGAGGGCCAGTCCTCCGGTGGTCTTGGACGTCATCGCCGCAGCGACAAATACCAGAACCAGCGTGGCGATAATTTCGCTGGCCAGGTTTGCCGGGGCGCTGCGAATCGCCGGATGAGTGCAAAAGCACGCGCGCTTCAAATCCGGGTCGGGCGCTTCCTTCCAATGGGGAAGATAATGCACCCATACCAGCGTGGCGCCAACGAATGCACCAAGAATTTGCGCGACGAGATATGGCAAGAACTTTGCATAGCTCCCGGTGGACACCGCAATTCCGATGGTGAATGCCGGATTTAGATATGCGTCGCTGCTTCCGCAGGCGATGGCGGTAAATATTCCCGCCATCACGGCAAACGCCCACCCGGCGGTGATTACGATCCACCCGGAGCCTTCGGCCTTGGAGCGCTTCAGCAAAACGCCAGCGACCACGCCATTTCCCAGCAATATCATTACCAGGGTGCCCAAGAATTCGCCAAGCAGCGGAGATCTCATCGAGTTTCCTTTCGTTCAAGCGAAGCATTCACCGCCCCAGGGCCGGCGCTTCAAACGCCACCACGATTACTTCAGCCAATCGGTGGACTTCGCCACGGCGCGCTTCCAGTAGCGATACATTTCGTCACGCGTTTTCTTTTCCATGTTCGGATTCCAGGTCTGCTCCACTGCCCAGTTCGATCGCAGCTCGTCCAGATCGTGGAAGTAATCCACCGCCAGCCCGGCGGCGTATGCCGCGCCAAGCGCGGTAGTTTCCTTCACCGCGGGCCGCACCACCGGGCGATCCAGCATGTCCGCCTGAAACTGCATGAGCAATTCGTTCTCCACCATTCCTCCATCGGTCCTTAAGACGTCCAGGTGGATGCCAGAATCTTTCTCCATCGCTTCGAGAACCTCGCAAGTCTGGAAAGCGGTAGCCTCGAGCACTGCGCGCGCGAGATGCCCCTTATTGGCGTAGCGGGTGAGACCGGCGATCACGCCGCGAGCATTGCTCTTCCAGTGCGGCGCGTACAGTCCCGAAAACGCCGGAACGAAATAAACGCCGCCATTGTCCCTTACGCTTCGCGCCAGGATCTCAATGTCAGAGCTTTTCTGGATCAGCCCCAGATTGTCACGCAACCACTGCACCAGCGCGCCGGTGATCGCCACGCTGCCTTCGAGCGCGTAACACGCGGGCTGCTTGCCCAATCGGTAGGCGACGGTAGTGAGCAAGCCGTGCTTGGATGGCACCGCGCGAGTGGCGGTGTTCATCAGCATGAAGCAACCGGTGCCGTAGGTGTTTTTCGCCTGGCCCGGCTCGAAGCACACCTGGCCAACGAGGGCTGCCTGCTGATCGCCCAGAATGCCGGCGATGGCCACTCCTTCCACCGCGGAGGTCTTAGCGTGCGCATAGATTTCGCTACTGGACCGAATCTGCGGCAGCATGGCCCGCGGAATGGCAAGCGCTTTCAGGATTTCAAGATCCCAATCGAGGGTATCGAGATTCATCAACTGGGTGCGGCTGGCGTTGGTCACATCGGTGATGTGAACGCCTCCGTGGGTTCCGCCGGTGAGCTGCCAGACCAGATAGGTGTCAATATTTCCGAAGAGCACGTCGCCCGATTCCGCTTGTGCTCGCACTTCCGGAACGTTTTCGAGGATCCAGCGAATTTTCAGTGCGCTGAAATACGTTGAGAGCGGTAGTCCGGTCTGCCGCCGGAAGCGGTCCTGGCCGCCCGCCTGGGAGAATTCCGCTACGGCATCGGCCACGCGCATGTCCTGCCACACAATGGCGTTGCACACCGCCTGGCCGGTCTTGCGATTCCATACCAACGTGGTTTCGCGCTGGTTGGTGATTCCCACCGCAGCGAGATCGGCGGGCAATAGCGAGCGCCGGGCCATGGCTGCGGCGATCACTTCCTGGGTATTCCGCCAAATTTCTTCGGGATCGTGCTCTACCCATCCCGGACGCGGATAGATTTGTTCGTGTTCCTTCTGCCCCTCGGATACCACGCGGCCCGTGCGATCGAACACAATGAACCGCGTGCTGGTGGTGCCCTGATCGATCGAGCCAATATAACTTGCCACAGTTTTTCCCGCCTTTCCTGTCCGGTGCGGCGCTTGAAACCTGCGCTAAGAAACGGAAAACGGTTCGGGCGCCAGGCCTGCGTTTTCCAGATAGCGGTTGATCCTGGTTACATACTCGTGAGTGGCCGAGGCTACAACGTCATCGGACCAGCCCAGCTCATCCCCGAGGATTGCGGAGACCACCGGCGCGGCATGAATCGCCGAGCGCCAACTATAGAGTTGGACTCCCAATCTACGAAAGAGAATATCCTCGATGTTCAAAGCCATTTCGTGCCGGACGCAGTGTACGACCTCCGCCCGGATCGGCGCTAAGTCTTCGAGTATCGGCTTTGCGAGTTCCGCGTTTTCGTTCTGGAGCTCGAGGACCTTCGGGGCGTTGGTCCCAAACTTCGCGGCCAAGTGACGCGCCGTTTGCTCGGATAAGTTATAGCCATTCGCTAGTGACTGCCAATAGTCCGATGTATATCCTGCGGCGCCGGAGAGCGGATGCTTACGCGTGACGGACGGCGTCACAGTGGACCCAAGATGCTTCTGGACGGCGTTGATAGCGTCCTCGGCCATGGCTCGATAGGTGGTCCATTTGCCCCCCATAATGCTGATCAGGCCGGTAAGGGAATCGATTTCGCAGACGTCATCACGTGAGAGTTTTTTAGTTTCGCGAACGTCGCCAACACTGACTAGCGGTCTCGCCCCGGCAACGCCACTGAGAACAGCGTCCGGAGTAATGGCATGCGCCAAATATGGATTGAGGCGGCGCAGCAAAAGCTCAACGTCGTCTTTGGAAACGAACAAATCGTCGCCGACTCTCACCTCCTGCTCAGTCGTGCCCACAAGCAGGCGTCCCATCCAGGGAATCGCAAACAGCACCGTGCCCGCTTCGGTCTTGGGAACCAGTAAGGCATCGCTATTCGGCATCAACTCGAGGGGAAGCACGATGTGGGCGCCCTTGCTGAGCCGCATTCGCGGCGGGGCGCTGGGATGTGCAAGATGCCGAATGGTGTCAGCGAATGGTCCGGTGGCATTCACAAAAGCGCGCGCTCGAACAACGAATTTCCTTTTCGTGAAGCGGTCTTCGACCTCCGCGGACTCCAGTTTCCCATCGGCGTTTTTGCCAAGCGCCGTGACCCGGGCGTAATTCAGCGCCTCGCCCTCTGCCTCAGTGAATGTGAGGCAGAGCGCAACGTTGAATCTCGCGTCATCGAATTGACCATCGGAGTAAGCCACCGATCCCACCAGGTGGCGGGACTGGAGCGTGGGCATCCTGCGTAGCGTTTCTTCTCGCGAGACAAAGTGGCTGAGCGAAAGGCTGGCGCCGCCTGCCATCCAGTCGTAAATCTTCATTCCTGCTCTGTAGTAGGCGACGTCCGTCCAACGAAAACATGGAATTAGGAATTCAAGAGGCCGGGCCAGATACGCGCCGTTCTTCAACATCACCGTACGTTCGTGAAGCGCACGATAAACCACGTGAAATTGGGAACGGTCTAAACCCGTGATCGCGGCCTGAAGATACCGGACACCGCCGTGGATGATTTTTGTCGAAGTACTCGAAGTGGCTCCTGCAAAATCGCCGGCGTCGAGCAACACCGTTTTCAGCCCGCGAAGCTGGGCGTCCAGAGCACAACCCGAACCAGTTGCGCCGCCGCCAATCACACAGACATCGAAGGTTTGGCCTTCGATGCTCCGCAATGCTTCCTCGCGGGGTTTCATGCGCTAGGGTTTCGCCGATACCTTGTAGAGTACTGAGCCGTGCGATGGCAACGTCACGCGAAGCGAATCCGCCGCGCCCAGGTCTTTGCGCTCCCACAAGTCTCGCACTTGATACTTCCCGCTGGGCAGGCCCAGCGCTTTCCAATCGTAGCGGAAATCTTGCGCCGCGCTTCCGAGGTTGAATATCGCCAGGTAATGTTCGCTGCCGGTGGAGGATTGCGATAGCCACACTGCTGTGGAGGGATCCTCGATCACCGCATGGCTCCCGGTCGAGTGCTGGTCCACCGCGATCGCTTCGGAATTGGTCAACAGCCCAGTCGTCCACTCGTCGTTCATCGGCAGATTGCCGCCCACCATCAGCGGCGAAGGGAAGATGCACCACAAGGTGAGGAATGTTCGTTGCTCGTCGTGCGTCAGGCCGGATGGACGAGCCTTGCCCCAGCCCGGCGCGGGCCCTAAATATCCCAACGGCAACATGTCCGCATCAGGCCAGTGCCCAGGCTCGGCAGACTTGGCCCACTGGGTGACGCGCGGAAATTGATCGCCGAGGCCCTGAGGATATGGCACGTCGCTGTGCCATAGGTCCCAGGTGTCGTCGGAGATTCGCCACATCTGGGCGTACTCGCGCATCTCGTCGACTTTGTCGATAGGCGCTGGGCCGGGCGACAGGCTCAGCACGATGGGGCGCCCGGTCCGGCGCAATGCATTGCTGAGCATTCGAATGTCGTCGCCCTTGTACGGGTGGCTGGAGATGCAATCCACCTTAATAAAGTCGACGTGCCATTCCGCGTAGAGTTTTGCGATCGAATCGTAGTAGGCCTGGCCGGCAGGTTTTGCGCCTTCTACCCCGAAGTTATCGAAATTCCACGGGCACGTGTCAGAAGTCACCGCGGCATCCGCGGCGTGAAACGTGGAACCGGCGATCGCCAGATTTTTTTCCACGGCCTGCTTTGGAATTCCGCGCAGAATGTGTATCCCGAATTTCAATCCGAGCGAATGCACGTAATCGGCCAGCGGCTTGAAGCCAGCGCCGTTCGCGGCGGAGGGAAAGCGGTTCAGCGCCGGGGTGTACCGCCCGTAAGCGTCCAGAGTGTATTCAGAAGCTTTGGAATTTCCTTCGGGGGTGGGATTGTTGACGAACCACTCCATGTCGACGACCACGTATTGCCACCCATACGCTTTCAGGTGATCCGCCATCCATTTTGCATTGGCCTTGATGTCTTTTTCTTCGACGGTGGTCCCAAACGAATCCCAACTGTTCCAGCCCATCGGTGGAGTGAGCGCTTGCAATTGAACGCGGCCTGGGTTTGGCGTGCTGGTTTGCGCGCCGGACGATTGGGCCGCGAAATGCACAGCTAGTGCGGCGCATGCCAGTAAGATTCGGGCTTTCATGGTGTCCTCGTTATTGCGGCGTCGTTACTTCAGATCGATACCCAGCCTGCCGACGGGCGCCGGCGGGAAAGTGTACGTGAGTATCCTGGAATTCACCTCTACATTTTTGCGGTGGGAGCAAATCGCATCTTTTTGCCGATCGTGGTGTGCGCAAGGATGCCAAGCTTCTGGTGGCAATTTGCGGAATCATGCTGTCATTGCGGGCGGATGATGCCTTTCTTCACTAGCACGCAACCGTAGAGCCTGAGCTCACCGGTCGCAACAACCGCGAACGCCGTTTTTGCGCGGTCGTAAAAAGCGAATCGGTCAATGCGCGTCATCTTCACCGCTTTGCCCTCGGCGGCGTTACCGGCCGCCTGGAATTCGCGGACAGGCTCCGGCACCTCGTTCGGCGCTCCAACCACTTCCATCACCGCCAATGGCGCTTCGACGAAGTCGTCTAGTGGCAGCAGGCTCAGCACAGCCTGCAACACGCGTGAGGCTGGCGCGTTTACACGAACCAATCGGCGGGCCATGCTCACCGCCGGGAAATTGGCATCAACAATAGCCAATTCATCGCCGTGTCCCATCTCGGCGATCACCGTCAAGAGCTCGGGACTGAGCAACGTATCGATTCCTTTCAGCATGTTCTGTTCCTCGCGATTTTGGCGGGCATCGCGAGTGCCTCGGCAACGCCCGAGGCCACGCAAATTCTCTCTCGCCAATGTGTCTTTCGTTCCTAGGTTCCTAGGCTCCCAGCTTCCTGGCTTCCCAGCGCCACAGCGACGGCCGCCCACATCGGTTCGCCTGCTTGCGTCGTCATAGTAACAGTGGAGATGATCGGCCGCCACGCCCGTATCTACCGTGTTGATCGGTGCAAATACGCCTCCCTGCCTGGCTGAGAGACAGCCATAAGTTACTACCGGATGCCGGTCCGGGAGCGGCTTATTCCCAGGCGCGCATTTCCCCTCTTATTTGTCCATTCACGTCACAGCAATCTAGCTGTAACACGAAGCCGCTATTACTTGCAGGCTCCACTCGGAGTCGATTGCGAATAAAAAAGGGAGGAAGAATGTCATTCAAGCATTTTGGATCAACTGCCGTTCGGTGCCTGCGCA
>Ga0302326_10016480_pt1 | contig 15468 bp, 16 predicted proteins | sample Palsa_T0_3_FD_202264 | JGI IMG/M metagenome (GOLD analysis project Ga0302326, IMG submission 202264) | Peat permafrost microbial communities from Stordalen Mire near Abisko, Sweden - Palsa_T0_3 | ecosystem: Environmental > Terrestrial > Soil > Palsa > Peat permafrost | place: Sweden: Abisko...
GATCTTGATCACGAGCCGGAGCCGGCCGGCCAGCGTGCTGTTGACGCCGTCCAGGATCGCCAGGATCGGCTCCCAGCCGTCCTCGTTGGCCGCGTCGAATAGTAGTACACGGCGAGGGCCAGCATTCCGTCGTCCGAATGCGGCTCCAGGGCGGGGTAGTTCCAGTCCTGGGAGAAGAAGAACAGGTCGGGCCCGATGGCCCCGATCGCGGTGGCCGGGCATGACGTGACCTTCCGTAACCCGTCGCGTACCCACGGCAGTACATGCTCCTGCGTTGGACGCTACTTGCAGACGTCATGAAGACCGTGTGGAGATTCGCGGCCGGGCGGTGCCACGACACCCGCGGTCAGCCGCTCTGACCAGCTATCGCCGGGCATGTTGGCGAATCCACAGGCTTCGATGCCCGGGTTTCTCGGCGAGCTGAGCCGAGACCGTGTCCGCGTCATCGGGATGAAGAAGCTCGAGCGCCTGCGCTACGCGCCGGTGCAGCAGCCAGCGCTTCGGCGGGCTGACCAGCGTGTATGCCGTCTCGCGAAGAAGATCATGGGAAAAGTCATAGCCGTCGCGGTACTCGCGCATGATCCTGTACCGCCACAGCTCGTCGACGGCTCCCACCACCGTGCCGGCGTCCAGGTTGCTCGCCTCGGTGAGCAGGTCGAGGGTGAAGTCTGCGCCCACCGCCGCCGCGAGGCCGGCTACCTCCCGGGCTGGCACCGACGCCTGCTCGAGCCGGTTACGCAGCACGGCCGCCAGATCGCCGGCCGGCAGCGAGGTGCTGCCGGCATCGGCGCGGCCGCGCATGGCCTTGACGATGTACAGCGGGAAACCTCCGGTCGCGGCCTGGAGCAGGTCAGCATCCGATTCCGGCAGCGGCCAGCCGCAGATCACCTCGGCCAGCCGCGCGGTTCCGGCGGCGTCCAGCGGGCTGAGGGAAAGCTCGGTCAGCAGCCCGGCGGCCCGCATCCGCACCGTCCAGGCCGCCAGGTCCTGTTCGTCATCGAAAGCGTCGTTGCGCCAGGTGCCGACCACCAGCACCGGCGTGCCGGCGGCCAGGCCCAGGAAGAAGGTGATGAACGCCAGCGTCTCCTGGTCGTACCACTGCATGTTGTCAAGGATCAGGAGCATCGGCTGGCCGACGGCCATCAGCGCCCGGGCCAGGCCTTCGAAGAACCGATGGCGCTGCCACGCATCGACCATGGCCCGGGAGCCGGCGCCGCGTTCCTCACGTCCCTCAGCCGGCAGCAGCCTGCCGACCTCGGCCCGCCAGGCGGCATCGAGCACAGCCGAAGCCGCCAGGACGGCCGGGTGCCGCAGCCAGTCCGCCACCGGCGCCAGCGCCAGCCGCCCCGAGGTTCCGAAGCACTGGCTGCTGGCCACCACCGCGCCTCCCAGCCCCGCCATCGTGGCGATCTCGGCCGCGATACGGCTCTTGCCGACCCCTGCACCACCGCGGATCAGTACCAGCCTGGGTGCTCCGGAAGCGGCATCCCGCCATAGCTCCGCGAGCACGGCGAGCTCCTGCGACCGTCCGACGAGCCGAGCCGCCGCGACACCTGAGCGCGGGGAAGGCTGGACCGCCGGCCGGCTCGCGCCATCCGGGGCGTCATCCGCGATCAGCCGCTGGAATGCCTGCCGCGTCACTGGGTCCGGGATCACGCCGAGCTCACGTTCCAGCACCGAAGCGCAGTGGTGGTACGTGCTGACCGCGCCGGCCCGGTCGCCTAGGTCGGCGTGCAGCAGCATCAAGGTGCGGTAGCCGATCTCCTCAAGCGGCTGCAGCTGGATCCGGCGCCGTTCCGCCTGCACCGCTCCGGGCAGGTCACTAGTCAGCGCCCGGGCACCGCCGTAGCCGCGTGCACCAGTACGCCCGCGTCATCGCCGGCCGCGCCCGCCGCTATCGCCGCTGACCGCGCGGTGGCAAAGACACGCAGGTCGACGCGGCAGGTGTCGGTGTCACGCCAGCACAGGTCCCGGGACGTCACGACGAGCGAGCTCTCTTTGGCCAGGATCTGCCGCAGATGATGCAATTCTCGGCGAAGGTTCGTCAGCGCTTGCGCGTCGGTCGACTCCGGCCAGAAAATCCCCCGCGATGCGCTGCCGGGATTGCCGTGTCCCGGCGTGGGCAGCCAGGAATGCGACGAGAGCAACCGCGCGCGATGAACGGGCCTGAACGCTGGTCCCATCCTTAGTGATGGCCTGTTCCCCCAAGAGGGATATGTGCAGCATGTCAACGAGGCCTCCAGGGCCTCAGGTTAGCCCCGGCAATTCCTCCTGACATCGGCCGCGGACCGCCAGAGCAGGACAAAGAAAAGCAGACCCGCAATCTCCACATGACCTCCACAATGTCTGCAAATGGTGACCATTAACGGACGTGACCAGTCGGCTGCGATCAGCCTGCCTGATCGCTGTTGGCCGTTGCCCAATCGTCCACGGTTTCCTGCCGAAGGCAGGTGCGCGTCAAGATCCCGGACCTGCAGATGGCGCTGGAGGGCCGCTTCGATGACCCACCACGCCCTGATGTGCCTCCGCACCTGGACCACACGACCATCTAGAGGAGATAGTCGCAAAGCTGGACGCGCAGATCGAGGCAATCATGACGCCTTTCGCGCCCTTCCCCGTCCTCCTGCTAGGTGCCGACGTCTTGCCGGGGGAGATCATGTCAAGGCTGGCGCGGAGCGCACGAGGCTGCTCCAGGCGGCTTCGCCTCCACATAGTCTCCACGCCATCTCCGACCGCCCTTCAGGTGGTCTGGCAAGGCTGTAGTCATTGCCGCTCGGCCAGTAAAACCGCTCCTACGGGTCGTGTGTTCGGAGGTGGATTCGGCAGCATGAGGTGGCTGATAGCCGCACCGTCAGACGACGCGAGCGTGACCGAAGCCACGAGGCAGCTAATTAGTGTGCCCTCGCCGATCTACCAAACGAAAAGAGTCCAGTTGAGCTCAACCAGAAAGACCGCGCTAATTGCAGGCGCGCTCTTCGTGATCACTTTTCTCACTTCGATCCCCGCAGCGCTTCTTCTCTACACCCCAGTGCTGGACCACACCGACTACATCATCGGCGCGGGCGCCGACACCCGCGTGGCCTTGGGCGCGTTTCTCGAGGTCCTGCTCATTGTCGCCAACGTCGGCAGCGCCGTGGTGCTGTTCCCGGTCCTCAAACGGCAAAACGAGGCCCTCGCCCTGGGCTACGTCACCGCACGCATCATCGAATCCGCCTTCATCGCCGTCGGCATCGTCAGCCTCCTCGCGGTCGTGACGCTACGGCAGGACGTCGGAGGCACAGGCGACGCGGGCTCGCTCGTCACGGTCGGCAGGTCACTCGTCGCGGTCCACGACTGGACGTTCCTGCTCGGGCCCGGCTGGATCGTCGGCGTCGGGAACGGGCTGATCCTGGGCTACCTGATGTACCGGTCCGGCCTGGTGCCACGGCGCATGGCGATGCTGGGCCTGATCGGAGGTCCGCTGATCATCGCCTCGGGGACGGCCGTGCTGTTCAACGTCATCGAGCCAGGCTCCGCGGCGCAGGTCATCGCGACGATCCCGGAATTTGCCTGGGAGTTGTCGCTTGGCATCTACCTCATGGTCAAGGGATTCAAGCCGTCTCCGATCCTGTCCGGCACTATCGGAGATGCCGGAGCGGGCGAGCGTTCCCCGGCCCTCGCGGCGGCTGACAGGTAATCCCCTCCCCGGCCCCCGCACAGGCCGGAGCCCGCCTTCGGCCGGGCTCCGGCTTGGCATCTAGGAAGGCGACTCTGTGTAAACAGATTACGATTGCCCGCTGGCCGCTCTCGGGGATGAGAATGGGTGGTGCGTGCGCTGCCCGCCGACGCCGGTTTGCCTTGGCTCGATGAGACCAGTAAACAGATTGGGCGCTGGAGTCCCTGCCCTGCGAGCGTCCCGGCCAGCCTGCGGAAGCGGGGTAGCCGGCTAGGCGGCGGCGAGCGAGCCCGAAGGGCTCCCGCCCGAAAGGGCGCGACCTGACCGGCCCCCGGAGTCGGACATTAGCCCCGCTCTTGCCCGCTCACGGCCTGGCGGTGGTGCCCGTCTCAGTCACGCATCGCACTCCCGATGACCTCGCGCCCCACGCGTCGCCGGTTAGATATGGCTGGAGCATGCTCGTAAGGCTGGCCGGGAGCTGCAACATCAGTCGGCGAGGGCCGGACCGTCGAAGGACAAGGACACGTCGAAGGACAGCTTCATCAGCCCGTCGTCATCAAGCGCGGGAGGACATGCCTGCTTGTGATCCCCGACAAACCGGTCCGCAGTGACCTTCAGGGTTTCCCTGGATCATCTTGCCAGGAAGCGGACGCGGTCCCACCGATGCCCCGGCCGATCGTCCGCCACTCGTAGTAGTGGACCTTGAAGTCGTCACTGTTCACGCTCGCCTTCGCGCCCCTGCCGACAGCGCTCGCACTGAACCTCACGCTATAGCAACAGGTACAGCTCCTCGTGGAGATTCGCCAGGAACCCGCCAGGCCCAGGCGGTGCCTCCCGTGCCTGCCCCAGCTGGCGGGACGAGCTGGCGTCCGCCTCGGTGTGCAGAGCCCGGTCGGCGTCCGGCCCAGACCTGATGAAGGTGCCCTCCACCGGATCTGCAACATCAGCGCACCGCGCCTCCTCATCGCCTCGCTACGAACAAGGTGTGACTAGCGACCCTTTGGGTCGACGAGGAGAGGAAGGTGCCGGGATGGCGTGGGTGATCCTCGTCGTGGCAGGTTTTTTCGAGATGGCATTCGCCGTGCTTCCGAAGATGAGCCACGGGCTGACGAAGCTATGGCCAACGGCGGGGTTCGCCGTCTGCGCCTTGATCAGCTTCGGCTTGCTGACCATCGCGCTGCGCGAACTCCAGGTGGGACCCGCCTATGCGGTGTGGACCGGGATCGGCGCGACCGGAGCGGCGACGGTGGGCATGATGTTTCTCGGAGACGCGGTTTCGGCAGGAAAGCTCGTGTCGATTGCCCCGATCCTGGCTGGTATCGTCGGCCTCAACCTGTCCGGCATGACCTCGTAGTGCCCCGCGCCAAACGGTGCCGGAAGCGTTAACCGGCGGCCGCCCGCCCGGCTGAGTCGGGCCGCAGTCCTTGCGGTTACTCGGACAGGAACGTGCAGTGCGAGCGCGGGACGGGGAGTAACAACAGAGGAAGAAGTTACACCATAAGAATTGGCGGACCTACGGCGGCATTAGAGGTCACGCGAAGTCGTGGGTGATTATCCTGGCGGCCGGCCTCGAAACGGGCTTCGCGGTGTCGCTGAAGCTGAGGTCCTGGCCGGAGCTATCAGCCTCAGCCTGTCCGGCGTCACTTTGGCTTGACGGTTGCCCCGCTGCGGTTTTCCAGGATCTGATCCGCCGGGTCACCTCGATCATCCCGCTGACGGCGATCGTGACTCCGAACGCCAGCAGCAATCCGGCCCAGGGCTTGTCCTCGAAGACCCGGCCGCCCAGCCGCCCGAGGAAAAACGAGTAGGCGGCCCAGATCACGCCCGCCGCCGCGGTCGCGATGACGAAGCGGCGGCGCTGGTACCCGATCATGCCGCAGCACAGGGTGACCGCCGTCCGGCCGCCGGGGACGAACCGGCAGATCACGATGAGCGGCATCCCGAATCGCTGGAGCGAGCGCTCGGCCCAGGCGCGCCGCTGCGCGCCCTTCTCACCCCGGAAGAACCTGCGTTCGACACGCGGTCCGAAACGGCGCCCGAGCAGGTAGCACAGGTTGTCGCCGGCGAACGCGCCGATCGCGGAGCAGGCCACCAGCAGGGCGATGCGCGGATCGCTGCTGCCCGCGGTAGCCACCCCGAGCGCGATGATGATGGTCTCGCTTGGCAGCACCGGGAAGATCGCGTCCAGCGCGGGGACAAGGACCGCGATAGCGTACGAGATCGCGGAGCTGACCTGCAGGCTGGCGAGCGCGGTCACCTGCGCACCGGCCGATGCGGCGGCTGTGCCTGGCCCGGCACCGGGCGCCCGTCCTGCGCCTGGCGGGATCGGGTCCGTTCGCGCCACAGGCTGGCGGTCACCGCGCCGCCCACGGCCACGACGATCACGGCGAGGCTCGCTGTGACCGGCACGTGGATGACGGGCGAGGCGAGCATCTTCACGCCGATGAACACCAGCAGCACGGCGATTCCCTGCTTGAGGTAGCAGAACCGGTCCATCGATGTGGCCAGCAGCAGGTAGAAGGCTCGCAGGCCGAGGACGGCGAAGGCGTTGGACGTGAACACCACGAACAGGTTCTGCGGGCGGCGACCGTGCGGTGCAGCAGAGCCTGTGTCTTCGGCTGGCTCGTCCCGCCGGTGCTATCGGGGGAAGCCGCGGCCGCGCCTAGGTAAGCCAGCGACAGTTCGGTCACTTCCCGCACCCAGGCCTGCCACCGGGTCTCCAGCCGGGCCCGCCAGCGCGGGCCGCCCGTCCCGGCGGGCTGGAGGTGAGTCATGGCCGCGGGGCTTCTGCGTTCTTCTGCGGACATCTTTCTTCCTGTGGGTGAGGGTCGCGGGCCAGCTTCTGGCCCGGCGAAACGCGATCTGGCCGGGACGGCCGGCGGGCCGGGCGTCCCGCCGGGCACCGAGCCGCGCGGCGCGAGCGCATCAGGAGAATGCTCATGGTGGCCAGCCCGATGGCGAAGATGATCCACGGCGCCGCCACGATCAGGTCAATTCCGGTCATCGGCCTCGCCTCCCAACGCCCCTAAACTGCCAGTGCTGTCACCATGAGTGCACCCGGTGGGGGTGCGGGACCGGTGAAGCTGACATGGTGACGGTATGGAGGCGGCCGGCCGCCGGGCCGGGCGGAGAGGCGGACTGCGGCGATGACATCGACGGTGCTGGTCGTTGAGGATGAGCGCAAGCTGCGTGAACTAGTCCGGTCTTACCTGGAGCGGGCCGGGTTCACCGTGTTGTCGACCGGCTCGGGTGCCGAGGCCATCACGATGGCGGCGACCGCGTCGCCGGACCTAGTGGTGCTCGATCTCGGATTGCCTGACGTGCCGGGCGAGACCGTGGCCCGCGAGCTGCGGGCCACCTCGTCCGCGCCGATTCTGATGCTGACGGCCAAGAGCGCCGAGGAGGACCGGATCCGCGGACTCGAGCTCGGCGCCGATGACTACGTGACCAAGCCGTTCAGCCCGCGGGAGCTGGTCCTGCGGGTGCAGGCGATCTTGCGCCGCGGCGGGCCGGCCGCCGCCCAGGGTGTCACCAGCTACGGCGGGGGCGAGCTCGTTATCGACGAGCCGCAGCGGCTGGCCACGGTGCACGGCTCAGCGGTCGTCCTCACCCCGACCGAGTGGGGCGTGCTCGTCGCGCTGGCCAGCGTCCCGGGCCGGGTGTACTCACGGTTCGAGCTGATCAACCGGGTGCGGGGGTATGAATTCGAAGGCTATGAGCGCACCGTGGACTCGCACGTGAAGAACCTGCGCCGCAAGGTCGAGGACGATCCGGGCCAGCCCAGGATCGTGCAGACCGTCCTGGGCGGCGGTTACCGGCTCGGCTTGGCCCGCGATGACTGACCATCCTGGCGCCTCGGCTCGGGCGGCTCACGGCGGCACCCTCGGCCTGCGGGTCTCCCTGGCCTTCCTGCTCGTGGCGCTGGCCGCGGTCGCGCTGCTCGCCGGGCTCACCGCGGCGTTCGCCGCCGCGGACGTCTCCCACCTGGCCAGCCAGCAGCGCACTGAACTGACCGCAGGGTTCGCGGTCGCCGCCGGGGCACTGTGGGGCCAGCACGATACCTGGGACTCCGGCGACCTCTCCCCGGTCCTCGACGGCGCCGCGCGTATCGGCGCGGCCGTTCAGATACGCGATCAGGCCGGGCACGCCGTCGTGTCCTCGGCTTATTTCACCGCCGCGAAAGGGCCGCAGTCGAGCCATCCCATCGTGGTCCGGGGCCAGCGGGTGGGCACGGCTGTGGCCCGGTTCACTGGTTCCGGGCTCAACGCCGCGGACCGCAGCCTCAAGACCGACCTGTTGCGGGCCATCGCCGGGGCCGCGGGGCTGGCGGCGCTGCTCGCGCTGTTCACCGGGCTCGCCGTGGCGCGCCGGATCACCCGCCCGGTCACCCGGCTGATCGCGGTGACCAGGGCGATGGCGGCCGGCGACCGCGCCACGCGGGCGGGCGAGATCCGCGCCGCCGGCGAGCTGAGCGAGCTGGCGATCGCGTTCGACCAGATGGCCGGCGCCCTGGACCGGCAAGAGCAAATCCGCCGTAACCTCGTCGCCGACGTCGCCCACGAGCTGCGCACTCCCATCGCGATCCTGCAGGCCGGCCACGAGGCCCTGCTCGACGGCGTGGCTGAACCTACCCCGGCCGAGCTCGGCTCGCTGCGAGACGAGGTTCTCCGGCTGGCCCGCATGGTCGACGACCTGCAGACGCTCGCCGCCGCCGATGCCGCCGCGCTGAACCTGTCCCGGCGGGACTGTGACCTGGCCGGCCTCGCCGCCGCGGCGGCCGACAGCCTGGCCCGCCGGTTCGAGGCGGCCGGAATCACCCTGGACAGCCAGCTTGCCCCGGTTCCGGTTTCCGCCGATCCGCACTGGCTGCACCAGGTGATCACCAACCTGCTCACCAACGCACTGAAGTTCACCCCGGCGGGCGGCCACGTCACCATCAGCACCGCCCACGACGGCGCTGAAGCGGTACTGCGGGTCACCGACACCGGCGCCGGCATCCCGGCCGGTGACCTGCCCCATATCTTCGACCGGTTCTGGCGCGGCCAGCAGGCTGCCCAGATCTCCGGCAGCGGCATCGGCCTGGCGGTCGCCGCCGAGCTGGCCCAGGCGCACGGAGGTCGGCTGACCGCGAGTAGCGGGCCGGGACACGGCACCCAGATGACCCTGACGCTGCCCCGGGCCTGACCGCGGGTCCTCCACACCCCCACCATCGCCGCATCACCGCGCCTGCATTAGCTGTGACCGACCGTGCGCGGGGCCAGTCACGGAGGGTGCGGGACTGGAAAGGTTATCAGGTCGGGGGAAGGTCATCGTGCAATTAAACAAGGTGACGAGCGGTCACATATGGCTACTCCAGGTTCGCCGAGCTGCCCAGTCAGCGACACCACGAGCCGAGATCTGGTCCAATTCCCAAGCTGGCAGCTCGATCGAGCAGGTGGTTTCCGATCGAAGGCAAACTAACGGATCGAGCCCTGCACCGCTCGGCGCAGGGCTCGAAGGGGTTATAAGAGTTGGTTGCTGGACTGACAGCGGCTCACTCATCTACAGGGTGCAATGCTGTGCCATCGTCGAATGGCACTGTGCCACCCAGGCGGTTGGCGGGGTCAGCGGGGAGGAAGAAGTCCCAGCTCCCCGTCCCTTCGTGCGCACCTCCGGCGGGACAGTGCCCGTTGTCGGGCCGACCGTTCCACCAGAGTGAGTAGCATTTGTTGCAGAACCTCCAGTTGTCCTGCTGTGTAGTTGCTGCCACGGCATTATCCCCTTGGTTAGGTGTTTAGGGCAGATCGAAAATAACAGTCGATTGTCCTAACAGTCGATTGCCTATTAGGCCGAGATGATGCGGTGACGGTATGAGATACTGTGGAGGTCTCATGGAGACAGTGACAGTCTGGTAGTCGGGATTGTTAGCGTTCTGGCTTCATTTCACGTAGGGGGTCTACCTGCGCGTGCAGACGACTTCGAACCCCGACACTCACTTCGAGGCGGGGGCAAGGCTGGCCCAAGTCAACGAGGCCCAGGCCGCCGAGGCCTTGCGCAGCACCGACTGACGGCAACTTCGACCCTCACACCCGCTCCGAAGCAGCGCAAAACTGGCCGAAGTCGACCCGGCTCACGCCACCGAGTCCCTCCCCGGCTTTGCGCGGCGGGCAGGGCACCGCGAGCACCGCGGGCAGCACAGGTCCCGCGATGATGATGATGGGCCAATGACTGGCTTGGCGTCCACGTTTTATGCGCCAACTCCGTACAGCAGGTAGTACGGCAACAGGGGGCACGCAGCCACAGGCATGCCCGATGTCGCGTGCTACTGGCTGCCATTGAGTTGACCGCTGACGGTCCGGAATCAGTTCGCATGGGTCTCGTGGCACGTCAATGCAAGCGCTGGAGGCTCGCGCCATCACAGCTGCGGTCGTTGCCACGGGCGGGATCGATCACAGCTTTCTCACGGACTGGCCGGACGGCGCCGACGTGGCCGTGATGGACATCCGCATGCCGGGCATGGACGGCATCGAGGCAAACCAGCTGATCACCGTGGGCGACCTCGCGCCCGCGTGCTCGTGCTGACCACGTTCGACGACGATTACTACGTCTACGGTGCGCTGCGGGCCCGAGCCAGTGGGTTCCTGGTCAAGGACATGGCACTGGAGTACATCCTGGCCGCGATCCGCGTGGTCGCGCCCGTCGGCGCACGGGCGTAGATCTTGGCGAGGCTCAGGGCTGCGGGAACTTGGGGGATAGGCCGACCGGCATGGTCATCACAAGGACGCCGCTGCGTCGCATCTTCGCATGGCCAGCGCCAGCCGCGCCCGAGCAGGAGGACCCCATGACCCATGCCGCAGCCACCGCCGACACGGACGCAGCCGCCCGCGGTCAGCGGTTCTCCGGCCGCCCGCTGCGCCGGGCCGGGCACGTCCTGGCCGTGACCGCCGCCCCGGCCAGGAGTCAGCCGACCTGGGCCGGGTGCTCTACGCGTTCCGCTGCCGGGATGCTGGCAGGTCGGGTTCCGCGGCGAGGCCTCGCCGCGGGTCAGGGTCAGTAAGGCCAGGCTGGGGACCGGCTATCCCGCCGATCGATGTTGTGGTTGAGCCGGAAGACGTTGCCCGGGTCGTAGCGCCGCTTGACCTGAACCAGCCGCTCGTAGTTGATCCCCCAGATGTCCCGGACCAGCCGCCCGTCTTCGGCGGACAGGTTGTTCACGTACCGTCGCGCACCCATATACGGCCGCAAGGCCGAGAACGTCTCGCTGGCCCACGCGATGTTCGCCTCGGTGTCCGCCGGGTTCCGCCACTGCGACACGATCAGCAGGCTGTAGCCCGGCGTCCGGTGCGGGAAGGCCGTGGCCGTGGCGGGCACCCGGCTCACGGCGCCGAGGTACGGCATGATGCTCAGGCCGCTCATCGGTGACGGGCAGCGCCGGACCGCGTCGACCATGAATTCCAGGGCGTCCTGGCCCAGCGAGGCGAAGAACGCCGACTTCCAGTAGTTGAGCGCGCCCCGCGGATAGCCTGCGTCACTCAGCGTGTTGATCACCGGGTAGGGCATGGCCGCGATCGTGTCCGCCAGCGGCGGGCCGAACTCTCTCAGCGGCTTCAGGTCGCTCTCCGCGGCGGCCGGATCGCAGTGGCATACGGCGATCACGGCCAGCTTCTCCTCGGGCTGGCCGGGCGCGGCGAACAGGCTGAAGTACGCGGTGAGCTCGTCCGGGGCCTCCGCGGTGAACTCGCGGAAGAAGTCCAGGACCGCTCCGGCGCGGCTGACCGGATGGGCAACCACGCCGCCGTAGACCGTGGCCACCGGGTGCACCCGGTACTCCAGCGAGGTCACGATCCCGAAGTTGCCCGCGCCGCCACGCAGCGCCCAGAACAGATCCTCGCGCTCCGCCGGGCTGGCCGTCACCACCTCCCCGGCGGCCGTCACCACCTCGGCCGACCGCAGGTTGTCGATGGTTAGCCCGTACTTGCCCATCAGTCAGCCCTCGCCCCCGCCCAGCGTCAGCCCCGCAATGCCCGTGCTCGACACCACCCCGCCGGTCGTGGCCAGGCCATGCCCGGCCGCGGCGCGGTTGAAGTCCTTCCACGTGCAGCCGCCCTGGGCCCAGACCGCCTGCCGCCGCGGGTCGACCCGGATCCCGCGCATCGGCGACAGGTCGATCATCAGCCCGCTGTCGGTGACCGCCTTGCCGGCCACGTTGTGGCCGCCGCCGGCGGACCGAGATCTCGGTCGCCTGCTCGCGGCCGAGCCGGAGCGCGTCCACCACGTCGGGCACGGTACGGCAGCGCGCGATCAGCGCGGGCCGTTTGTCGATCAACCCGTTGTGCACGCGGCGGGCCCGCTCATACGCCGGGTCCGCGGGGCCAATCAGGTCACCGGTGAACGCCGCCCTGACCTCGTCTGGAATCACGATCGGACCGCTCATCTTCTCTCCTTTTTTGGACCGAACGGACCCAGGCCGGAGAGCCTGGCGGAGCAGGTACGACGTCGTGGCGGTTGCCCTCCGTGGCCGCCGGCCTGGGATAACCTCCAGCACAACAGGGAGTTGTGCAGGCCGGGTGTCGCCGATGTGCGGATCGTCTGGACAGCTAGTGCCGGGCGGGCGCGGCGAACAGCGCGGTCAGCCGGGCCGCGTCGGGATCGGTGGACAGCACCACGGCCTCGTCGCCCGCTCGCAGGATGGTGTCGGACCGGGACCAGCCGGTCGTCCCTGATCAGCAGGCTGATCCAGGCGTCCTCGGTGACCAGCAGGTCGCCGACCGGGGTGGCGTCGGCGGCCGCGCCAGGCGCCACGATGAACCGGTGCAAGCCCTTGGGCTCGTGCTGGAACCGGCCACCGCACGGCCGACCGGTACTTGCTGGCCGTGCCGTCCGGGACCTTCACATGGTCTCCACACCGTGTGCAGCCAGCTTTCACCAGAGGTTGCACGGCTGTGGTGACTGGCGGGCGCGGCAGCACCACGGAATGGCCTGGCCGGCCTGTGGAGAGGGGCCTGATGAAGGTGGTCGGCCAACCGACGACCGGTCTGACCGGCTGCCATGGGCAGGACCGCTGTCGCCACGGTCCCGATCCCGGATGCGGCGAAGCGCGCCGTCCGCGTCAGACGGTCGGCAGGCGCGGGCAAAGCCCGGCTGGCGAGTTCACGGATCTGCCACACCCGGCTGCGTCCCGTCGGCCGCTCACCTTCCGCTTCTCCCGAAAGGACCGCTCATGAAACGCCACAACAGGGACGACTACTACGTGGTCGGCGAGGGCATCCTGACCTTCGATCGCGACGGCCACGCCACTGCCCGCCGGCCGTCGGCGGCTGCCGACATGCGCAAGTTCCGGTTCTCCCGCCTGGGACCTGCCGGCGAGCCGATCGACGATGCCCGGCGGGAAATCTTCGAGACGGTGTCGGCCGCCATGACCACCGACCCGGCGGGCGGCGATCCCGAGTCCGGCCACCGCCCGCCCGACTCGGGCATTCCGGCCGGGTTCACCTATCTCGGCCAGTTCGTCGACCACGACCTGACCAAGGACGTCACCGCGGACCAGCTCGGCCAGGACGTCACCGTCGACGAACTGCTCCAGGGCCGGTCCCCGGCGCTGGATCTCGATTCACTGTACGGCCGCGGGCCGGAAAAGGATCCGCAGTTCTACGCCGCCGACGGCCTGCACATCAAGACCGGCAGGACCAGCGCCCTGCCCCCCGGCGCTCCCGGCGGGGACAACCCGTTCGCACAGGCCGAACGCGAAGGATTCGACCTGCCCCGGGCCAACGCCGGATCGACGCCCGCCGAGCGGCGGCTGGCCAGCATCCCCGACCAGCGCAACGACGAGAACCTCGCGGTCGCGCAGACGCATCTGGCGTTCATCCGGCTCCACAACAGGGTCATCGACGAGTTCGCCGGCACCACCCCGAGCGCGCTGCTGTTCACGACCGCCCGGGACACCATGGTCCGGCACTACCAGTGGATGCTGGCCACGGACTTCCTGCCGCGCATCGTCGAGCCGGAAATCGTCACCGATGTCTTCACCCACGGGCGCAAGTTCTTCGAGGTGCCCGCCGCCTACAACGACCCCGGCTGGTACCCGGCGTACGGCGGCAACAGCGTCGAGCCGGGCGACCGGCCGACGATGCCGGTCGAGTTCTCGATCGCGGCGTACCGGCTCGGCCACAGCATGGTGCGAGACTTCTACAACTGGAACGCGGTCTTCAACAACAAACAGCCGGTAAAGGCGTCGCTGCTGCTCCTGTTCGCCTTCTCCGGGACCAGCGGGATCCTCGCCCCGGCAGCCTCGCCGGACCAGCTCAGCGACCCCACCGCCGGCACCACGGCGCTGCCGGGCAACTGGGTGGCCGACTTCCGCCGGCTGTACGACTTCACCGAAGCGGGCCGGGCCGACCTGACCGTTCCGGCCGACGACTTCAACGTCGCCAAGCGCATCGACACGCTGCTGGTCAATCCGCTGCATCAGCTGCCACTTGGTTCGTTCGGCGGCCGCGACGCCGCCGTCCACGCCACCGGCCGGGAGCTCAACCTGGCCTTCCGCAACCTGACCCCGGGCAGGCATGGTCCGGCTGTGCAGCGGCCAGCAGCTCGCCGAACGCTTCGGCCTCCCGCCGCTGGACGACAGCCAGATCATCACCGGAAACGCGGGAGCATCCCTCGACGGTCTCGCCGACGACCAGAAGAAATCGTTCGCGCAGGACACGCCTTTGTGGTTCTACGTCCTGCGGGAGGCCGAGCTCAACGGCGGGCGGCTGACCGACGTGGGCGGCCGGATCGTAGCCGAGGTCTTCCACCGCGCGATGGAAGGCAGCCGCGTCTCCATCGTCAGGGACCCGGCCTGGCGCCCCGCTCTCGGCCCGGACGCGAGCACCTTCCGGATGACCGACCTGCTCCTGTACGCCTTCGAGAACAACAAGGAACTACTCGCCCCCCTCGGCTGAGGCAATGCCAGGCCTTCAGCCGCTATGCCGCGCCGCCGGACCAGGACCCTGGCTGGGGACGAGCGCGACGTGCGGTGCAGCCGGATGACCACGGCGGGCATATGCCGGGTGCCGGACGGGATGCCTGCCATGGTCATCTGGCCGATGCGCCAGCCGCAGGAGACGCGTTCGATCATGGCAGCTCCCGTCCAGATAGGGATCACCGATGCCTGGGTACGGCCCGACGGCTCGGCCGCCATGTCCTGCCCGACGGTGAGCCTGGTGCCGGTTAGCCGGCCATCATGACCAGCGGCGGAGACGGGGCGGGAAGGCTTGATCTGGCGGCCGGTGACGCGAGCCGGGCCGACCGGGTGGAGCTGCACTTGGCGGGCGTATTCAGCGTGATCCGGGACGGCGTCCGGCTCACCGACGGCAGCCTGCGCAGCCGCAAGGCACGTACCTTACGGAAGTTGCTCGCGGTCGAGCGGGCCCGGCTGGTGTCCGTGGACCGGATCGCCGAGGTGCTGTGGGCGGACGGCCCGCCGGCGAAGCCGGCCCAGCATGTGGCGACGCTGGTGAGCCGGCTGCGCCGGGTCCTGGGTCCGGGGGTGATCCGGGGCGGGCGACCGGGCTACCAGCTCGATGGGGCCCGGCGACCGTGGTGGACCTGGATGAGGCGGCCCGGCTGATCCGCCTGGCCGAACGGGAGCTCGGGACGGCGCCCGCGCGGCGCACGGGCCAGGCCGTGTCGAGCCCTGTCTTTTCATCGGGGTTTGAGGGCCGGGCGGTGTGCCTGACGTAAAAAGTGCTCCTGAGCTGGGACAGTGAGGGTGTTCGAAGTCCTTGCTGCACCGAGTTCGAGGAGCACTTTCTAGATGCACACTACCGGTTGGTCCAGGGGCCTGGAGG
>Ga0302326_10016481_pt1 | contig 15467 bp, 25 predicted proteins | sample Palsa_T0_3_FD_202264 | JGI IMG/M metagenome (GOLD analysis project Ga0302326, IMG submission 202264) | Peat permafrost microbial communities from Stordalen Mire near Abisko, Sweden - Palsa_T0_3 | ecosystem: Environmental > Terrestrial > Soil > Palsa > Peat permafrost | place: Sweden: Abisko...
TTGTTACCTCCACTCGATACGCAATAGGATCATACGGATGGAATCTAGGATTAGTCCGTCGCACAAAGTTCCATACATATTATACATATCATCACACTAACATTAATTCCCTTCCTCACAAGACATACCTTAGGACAACTAATAGGAACCTCCCCCATCTCAACCAACTCCCTAAACTCCTCCCCCAGAGGCGTATTAACCGCAACCTTCCGTTCCATCGCCCCCCTCGCCGCAATATTCCTGCCCCTCAACATCTGGAATAGCCCGACCGGACTCCCCACAGCAAAAAACCCATGCACATCGAAATCCAATTCCAGCCGCTTGTCGAGATTGAATTCTTTGGGGACGGGATGGTCAGAGGAGAGGGGCTGTCGACAGAGGATGTCGAAACAGATTGCGCTGCCGAGGGAGTGGCCTATGAGACTTACGCGGCCGGAGAAGGTCGGATTGCGGGAAAGGAAGAGGTGGTATATGCGATTCATTTCACGGGCTACGGCGTGGACGATGCGTTCGCGGAATTGTGGTGTATAGTATAATAAGATATCCAACAGAACTAATATATCAATATAAAACTTGTCACATATGGAGGAGAGTGGGGTAGAGCAGGGGGAATGAAGGGAGGGAGAGATACCATCTGAGATTAGACTTCTTATTGGGGCGAGGCCTTCGACTGTTATGTCTTTGAGAGTCGCATTGCCGGTATCTTTCGGGACATCTTCATCAGAAACATCCCCTATATCGCGTTCATCGACTGTCTTTTCCCCATCATACGAATCCTTCGATACTCCGAATTGGACTTCCTGTCGCCATTGCACGGGAAGAACTTGGACTCTACAATTCGGTTTCTTGGATCCAGTTCCATTATCCTGACTGAACAGGAAATTCAGATCTGTCGATGACGCAAACGTGTCCTTTAATGTCCGTCGAAAAACATTGATGTCTTCATTAGAATAGGGGTAGAGTTGCGAGGGTACCATGAACGAAGTTGACTCCTTCCATGCGTTCACCAAGTTTCTGTCCAATCCCGTGGACACATAAAATCAAATGATCAATTTGTCTACGCATCAGCAACCCGCTCTCCAAACAATAAAATTCAAGTGAGAACGAACCTAGTCGGATCCTCCTTCTCACTATCATCATAATCCTGCTCCATCTCCTTCCCCTCCGCCTTATCAGCCGCATCCTCCAAACCCTTCTCATCGCCCGTCGTCTTGGCCAATAAACTCCTCGTCTTCAATTCGCTCACCTCCTTATCCTCACTATTCTCCTTCTCCCTCTTCTTACTCAATTCCACATACCCTCTAACCAACTTCGAGCCCCCGAGATGGACCCCCGCACTCAGAGTTTGGTACACGCTCGCAGTCAGTTTTCCGTATAAGTCGTCCGAAAGGAGCCAGGCTGTCGTGGCACTGGTGTAGACTACGTATTTCCCCATATGTTGTTCTCCTAGTAATTTCCAGATCATTTCTTTTTTGGCGGTTTCAATGGGGGTGCCGGCGGTGGGTGTTGAGGAGCGTGGAAGGGGGAAACGGAAGGGACTTGCTGTGCGGGTTGGGGTTTTGTCTGTATCCTGGGGTTTCAGTTGAGGTGACATGTCTGGTCTCTGGGTCTTTGTTATATCTTTCTCGCTGTCGTCTTTGGTCTTGGGGAGGTTTGTGGTGGTAGTAGTTGCGGGTGCGCGGAACGGTTTGAGCTTGATATATCCTTCTTCGATTTGAGTTGCTAGATTCTCATCACAGGGTTTCAACACACTGCCCTCCTGGAAAAACCACCCGCCTCTCCGGACCTGCCGTTACTCTCCGCTCGCGGACTTGGGGGCTAATACCTCATAAGTCGATCCTCTAAAGTACACGGGAGATAATTCCCTCTCCACGATATCAACCTCGAAAAGATGATCCTCATTGACCGGCACCGGAGCCACCGGCTCATTAGGCCGAGTAATCGTTCTCTGAAACGCCGCCTCAAGAGCCTTTGAATCCCGCGGTGCGAAGGCAGACCATTTGGTCGGTTGCTTCGGCTTCTCATCCGCTGACGGGATCAACTTCTTCCGGGGCACATCCGTGGCATAAAACCACCTACCGTCAACATCTCCCCACGCAGTCTTCAGTTACCGTATATTCATCGGGGGAGCGTCAGGAGGCGCGTTGGCCGACATGCGATGGATATGGGATGTCTGTGGTCGGGGATCATGGACGAGTCCCGAGGAGGCCGACGTCTGTCGCGAATGGGTCGACATGTTGAGACGTGCGATACGCAGGATTGGACGCAGAGGGTTAGGATCAAAGGTTGTGAGACAGGGGCGGGCGAAGATCATTGAGCGTGGCCATGAAGCTGTGGCTGCTGAGCTGTGTTACTAGCATGTGATGTTATTGCGAAGACCCGGCAACGAAGGCTGATGTAATACCTCTACTGTACTTGGTCGAAAAATTCCTGAATCAGGAAGCCCGCTAATTCGCTTGAGGTGAAAGAATTATCAATTCTCAGGGGTAACTTTTCGCATGCATATGGGAAAATAAGGGGTTATAACTTTGACACCCATGACGTTCTATCGCGCATATCCCTTCCCAACCAGCTCTTCAATGACTTCATCCCGGTCCCGCGGCGTCTCCCTAGCCTTTGCCGATAATCGGAGACAAACTCAGTGGACAATGCATCAGACATTGTCCGGAAGGCTGGGAAGACCATTTCGGCGATCGGCAAAATAATCAAGTCGGTTAATTTGCGACGGTCAAAAAGGGGTCAAAGACAAAGGCACCAGTCCGCGGAGCTGCTTCGGCTCGGCGGGGGCGACTTCCGATAAAGACTTTTGGGGCAATGCAGTGCATGTAAGATTACATATAAATATACATATGTATGTAGATGTCGTTTAGACTTCCTTTCTTGGGGAGTTTAACTTCACATGAGAGAGAAGGGCAAATCAAGCTGCGCGGATAAGAGCGTGGACGACGGAGATTCTGCACCGCCGTCAATTCTAGGTTTCTATTTGATTCTCCATTAGCTTTTCGTACAAACTCGGCTAATTTGTATCGATCAATCAGCCAAAGCTTGATAGCCCCTGAGTTCAATGTCTTTTGTCTTTGACAGCTCTTCTGTCCTTCTGTCGATCCCTGAAGTCGTCATGTCTTGCGTGTTTCTTGTCTTCCAAGATGACGCCTTATTCAAATCAATTCTTCCTGCACGGGAAATTGTACAACCGAACCAAATGGAATAATGAAACCGCCGTCCCAATCGGCAATTTCGATATAGCGAGAATTGCAGCATCTGAAGGTACTCTCAGCTGTAAAATAAAAGGCGCAATTTCCGGATTTCCTTTCAAGCCCACCAAATCTTAACTTTAATGACCCTCGCCCAATGGAACGAGATCCATCATTGCGCTATCGCTCAAAGCTTAATCCAATTCCTGCACACAGCCAACGCAGCTGCGCGTATGGTTGGCTGAGGTGGTTTCGAAACCGCAGTTGTTTGGCGGCCCCCTTGTTTTTCTGTTGACGCTCGATCCTCTGCGTGTCTCATAAGCGACACCCCCACTCTCCGAAGGACCACATGTCGGGATTACGCTGCTTATTCGGCCCAATGTCTGATGCCAATGGAATACACGTACATAGTAGCACACACGCCAAAAATACTTTTTACTTTTCAGTCTTAAGTATTTGTTCCGCTATCGGCGCCCGACTCCTTTTTTTCGACCTACACCGCCCTCCAGCGCAGGACTTTCCAGTTTGCCAGTTGGTCTTCTTCCGTCTTCGCGCCAAGACTGTTGCTTCGGTCGTCGTTCATTTGTTCAATACACTCTTTTGTAACTCGTTTGAATGGGGCTTCCAGCGCCCAATACGTCGCGGTATGCTTCTCCGGGCAGGTTCTCCCGGGCATACAATTCGCTGCCCCTTTTCAGGGGCTCAAAGGTGACGCGAGCCACCACCATAGGTACCCCCACCACCACGTCTTACCTCTGCGGATCCTTCTATCCTCTGTGAATGACGCTTCTAATGCTCAGTGCTAATACTGTTCCTTTGGCTGTGTTACTTTACGTCGACGGATGTCAACGTCGCGGCGGGGAATCAGACATGGCTGGAAACAGTCGGAAACCCAGCTCGCCAGGCCGGCGGGATGCTCGTTGACTTTGTCTCGACCCAACAAAAGACAAGCAGAATCAAGATGAAGTCAGCACAGCGAGAATCCCAACTCAAAAAAAGCCGGCCCAAAAAGCACGAAAAGGTCGCTCATTCCTACGGCGCCGTCCTCGTCAATGGGACAGGCGTGCAGCCTACGTGGTACAGAGGCAAACTCCCAGATCTTCCGCCCCAGCCACGGGACTCGCATGAGCGGTTTCTGACGCTCTCGACGATGGTCAAGAATCAACGGCGCTGGATCCGCGAGTGGATTGAATTCAATCTCATGATGGGGGTGGAACATTTCATTATTTATGACAATGGGTCCAATGACGATACTATCGATGTCGTGCAATACTACATTGATGAGGGAATCGTGGACTGGATCCCCTGGCCTCCAAAGGAAATTCCCAAACCGCTTGAAAATCCGCAGACCGTAATGGAGGAGTGGCAGGATTCATGGTATAGGGATTGTCTCGAGACTTGTCTGGACAATGATTGGAAGATCCATAAACAGGGACCCTGTCAACTTGCTGCGTTCACGGATGCCATCCGACGGACTTCGGGGGGTGTTTCGCGGTGGTTGGGCATTTGGGATATCGATGAGTATATTTTTCCAAGGAAAAAGGCTCCTTACGACTCTTTGGCGGAAATGCTGGAAAAGGAGTATGCCGATACGAGACATATTCGGCTTTGGGGAAATGTATTCGGAACAAGCGGACATAAATCGACTCCTAAACGACGGGAAGGAAGTCCTCTGCAACCCCTTCTTACCGAGGAATACACCTACCGCGCCGCGGAAGATCGTATTGTCCTAGACAACTTTAACAGCTAATTGTAGACAAAGGAGAGTATCCTTTTGCCAAAGTGGATGCCGATGGTTGGGAAGTATACGGGAAAGGAAAGCTGAAGTACGTCAGATTCGGCGGAGCAGATATGTATGCTAGGAAATCTCTTGCCGACCCAGACATGGTGTCTCATTCCTTTGTGCATCACTTCGAAGCCCCAGGGAACTCTGTATTTCCTCATGAGATGCAATGGCTAATGAACAGGGCCCTCAATGGAAGGAAGTGAAAATTGACGTCTACAGCCCGCTCTGGCAATTCAATCATTACGCATATCTGTCGCAAGAAGATGCTCGCAAAAAGGCCACCACGAATAAAAACCCATTCATGGATTTCAACGAGGAGATCGACTCTTTCTTCTCCCGCGTCAAGGATGATGGGGTCCATTACCTGTTGCCTGCATTGAAGGACCGAATGCTACGCACCATCACAGAGCATCCCCCCAAAAAGCCAGATGACTGGGTCTGGGGAACGACTCCCGCCCAGAAGCACGAATAGAGTAGACAGGGCAAGACAGGGCAGAGGATAGGATGCATTCGGATATTGGAGGACGGGGCTGCATTTTTGGGTGGGGGTTTTTATGGCGGTCTACTGGCCTGGACTTCTTTGTAGCATATTCATGTCGCTCCTTTTTTTTCCTTGTGGAAGCAGCAGCATCATTGGCGTCATGTTAGCAGACTTTGGTTTATGAACTGTTGGTTTAGACTAGATTCACATTCTTGAAATGTATGAATTATGGAATAAAACAGCTGAAACCTGCAGGTGATGATCTACCAGGATGATCGAAGCAACTGTAAAGCAAATCTTGTTTCACGTGTGCGGATCTGGCCGATCTGTCGTTGTTTCTCGTCATAGTCTCGGGACACGACATACCATGTGAAGTCACATGGAAAGCGGCTATTGACGGCGAGACTCTGATCCAGGACAATCGCACAATGTGACTCACCGGGCTCTGCTTCATCACCCGAGCATGGGACAACCGTTGAGTGCACGTAATCGCTGAAACGCGGAATTGGGTCGGCGAGAGGCTCGGCCTCCCCCCACGAGGCCAAGACAGATTCCACGATCACAAGACTAGGTTGATTCCAATTACGTACGTCTATCAAGGACGGTAATACAAACCTCGCATCGCTCGCGTGGAGGACGTGGAGGACGTGGAGGACGTGGAGGACAATGATTATCGCTGGTCGTTTTTCTTTTTTGGAAGTTTATAGAAGGATCTCCCCCACTTCGCTCCAGAAACTTTAATTCTCGTACGCCCACGCGGCAGGGTCCGCTGCAATCATCTGCTAATCGGAAAAATACGGCGTGCATATCCGAGCTGCATCCACCTGCGTTCGTATAGCGAAATGAGACCCCAGTGGACCAATTCCTTCGACTCATCATCCAAGCGAGGTATCCTAAAATACCTGCAGTGCCACCTTGGAGCGTCCTAGGCCCGGGGATGGGTTTCTGTGCTGATGTGGTACGCGGCTGTGCGTTAGTAAGTTGGCCGTTTTGAGTAGGCGACTGCGATCGTCTGGGAGGACGCCACTGAGACTCGCTCGAGACGAACCCCACGTTTGGAGCCGCCCGCGCTGCGATAATCAAAATGCTAATTTGTGTGTGCAACGCAGATTGGATGGGGGCACTCCGCGGATCGGGATGCTGCGTAGCGATCTCTTCCGCAGAGTATTCGTGGGGACGAATAGCAGGGCAGAGCGGGCTGCAACCGGAAAATGTTCCCCTGCATTGGAGGACGAGGGTGTGTATTAACAGCGTAAACGTAACAGGTGGCAATGAATTTCATTTGTGTAATGGAATCTCTGCCCGGAAGCTATTTTTGTGTGCAGGCTGCGCTGTGAGTGGTCGCGGAGGTTGAGGGTCTCGGGGGACAGCGTTGGGCGGTTAATAGCTCTCTGTGTGGGTGTGGTTATAGGCTGTGTGTGACTGGGCGCGAGCTGCAGGAAGAAGCCGGAGGAAGACAGAAAGGCGAGATAAGCAGAAAATCCGAGCCTCGGCCGGAAACAGGCCCCTGCCTCCAACCGCATGGCGGAGATTTGTCAGAGTGTCAGTCTGAGCGGCGTGGGCCAACCAGCGGTGCGTATCGTAAAATCATAAATACGGCGAGACATCCTGCAACAGCCCCCACTCCCAAGCCAACCCATTAAATAACCCTCCTCCCCCAAACTTTTCAACACAAGTCTCAAGCTCGCTTCGCTGCAGACACATATCAACAGACACAGCCAGTCGTCCTCTTTCTCATCCAACACCTCGTCACCCGCTCCCGTCAATAACCACCTCCCAAATCCCTTATCAGTAGCCCCCGAAAATGGCCGCAGCTTCCACAACAATCTCGTATACTGCAAACGTAAGCCTTCCCCAGGCCCCATTCCAGCCTGTCTTTGCTTCGAGAGTGTCCGCTGACCTTGTCTCTTGCTTCTAGTTGCAAAAATACCTCGATCTCCCCCAACATGGCAAAGTTATGGCCGAATACATCTGGATCGACGGCACAAACGGCGTCCGCTCTAAGACAATGGTAAGATAAGCTCAAAGCCGCTCGTTTTTCACCGCTAACCTCGTTGTAGACACTCATGGAGAAGCCAGAGTCCGTAGATGCCCTCAAAACCTGGAACTTTGACGGTTCATCGACTGGTATGTGTCCCCCTGCGTTTTATGACGTATGCTAACGCTCGCAGGTCAAGCTCCGGGCCACGACTCCGATGTCTACCTCAAACCCGTTGCCATGTACCCAGACCCTTTCCGACGTGGAGACAACATTCTCGTCCTCTCAGAATGCTACAACTCGGACGGCACACCCAACAAATTCAACTACCGTGCCGAATGCGCCAAATTGATGGAAAAGCACAAGGAACACGATCCCTGGTTCGGTCTCGAGCAAGAATACACTCTTTTCGACACCCTCAACCGACCCTACGGATGGCCAACTGGCGGCTTCCCTGGCCCACAAGGCCCATACTACTGCGGTGTCGGAACCGGCAAGGTCTACGCCCGGGATATCGTAGAAGCCCACTACAAGGCCTGCTTATACACCGGAATCAAGATCAGCGGTATCAACGCCGAAGTCATGCCCTCGCAATGGGAATTCCAAGTCGGTCCCTGCCAAGGAATCGAGATGGGAGATCATCTCTGGATGGCCCGATACCTCCTCGAGCGAATTGCTGAGGAGTTCGGCGTCAAGATCTCTCTCCACCCCAAACCCCTCGAGGGCGACTGGAACGGTGCAGGATGCCACACCAACATCTCAACAGTCGAGACCAGGAAGCCTGGTTCCGGTATGAAGGCCATCGAGGAGTGTATCTCCAAGATGGAGAAGAAGCACAAGGAGCACATCGCCGTCTATGGCGCAGATAACGAAAAACGTCTTACTGGTCGACATGAGACTGGTCACATCGACGCTTTCTCCTCAGGTGTTGCAAACCGTGGTGCATCAATCCGAATTCCAAGGCAATGTGCCAAGGATGGATTCGGATACTTCGAGGACAGGCGACCTGCCTCCAATATTGGTACATTCTCTCACATGAATTCAGCTAACTTCACAGATCCTTATCAAGTCACTGGACGTGTTGTTGAGACTCTTTTCGGCAGTATTTAGAAGTCAAGTTGATTTAGAGGTGATTTGTGGAGTTGTTTTCTCATATTTCTTGCACGTGCGATATACTCCTTGGTTTTGGTTCTTGTCGGAATGAGGCCAGAGTTTGTAGCTGTGTCAGAGTGTCATCATTAAAAGGAGTCTTGCTGGGAGTCTAGTAGCTTATTTATCAATTTACTTCCGTGTAAATCTTTAACTGTCTCCAACGTTTGACTCTGCTTGAAGCATCTGCTTGAAGCATCTGCTGAGCTGCGTGCCCCACACCCTATGCGCGGAACATGTCCCGAACGTCAGTCGGGATTGAAATGAAAAATTCTGAAAGTCGAACTTTTTGAGTCACATAACTTTGTAACTTTGACCCCTTCTGGAACCACCTTCAAATCCTTCACAGAAATGGCCTCCCGCACATTAGGCCGAGCTCTTCGCTCGTCTGCTCTAGCAAGACAATCCGCCAACATTGCCCCCGTTGCACGCAGATCAATAACCCAATTTGCTGCTCGTGGAATTCTCCCTCAGACCGGAAAGAGAGTTGACTTCATTGTCTCGGCATTGCTGACTGCAGGGACTTGCGCCTCTGGTGCAGACTCGTGGAGTCAAGACTTTGGACTTTGCTGGAACAAAGGAGGAGGTCTATGAGCGAGGCGATTGGCCAAGGGAGAAGATTTTGGTATTTCTTCAGCTCGATCGTTATTGACAACAGGATTACTTCAAGAACGATACCTTGGCACTCATCGGATACGGGTCGCAAGGGTAATTCAGAGTGCTTATTGTGACTCATTGTAGACATGGACAGGGACTGAATGCCCGTGATAACGGATTGAATGTCATTGTCGGTGTTCGTAAGGACGGAACTTCGTGGAAACAAGCCCAGGAAGATGGCTGGGTTCCAGGAAAGAATCTTTTCGATGTGGAAGAGGCCATTAAGAAGGGAACAATCGTCATGAACCTTCTCTCGGTAGATTCTTTTATTTGCTACCACTGACTTCAGGATGCCGCTCAAAGCGAGACATGGACCAAGATTAAGCCCCTCCTCACTAAGGGCAAGGTTGTTCGCATTCAATTCCCCAACTGACTCTAGACCTTGTACTTCTCTCACGGTTTCTCCGTCGTGTACAAAGACCTCACTGGTGTCGTTCCCCCGACCGACATCGACGTCATCCTCGTCGCACCCAAAGGTTCCGGCCGAACAGTCCGCAGTCTCTTCAAAGAGGGCCGAGGCATCAACTCGTCCTTCGCCGTCTTCCAAGACGTGACCGGCAAAGCCGAGGAAAAAGCCGTCGCCCTCGGTGTCGGTATCGGCTCCGGGTACCTCTACAAGACGACCTTTGAGAAGGAAGTCTACAGTGACTTGTACGGTGAGCGAGGATGTCTCATGGGTGGTATCCAGGGAATGTTCCTTGCTCAATATGAAGTCTTGAGAGAACGTGGACATTCCCCCTCTGAGGCTTTCAATGAGACTGTTGAGGAGGCCACCCAGAGTTTGTATCCCCTCATCGGTGCAAATGGTATGGACTGGATGTACGAGGCTTGCTCTACCACCGCCCGACGAGGTGCATTGGACTGGGCACCCAGATTCAAAGACGCTCTCAAGGTCCCCCCTCTACCAAGTAAAAGCTGATAATAGCCCGTGTTCAACGATTTGTATAACTCCGTCAAGGACGGCACAGAGACAAAGAGGACTTTGGAATTCAGTGGAAGGAAGGACTACCGAGAAGCATTTGAGAAAGAACTCGATGAAATCCGTGCCCAAGAAATCTGGCGCGCCGGAAAGACTGTCCGAAGTCTCCGACCCGAGGCCAAATAGACTACTTGTTGCCTCACCTATACTAGTGGTTTTGTAAAAGTCCATCTTTTGTCACAGGCACTTGAGTAGTTGTAGTTTATTTATTATATCTAGACCTTTCCTGAAACCTCTACCGATGCACACATGAACTTTATATGCCGTATTTTTTGGCTGCTACAATGCCTAGGGCGAAACTTGCGAGACGAGCATCCAGAGCATATCCTTGCTTCTCTAGTTTTGCTAATTCGTCGTGTAGATTTGCTAAGGGAACTTTGAAGGTTTCAATGATTTCGCCTTCGTCGAGTTGAGGCTCTGGGTTTTGATTCCGCTTATCATCCATATCCACATCGCAGAATACGACATTCATATTTGTATTCGTGAATCCGGGGTCTATCTAAGTACATGTTATCATGGGCCGTACCGTTGAACATCAAGAACGAGGTATGTGATGCCTTCCCATGGTAACCAGTCTCCTCCAACAATTCTCGTTCAGCAGTCGTCTCCGGTTTCTCTCCCTCATCAATCAACCCTATCATGAGCACATTTCTTTCAGCGACTCTATACCAGCAGGCATCTCAATGCAGATAGTCTCGCAAGGAGGACGATACTGCTTCCCCAACACAATCTTCGGCCCATCCTCCTCTTTCAAAATAGCAATAATTCCAACCGCTACAAATCAACACCATCCACACGAGTAAGCGGAGATATACCATCAATTCCGCCCTTGCTTCTTGTACTACGCTCCGCACTCTCCCAGACTCGTTGCTTCCCCGAGGGATCCTGCCAGTTGATTTTGGTGAGCTTGGTCCACTTGGCTTCGTGCGCAGATAACGGCGTCTTCGAAAGGATCTTAGAGCCGTTTGTGGGTTTTGAGGAGGACATGAAGGTGCGGTGGACGGCGGGTTGGAGAAGACTTAGCAGAAGCGACAGCCGTGAAGATGGAGCTATGGCGGGCAACAAAAGGGGGTCAAGGAACAGGTGCATGCGTCATTGAGATCATCGACGCCCCTAACCCACCCAGATGCAATCCTGTGGAGCAAAGATATGGACTCGACCTTCCCTTGTAACTAAATGCCTTCAGATGGACCATTAATCTGCCTTTCTTCGATTTCTAATGGGAGTGTATAAGCATTGTATCAAGGGCCGATGCCAATATCCAATCCCCTCCAGAAGCGAGGTGTCACGATCCCTAAGGATATAATTGCCGACACCCCTGATCACGCATCTCTCTCCCGTCGGTCGACATCTTCAATATCGGCGCTTTCCGATTGTCTGGAGCTTATAACTCCTCTATACATTGAGAATTCTACGAAAGGAGCGGATAATACATCGGCAATCAATCCGTCGGCAGTTCACTCGGGAACCTCCGTGTCGATCATCATCACAAAAGCAGAACGTGGGGTCGGCTCTTACAACTCCAAACACGTCGCCATGGGCCCTCACGACGATGTACAGACCATGAACTCGCTGAAAACACACTTCGAAGAAGCGCCCTATGTATCAGCTTTATATACCTTGGCGACGATTGCGACGATCATAGTTCTAGTCGATTATGTCCGCATGCTCAATCTCTGGCGTAAGATGCCGCCTGGGCCGTTCCCCCTGCCGATAATAGGCAATACTTTTAGTCTTCCGGATAAGAAACCGTGGATGTACTTTGAGAAGTTATCGCAGTATTATAATGCGCCGCTTATTACGTTTTGGATTGGACGGAATCCGACGGTTTGGTTGAATGATGCGTGGTGTGCGAGTGAACTGCTCGATAAAAGAGCAGGGATATACTCTAGTCGACCTCATATGGTTGTCTTTGGAGATCTGGGGAGTGGCAATGATAACCTCGTTACGATGAAATATGGCGAGAGATGGTCCTCCCCTGCGCTCTACTCCCTCTGGACAGACGTACTTACGTTGTAGGCGCGTTCATCGAAGGATCACACATCTGGGAGTGGGAACCCAACAAGTGCGCTCGTATCGCAACCTCCAGAACAACGAATCCAAGCTTATCGCTCAATACCTTCTTGACGAACCCGAAAAGTACGTCGCACACTTCGAACGCTACGCCGCCTCCGTAGTCTCAATCATCGCCTACGGCCGGCGTATCCCAAGTTACCTGGACCCCATCATCACCGAAGTCATCGCGGTAATGCACAACGCAGCAGACCTGAACGTCCCCGGAAAGACCTTCCCCATGTTAATGGAGACATTCCCCTTGCTCGCCAAGTTCCCCAACTGGATGGCTCCCTGGAAAAAAGGTCTCGGTGGCCGTGAGACGGGAAAACGGTTCTTCTTCTCCCTTGCCAAGGAAGCCAATGACGAATCCCCGAATGAGAATTTTAGTCGCCAGATCTTTGAGTTGAAGGATAAATACGAGTTGAATGATCGTGAGATTTCGGCTATTTCGGGCAACTTGTTTGGGGCGGGGAGTGATACGAGTGCTAGTACTCTTGTCAGTTTTGTGCTTGCTGCGGTGATGTTTCCCGAGGCGGTACAGAAGGCGCAGAAGGAAATTGATTCGGTGGTGGGCAGTGATCATTCGCCGAATTTTGAGGATTTGTTGCAGTTGCCTTATGTGGAGGCTTTTGTCAAGGAAGTCTTCAGATGGAGAAGTGTGGCTATTATTGGAGGACAGCCACATGCTCCTGTCCAAGATGATTATTATGGCAAATGGTTTATTCCTAAGGATACTTGGGTTCAAGGCAATCTATGGTTCGCCCTCCATCAATCGAGTAGAGACTGATGATAGGGCTATTCATCGTCATCCCAGAGATTTCCCCGATCCCGATCGATTCTATCCCGATCGATATCTCAAGGAGAACAGACTCCCCTACCCCAACGAAAAAGGTTATCATACTTTCGGATGGGGTCGACGAGGTACCTTCCCTCTCCAACGACATCTAATATAGTCTGTTCCGGACAAGCGCTCGCAGAACAGGGCACTCAAATCAGTATTGCAAGATTGTTGTGGGGGTTTCATTTCCTTAAAGCGAAAGATGCGAATGGCAAGGACATTGATATCGATATATTCGATTACACGAACGGCCTGAACTGGCGACCGCAACCATTCAAATGTGTTATTAAGCCCCGAAATCAGGAAATTGTCAAGACGATTCGGAGGGAGGGTGAGCAAGCTTTGCAGGATCTCGCAATCTACAATACCACGACAAAGTATTTCCCTCTTAAATTACATATTGACGAATTTAGGTACCGCATGAGTGAGTTCTTCGCTAAGGCGCTGAGAGGAGAGACGAATGAATAGGCTGGTCGCGACGAACCTGGGGGACATATTCGTTATATGTCAAATGTGGACTTCACGTCAGGCGCATGGCATCTAAAAGAACTGGGTCAGATCTGCACAGTTCCTAGAATCAAATATCTAAACCATCGCGTTCATTTCACCAAATAGAAGAAAAACACTTAGAATACCAAGAGGACTCATTGTAGAAGTCACAATTACATCCATACCAAATGAGTCTTTACTTGTCTTGATGTCATTATATATTTCGTGCATCTCAGATTGAGGAAAGTGCAATGATCTGCATCGCAAATTTTCGCATCGCCCAAACACTTCACCCTCCTCCACACAACATCCACACAATGTCCACCCCATCCAACCCTCTCATCCTAATCTCCCCCCAAATCCTACAACGCATCCAAAACGACATAGACAAAGACCTCGAATTTAAAAAAGTACCTCTCCCTTCCGACAAACGTGATTGACGTAGAACCTGCGCGAACATCTCGATGATCTGGATCGGCGCACACGGATGGCCATGGCCTTGCTCTCGCAGCTTCATTCCGTCGCGCAAGGTACACCCCTCTCACATCTGTGAGCCCTTCTGGTTGTACCACGACGACGTCTAATTGTAGTGACTCCAGCGATGGGGGAACAATTAGATGCGGTGCTAAGTCCGTCTGATTCGAACAGCGTGACTGTGCCGCTCGCAAAAATCAAGACCATCGCGAATGAACAGCCATACTACAAATATAATCAAATATGGTCGAAGAACATGGAAAATGTGTCGTTTTGTTATGTCCTGAGAAATTACATCGAGCACGAGAAATTGCTTAGTTATGAACAGGTTGCGCAGAACATGGGAGGTCAGTTATCCCCTTTGCGTCAAAGTCCTCTCTTTGAGTGATACTTTCTCTCCCCCCCTTTCTTCCTTTCCGGTTTTGGTCTGCCCGGAGGGTGTGATACATGCGTTATGAGTACAGCGGGCGTGTTAATGAGAAGTTCCTACGGATGAAGATGATATGCACTTCCATTTAAGCATAGAAGAATACCTGCACTCCCTCATCTCCCTCATCAACGAACTGGTCCCCCCTCCGTCCCCCCCACCTCCCCTTGTTCGAGTACTAATCCCAGTCCCGCCTAGCGGTAAACTCCGTGACCATGGGGAATTACTCGCGCCCGCTGGCGATCTCGCGGTTCGTCAAGGAGTTGAGCACGGCGTTTAGTATTTTGAATTTGAAGAATGATAATTTGCGGAAACGGTTTGATTCGATTAAATATGATGTCAAGAAGATTGAGGAAGGTAGTCCCCCCTGTTTCTACGATGTGGGTCTCGCGGTGCTGGGTGTGTGTCTGGCGATGCTGGTTGTTATGTGCTGAGTTTAGTTGTGTATGATTTGAGTTTGAGGGGGTTGATTCCTAAGGAGGCGTAGGATGGGTGGATGCTGGGAATGGTGGGGGGTGCAGGAGATGGGATGTAGGCTTTAGATGTTGGGCATAGGCTGCATGATTTGGTCTGGGAATAGATTCGTTTATCTTGAGATATAGTTCTTTTGCGTCTTGTTGCGCTGGTAGCAGTGTACCAGAGTCATCTGGTGTGTATACCTTTAGGGGGGCCACGTAACCCTCTGATCTCAGGACGACAAGGGAGCCGCAACTGTGCCGCCTTCTTGGTCCTCGATAACGAAGGAGTGTCAATGGTGGCGATGATATTGGTAGTCACTTGAAAGACGGAAAGCATGCAAAACACAAGAAACAAAGAATGTAATTTATCCATTAGCAAACCCCCCTGTGTACTTGATATATACAAAGCAATATTATGATGAAAACCAAGCCAAATCCGTGATCAAGCTCTCTACCCACCGAATCCGTAGATGGTGCGTCCCTAAAAGTAAGCACGAGTCCA
>Ga0302326_10016482_pt1 | contig 15467 bp, 12 predicted proteins | sample Palsa_T0_3_FD_202264 | JGI IMG/M metagenome (GOLD analysis project Ga0302326, IMG submission 202264) | Peat permafrost microbial communities from Stordalen Mire near Abisko, Sweden - Palsa_T0_3 | ecosystem: Environmental > Terrestrial > Soil > Palsa > Peat permafrost | place: Sweden: Abisko...
CCGTGGCTGCAAAACTACAGCAACGAACAAATCGAGGCGGAAATCGTGTCCGCCGCCGAAGCGATCGAGGACGCCACGGGCGTCCGTCCCCGCGGCTTTCGCGGCCCGGGCTTCAGCCTCTCGCGCTCCACGCTCGAAACGCTCGTCCGGCACGGTTATCACTACGACTGCTCGACCTTCCCCACGTACATCGGGCCGCTCGCGCGTGCGTACTACTTCATGACCGCGAAGCTGAGCCGGGAGGAACTCGAAAAACGCAAGGCCCTCTTCGGCGGCGTGAGCGACGGCCTGCGCCCACTACGCACCTATCGGTGGGATCTCGGCGACCGGAGCCTGCTCGAGATTCCGGTCACGACGTTCCCGGTGTTGAAGATCCCGATCCACTTCAGCTACGTGCTCTACATCGCTTCGATCCTGCCGTGGCTCGCGCTGCCCTATTTCCGAGCGGCGCTGCTCGCTTGCCGAGCGTTGCGCATCGCGCCGTCGCTGCTGCTGCATCCGCTCGATTTTCTCTCCAGCGACGATGTGGCCAGCCTTTCATTTTTCCCGGCGATGCAGATGCCGCTCGAACGCAAACGCGTCGTGCTCAAGGCCGCGCTCGAACTCTATCGCAGCCTCTTCGACGTCGTGCCCCTGGGCGAATACGCCGCCGCCGTCGACGCGGTGCGCGTAACGCGCCGCATCGTCCCGCAGTTCGGCACGTGATACCCTAGACACGTCGAGCACGCGCGTGCTACGCTCCGCTCGCAAAGGCCGCCGGGCAGTCGCGCGCCGCAAGGCGTGAGGAAAGTCCGGGCTTCAGCGGGCAGCGTGCAGGATAACGTCCTGTCAGGGAAACCTGAAGGAAAGTGCCACAGAAACAAACCGCCCGAACGGCTCCGCCGCTCGAGCAAGGGTGAAATCGGGGGGTAAGAGCCTCCGGCGTTCCATGGAGACATGGGCGCGGGTAAACCCCACGCGAAGCAAGATGACTCGACTGGATGCGTGCATCCCGGGCGGCCCGTCCGTAACGAGTCACATCGCACCGAGGCGCGCGGCGACGCGCGTCCCAGAGAGATGGCTGCCGCCGCGCAAGCGGTACAGAATCCGGCTTACAGGCGGCCTTTGCGCAACCCATAGGCGACCGCGCCGGTCGTGCCTAAGTAAGCGGCGGCTGCTTGTGGCCGCCACGTCAACTTTGGGAGACCGATCAGTGAGCGCTCGTTTCAATAAGGACATGACCGTCGAGAATGCGTTTAAGACGCACGCCGGCGCGCGCCGCGTCTTTGCGAAGTTCCATCTGGGCGGATGCTCGAACTGCGCGATCAGCGAGACCGAAACCATCGAGCAAGTCAGCGAGGGCTACGGCATCCCGCTGCCCATGCTCATGAGCGAGCTCGAAGCGCTCTTTTCCACCGGCTCCCTGAACGTCGGCGACAAGGTGCGCCTCCCCGAAGAGATTCGCGCGAAAATCCCGCAGCTCGCCGCGGTTCCGCAGATCGGCGAAGTGAAGAGCGTTGAGTCCGGCGCCTACACCGTCGAATTCGGCGAAGTTCGCCTGCAAGGCCTCGCCGAGGACTTCCAAAAGGTCGAGACCGCCGGCGCGACCGCGTAACCCCGCGGGCGCCTACAGCGCCTTGCGCTGCCGAAAGGTCTCGTCGGTTCCGTGCCAGTGGCTCACTGAAGGTTCGCCGGATTTCCAACAAAGAAAGACCGGGCGGCCATCTCGCATCGCGGGGAAATCGAGCAGGCCGAGATCGAAATCTTTGATCAGGCAACCGTATGATTCGATGCGGTTGATGATGCGCACGAGTTCCGCCTTGAGTTCGGTTGCGCGCCGCGATTGGCCGCGCCGCTCCGCCGTCGGCGCGCTCGCGCGACTGCTGGCGGGCCGCAGCTGGGGATCCTGTTCCAAGAGGACGATCGCCAGATCCCGTCGTTTCTGCCACAACTCTTCGACCAGCGGCGCGAGAACCGGAATGAGGGCGTCGACTTTTTCGGGAGAAAAGAAACTCATGTGTTCGAACTCCGGCGATTCTCGGTGACCTTCTCCCGTTTCGTTGTCGTGGCCGGCCTTTCCGGTGCCGGAAAGAGTCAGGCGATGAAAGCCTTCGAGGACCTAGGTTTTTATTGTTTGGACCGCCTTCCGCCCGTGCTCGTGACGGAGTTCGTGTCGCTCGCGGCGAGCGCGTCGCTCGAACGGCTCGCGCTCTCCCTCGATACGCGAGTCGGCGGCGTCTTCGGCGATCCGCTCGCGGCCCTGCGCGCGCTCGACGAGCGCGGCATCGACTTCGATTTGCTCTATCTCGAATCGACCGACGAAGCGCTCGTGCGCCGCTATAGCGAGACCCGCCGCCGCCATCCGCGCGACGGAAGCGGCAACCTCGCGCATGCGATCGACCTCGAGCGCGGCGAACTCGCGCCGCTGCGCGAGCGGGCGACGCTGGTTCTCGAAACGTCGGCTTTCACGCTCGGGGCGTTAAAGGCCCACATCGTCGCAGCCTACGCGAACGAGCCGTCGCTGCATCGGCTGGCGGTCGGGGTCGTGGCATTCGGGTTCAAATTCGGCGTGCCGCGCGACGCGGATCTCGTGTTCGACGTGCGCTTTCTGCCGAACCCTAATTACGTTCCGGAACTCAAAGCGCTGACCGGCCGCGATCGCCCCGTGGCCGACTTCATGGAAGCGATCCCCGAAACGGCGGCGTTTCTCGCCCACCTCTTCGAAATGATCGATTATCTGCTGCCCCTCTACGTTGCCGAAGGAAAATCGCGCCTCACGATCGCGATCGGCTGCACGGGGGGCCGCCACCGTTCGGTGTACCTCGCCGAGCGGCTGAGCGCGCATTTGCGCGAACGCGCCGGCATCACGGTCGCAACCGAATTGCGCGAAATCGCGACCGCATGAGCGCCGGACCCTTGCGCTTCGTGCGCTGGTTTACTCCGGGGCTCGGCATCAAACGCTGGCTGTTGCTCGCGGCGCTCGGCTGCGTTCTGCTCGTCAACGGGATCACGCGCTGGCTCGTGGCCGAAGCCGCGCACCTGCCGCTCAACGAGATGGTGGATAGCGCCATGTCGGATTTCGGCGTCCCGCTCCCGTCGCTCTCCTACGCGTTCGCGATCATCGGCATCATCTTCATCTTCTTCGGCATCCGGCAATGGATGCGCTCGATCGTCGCTGCGATCGCGCCTACGTCGAAAGACAACATCGTCGGCGCCCTCTTGGATCGCCGGTTGCGCGGCGGCTATAAGGTGGTTGCCATCGGCGGAGGAACGGGGCTGTCCACGCTTTTGCGCGGTCTCAAACGCGCGACGAGCAATCTGACCGCGATCGTCACCGTGACCGACGACGGCGGCAGTTCCGGCCGCCTGCAGAAAGAACTCGGCATCTTGCCGCCCGGCGACATTCGCAATTGTTTGGTGGCCCTGGCCGACGACGAAGCGCTCGTGACGGATCTTTTTCAGTACCGGTTTAGCGAGGGCGACGGCCTCAGCGGCCACTCGTTCGGAAATCTTTTTCTCGCGGCGATGACCGGCATCACCGGAAACTTCGACCGCGCCGTTCAGGAGTCGAGCCGCGTGCTCAGCGTGAAGGGGCGCGTGATTCCGGCAACGCTCGATACCGTCGCGCTGTATGCGACCTTGACCGACGGCAGCGTCGTGCGCGGCGAAACGAACATTTCGCGCTCGCACGAGCCGATCGCTCATCTCGGCCTCGACCCCGAAAACGCGCAACCGCTGCCCGAGGTCCTCGAAGCGATTCGGAGCGCCGATGCGATCGTACTCGGCCCGGGCAGCTTGTATACCTCCGTGCTGCCGAATTTTCTCGTCGCCGGCGTGGCGCGCGCGGTCGCCGAATCGAGCGCGCTCAAGATCTACATTTGCAACGTCATGACACAGCCGGGGGAGACGGATGCGTTTTCCGCCTCGGCCCACGTCCGAGCGCTGTTCGAACACGCGGGCGCCCGCGTTTGCGATACCGTGATCGTCAACGAAGAACCGCCCCGCCGGCTCTTGGAAGCCTATGCGGTCGAAGGGCAGCTACCCGTGACCCCGGACCGCGCGAAACTCGAAGAACTCGGCGTGCGCGTCGTCGGTGCCGCGGTCATCAGCGAGACCGAGACCGTCCGGCACGATCCGGCTCGCCTCGGAGATGTCGTCTTGAAGCTGATCGACGAACACGTGGCGCAGCGCTCGTCGTTTGTGCGGCTCCCCGCGCCCGCACAAAAAGAAAGCGCCGCGCCGAACGAGGCGGTCGGCTGAAGCTTACCACCTAGAAAGGTGGTGCTTTCACGCATAGACCGTGCGGGCTACCGGGCGCGGGGTACGCCGTACGGCACCACGTACCAGCGGCTCGCGAGCGGCCGGCGAGCGCTAAGGGGGCGATCACACATCAAGTACTTGGCGTCTTCGTAAGTTGGATCGTGATGATGCGCTGCTCGCCGGGCGCGAGCGGCGCCACGCTCGTGACGAGGCCGGTCGAGGTATATCCGGTCGCCGAGGCCGTGTAATCCCAGTCGCCCGTTGGTACCGGCGACACGCGGAAGCTCCCGCTGCCGTCGGTCTGCGCCACGAGCACGCCGCCGTTGACTGAGACGCTCGCACCTGCGATTCCCTGATTTGTAGCCGCGTCGACCACGGTACCGGAAACGGTTGCGTAGTTCCCGGCCGGAGGCAAGCCGGAGCCGCACCCGGCAAGCAACGCAAGAGCCATGCTCCACAGTATCGTCCCGCGCACAAAGCCCATGGCGAAGCGTTTTTCAGGGGCGAGTAGGCGACGCCTTTTTTTAGATCAAGACGCCTTCTTCGGAATCCTGGCGGTCGAGGTTCGAGGACTTCTCCGTCAACAACCACGCGTTCGCGGCATCGCGATGTGCCGCGTCGACGCGGCCCACGAGCCACGACACGATTGCGCCGTCGGTGCGCCGCGTCTCGATCGCCTCATCGAACTCTGCCACCGTGATGCCCCAGCGCTCGAAGACGCCACGGTCCATCGGACAGGGATAGATATAGTCGAAGATGGTTGCGTCGGCCGCTGCCCGGGCCTTATCGAACGCGCGTAAGATCCAAAGGTACCCTTCCGCCCCGTCGCGACCGCGCCGCGGAAAGGACTTGCCGTCACGAAAATCCGTTGCCATGCCCCTAAAACCGTGGCGGCAAGCCCTGGGATGCAGGCGCGGAGTCCGGGCCCGGGCCATCGGGGCACGTCACCCGTTCTTAACAAGAACGCCGTCGTCTCTGCCGAATCGAAGCGCATGATCGCCGGCGACCACACAAAACTCTCCTACTACGAAAGCGCTCTCGAGGCGGTGGGGCACACCCCCCTCATCAGGCTGCGGCGCACCGTGGAAGGCGTTGCTTGCCTCGTCCTTGCGAAAGTGGAGTACGTCAACCCCGGCGGAAGCGTCAAAGACCGGCCCGCGGTCGCCATGATCGTTGAGGCGGAGGAACGCGGACTGCTGCGGCCCGGCTCGACCATCGTCGAAGCGACGAGCGGAAATACCGGCACGGGCCTCGCGATGGCGGCGGCGATCCGCGGCTACCGCTGCATCCTCGTCATGCCGGACAAGATGTCCAAGGAGAAGATCGATCTCTTGCGCGCATATGGCGCGGAGGTCGTCGTGACGCCGACCAACGTCGCGTCCGATTCTGCCGAATCGTATTACGGCGTCGCCGCGCGCCTGGTCAGTGAAATACCCGGCGCCTTCATGCCCAATCAGTGGCACAACCGTTTTAATCCCGAGGCGCATTATCGCACGACCGGGCCCGAAATTTGGGAACAAACCGCCGGCACGATCACCCATTTCGTCTCCGGCATCGGCACCGGCGGCACGATCTCGGGCACCGCACGCTACCTCAAGGAAAAGAACCCAAAGATTCACGTCGTGGGTGCCGACCCCGAGGGGTCGATCTATTCGGGCGACACGCCGAAATCGTACGCCGTCGAAGGCATCGGGATGTCGTATCTTCCGGAAACGGTCGATCTGCGGGTGATCGACGAAATGGTACGCGTTTCGGATCGCGACTCTTTTTTGATGGCGCGGCGCATCGCGCGCGAAGAGGGCCTGCTCGTCGGCGGATCGTCGGGCACGGCCGCAGTCGCCGCGCTGAAGCTCGCAAAGACCTTACCGAAAGAGGCCGTGCTCGTTGTCGTCTTCCCGGATTCGGGGCGCGGATACATGTCGAAAATCTTCAACGACGAGTGGATGATTGCCAACGGGTTCATCGCCGAGGGAAGGCGCAAGGCGACCGTGGGCGACGTGCTACGCAGCAAAGAACCGTTGCCGCCGCTCATCACCGTGAACGTCGACGACGTGGTCAAAGACGCGCTCGATCTCCTGCGCCGATACGAGATCTCGCAACTGCCGGTGATGAACGCGGGTGCGATCGCGGGTAGCGTGAACGACGTCGGGATTATGCAGGCCGTGTTCGATCGCGCGGACCTGCTGCACAAACCAGTCAGCGAGCTCATGGGGCGCCCGTTTCCCGTGCTCGATACCGAGGCCGAGATCGATCGCGCGTATAAACTGCTGACCCTCGCGAATGCGGCGATCCTCGTGATGGATTCCGGCCGGCCGATCGGCGTCGTCACGCGGCACGACATCATTTCGTATCTTTCCGCCAGCGCCGCGGATTAGGTCGCAGCCCTTGAAATTCAGCACGCGCGCGATTCACGCGGGTCAAGAGGCCGATTCGACGACGGGCGCGACGATCGTTCCTATCTATCAGACATCGACCTACACGCAGACCGCCGTCGGCGAGCACAAAGGTTTCGATTACAGCCGGACGGTGAACCCGACGCGCAGCGCCCTTGAAAAACAACTGGCCGCCCTCGAAGACGCGCAGTTCTGCAGCGCGTTCTCGAGTGGCATGGCCGCGACGTCGGCCGTGCTCAATCTCCTTTCCGCGGGCGATCACGTCGTGGTCGGCGACGATTTGTACGGCGGCACCTACCGGCTCTTTTCGAAGGTCCTCACGCGTTACGGCATCTCGTTCACGTTCGTCGATATGTCGGATCTCGCCGCGGTACGCGGCGCCCTGACGCCGTCGACGCGCCTGCTGTGGGTGGAAACGCCGACCAATCCATTGCTGAGTCTGGCCGACATCGCCGGGATTGCGGCGCTGCGCCCGAGCGGCTGTTCGCTCGCCGTCGACAACACCTTTGCCTCGCCATACTTCCAATCGCCGCTCGCGCTCGGCGCCGACATCGTGGTGCATTCCACCACGAAGTACATCGGCGGCCACAGCGACACGATCGGCGGGGCCGCGATCACGAACGATCCCGACCTCGCCGCGGAAATCAAATTCCACCAGAACGCCGTCGGCGGAGTGCCCGGACCGTTCGACGCGTGGCTCGCGATGCGCGGTGCGAAGACGCTCGCGATCCGCATGCGCGAACACGAGCGCAACGCGCATGCGGTCGCCGAGTTTCTAGCGGCACGCGAAGACGTGGCGCGGGTCTTTTACCCCGGCCTCGTCTCGCATCCACAGCACGAGCTAGCGCGGCGTCAGATGCGCGGATTCGGCGGCATGGTTTCGTTCGAGCTGCGCGGCGACGGCGCGCGTGCGTTCGCGTTCGCGCGCGGTACGAGCCTCTTTAGCCTCGCCGAGAGCCTGGGCGGCGTGGAATCGCTGATCGGCATTCCCGCACGCATGACGCACGGTTCGATTCCGGCCGCCGAACGCGAGCGGCGCGGCATCACCGACTCACTGGTTCGGCTTTCGGTCGGCATCGAGGACGTGGAAGATCTCATCGACGACCTTCGCATGGCGCTCGATCTCTCCGCGGCGCCCGTACCGCGTTAACGGTTACTGCGAATCCGGGCGCCGGCGTGGGTACGCGACCGCGTAGAGGGACGAGAGCGCGGCGGCGGCATCGGCATCGGTAACGTCGCCCGCGTAGCCGGTGAATTTGACGGCGATGCTGCGCTGGCCGTCGATGAAGAGGTCCTCGTAGTTCTTCAGCGGCGCGTCCTTATCGGTGCTGAGCGTCCAAACGAAGTAGACGACCGGCATGCCGTTTGCGAGTTTCGTCTGATCTTTGTGATCGGTCAGGACTACGCCGTTGTCGCCCACGCTCGTCCGTAACGACGTTTGATGCGAGGTGGCGAACTCGTCGAGGGATCCCTGGTAGTTCGAAATCGTGATCGTGATGCTGCGCGGCTGGTTCTTGTTCGCCGTCAGGACCCAGACGGCGGCCGGCGCGTCGTCGTTTCCCGAGGTGTCACCTAGATTGATGCGCTGCCATCCGTCCGGAGCACGAAAGTGCATGGCGGGATCGTCGTAACTGAGATCGTCTGCGAACGCGGGCCGCGCGAGAAACACCACGGCGACGAGCGCCACAAACGACAGAACTTTCGGTAGCAGCACGTTCGGTTGTTGCGAGGGACGCTTTCCAACTCCTGGTCGCCTCGGTCGCTCTGCGTGTCGCCCTTAGGTATCCATCACCTGCGCCAGGGCCGGCAGCGATACGGCATACCGGTAGCCGACGTTGCGATGATCGTCGTCGAATTCTTCGTGGCGCACCGCAATGTCCATGGAGCGCACGCGTTGCGTGAAGACGCGGGCACCGATATCCAAGGCGTACTCGTCGCGGCGGCCGCAATCGAGGTAGCGCAGGCGCAGGCGCGAGAGCTCCATGAGTTTGTGCAGACACATTTCGGCGGGATCGAAAGCGAGCCAGCGATCGAAGACGTCTTGGCGCATCTCGCCCGTTTCGAGATCGAACGGCAGGTCGAAGGCGAACGCTTCCGCGGCGCGCGGTGAATATGCCGCGGCTTGCCCGAGGATCATGATCGCGGTCATCTCGTCGTTCGTGCGTTTGTTCTTCTTCTCAAAAGCCGCGACGAAGGCGGCCGGGTCGCGACCGTGAGCCTCGAGGACCCGCTGCGTCTTCGCGAATTCCGGCACGTACGCGCCGAGAAAATTCGCATCACCGCTGTGCGAGGCAAACGCGCAGAACACGCCGGGATACTTCATCGTCAGGTAGAGGGCACCGAAGCCGCCGGTCGACTTGCCGACGACGGCGCGGCCCCCTTCGGCGGCGATCGCCCTGTAGGTCGCGTCGACGTACGCGACGACCTCATGCACCGTGTAGGTCGCGTAGCCGCCGTTGTGGATCGAATCGACGTACTGCGAGCCGCCGAGGCGCGTGTTGCCGTCCACGACGACGAGCAGCACCGCCGGCATCTCCTTCGCTACGATCAGGCGGTCGATCCACTGAAAGACGTTGGTTTCCCAGGGGCGCCCCGATACCAGCGCCGCGACGTCGCCGCCGTAGCCGTGCAGCACGTAGATCACGGGATAGCGGCGCGACCCGCTCGGATCGTAGCCCGGCGGCAGGTATACCCCGAGCGGCCGCATAGACGGATCGCCGAGCGGATTATCCTCGAGCGCCGCCGATGCGATGAAGTCGATGCGGACGTCGCCCGCGAGTCCGAGAAGCTTGCCGAGTTCGCTTGTGGCCACGGGCGTAGCATACCCATCGAGAGGACGCGGCTCCCGCATGGCGATAGCAGGAAGCAATGATTCGCGGCATCGGCTTACGAGGCGCGGTGGCGGTCAACGTCATCACCATGATCGGCATCGGGCCGCTGATCACGATTCCGCTGGTCCTCGCGCAGCTTCATGGGAGCGTGGCGCTCGTCGCGTGGATCGCGGGCGGTGTCATCGCGCTCTGCGACGGGCTGGCTTGGGCGGAACTCGGGTCGCTCTATCCGGGCTCGGGCGGAACGTATGTCTTCTTGCGCGAGGCGTTCGGACGGGAGCGCTGGGGGCGGCTTTTCGCGTTCTTGTTTTCATGGCAGATCGTGCTCTCGGCGCCGCTGCTGCTCGCGAGCGGGTACATCGGGTTCGCGCAATACGCGGGGTATTTGTGGCCGGCGGCGGGCTCGGACGCGCACCTGCAGGGGATCATCGGCGCGGCCGTCGGTGTGTTGACCCTCGTGCTCTTGTATCGCTCGATCGATGTCGTCGGAGCGCTCGGCGTGGGGCTCGCGGGTGTGGCAATCGCCACGCTCGCCGCCGTGATCGCCGCGGCGGCGACGCATTTTTCCGCGGCGCGGGCGGTTTCGGCCGATCCGCACATCGGGTTCTTCGCGGCTCTAGGTGCGGGACTCGGACCTGCACTCGTCATCACGCTGTACGACTACTACGGATACGGGCAAGCGTGCACGATCAGCGACGAGGTGCGCAGCCCCGTGCGCGTGCTGCCGCGCTCGGTGCTGCTTTCGATTCTTCTGGTAGGGCTGCTGTACATCGCACTGCAGGTTGGCGTGCTCGGCGTCGTGCCATGGAGCGAACTCGTGCCGAGCACGCCCGGTGGAACGGCCCCGGCCGCCGCGACCTACGTCGCGTCGACCGTGATCGAGCGCGTTTGGGGTTCGCTTCCCGCGCGGATCGTCACGATTGCAATCCTCGCGACCGCGTTTGCTTCCACGTTCGGAAATCTGCTTGGATATTCGCGGATTCCGTACGCCGCTGCCACCGACGGCCTGTTCTTCCGGCCGTTCGCCACGCTGCACGCGCGCGGCCGGTTTCCGAACGTGTCGCTCCTCGTGATCGGGCTGCTGGCACTTCCGCTCTGTTTTTTCACGCTAGGTGACGTCATCAACGCGTTGACCGCCGGGCTCGTCGTCATCCAGAACATCATGCAGCTCGCAGCCGTCGCCGCACTGCGCGCGCGCGGCATTCGCGCACCGTATCGTATGTGGCTCTTTCCGTTGCCGGCGCTCCTCGCGCTTGCGGGTTGGGTGTATATTTTCTGTTCGTCCGGGAACAAGGCCATCGCATTCGGCCTCCTTTCCCTTGGTCTCGGCATCGGTGCGTTTCTTTGGCGCGCTCGGGTCGCGACGGATTGGCCGTTTGCGCTCAAGAGCGCAGCCATGGTGCTCGCGATCGTTGGAGCGAGCTTCGCCCTGTGCCCCGTACCCGCTGCCGCAGCAACGTGGGGCCACGCAGAGACGGTCGAGCACGACGGAAATCCCGTCTTTGAGGTCGACGGCAAGCCGTTCTTCGTGTACGGAGCTGCGTTTTTCTACGAACGCTTGCCGCGCGACCGATGGGCAGCATCGATGCAGGCACTCCAGGGCCTCGGCATCAACACGCTCGATCTTTACGTGCCCTGGAACTGGCACGAACTCTCCGATGGTGATTTCGATTTCAATGGCCGAACGAGCCCCCGTCGCGATTTGGACGAAGTGCTGCGTCTCGCGAAACAATTCGATTTCAAAATCCTTCTGCGCCCCGGCCCTGTGATCCGCAACGAGTGGCGCAACGGCGGGTATCCGGCCTGGCTCCTGTCGCGTCCCGAATATGGCATGCCGCTACACGATCTGCTCGAAGGGCGCTATCCGCCGACCGCAACCTTGCAGAACGCACACTCGGACGACGCCGCGGCGCAGTGGATGCAAAACCCCACGCACATGAAATACGCGCGCCGCTGGCTAGAGCGCGTGCTGCTGGAATGCCGGCCGTACGCCGATCGGATCCTCGCGGTCGCACTCGACGACGACCAAGGCGCGTACATCGATAATCAAACGTATCCGGCCTCGCACTTTCAGGCGTACATTCGATGGCTGCGCGACGTGGTACACGGCGTTACGGGACCTGCCGAGCCCGTCTTCATCAACACGTACCAGATGAAGGTCACCGCGTCGTCGCCCGTCTGGGCGATGGGCAACTGGTATCAGAGCGACGCGTACTCGATCGGCGAACACGACCGCGCGCAACTTGAATTCTCCACGGGCCTGCTCCACACGCGCCCGCATCAACCGATGATGGCAAGCGAATTCCAAGCGGGCTGGCTCGAACAAGCGGACGACATTCGTCCGCGCCCGGCAGATCCTTCGAACACGATCCTCGCCATGGCCACGATGATCGGCATGGGCGTGCGCGGCATCGTTACCTTCCCGGCACAGGACACGTTGTATCCCGCGGGCTGGGAAGTGCCGTTTTCGAATAGCTTCTATGCATGGGACGCAGCGCTCCAGCTCGACGGCGGCTCTTCGGAACGCGCGGCTCCGACCGCGCAAGTCGGAGCGCTCGTCGCTGCGTTCGGACCGGAACTCGCGGCAGCGCGACCCGTGTACGACGGTGCAATCGCGTACGTCGGCGGCAGCTTGCGGCCGGGCAATGCTACAAATGAAGCGTTCGCGGCCGCCGCCGACGCCACGATCGTCGCCCAAACGCGCTGCCGAGCCGCGGGGCTCACGTGCGCGCTCGTCGACCCAGCCGCGCAATCCGTGCGGACGCTCGCGTCGTACGGTTTCGTCGCGGTGCCCGCGAATATCGGTGACCTCGATCCCGTTGTCGCGTCCCGCCTCGCGGCCGTGCAAAACGCGGGTACACCCGTCGTTGCAAGTGGAGCCGATCTCCGCGCCGTCTTGCGCGAGCACGGTCGATCGCCGGCGGTTGAGGGCGTTGCGGGTGGGGCATATGCGCTCGCGGGTGCTAAGCTCGACGGCTTTCTTTCTGTTACGAATTATTCCGATCGGCCGCTCGACGTACGCGGCGCGACGGTAACCGACGGGCGCGGCGGACGAATCGCGTTGCCGATCTTTTCCGTGCCCGCGCACGACGGGCTCGTCCTTCCGATAGGCATTCGGCTCGCGCAGTTCCGACCTAAGGACGGCTTCACGCCGCGCGATGTGTTAGCGATGAGCACCTGCATGCCGCTCGCGTATTGGGACAGCGATTCCATCTCTCCGAGCCCGTTGCCATCGCCGGACGTGAGCCTCTATTGGTCTCGAGTTCTTGGCGAACGTGGCGACGGAGAGCCTCAGCCGTTCGTCGACCGTACGTGTACGACGTTCGGTACGCTCCCCGGTCTTCCGATGTCCTCTGCCGTTATGTTTTTTGCAACGCGACTTGCCGCCGCCGGCGCGTCATCGTTTCATTGGGACCCGGTCGGCCCCAACGCATCGCAGCAAGGAATTGCCGTGCGTAGTCACCTGCTTCTCATCGACCAGCCGGATGCAGCGCCGTCGCCGGGGGCTACGCTCGCACCGCCGCCCGCGCCCTTAGGAAACGAAATCACCGTCGATCGCGCCGACGTGTATCGCGACGGATCGCTCGATGCCGTGCTCGACAACAGCGAGGTAAAGATCGTCGTCGCGCCGGAAGCGGGCGCGCGCGCGTTCGCCTTCATCGACGACGCGACCGGGACGAATTGTTTCACGACGGTCGGCGCGCTTCGCGACGATGTCGTGATCGAGCCACCCCTTTCGACGAGCGACCGAATCGCAAAATACACGCACGATTTCCCGGCCGGGATGTTCAACCGGCCCTACGCTGTGTCGCTCTCCCCGCCGAGCAACGCTCCGGTTGCGGTGGGGACAGCAACGTTTTCCTATGACGCTCCAGACGTCGTGCCGAGCGGGGCGCGATTCTCACGCACGCTGACACTCTTGCCACAGGAGCGAGCATTCACGGTCGACGAGTCCGTCGATTTCCACGGACCGGGCGATACCAGTGCTCAGCGAGCGGTATCGGTTACCTCGCTCTCCGTTGGCGAGAGCCGCAGGCCCACCATGGAAACGCAGCGCGTCCTCATACCAAACGCCTTGCCGTTCGCAGCGATGACGACGCTTCACGTCTCGTCCGGCGACGCTCTCGGCTACTACGATACCGAGACCCACGAAGTCGCCACCATCGCGTGGCGCGCGGGTGACGTCGAAGATGCGTCGATCCTCGAACGGCGCTTCTCGATCGTCGTACGTCTGACGCTCGCACGCGGGCATACCGCGCACACGCGCTACGGTTACGAATCCGCTACGACGCTCGAGGAAGCCGAACGCCTCTTAGCCGCGGCGGATACCGCAGCGCAGGTCGCGCCGTCGCCCCCGCGAACCCCCTAAAGCTCCTCCGGGGAAGTGGCGGAACGGTCTACGCGATCGCCTCAAAAGCGATTGAGCTTACGCTCTTGTGGGTTCGAATCCCACCTTCCCTACCAGCACTCGCCGTCAGCGCGCCCTCTCCTTTTCATCCATCGCTGCAGAACCACGAGCCGTATTGATCTTCCAACCGGGACCCTTGCGCGGCGACGTGCGCGTTGCGGGCGACAAATCGATTTCTCACCGCGCCTTGATGCTCGCGGCCGCGACGCAAGGCACGATCGCGATCTCACAACCGAACCGCGGTGACGACGTGCTGGCAACGCGCGACGCGATCGCGGCGCTCGGCGCCGAGGTGGACGACCGCGGCGAAACGATCGTCGTAACGGGCGGACGTTTGCACGACCCCACGTCGACCATCGACGCACGCAACTCCGGCACCACGACGCGCCTGCTCATGGGCTTGTGTGCGGGGCGCGGCATCAACGCACGCTTCGACGGCGATTCGTCGCTGCGACGACGCCCGATGGAGCGCGTTGCTCGCCCGCTACGCGCTCTCGGCGCGGAGATCGCGACGACTTCCGGGCGCTTACCCGCGAGCGTGAGCGGAATCGCCCCGCCGCCTGGCGGCGAGTTCGCACTCGAGATTGCATCGGCGCAAGTGAAGTCGGCTATCCTGCTCGCGAACCTCGATGCCAAAACGACCGTGCGCATTACGGGCGACCATCACTCGCGCGATCACACGGAACGCTTGCTGCGCCGGCTCGGACGCACGATCGCATTCGACGGCGAGACGATCGAACTCGAACCGGGCGCTCTCGTCGCGCAGGACATCCGCATACCGGCCGATCTTTCGGGCGCGGCATTCTTTCTCGCGGGCGCGGCGATCACCCCGGGCAGCGACGTGACGCTACGCGAAGTCGGCGTCAACGCGACGCGCACCGGCATCATCGACGCGTTGCGCGCGATGGGCGCCGACATTGAGATCTTAGACGAGCGCGAAATGGACGGCGAACCCATTGCGGACATTCGCGTGCGCTACCGTCCGCTGCACGCGACGACGCTCGACGGTGATCTCGTGGTGCGCGCGATCGATGAGATCACGATCCTCGCCGTCGCCGCCGCCCATGCCACCGGGACCACGAAAATTCGCGACGCGGGCGATCTGCGCGGCAAAGAATCGGACCGGCTCGCGACGATCACTGAGACACTGCGCGCCTGCGGCGTCATCGTCGTCGAATATCCCGATGGCCTCGACATCACGGGCGGCGGGGCGAAAGCGCCGGGCCGAACGCTCCTCACCCACGCCGATCATCGCATCGCCATGGCGATCGCCGTCCTTGCCGCGCCGACGGGGCCGCACGCAATCGACGATGAGGGCTGCATCGCGGTCAGCTTTCCCGATTTCACGCCACTGTGGCGCGCGGCGCAGATCAGCTCCGGCTGAGCATCGCGCGGAAAAAATCGCGCGCTTCGAGCACCGATTCCTGTAAACTCGAAAGAGCCGCCGTTATCGCGGCGAACGCGCTCCGTGCTCGCGCGAGGAGCCCCGGGGCCCGGTCGACGCTACGCGAGGCGATGGCGAGCCGGGCTTGCGTCAGTTCTAGCGTGGACGCGAACGGCAGCCGCTTGTACGTCAGGGCCTTCTTCCTGAGCGTG
>Ga0302326_10016483_pt1 | contig 15465 bp, 16 predicted proteins | sample Palsa_T0_3_FD_202264 | JGI IMG/M metagenome (GOLD analysis project Ga0302326, IMG submission 202264) | Peat permafrost microbial communities from Stordalen Mire near Abisko, Sweden - Palsa_T0_3 | ecosystem: Environmental > Terrestrial > Soil > Palsa > Peat permafrost | place: Sweden: Abisko...
ACAGAATTTAGATGAACTGCTCAGTCGTTTGCGCGAGGCGAATATTATGCCGGTGACGATGCGCGAAAGGAAACCATGAGTCGCATTCACGAAGCGTTAAAAAAGGCCGAACAAGAGCGGGCTGCGGTTCAGCCGGTCGGTAACCCTACGTCTCTGCCAAGTACGGCGACAGAGGTTATCCCGCGTGCGCATGAAGTATCGGATGATGCGCCAAGTATTTTCAAACATGCCGCGGTCGCTCCCCAATCCGGGAATCTAAGACGGTTTGAAGATCTGTGCCAACAGTGCGCACATCCTCACTGGCATCCAGATCCCAATGTAAACATTTTCTCTAATCCCGCTTTAAGCGCCAACGCGGCGGAACAGTTTCGCACTTTGCGATCCCGACTTTACCAATTGCGCGGCAGCCAACAGCTTCGCACTCTCCTGATTGCCAGTTCGATACCGGCGGAAGGCAAAACGTTCGTAACCAATAATCTGGCCCAAGCCATCGTTCGCCAGCCCGATCGGCGATGTCTGATTATTGATGCGGACCTGCGGTGTTCGCGTCTCCACGTCCCGCTCGGCGCACCGCCTTCTCCGGGATTGACGGATTATTTGCTCGGAGAGGCGGATGAAGTATCGGTTATTCAACACGGTCAGGATGGCAACCTGTGTTTCATTCCTGGCGGGAAAGAAGTGGCCAACCCAAGTGAACTGCTGTTGAACGGGCGCCTTAAGACTTTGTTGGAACGGGTCGCGCCGATATTTGATTGGGTCATCTTGGACTCGCCGCCGTTACTTCCTGTGGCAGATGCAAGCCTACTGGCCGACCATGTTGATGGTGTGATTCTGGTGGTGCGTGCCGCTTCGACCCCGACCCTGACGGCTGAACGTGCCTGTCAAGAATTGCAGGGAAGAAACGTGGTCGGCGTGGTGTTAAATGCCGTGGAGCAGTCGCAGGGTTATGGATCTTACTATCATGCAGGATACGGGTATGGACAAGAGGAAGCCAAATAATGTCGGTCCTGAGAGTACCGTTTGGCCTGCCGAATGCTGCCAGAAGGCCCCCTGCCACAAAGGGAGCGTTTCGGCTACGTGTGACCCGAATGTTGGTTGCCTTGGGAATTGGCTCCATGTCCTTTGTTGAGAGTAGGTTGGGTGTCGGGAAAACAAGTGGAACTCTGGGATAGCAATGTTCATAAAGTTGTAACATAGCTGTCCAGAGGGCGACAAAGTACCCGAAAATTTTCACAATTAAGGCATTAAGTTTCATAGGTTTACCAAAAAGAACGACTAGCGTTTGTTAGTGGCATCCGTCGTGCAAACATCTAGTTGAGGGGTCGATTGTGACTCGCATGGCGGTAGCCCAACCAGAGTGTACAAATATGAGAGCAATTCTCACAACCGGATGCGACGCGGAGGCAACCAGACAAACGGGTGTGTCTCAGCACCCATGGTTCGCCTTGCAGGTTCGAACGCGCCATGAGGCAGGCGTTGCGAACTACCTCCTGGGGCAAGGCTACGAGTCGTTTCTCCCGCTTTACAAGTGCAGGAAACGCTGGTCCGACCGGATCAAGGAAGTGCAAACGCCATTATTTCCCGGCTATTTATTTTGCCGTTTCGATGCCCAAGATCGCCTGCCCATCATGAAGACCCCGGGTGTAATGCAAATAGTCGGCGTGAACCGGGTGCCCGTTGCGGTTGATGAATCGGAGATCAGCGCCATCCAGACATTGGCAGGCACGGGTCTTCCGAACCAGCCGTGGCCATTTTTGCAAGTAGGCGAGAGAGTACGCATCGAGTCGGGTTCTTTGTGTGGTATTGAAGGGATCCTAATGGATTTCAAGGGCAGTCATCGGCTGGTGCTTTCCATCACGCTGCTCCAGCGTTCGGTATCGGTGGAAATCGATTGTGCGTTCGTCGCCGCGACGTCATTGTCACGGCAATCACGAATGGAAAAAATGTTGGTGACGTGTAAGCCCGCTCAGATTGTCGTGTAAATGCGGACTTAGGTAACGCTGAAGTGAATTTCGGAGAACGATCCAGCAAAAAGGCCAAGTGAGTCGAGTGTCCACAACAAAACCACGAATTGTTGAACAGTTGAGGAAGCCAGTCGGAACCAATGGGAATTCCGCCAGCTCGATGGCGGGCTTTCTTTCGGAAGAACAGTTTCGCCGGATGCTGGCCCGAGAAAGAAAGAGGTCGGAGCGTTCACGAAAGCATTTGGTTTTGATGTTGATCGACGGCGGGTTGAAGAATAAGAAAACGGACGCTCTTTTGGAACAGATTGCAGTCGTTCTATGTGCATCGATTCGCGAGACTGACTTGGCCGGATGGTTTGAGGCGAACTCTGTTTTTGGGGTGATTTTCACTGAGTTCGGAGACTGCGATGTCAGCGCGGCCGTCAAAATTATCGAGGCCAAGGTTACAGCCGGACTTCAAAACTCTTTCAAGGCCACTCAACTGAGCAGTTTGCAAATCTCTTTCTACGCGTTCCCAGAGGGTTGGGCCGGAGATGGGCATCATCGCCCAGTGGACCCGACGATGTACCCGGATTTGTTCGAAGTTAAAGAGAAGAAGAAGTTGTCATTGCTAACCAAAAGAGCGATGGATCTCCTGGGGGCTTCGGTGGCTGTGATGGTCCTCTCGCCGGTTTTTCTAGCGGTGGCTATGATTATCAAGCTCACATCGAAAGGACCGATTTTCTTCCGTCAGGAACGAGTTGGCCAGTTCGGATCGCGATTTGTGTTTATCAAGTTCCGCTCAATGTATGTTTCTACCGATGCCGCTATTCACAAGGAGTACGTCAGAAATTTCATCGTTGGAAAGACGAGTTCGACTGCGCAGGAAGGAAGCAAGAAAGGCGTCTATAAGATTACGAACGATCCGCGAGTCACCTGGATCGGGAAATTGTTGCGGCGCACCAGCCTTGACGAGATTCCTCAATTTTGGAATGTGTTGAAGGGCGAAATGTCCCTGGTAGGCCCGCGGCCTCCTATTCCCTACGAAATTGAAGCCTATGACATTTGGCATCGCCGTCGTTTGCTCGAGTCGAGGCCGGGTATTACAGGGTTATGGCAAGTGCGCGGCCGGAGCAAGACTACGTTTGACGAAATGGTTCGATTGGATCTGCAGTATTCAAGAATGTGGTCGCCTATGCTGGATGTGAAAATACTTCTTCAGACTCCTCGCGCAGTATTCTCAGGCGACGGCGCCTATTAGTCCGATGACACTCCTGGAAAAATTCGAGCGTTTCAAACTTCGCTGGATTAGCGGGCCAGAGGTTTAGATCGCTCTTAAGTCTTTGCTTGGTTCGTACTCGGCGGCAAGGATTCGATCCTTTCAGGGTTTTACTCCAAGGTGAAAAAGATGGCTACCAGTCTAGATGTTGATTCTGCGACAAAACTACGGAAGCTACAGGAGTCGAATGAAACCGTTATTCGGATGGGTGTGATTGGCTACGGCTACTGGGGCCCGAACATTGTCCGAAATTTTCACCGGCAGGAGCGTTCCCGCGTTGTGGCCATTTGCGACAAGAGTCCCAAGTCACTACAGCGCGCCCGGCAGTCTTATCCGGAGATCCGCGCAATCGATGAATGCAATGACATCCTGACAGCTACGGATATTGACGCGATCGCAATCGTGACGCCTGTCTGGACGCACTATGAGCTTGCCAAGATCGCATTGGAGAACGGCAAGCACGTGTTCGTTGAGAAGCCGTTTACCTGCACTACGGCACAAGCGGAGGAACTCATCGAGCTGGCGGAGCGTAAGAATCTAACAATCATGGTGGACCACACATTTTTGTTCACCGGCGCGGTCAAGCGCATCAAAGAATTCATTGATAATGGAACACTGGGCGATCTGTATTACTACGACTCCACGCGCGTAAACCTCGGACTTTTTCAGCACGACGTAAATGTGCTCTGGGATCTGGCGCCGCACGATCTTTCGATTATGGATTACCTCATCAAGGATAAGCCCGAAGCTATCGTGGCCACAGGTGAGCGCCATTTAAATGGTGTTGCCGACATCGCTTTCCTCACTCTCTACTACCCGAACAATATGATCGGGCACATTAACGTGAATTGGCTGTCGCCGGTGAAGGTGCGCACAACTCTCATCGGTGGCGAGAAAAAAATGCTGGTCTGGAACGATCTTGAAGCTGACGAAAAGCTAAAAATATACGACAAGGGCGTGCAAATGAGCGGTGACGGCGTCTATCAACTGCTCGTAAGCTACCGTTCCGGCGATATGTGGGCGCCTCGAGTCGAGCAAGTCGAAGCCCTCAAGCTCGAAGCAGCCTATTTCGTCGACTGCATTGTGAATAACAAGAAGCCCTTTAATGATGGAGCCGCGGGGTTGCATGTCGTACGAGTGCTGGAAGCCGCCGACCAGTCTCTTCAGCAAAGAGGCAAAGTCATCCGGCTATGAACGAATTCGTTTGCATCGCGCCAGACGTCAAGTTGGGGAAAAACGTCAAGCTCTCGAAATTCATCAATCTGTATGGGTGCACGGTAGGCGACGATACAAAGATCGGCGCATTTGTCGAGATTCAGAAGAACGCTACAGTGGGAAAACGGTGCAAGATTTCGAGCCACACATTTATCTGCGAAGGCGTGACAATCGAAGACGGCGCGTTCATCGGGCACAGTGTTACTTTTATTAACGATTCATATCCGCGGTCGACAGTTGAAAACGGCCAGCTGCAAACGGAAAAGGATTGGAAGGTCGAGAGTACACTTGTGAAAAAAGGCGCCTCAATCGGGTCCGGAACAACCATTCTCTCCAACGTTGTTATCGGTGAGAATGCCCTAGTCGGCGCCGGTAGTGTGGTGACAAAAGATGTTCCGGCGAACGCAATCGCAGCCGGAAATCCAGCCAAAGTTCTTCGTTATATCACTGACGAGCCAAGGACCGAATAATGTCGAACGATGGGAAAATTCTGTTTCTGGACTTAGATAGCTTTCACCGAGAACTTGAGAGCGACTGCCCCCGTATTTCGGAAGACTTTGCGAACTGCAGGATTTGTAGGTGGCCTCATGGTGGAAGAATTTGAGCGCGAATGTTTTGGGATCGCGAGTCCAGACGGAATTTGGTACATTCGTTCACTGACTCTATTCAATGGGCTCGATTACAATTGACCAGGCAGAGCGACTAGCTAAGAGCACCAGTGTGCAAGATTTTCGCCTCGACCGTCTCGCAACTCTTTACTTCTTCCATCCGCTTCGGCAGAGGTTCTCGGAACCAAGTTCGCGGCGGATTCCCATTTTGATGTACCACAGCATATCCAAGACCGCCGACAAACGCGTATCAGCCTACTATGACACGCACACCTCGCCAGCTGTCTTCGCGGAGCAAATGCGATTCCTGCGCGACAATGGTTATCGCACACTCTGCATTGACGAGGTCCTCTCCCAGCTTCAGTCAGGGCAGAAAAGCAACGAGAAGTGCGTGGCCATCACTTTCGACGATGGATATCGCGACTTCTACACGCATGCTTTTCCGGTCCTCGCGGAATGTAACTTCACCGCAACCGTCTACCTCCCAACGAGCTACATCGGCTACACTGCCGTGCAATTCAAAGGCAAGGATTGCCTGACCTGGGATGAAGTGCGGTATCTGAGAGGAGCGGGCATCCACTTCGGTTCGCACAGCGTAACGCACCCCCAACTGCGTCTCTGTAAGTCATCGGATGTTGAATACGAGCTGCGCTGTTCAAAAGAAACGATCGAAAACGAACTGGGCGAAGAGGTGAAGTCTTTTTCTTATCCATACGCCTTTCCGGAAAACTACACGCACTTCAAGCAGACTCTGCGCCTGTCTCTGCAAGCTTGCGGATACACGAACGGGGTCTCTACAATCTTGGGCACCATGCAAAACCCGAAGGACCGATACTTTCTCAAACGCTTGCCGGTCAGTTCTGCAGACGATACAAGTCTATTCCGCGCAAAACTTGAGGGAGGTTACGATTGGTTGCACTCATTTCAGTACGTCGCAAAGATGGCGAAATCCGGAGTTCAATAAATGTCGAAGCCCAACATGAAAACCCGCTATCTCGTGATTTCGCCGGCGAAAGATGAGGCGGAACGGATCGAGAGGACGATTCAGGCAATGATTGGTCAGACGATTCTACCGTTGCACTGGGTCATTGTGGACGATGGTTCTCAGGACAGGACTTCGGAGATCGTGCGGAACTACGCTAGCAAGTATAGTTGGATTCAGCTACATCGCATCGAACGCGATGCCAAGCGGAAGTTGGGATCGGCCGAAATCCAGGCTTTTGTCACTGGTTTCGATTTGGTTAAGAATATCGATTTTGACTTTGTTGTCAAACTTGACTGCGACTTGGATCTTCCGGTTAATTACTTTGAGTCCCTGTTCGAGAAGTTTGACGCCGATGATCGGCTTGGGATTGCTTCCGGCCAATTTTACGAAGAAGGATCTGAAGGTTGGAACGTAAGCTGGATGCCGCCTTACCACGCAGCTGGGGCATCCAAGGTCGTCCGAGCCCAGTGCTTTGAAGACATTGGGGGCTTTCCGACGCGCCCAGGATGGGATACGGCCGATGAGATCAAAGCGCAATTCAAAGGGTGGAAAACCCGCCATTTTCCGGAGCTGAGTTTTTATCACCTCCGCAAGGAGGGCGCTGCGCTAGGCTCCCTGCGGACGAACCTCTTACATGGTGAAATCTACTATGTGTGCGGAGGTGGTGCGCTCTTCTTCTCATTCAAGGTGTTCCATCGGATGTTCACGAGCCGTCCCTTCGTTTTGGGCGGGCTCGCGCTGACTTGGGGTTATCTGAGGGCGCTACTTGCGAGAAAAAAGCGACTCGTCAACGAATCCGAGCAAGAGTTTTACAAGAGTGCCCTCAATCAGAGGATCTGGCGTCGATTCAGTCGCGACGAAAAACAGCGGGAATCATCTGCGCAGAATGGTTTCGCGACTTAAATGTGCGGAATCTGCGGTATTTTTGACTTTAAAGGCAATCCGATCGATCGCGAGCTTCTGGAGCGAATGACAGATCGGATTCGTCATCGCGGTCCGGACGGCGATGGTTATTTTGTGGGCAAAGGAGTCGGACTGGGCAACCGGCGCCTCAGCATTATTGACCTGGAGGGCGGCGGGCAGCCGCAAACGAATGAAGACGGCAGTCTTCAAGTTGTATTCAACGGCGAGATCTATAACTTCGTTGAATTGAGAAAAGAGCTTATCGAAAAGGGCCATCAATTTAAGACTCGCTCTGACACAGAAGTTATCGTTCACGGCTACGAAGAGTGGGGAGAGGATTGCACGAGCCGATTTAACGGAATTTTCGCGTTCGCTTTGTGGGATTCCAATCGCAGGCAATTGCTCCTCGCCAGGGACCACTTGGGTGTCAAGCCGCTCTATTACGTCCTGCTCGGCAACCGGCTTCTCTTTGCCTCAGAGATCAAAGCGCTCCTCGTCGACCCGGAATGTCCACGCGAAGTGGACATTCAAGCTCTCAGCATGTTGTTCACGCTCCGCTACGTTCCCTCGCCTCACACCCTGTTCGGACATATTAGGAAACTCCCTCCTGCGAACAGAATGATCGTTCGGTCCGACGGAATGCGGATCGAGCGATATTGGAATTCATTACCGAAGATCCAAACAATCGTAAACGAGCCGGCGCTGGTGGAAGAATACCAATCACTCGTCGAAGATGCGGTACGTCTGCAGATGAGGAGCGACGTGCCTGTGGGCCTGTTTCTGAGCTCAGGAGTGGACTCCGGCTGTTTGCTGTCCATTATGAGCAAACATTCAAATCAAGCCGTCCGTACTTTTACGATTGGTTTTGAAGGGGGCGAGGAATCGAACGAAACCGATGATGCACGGCAGTTGGCAAAGGCATTCGGGTCGGATCACTCCGAGTTAGTGCTGGGGCCAGCAGATTACGAAAAGTACTATGAACGTTATCTCTGGGATTTGGAAGAGCCGGTTGGCAACGAAACCGCCGCGGCGTTTTATTTCTTGAGCCGTATCACCAGCGAAAGAGTCAAGGTGGCACTGACGGGCCAAGGCGCCGATGAACCGTGGGCAGGATACGACCGATACATCGGCGTCAAGTATTCCGAATACTATGCTCGTCTTCCGCAAGTCCTGACCCGGAATCTGCTCAGCCGGATTGGCGAACACTGGGTCAAGAACGAAGTATGGAAGAGGGGCCTTAGTTCGCTCCACGAGAGAGATGTACTGACGCGATTGGTCAATGTTTATTCGTTCTTCAGTACAGCCATGAAGACTCAATTGTTCCAACCATGGATTAAAGAATTAGTGTCTTCGAATGGGCTAGAAGCGAAGAAGGCCCTGGGACCACTGCAGTCGGAAGTACGGGACTTGGACCCGCTGACGCAGATCCTCTACATGGACACGCGAACGAACCTTCCCGACGATCTATTAATGGTTGCCGACAAGACTTCAATGGCCAACTCGCTTGAAGTTCGCGTGCCGTTTCTCGATTATCGTTTGGTGGAGTTCATTGAGACGCTGCCTCCCAACTTGAAACTTAAGGGCTTCCGAGGAAAATACCTTCATAAGAAGGCTGTCAAGAAATGGCTTCCCCAAGAAGTGGTCTATCGCAAGAAGAAGGGTTTCGCGAATCCCGTTGGCAACTGGCTGCGAACTTCCATGCGCGGCTTCGTGCGAGAGTGTTTGTTGAGCAAAGACTCGGCCGTTAATCGATACTTTAATCGGGAGTTCCTTGTTCAAACGCTTGAGAAACATGACCATGCTCAGGAACAAAACCGGCGGCACATATACCTTTTGCTTTCTTTCGAACTCTGGCATCGGCAGTTCCTTTCTACCTAGAGCGCATTCTGTGCCCGAACCTATAGATCTTTCCATCATCATCGTAAATTGGCGGTCGGCTGATTTTTTACAAAAGTGCCTGGCCAGCATCTACGCCAACACGGTCGGCATCAACTTCGAGATTGTCGTGGTTGATAACGCCTCTTTCGATGGCTCGGCGGAAATGGTGAAGCTGGAATTTCCGGCGGTTAGTTTCGTGCAGAGCGACAAGAATGTCGGGTTCTCCGGCGCGAATAATCTTGGTTACGCAAGAGCCCACGGAAGGAATCTCTTATTCTTAAATCCAGATACGGAAGTGACTGGCCCAGCGCTAACAACTATGATGGGGTTCCTTGATTCCATGCCTTCCGTTGGGATTGTAGGTGCTCGGCTATTGAATTCTGATCTCACTGTCCAGACAAGCTGTGTGCAGCGCTTCCCGTCCATCTTCGGTCAGCTTTTTGATTCGGATCTGCTCCGCAAGTTGTTTCCCAAGTGCAGCCTCTGGGGCACGCGCGCGCTGTTGGAGCCGCATAATGCGCCAGTTTCAGTCGAAATGGTTTCTGGTGCATGCTTGATGATCCGCCGGACCGTTTTTGAGCAAGTAGGTCAGTTCAATACCGATTACTTCATGTATGCGGAGGATGTGGACCTCTGCTTTCGGGTTCACAATATCGGCTGGAAGAACTGTTACGTTGAAGAAGCTGTCGTAATCCATCATGGGGGCAAGAGCACTGCCTCGAAGCCAGTAAGCCACTTCTCGGCAATACTGATGCGGGAGTCACTACTGCGATTTGTTAGAAGCACACGGGGGGAATGGTATGCCGCTGTCTATCAGGCAGCAACGGCACTCAACGCAGTTCTTCGTTTATTTATTCTCGGCTTGGCGCTCGTGTTGACTTTTGGGCAGTACCATCCTCGGTCAGTGCGTAATGCATTCGGCAAGTGGTCTAGAGTCTTTCGGTGGTCCATTGGCCTAGAAGGGTGGGCCAGAAACCCGAGTGCGTAAGCCATGCGTGGAATCTGCGGAAAAGCCACTCGGAAGAACGCTCAGAGCGTTGATCGATGTATCGTCCATCATATGATGGACCGGATTAAACTCTGGATCTGTGACGCCAGCAGCTTCTGGATGCCCGGAATTAGCTAATGGGTGCCGCGGCTGTGCGATTGAATTAGATGATCCCCGAACAAAGCACGCTTAATGGCCTCGGACTCGCGTTCATAGTCGCGATGTGTGTCTTGATTTTGATCTTTCCAAGGCGATATGCAATTGTGCCGCTCATAATTATTACTTGTTATATGACTCTGGGTGAGGACGTCTTGGTCAATGGTTTGCACTTCACGTTGATCCGAATCTTGGCACTTGCCGGTTGGCTTCGGATTCTCATGCGTGGCGAGTTTCGGAAGTTCAAAATGAACTCGATCGACTGGCTCTTCATTTTCTGGGTCATTTCGGACGTGACGTGCTACATGATCTTGTGGCGCGACAACGCGGCTTTCATCAATCGCCTGGGGTATGCCTATAACGCCATCGGGTTTTATTTCATGTTTCGGGTGCTTATACGCGATCTGGACGATATCAAGCGCACCTACAAGATAGTCGCTATCCTGATAATTCCCCTGGGGTTCTTCATGCTCGCCGAGAAGATCACGGGACACAATGCGTTTGCGATCTTCGGCGGAGTAGATGCGATCACCCGCATCCGCGACGGCAGCTTACGTTGCCAGGGGCCCTTTGCCCACCCCATTCTCGCCGGCTCGTTTGGCGCGACGCTGTGTCCGTTATTTTTCGCCCTTTGGTGGCAGGGCCCAAGAAATCGCGTGATTGCTGTCCTCGGTATCCTCTCCGCCGTTACGATCACAATCGCATCTGCGTCCAGTGGTCCTGCCTTCGCTCTAATGTTTGGAATCCTCGGTCTGATCATGTGGAACTGGCGCCAGCATCTTCGCAAGGTTCGATGGGCGATTGTCTGCACTCTGATCGGCCTGCAGATGGTAATGAAAGCCCCCGTCTGGTTTCTTCTGGGACGGGTGAGTCTTTTCTCGGGATCCACGGGCTTCCATCGAGCCTACGTCATCGACCATTTCATTAACCATTTCTCGGAATGGTGGCTCATAGGAGAGAAAAACACCTCCCACTGGGGAGCGGTCATGTCAGACATCACCAATGAATATGTTTTCCAAGGAGTGGAAGGGGGTCTGCTGACGCTTGTCTTTTTTATTTGGATCATCTCCCGATGCTTTCGCGGCGTGGGCCTCACTGTTCGGGGCATGAAGGACGCCTCTTTCCCCGATAAAATGAGCGTTTGGGTTCTCGGGGCAGCCCTTCTTACCCATGCTGTGAATTTCATATCGATCTCCTATTTCGACCAGAATATCGTGAACTGGTACATGCTCCTGGCTATGATTTCCACGGTGTCGGGAGCCTATCTACTGGTGAAGCAACCCGAGGACAGCCGAGTTCCATTCCTAAGCGAGGCAGCAGGGGGTCGGACTCAACCTTCCTGGAGCGTGAAGAATCCAGTTAGCGCTCCTTCACGCAATCAGTTCCGGCGGAGTCAATAGTGTTATCTCAATGGCGGCTCAAAAATCGATGAGTGTTGCATTGGATGTGTTCCCCAAGCGTAACAAGGCAGATCTGTCGGATCCCAAGAGCTCAGGGATAACTACACGCGTAATTCGAACCATCGAGGAGATCGAGGAGATTCGCGGCACGTGGGAATCCTGGCAGTTCCATCCGAATACCGACATTGATTTTTTCATAACGAATATTAAAAACGATCCGAAGATTCTGTATCCACACGTAGTTGTTGCCTACCGGGACGGAGAACCTGAAGCTCTGCTGGCCGGAAGAGTTGTAGAAAGCCGCCTGGACTTAAAAGTTGGATACGCTAGTTTCCTGAGTCCCCGCGTCCGAACGCTCGCTTTTGCCTACGCTGGTTTCCTCGGAGCTGAGTCGCCGGAAAACTGCGTGGCACTGGTTTCTCAAATCCTGGAATCTCTGAAGAATGGAGAAGCGGATATTGCGGTCTTGAAGGGTGTAAGGCCCGGATCGCCTCTTTTCGAAACGGCGCTACATGTGCCCGGCGCTTTAGTTCGCGACCATTTCCCCGCAACACAACTACATCGTCGCATGAAGATGCACGAGAGCGTCCAGGAATTCCAGCAGTCTCTCTCCGGCGTCGATCGCAGGGAGCAGAAGCGTCGCGCGAAGAAACTGCTTCAGGAATTTTCGAATGACGTGAGGATTGAATGCCTATCGCGACCGGCTGATTTGGATCGGATGTTTCGCGACGTTGATGAAGTCGCAAGAAAAACATATCAACGGGGCCTAGGAGCTGGATTCGTTGACACTCCCAATCTTCGCCAGCTAATCAAACTCTGGGCCGAGAGAGACCGTTTGCGCGCGTACGTGCTCTATGCAGCCGGCAAGCCATGCGCGTTCTGGATCGGAACCCTGTATGGCTCGACGTTCCATGGTGATTTTATGGCTTTCGATCCCGCACTCGGGAAATGCGCACCGGGTATGTACTTGCTGATGAGAACTATTGAGGGCCTTTACGCCAATCAACAAGACTGCCGAGTTACTGACATTGACTGGGGTCATGGCGACGCGGAGTACAAAGAGATGCTCGGAAATCAGAGCTGGGAAGAGGCAACCATTTCCATTTTTGCCCCCACCGTGAGAGGTGTGAGCTTGAATGCTCTGCGATCGCCGGTGATATTGCTTGATCGCTATGCCCGGAGGGTGCTAGAGCGGGCACGATTGCTCCCGAGAATAAAAAAGGCTTGGCGCAATCGCTTCGCGCAAGGCCGTTTCTAAAGCAATGGTTCGTTAGGAAGAGTATGCAGAATGCAGGGAGAGCGCATGTCCTGGTTGCAAGGACTGTGCAAGAGGTCGAAGCCATCCGCAGCATTTGGGTTGCATGGCGATGGAATCCCAATGCGGACATTGACTTTTACTTGCATATCCTTCGCTTGCGGCCGGAGATTCTGCGGCCGCACGTGCTCGTCCTGTATAGAGACGGTTCGCCAGTCGCGATGCTGGTGGGCAGGATCGTGCTGGGCCATGTAGTGGCCCGCCTGGGATATGCGAAATTGTTTAAAACCCGAGCTCGGACGCTCGCTTTTGTCTATGGCGGGCAGGCTGGCGACTTGTCCGCTGAGAACGCCGGAATTCTAATCTCAGAAATCATACGCTCCTTGCGGGAACGGGAAGCGGATCTTGCTGAATTTCGCTTTGTAAAAACCGACTCACAATTCTACCCGCTTCTCACTCAGTCTCCGGGATTCTTCATGCGAGATCGCTTCCCACAAGTACAGCCTCATTGGAGCATGAAGCTACCGGACAGTCCTGAAGCTGTTCCTAACTGCACCTCGGGCCACGAAAGAAGGCAGATCCGCAGGCGCACCAAGCTCCTTGAGACCGACTATCCCGGAAGTGTGAGAGTTGAACGGTTCGGATTAGGCGATAATCTCGACAGAATGTTCTTCGATATCGAGGAGGTCGCAAGAAAAACCTACCACCGAGGTTTAGGTGTCGGGTTCATTGACAGCCCCGAGGTTCGCCGACGCTTTGAGTTCGAAGCGGAGAGAGGATGGCTGCGCGCGTACATTCTGTACGTTGCTGACAAGCCGTGCGCGTTCTGGATGGGGAACTTGTACGGCACTATCTACTACAGCGGTGACGTTGGATACGATCCACTCTATAAGAGGTACGAGCTCGGTAAGCAACTTCTGATGAAGGTTTTGGAAGATCTCTGCAGGCAGAGCGTGAAAGAGGTGGATTTTGGCCTCGGAGACGCGGACTGGAAGCAGAGATTCGGCGACCAACAATGGCAAGAGGCGTCCACCAGTATTTTCGCGCCGACAATGAAGGGGTTGGGAATTAACGGTCTTCGGACGCTGTCAACCTTTGTGGACCAAGCGGTGAAGAGGATCCTGGAGAAGACGCAAATTCTGGCTCGCATGAAGAGGTTGTGGCGGAATCGCGCGATCAAAGGCGTACAGCATGGCTCGACGCCGGACTGAGATGTTTCCATAAATTCAGGGCACGCAACGTGAGGAAGAGGAACAACGCCCGGGCGTGCACAAGATCCTACCGCCCCGGTCTGCCGGAAGTCGTTGCAACCGCGAGCGGTAGATTCAAGCCCGCCCTGCCACTGCTGGCTTCGATTGAAAGAATCGTTTCAAGTTCAGGAATGGTTTCTCAAGAAAATTGAAGGACAGAATCGCCGCAGCGTAGCTGGCAGCAATCACGATCGGAAGCGCCAGCACGGGGTGCTTTTCCAAGTAGTGGAGCCTGGGAGCGATATCATAGGGGATCTTATGGAGCAAGTAGAGTCCGTAGCTGATTGTTCCGGAATAGACCAGGAACCGGTTCGTCAGCGCCAACTGTAGCCATTTCTGGGTAGAAAACATCGCGACATATATGAAGGCAGCGGAAGCCAAGGCCGTCAATGTAAATACGATCCATCTTGCGTGCATGCCTTCGGTTATCAATGCCAAAGGTGCAGCGATCAGAAGCAGGATCCAGGCTTGTTTGATGAATTTGGATGAGTTAAAGTTCTCTGAACGGACTAATAGCGCGAGAAGCGCTCCTGCCATCAAACTGTCCAACCGACAAAATGTATTCGAGTAGATGTTAACGCGATGCATTAATAATAAACGCAACGGCGGAGAAAGGCAGAAGACTACAATGGCAATCCGACGCAGCTGTACATAGGAACAGTTCCAAACAACCCATGGCCAAATCAGGTAAAACTGTTCCTCGATGGCGAGGGACCATGTGACGCCAAGCGCTCCCGCAGCCATGCTGGGGACCGGGATCATGAAGTTCTGAATGTATAGAGGATAGGCCCACCAAGGCGACGACTTCTGGAAAAGGGTAGCGGCTTCCGATGGACGAAGGAATGGAACTATCACGAGCATAAAAAAGATCGTGCAGTAGTACAAGGGCCAGATTCTGAGACATCGCCTGGCATAGAAATTCTTGAAATAGTCCTCCGACTGCTTCGTGTCGAGGAGAATCCCCGTGATCAAGAACCCGGACAGCACGAAAAAGAGATCAACCCCCATCCAGCCATTGCGGAATAGGCGATGCAGTTGAGGGTGGTTCTCGCTGCCATGAATCATTAGCACCATCAGGACGGCTACGCCGCGAACAGCGTCGAGTTGAGGGATTTTTCGTTGCATTTTCCCTGTCGCCTGAAGTGAATCGGGGCAATGACAGTTCGGCAACGCCGCATTATCCCGGTCGGTTTGCTGACAGATTCGTGGAGGCAAACCTGCCAAGAACAGGAACTTCGAGAAGAGTATAGACGAATACTCAGAGATTGCAGCCGTCAGCCCGGGAGTGGATTGCTTGCCAGCCAATACCGCATTTGATTAGCGATCTCGTTCGGCCGGCACACTGGATAGAAAACTTGCTTGATTCTCCCACGGAACGAGCACCGTTGCGCGCTGGACGAGAGCTGTCCACCACGAATGGCGCCCCGGCGAACAACAGCATGACAGTTTCATCCGCTGTGACTTTTTCCTATGCTGAGTTGATGGGGGAAAATGCTTCGCGAAATAATCTCGCATCCAATTGACTCGATACATTTCATCGTAAAGAGGTTGGCACGCATTCCACAACTAGGACTGCCCAACTTCTCGATTGGCCGAAGGGATGAA
>Ga0302326_10016485_pt1 | contig 15462 bp, 18 predicted proteins | sample Palsa_T0_3_FD_202264 | JGI IMG/M metagenome (GOLD analysis project Ga0302326, IMG submission 202264) | Peat permafrost microbial communities from Stordalen Mire near Abisko, Sweden - Palsa_T0_3 | ecosystem: Environmental > Terrestrial > Soil > Palsa > Peat permafrost | place: Sweden: Abisko...
CGCAGCCGATGTCCAGGACGCTCATGGCGCCGAACTCGCCGGCCATGGCGACGTAGGCATCGAGATCGCGGCGGTCAGGGTCCAGCGGATCGTAGATTTCCGCCAGCCGGCGTTCCTCGAAGATCGCATCAGCCACGGAGAGGACCGTACGACAGGGGGGAGTGCGCGGTCATAGCGAGTCGCAGGCCCCGCTAGCGGATGCCGTCCCAGCAGGCGCGCTCGCCGCCGGCCGGGTCGTCGACCGCGTTGGCGGCGTCGGAGAGCAGGCCGGTGGTGCGGCTGGTGGTGTCGTAGGCGGCCCAGCCGGGATCTCCGCTGGTGATGAAGCCGACCCATACCTTGTGGGCCTGGTCGGCGACGGCCTGCGATGGGGTGTCGCCGATGCGGGGGCGGACGTCAGCGCGGGTGATGGTGTCGAACACGAACGGGATCTCCGCCCCGTGGCAGGCGCCGAGCCGGTGGTTGTCCTCGGGCGCGGGGTGGTCGAACCGGTAGGCCCAGGTGCCGGCGCTGCCCCGTCCGGCGCTGGCCCGTCCGGCGCGCGCCTCCGCGACCCGGATGGCCGGGATGGCGAAGAACCAGTCGGTGACGACGGCGGCGAGCACGTCACCCGCGCTGGCGCCTGGCCGGTTCGCCCGGTAAACGGCGAGGGAATCGGATGAGAGGCCGTACGCGCCGGCCACGGCCTGCAGCGTCGCGTCGTCGATCAGGTCGATGGTGCCGGGCGCGATGAAGAACAGCCGCGCCTCGTCACGGTTCGACCCGATCAGCAGGCTAACCTCGCTGCCCTGCCCGGCGGCGATCGCCGGGAGCGGAGCCTGCGGCAGGACCACCCCGTCGACGGCCGGCGCGAACGGCAGCAGGCTCAGCGCCAGCTGCCCCCAGCGGGCCGGGTCGGCAGCGGTCTGTACCTCCACGACCAGGTCCGATGCGGCCCGGACGAGCCTGGCCAGCGGAATCGCCTTGATCGCGTCGCGGTCGGCGGGCACGCCGAGCGCGTCGGCGAGGTAGCCGCCGACCATGCGGGCCTCGTCCCGGCCGAGCGTGTGGGCCGCGGCGCCGCTCTGCGCGATGGCCTGGCTGAACAGTCCCCCGGCCAGCGGCATCGACAGCAGCGTCGTCACGCTCATGGCCCCTGCCGACTCGCCAGCCACCGTGACGCGGGCCGGATCGCCCCCGAACGCCGCGATGTTGGCCTGCACCCACCGCAGGGCCGCCAGCTGGTCGAGCAGGCCGAGATTGGCGATGCCGTCGTCGAGGAACAGGAAGCCCTCGGCGGCCAGCCGGTAGTTGATGGTCACGCACACGACGCCAGCACGAGCAAACGCCGTGCCGTCGTACTCGCCGACCGACCCGGATCCGTTCATGAACGAGCCGCCGTGGATCCAGACCAGCACCGGCAGCCCGGTGGCGTCCGTGCCGGGCGTCCACACGTTGAGGTTCAGGCAGTCCTCGCCGGGGATCACCACCTCAGGGAACAGCCGGGCGTACTGCGGCGGGTAGTTGCCCTTGGGCACGGTCGGCCCGTACGCGGTCGCGTCGCGCTCGCCGTCCCACGCCTGGACGGGCTGGGGCGGCCGCATCCGGTTCGCGCCGAACGGAGGTGCCGCGTAGGGAATGCCGAGAAATGCCGACACCCCCGATTCGGTCGTGCCGCGGACGGCCCCGTCCTTGAGCTGAACCAGCGGACGCTGCGTCATATCGCTCATCTGCATCTCCGTTGCGACGCCGGCGTGACCTGTCGCGAACTGTCTCTCAGGACCCGCGCCGTGTCAAGGTAGCCGGTTCATCGTCAAGGTATCCGGCCGGCGGTCGCCCCGGGCCAGCATCCCGGCCAGCGCCGCGCGGCCCCGCGGGCGTCGGCGGCGACCGACCAGCCGCGCTCCGCGAGTGCCCGCGCCGTGGCGAGGCCCAGGCCGCTGGACGCCCCGGTGATGATGGCTACCGGCATGATTCCTCTTTGCCGTCGGTGACTACTGCGCCCATACTTCATGTTGAAGCTAACTTGAAGTCAATGCTCAGGCGACCGCCTGGATGGCCGCCTGGATGGCCGGGCCGGGCGGACGGCCGGGGCCCGGGCTGGATGGCCGGGCCGGGCGGATGGCTGGACAGGCGGATGACGGGGCGGGCGGAGCTTCGGCGGCGGAGGCAGGACGGATGGAGCGGGCGATGCGGCCGACGGACGCGCTGACGGTCAGCGAGGTGGCGAGGCGGAGCGGGTTCGCGCCGTCGGCACTGCGCTTCTACGAGGCCCGCGGCCTGGTGGCCGCGTCCCGCACGTCCGGTGGCCAGCGCCGTTACCAGCGCAGCGTGCTGCGGCGGCTGGCGTTCATCCGGGCGGCGCGCAACATCGGGCTGTCGCTCGACGAGATCGCCGCGGTGCTGGCCGGCCTGCCGCAGACTCCCGCGCCGACGCGGGCCGACTGGGCGCGGCTCTCCCGCGGCTGGCGCAAGCGGCTCGATGACCAGATACTCGCGCTGACCGCGCTGCGCGACGGCCTCGACTCCTGCATCGGCTGCGGCTGCCTGTCCCTGCGCCGCTGCGCCCTGTCCAACCCGGCCGACGTGGCCGCCGGCAGCGGCCCGGGAGCCTCGTATCTCCCGTGGCGGCTGCGCCGTCCCGAGGCCGCGCCGCACCGGTAACCGGTGCTGTGCCACTGTTGGGGGACGCCGCGACCGCACGCCGGGAGACGCCGCGACACTGCGCCGGGAGATGACGCCGATGGATTCGCCGCACGTTTGGGTATGCAAGGACGACGGAAGCGACATTGTCCGGGCCGACGCGATCGTGGGGGTCGGCATGGACTACAACGGCAACGTCACGGCGCGGCTGGCCGGCGGCGAGGGCGCTGCCGTCACGCTGGTAGCGCCGGGCACGCAGGACGGGCCGCCCACGCCGGGTGACTTTCACCGCCAGCTGATCCGCGTCGTCACCCAGTTGTCCGACGCGGCTGAGGCCTTCATGGTGCGGCCGGTATGTGACGATCCGCAGGGCTGGCACTGGATCAGCGAGCCGCTGTAGGAGCCGCCGTCGGCGCCTGTCCTCGCCTAGGCCCCAGCCTGGCCGCCCAGGTCAGGGGCCGGGTGAGCGCCGTCCCGCGTGATAGTGCTAAAATGACTGTGGTTGTGGTCGAAGTTCGTGTTCGTGTAACAGCGCCTGCGGAATTCTGACAGCGGGCGTTTGGTATTTCAGGGCCCAGCCTTCGAAAGCAGGCGGTCGCAGCAACCCGGGACGCACGTCCGTGGATCCCGAAGATCGTTTCTGTAGGAGAAAGTACATGGCTCAGGGCACCGTGAAGTGGTTTAACGCCGACAAGGGTTACGGCTTCATCTCCCCTGACGACGGCACCGCCGACGTCTTCGTTCACCACTCCGCCATCCAGGCTGACGGCTTCCGCAGCCTGCAGGAGAACCAGCGGGTCGATTTCACCGCAGGCCAGGGCCCGAAGGGGCCGCAGGCCGAGCAGGTTCGCCCGCTCTAACCCAGGCCGCTGCAGTCCGCCGCAAGGCCGCTGCAGCCCGGCCGCACGACCAGCTCAGCCCGGGCAGGGCCGCCTCCTGGCGGCCCTGCCCCGGGGCTGGGCGGCGCGCCGAGCCCCCGGCCCCGGCCGGCACCCTGTCCCGACTCACCTCCTTGCATGCTGTGCACGATTGATTTCAGGCAGTAATGTTGAGGGGTTGCTCCGGACCCTGGCAGCATCTGCGGCATGTTCGCGGACTGCGGGAGTTCCGGAGTTTTTTTGTGCCCATATCAGTGCGAGTCAGGAATTCATTAGACAGCGGACGGAGCGTGGCGCCCGTCGTAGGTTCCCCATCCCACCAGCGCCTTCGGTCGCGAGGCCCCGCTCATCTGCGCACCCCACAGGGGCGGGCGCGTAGAATGCGGGCACTTAGCTCACTGCGCCGCCTGTCCGGCTCATTGCCCAGTCGGGTGGCCGGCCCGCACCCGGCGGCGCAGCCACGGGCCGACCGCAAACGGGGCCTCACCGGCTGGCTCAGCGCAGATCTGGCCGATGCGCCAGCCCTGGCTGATGCCGCCGCGGGGTTTGGGCACAGCTGATGGTGGAGGGCGGGCCGCGCATGGCAGGCGATGGCGCAGGCGGTCGCGCTGAGGCCATCTGGGGCCTGCTGGCGGCGCACGCCGCCGGCCGGGGCGCTCCCGCGTCGGTGGCTGACGTGTGCGCGGTATGCGTCGCGACGGTGGGGATGAGCGGGGCAGCGGTGACGGCAGCAGGTAAGCCAGGACCAGGCCATGTGATGTGCGTGACCGATGAGGTCAGCGAGCGGCTGGAGGAGCTCCAGCTGACCTTCGGTGAAGGGCCCTGCGTCGATGCGTCCGCCGACGACCGCCCCGTGCTCGTGCCAGACCTCGACGCCGCCGACGTCGTCGGCCGCTGGCCCGCCTTCGGTCCGGCGGCCCGCCTGGCCGGCGCCGCGGCGATGTTCTCGTTTCCGCTGCAGATCGGGGTCATCAGAGTCGGGGTCATCGACCTTTACCGGCGGCAGCCCGGTCCGCTGAGCGCGGACCAGCTGGGTGACGCGCTCGTCTTCGCCGATACCGCCACCGTGCTGCTGCTTGATCGCCAGGACCAGGCAGCGGGAGGCGGCGGCGGCACCGGGCCCGGCGGGCAGCCCTGGCTGCTTGCGCTGCGCAGGGCCGAGATCGACCAGGCGACCGGGATGCTCACCGAGCAACTGGGAGTCGGGATCGAGGAGGCGTTCGTCCGGCTGCGTGCATACGCTTATGCTCAGGACAGGCGCCTGGCCGACGTGGCCGGCGACCTGGTGGCCAGGAAGCTGCGGATGGGGCCAGAGCCCGATCCGTGCCGCGATGGTGCGGCGTGAAGAATTCCCGTCGGCCGCCGAGGGCGCCGCGCGGGCCTCGTCTGCTGAGCCGCCCTGGCTCCGGAGAAGGTGAGCGGGATGGACCTAGAGTTGCTCCCCGAAGCGTTCGTCGAGCTGGCCGACACCCTGGTCGCAGGTTTCGACATCATCGAGTTCATGCACGTGCTCACCGGCCGCAGCGTCGAGCTGCTTGACGCCTCAGCGGCCGGGCTGCTGCTCGCCGACCCGCGTGGTGAGCTGCGGGTGGTGGCCGCTTCCAGCGAGCAGGCCCGGCTGGTGGAGCTTTTCCAGGTCCAGAACGACGAGGGTCCCTGCCTGGACTGCTTCCGCGCCGGCCAGCCCGTCACGGCCGCCGACCTGTCCAGCGAATCCCGGCGCTGGCCGCACTTCGCCGTCACCGCCAGCCAGGCGGGATTCGCCGCCGTGCAGGCCCTGCCGATGCGGCTGCGCGACGAGACCATCGGCGCGCTTAACCTCTTCCGCGCCGCTCCCGGGCCGTTCGACCGGGCGGACGTACGGGTCGGCCAGGCCCTCGCCGACGTGGCCACCATCGGCCTGCTCAACGAGCGCACCCTGCGCCGCAGCGAGACGCTCAACGAGCAGTTGCAGTCGGCCCTGAACAGCCGGGTCATCATCGAGCAGGCCAAGGGGAAGCTCGCCGAGCGCCTCGGCGTGGACATGAACGACGCCTTCAACCTGCTGCGGAGCTACGCTCGCGGCCGCAACCGCGGCCTCTCCGAGCTGTCCAGGGCGTTCATCGAAGGCTCGGATCCGCTTGCCGACCTCAGCGCTGGGCCGGCCCGGCCATCGCGGCAGCCGGGGCAGCCGCCCGGCCCACCGCGTTGAGGTGCCGGAGGGCCTGGACGTAGGAACCGACCAGGCTGCTCTGGCAGTAAGGCACGTCGCGCTGGCGGCAGAACGCCTCGATCAGTGCCTGGGAGTGCCGCAGGTTGGGGCGGGGCATGGACGGGAACAGATGGTGCTCGATCTGGTAGTTCAGGCCGCCGAGCGCGAAGTCTGTCAGCCAGCCGCCGCGGACGTTGCGTGAGGTCAGCACCTGGCGGCGGAGGAAATCGCTCTGGTCTCCCGCGTCCAGAATGGGCATGCCCTTGTGGTTGGGGGCGAAGGAGCAGCCCAGGTAAAGGCCGAACAATCCCTGCTGCGCCAGAATAAATACGACGGCCTTAACGGGCGAGAGCACCAGCAGCACGATCGTGAGGTACCCGGCTACGTGGGCGGCGAACAGCGCAGCTTCGGCCGGCCGGTTGCGCGAGGCCCGGCTAGTCAGCGCACGGATGCTCGCCACGTGCAGGTTGAACGCCTCCAGCAGCAGGAAAGGGAAGAACAGGTATGCCTGGTAGCGGAAGACCTGCCGGGCCAGCCGCCCGCTGCCGCGCGCCTGGGCGTGGCTGAAAGCCAGTGCCCCGACCGCGATGTCGGGGTCGGCGCCTTCGGTGTTGGGGTGCGCGTGGTGACGGTTGTGCTTGTCCACCCACCAGCCGTAGCTCAGCCCGATGCCGAGATTGCCGAGCAGGATGCCAAGGACGTAGTTGGCGCGCCGGGACCCGAAGATCTGCCGGTGCCCGGCGTCGTGGCCGAGGAAGCCGACCTGGGTGAAGAGCAGGGCCTGGAACGCGGCCACGGTCAACTGCCACCACGAGTCGCCCACCAGCACGAACACGGCCCAGCTGCCGATCAGCAGCGCAACGGTGGCCGCGATCTTCCACAAGTAGTAGCCGGAGCGGCGCTCCAGCAGCCCCGCCTGCTTGACCTGCCGGGAAAGCTGAGCGTATTCGCTGCCGCGGCGCGGGGCTGAGGCAGCGGGCGGCTCAGTCGGCCGGGGAGCCAGCGCAGGATCCTGCGGGGCCGGGGCAGTCTGCGTTCCTGGCGATTGCACGGCGGACTCCTAGGCTGCACATGGGGCCGAACTTTTGGTGTGTGCCGCCGGGGTCCAGGGCGGGAATGTGCCGACTCGGCGACCCGTGTCACGGATCCGCCGGCGGCGGAGAACTGGCGTCCCTAAACGCTACCTCCCTGAGCGGCCGACGGCGACCCCTCGCCGCGGCCGGCGTCGTCCTCCGCGGCCCCGCCCGGCCGGTTCCTGCGGCCCGGCCCGGCCCGGCCTTGCCGACAGCTAGGCACGAGAGCCAACTGTGTGTGACACTATGGTTACGTCCAGATCCTGTGGGGGGATTCGTCCATGACGGTGCCCGTGCGCCCGGCCGCCTACATCCGCATCGCTTCGCACCCCGGCGCGCCGGCGCCAGCCCAGCAGCACAGTGCCATCGTCGAACTGGCTCGTCAGCGGGGCTGGCCGGAGCCGGCCGTCTATGCCGACGAAGGCCCGGTCGTGGCGCAAGGGTACGGCCCGGGGCTGGCCAGGCTGAGCGCGGCGATCGGCGCGGGCCGCCACGACGCGGTGCTGCTGCCAGGCGTCGGCAGCATCAGCAGCAGTCCCGCTCAGCTGATGGCGTTCTTATGCCGCTGCAACGAGCGCGGCGTGGCCGTTGAGTTCCTCAGCCCGGCCGGAGCGCACGCCTGCCTAGCGCGCTACCCGTCCGGCGAGGGCCGCTCGCCGTCGCTGCCCCCGACCGCGGCGCGGGACTCGGCGCGGCCGGCGTCACGGTGCGCGGCCTGGACCGCCGACGTGCTGACCCTTGCCGGGGTCGAGGCGCTGTCCGGCCTGTTCGCTGACTGGCGGATCTGGGCCGACGACCACGGCTGGCACGCCCGCAGGCGCGGCGACGTGTACGTGCAGGCATACCAGCATGGCTCGCCCACGTTCTGCGTGCACGCGGTCAGCGCGGCAGAGCTTGCCGCGCAGCTGCGCTGGCAGCAGGCTGCGGACACCCACACGCCAGCAGGATGCGCCAGCGGCTGAAACGCGGAACCTTCCGGGCATTCCACCCGCGGCCGGCACCGGCCGTCAGCCGGGTAATAACCCGGCATTTTTACTGAGTGCTAGAGTTAATACACAGAGAGTAACTTAGGCTGTAAACGGGGGATAGAATCTTCAATGAGACATCTGACGCAATGAGACATCTGGCGCGCGTGACCGGGAGGCGCATCGCCTGCCTGCTCGGGACCTGCGGGCTGCTGGCCGGGGGGGCCGGCGCGACCGTCCTGCTCGCCGCGGAACCAGCCGGTGCGGTGGCGTGCGGTACCGCGATCGCGGCCGGGACGGCCTGCACGCTGACCGGGACGCTGGGCGTGACCACCGGCACCCTGACCCTGACCTCGCCGTCCGCGCTGGCCTGGTCCACTACCGAGACCGGCGCTGACCAGCAGCTGGTCGATCCGACGACCGCGCACCAGTCGTACCTGGTCAACGACGCGACGGGCAGCGGCGCCGGCTGGCACGTCACGGTCTCGGCCACCACGTTCACCACCGGCACCTACACGCTGGCGAACTCGGGCACCTTCGTGAGCACCGGCAGCGTCACCTCCGAGACCGCCACCACGGCGCCGACCGCGGCCTGCTCGACCGGGTCGACGTGCACGCTGCCGACGGACACCACGACGTACCCGGTGGCGATCACCACCGCCGCGTCGGCGCCGACGGCCGTCAACATCTACGACACCAGCGCCGCCACCGGCCTGGGGTCGATCACCATCGGTGTCGGCGCCCTGCCGGTGGGCTGGTGGGTCAACGTGCCCGGCAGCACCAAGGCCGGCACGTACACCTCCACGATCAGCCTGACGATCATCTCCGCGCCATGACCCGGCGGCGTGGCGGGGCACAGCGGTGCGAATGAGATATCTGACGCGAGCGGCAAGGAGGCATTCCGGGCGCCTGCTGGGGGCTGGCGTGCTGCTGGCCGGGGGGCTCGGCGCCGGCGTCCTGCTCGCCGGGGGAGCGGCGCAGGCGGCGGCGTGCGGGACCGCGACGGTGGCCGGGACGGCCTGCACGCTGACCGGGACGCTGGGGGTGAGCACCGGCACCCTGACCATGACCTCGCCGTCCGCGCTGGCCTGGTCGACCACGGAGACCGGCGCTGACCAGCAGCTGGTCGATCCGACGACCGCGCACCAGTCGTACCTGGTCAACGACGCCACGGGCAGCGGTTCTGGCTGGCACGTCACGGTCTCGGCCACCACGTTCACCACCGGCAGCGTCACGCTGGCCAACACGGGCACCTTCGTGACCAACGGCAGCGCCACCTCCGAGACCGCCACCCCCGCTCCGACCGCCGCCTGCGCCTCCGGGTCGACGTGCACGCTGACGAGCGACAATACGGCGTACCCGGTGGCCATCACCACCGCGGCGACCTCGCCGACGGCCTACGTCATCTACGACACCGGCACCGGGACCGGCATGGGGTCGGTCACCATCGGTGTCGGCGCTCTCCCGGTGGGCTGGTGGGTCAACGTGCCGGCCAGCACCAAGGCCGGCACCTACACCTCCACGATCAGCCTGACGATCATCTCCGGCCCGTGAGCCGCACGGGCCCGCGCGGACGGGTCGTACTGCGGTGCTTGGCAGGTGAGAAGAACCGCGAATTCAGCGAGTCTCTTTGACATGAAGGCCCTGAACCTGGACGATCCCGAATATGGCAAAGACTGTGAGCGTGGTTGTCACTGACGACCTCGACGGATCGCCCGATGCAAAGACGGTGGCCTTCGGCTTCGATGGCCACAGTTACGAGATCGACCTCGGCAAGAAGAACCGCGCCCGGTTCCAGAAATCGCTTCAGCCATTTATGGATGCCGGCCGCAAGACCGCTGCCCGCAAGTCAGCGAAGGCACCCAGGGCCGCCGGCTCCAGGACCGACCGGGCAGCGGTGCGCGCCTGGGCCGCCGGGCAGGGCCTGAAAGTCTCCGAGCGCGGCCGGATCAGCGCCGAGGTGATGAGCAAATACGACGCCGCTCACTAGGCGCCAGCGCCTGGCAGAGCGCTCCCGGCGAGATATCCACCGCCCCCGCGCAGGACCTTCGGGCACTATCACGCGGCAGCCGGTCAATTTACCTTTTTAACGGGGCAATTCAGGTAAATGGCCAGGCGCCGGGAGGTCACCATGAAGGTGCTCAGCGCGGTCGTCGGCGTGATCGGGACTGTCTACGGTGCCCACCTCGCCGCCGCTCCCGCGCAAGCTCGCCGTGCCATCAGCCCGCGCGCAGCCAGCCGGTAGTCGTCTTACCGCGCCGCGGGCACTGAGACTGCCAGGGCGGGTTTCCGCGGTGCCGGGTGTGACGGAGCCGCCGCGGGCGCTCAGGGAATGTAGCGGTCGATCATGGCCAGGAACTGGTGAATGTCGAATGGCTTTACCAGGAATTCGGCGGCACCGATCGCGAGAAGTTCCTCGCCGGTCCTGGCTGAGTCGCCGCTGATGATGACGACGGGGATCCCGGCGGTGGCTTCCGCGTCGGCGAGCTGACGCAGGACTTCGCCGCCGGTGGCGTCGGGGAGGCGATTGTCGAGCAGGATGAGGGCCGGCTGCTCGGCGGCGGCGGCCTTGATGCCCTCGCGGGCGTTCGCGGCCTCGCGCAGCTCGGTCTGCGGGCGGAGCTTGCCCAGCAGCCGTTCGATCAGGCGGCGGGTGAGCTCTTGGTCCTCGATGTGCAGCACCTTGCGGTTCACCGGACCGGCCGTGGCGGGCCGCGGCGGAGGCGCTTCGGGCGGGTGAACGCCGCGGGCCGTGTTCATGCTGGTGTCCTTCCCTTCGCGGTGCGCTTCTGGTGACTCTGGGCGGGGGCCACGAGGGAGTCGAGCAGCTCGCCGAGCTCGGCCAGGTCGAGGGGCTTGGTCAGGTAGGCGAGCGCGCCGTCGGCCAGCAGGCGGCGGATGACACCGGGGGTGGCGTCAGCGGAGAGGACCACCACCGGGATGGCAGCGGTGATCGGTTCGGCTTTGAGTTCCTTGAGGACCTGGTCTCCGTGCAGGTCGGACAGGTGGAGATCGAGAAGAATGATGTCGGGCACGTCCCGCACGGCGCATTCGATGCCGGCCCGGCCGGACGTGGCGGAGTGCAGTCTCAGGTGTGGCTGCCCCTTCAGGTAACGGGAGACCACCTCGACGTTCGACGGGTTGTCCTCGATGTAGAGGACGTCGGCGGTGGTTCCTGACACCGTTCGCGGCCTGGCTCGTGGGGCCGGCGCCGGGTCGCCGGGCGGGACCTGGCTCAAGTTCAGGGCGCGCGGGAGAGTGACGGTGAAGGCAGATCCCTCGCCCACCACGCTCGATGCGCTCAGTCGGCCGCCCATCGCCTCGGTGAGGGCCTTTGCCAGCGGCAGCCCGATACCGGTGCCCTCGATCGCGGTTTGCTCCGCGTGCGGGCGATCCGCAGCGGGCAGCGCCGAGCCTGATTCGCGTGCGCCCATGCGGCCCCCAGCAGTGATTACTTTAAGTAGTTAATCACCTACTATATGTTATAGCCGTTTCTCCCCATGATCAACGCACAGCGATCAACGCACTTTGCGGAGCCAGATCGAGCCCGGTTCCTGGTCCGCCAGGGACTGCGGGACAAGCTCCGGCCGGCGGCGCCAGAACCACGACGAGAAGAACAGGATCTCCCAGTTGGCGTTCCCGGCCAGGAAAGCGTGCAGCAGATAAGCCTCAGTCCAGTCGCGGCGTTGCTGCAACCAGCGCGCCGGATATTCGAATGGCCAGAACACGTCGTGGACGTGGACTACCACTCCGGGGGCGAGCGTGGGCAGCACGTGGAGGAAGATCCAGACGACGTCCGAGCCTGCCTTTACCACGTGGGTCGAGTCGACGAAGAGCACGTCGTTGCGCCCGAGCCGCTGGTAGGCCGCGGCGTCCACGTCCTGGACAGGCTGGCGGAGCAGGGTGAGCCGCTTGCGGTCGGACTCCTTGATGATCCCGAGCAGGCGCTCAGGGAACGGCTCGATGCAGGTGATCTCGAGTCCCGAAAGCTCGGGATTGGAGTCCGCTTCGTCGAGGGCGACCGCAGTGGAGTAGCCGGAGCCTACCTCTATGACGTGTCTGGGCCGCAGGTCAGCCAGCATCGCCCGGTATACGGCGGCGTCGGCGGGCCCGAACATGCGATTGCCTGCGACGTAGCGCTGCGCTGCCACGGTATCGGCCAGCAGCGGCCGCAGCCGCGCCGCGAGGGCTAGCTGCTGTTCCTCCGCCAGGTCCACGCCCGGCGCTGCGGTCCAGCTCAAGGCACGGCTGAGGTCAGCTTCCGCCGTGAGGGGCGAGTAGAAGTGACCGGGAGTGGCGTACGGAGGCCTGGTGACCACCGCCCGGACGCTGCGGGCGGTGCTGACCGCACGGCGGATGAGTGACCGCGGCAAGGTGCCTTCCCGGCCGGCTGAGCTCTCGGCGCCCATGACTAGTAGGCACCGGACCCGCGGATGACCGCCGACCCTGTTTTCCAGAGAATCTGCAGGTCAAGAGCGAACGACCAGTTCTCCACGTAGCGCAGGTCCAGCCTGACCGCTTCCTCCCACGGCAGGTCCGACCGCCCGCTGACCTGCCACAGTCCAGTGATGCCCGGCGTGACGGCAAGCCTGCGCCGCATCAGGTCGCCGTAGCGCGCGGCCTCCTGCGGCAGGGCCGGCCTGGGCCCGACCAGGGACATCTCCCCGCGCAGCACGTTGACCAGCTGGGGCAGCTCATCGAGGGAGTAACGGCGCAGCCAGGCGCCCGGCCGGGTTATCCGAGGATCACGGCGTATCTTGAACAGCACCTCACTGGCCTCGTTGCGTGACGCGAGCAATGGCTTCCACCGCTCCGCGTCCACCACCATGGTCCGGAACTTGTAGAGGGTGAAGGGGCGGCCGTCCTTGCCGACCCTGGTCTGGCGGAAGAACACCGGACCCTGATCGATGCAACCGATCACCAGGGCTATGAGGACGAACAGGGGAGTGAGCAGGATCAGCGCGGACGCGGCCAGGACCTTGTCGAACATGCTCTTGATGACCTGTTTCCCCCCGGTAAGCTCCGCGTGGTCGACGTGCAGCAGCGGCAGCCCGGCGACCGGGCGGATGGTCGTCCGCGGGCCTGCCACGTCAAGCAACGCAGCCGCTACGCACAGGTCCGTGCCTGTCTTCTCCAGCTCCCAGGCCAGTTCGCGCAGCTGCCGGCCGTCCATCTCGGGACAGGCGAGCACGGCCACCGTGTCCGCGCCGAACTGGCCGACGGCCGCCGCGACGCTGGCCAGGTCGCCGGCCACAGGGACATCGGCCACCTGCTCCGCATCAGTCCGGCCGGCCAGGCAGGTGGCGACCACCGACAGTCCGTGGTAGCTGTCTCGCCGCAGCGTGGTCACCAACTCCGCGACTGCCGTCGCGTGGCCGACCGCGACCACCCGTCGGGTGCAGTAGCCACGGCCGCGCAGTCTATGCAGGCGCTTGCGGAGGCCGTACCTGCCCGCAAGGTCAAGGATGCCCGCAGACGCCAGGGCAACCGCCATGTAGCCACGGGCGAGGTCGAGATTCGCCGAGTAGGAGAGAATGGCTACGCCGGCCATGAGGCTGACCGTCGCGTTGAGGACTCGGCGGAACTCGTCAGAGCCGAGCCCGATGAAGCGGGCGTCGTACCCGCCGGCCAGCCGCACCGCCGTCCACCACAAGACCGGCAAAGCGGCGGTAATGCCCAGATAGCCGATCGGCACCCCGCCCGGGCTCCCGAACCGGATCTGAGCCGCCAGTAAGCCCGCCCCGAGTGCGCACGCGCCGTCGACGATGGCAGCCTGGCGAAGGTAGGCGGTCGTCCATGCCTTGGTAATGCGCGGTACGGCACCCCCGGGAGCCTGGGGCCGATGGACTGTATTGACTGTGTTGCGACGTGCATAGACGACGTTGTCGGTAACGCTCATACCGCCCTAAGAATCCTTTCTATCCTTTTTACCGGGCACTAATGCGACGGTACGTCCATCATGGATCCCGTCAGCGCAATGGTTACCTTCTTAGACTGGAGAAGCCGGTTGTCCGCCATCGTCCGGATAGCACTCGCTCCGCGGACTGATCGTGTCGTGCGCGCCAGGATGCGACAAGAGCGTCTGTTGTATATCCCGCACAGCGAAGACTAACAATTTCTGTGTGTCAGGCTGCCATTTTCATCGGATCCTCGCCGTCGTTTCGAGACAGCACGCCTGGTGAGCACTGGCCCGAAAGTCCAAAGGGGTGAAATATCACCCCGAGTCCCGTAGATGCGCATCTTCTCTTCGGCGGCATGCGGCCGCCGCCGGGCCGGGTCAATCGCCGGCGATGGCGTGGTGAATGTCGGCGGCCCGGCGTGCCCAGCTGTGCTGGGCGGCGAACTCCCTGCGTTGCGCCGCTGCGGCCGGCGTCCTGGGCTGGGCCAGCAGACGGTCGACCTGATCGGCGAAGGACGAGGGCCCGGTGGCGATGCGGACCAGGTCAGTCGCCAGCCAGCGGATAGCCGGCAGATCGGTGGCGACCACCGCCCGGCCGGCGGCCAGGTACTCGAGCGTCTTCAAGGGAAAGCTGCCGCGATTGAACGGGCTGTCCCGGTAGGGCACCAGGCCCACGTCCATCACCCGGAGGTAGCTGGGCAAGGCGTCGGCCGGCTTCGGCCCGACCCAGCACACGTTGCGCCGCCGCCGCAAGGCGTCGAACCGGTCCGGCTCGAACTCGGCATCCTTGCGCCCGACCAGGAGAAGCGACTGGCCCCGGTCGGCGATGGCCTCCAGCAGGCTCAGGTCGGTGCGGTCGTTGATCCGGCCGACGACACCGGCGACTGGACCGGGAAGGTCGACGTCGGACGGCAACGGCGCGTCCTCGATCCCGAGGTAGGCATCCACGTCGGTGCCGAAGGGAATGAGGACCGGGTCGAGGCCACGGCTGAGCCAGGTGTCGGCCACCACCGGACTGGCCACCACGACGAGGCTGGCACTGGCCGCTACCCGCCGTTCGAGCCCGTCGACCAGCTTGGCGTTCAAGCCGAGCAGCGCGGCCCCGCCGACGAAGTCGTCCTTGGCCCAGTAGACGCGGGTCTGCTCCCCGCAGCTGCCGAACACCGGATACAGCGGCCAGCTTGAGATCACCGCCCGGACCCGGCCGCCCAGCCGGGCGGTGGCCCTGCGGAGGTGGCCACGGGTAACGGCGCTGGTCACCCCGGTCATGCCGCGCCGGGACGGGAACGGCTGCACCACCGGTGTCAGCCGGGCCAGGCCGGGTCGCTGCAGCCGCAGCCGCGGGCTGCGCAGCGCGCCGGCAGTCTCGGGGTGCCTGGACGGGGTGAGCCGTGATAACGGCGGATCGACGTAGAGCACGGGAGCCAGCTTCGACAGGTGCTCGGCCAGGTGCCAATCGCTCATTCTGGTGCCGTCGTAGTTATTCGCTGCGCAGAGCACGACCAGGCCGTCCCACAGACGGGACGCAGCAGGGAAGTGCGCATCGGCTACGTTGCCGGTAACGCTCATAGCGCCCCAGGTTTCCTTCCGGTGGCTTGCGATTCTCAGATGAATGCCCAGAATGGCGGCACGGCGGCCAGCCAGGTTTCCCAGGGCCGGCGTCAGCCAGAGGTCAGTCGATCTGGTGCCGCTGAGCAGAGCCATGGGCTGCGATGACTTCGTCCGCCGCAACGCAGCGGCTGCTCTCGTCCCGCAGCCAGGTCGTGTAGTCGCCGCGCGCTACCGCGCGACGTGATCGCAGCCGGGCAATGGCGGTCACGGAAAGGAAAAGCAC
>Ga0302326_10016491_pt1 | contig 15460 bp, 10 predicted proteins | sample Palsa_T0_3_FD_202264 | JGI IMG/M metagenome (GOLD analysis project Ga0302326, IMG submission 202264) | Peat permafrost microbial communities from Stordalen Mire near Abisko, Sweden - Palsa_T0_3 | ecosystem: Environmental > Terrestrial > Soil > Palsa > Peat permafrost | place: Sweden: Abisko...
TTGAGTGCTTTTACGCACTTCGAAACAACAACTGAGCCGCTCGCCATTACGCATCAGGGGCAGTTTCCTGCGATCACAGTCTCCTTCAATCTAGGTCCGAACATGGCACTTGGCGGCGCCATCACGGACATTACGAAGATACAGAAGGACATGAAGATGCCGCCGAGCCTGCAGGCTGATTTCCAAGGTACAGCGGCGTCGTTCCGAAACTCGCTGTCCAACATGCCGCTGCTTATTCTTGCTGCGCTCGTCACGGTATACATCGTCCTGGGTGTTTTGTACGAGAGCTTCATCCACCCGATTACGATTCTCTCCACGCTTCCGTCGGCGGGCGTCGGCGCCTTTTTATCGCTCATTCTTTTTCACCAAGACCTAAGCGTTGTTGCCATCATTGGCCTCGTCCTGCTGATCGGCATCGTCAAGAAAAACGGCATCATGATGGTTGACTTCGCGCTGGAGGCGGAGCGGCATCATGGAAAGACGTCCACAGAGGCGATCTATGAAGCTTGTCTTCTGCGCTTTCGTCCAATCATGATGACTACGATGGCTGCATTGCTCGGTGGTCTGCCGCTAGCGTTCGGAACCGGAATTGGCTCTGAGTTGCGACGGCCGCTGGGTATCGCTATGGTCGGCGGTCTACTGTTAAGCCAGGTACTCACGCTCTATACGACGCCTGTGATCTACATCTTCTTTGACAATCTGGCAAAACGATTCTCAAGAAAGTCGAAGGTGTCAGAGACCGGTAACGAACCGCAACCAGCAGGGCAGTCATGAACATCTCTGCGCCTTTCATCCATCGGCCGGTCGCGACGACGCTGCTCACGGTAGCGATCGCAATCGCTGGCGGAATTGCGTTCCAGGTGCTGCCAGTCTCTCCGTTGCCTCAGGTGGACTTTCCGACAATCTCCGTCAGCGCAAGCCTTCCGGGAGCCAGCGCGGAGATCATGGCCTCGTCGGTTGCAACTCCGCTGGAGCGGCAGTTCGGTCACATCGCAGGCGTTACGGAGATGACCTCTTCCAGCAGTCTAGGTTCGACCTCTGTAACGATTCAATTTGACTTGAGCCGCAACATCGATGGCGCCGCGCGCGATGTAGAAGCAGCAATCAACGCTGCGCGTACTTACCTTCCAACCAATCTTCCATCTAACCCTACCTACCGCAAGGTCAACCCTGCCGATGCGCCGATTATGATCATCGGTCTCACGTCGGATAAGTATGGACCGGACAAGCTCTACGACGAAGCTTCGACCGTTATCCAGCAGAAGCTCTCTCAGATTGAGGGAGTTGGACAGGTAAATCCAGGGGGCGGCGCGTTGCCATCTGTTCGGGTTGAGGTCAATCCGACGAAGCTCGCCAGCTTCGGTCTCGCCATGTCTGATCTCCAAGCTGTACTCAGCCTGCAAAATTCGAATCTTGCAAAAGGACAGATCTCGAATGGAGATGTCTCGGCTGACATTGTGGCCAATGATCAGATCTCGCACGCAGTCGACTATCAGCCGATCATCGTGGGCTACAACAATGGGGCGGCTGTCCGTCTCTCTGACGTGGCCGATGTCGTCGATTCGACACAAAACCTGCGGGCGGCTGGGTACCTCAACGGCAAGCGTGCTGTGATGCTGATTATCTTTCGTCAGCCCGGCGCCAATATTATCGACACCGTCGACCGCATTTTGGCACAACTGCCTTCCGTCAAGGCTGCTATTCCTCAAGGAATTGATACGACTGTTGTCCTCGATCGTACGACGACGATCCGGGCATCGGTGAACGATGTCGAACGAACGCTCCTCATCTCGATCGCACTGGTGATCATCGTCGTCTTCATCTTTCTTCGTAACGGCCGTGCCACGCTTATTCCGGCCGTCGCGGTTCCGGTGTCTCTGATAGGGACCTTTGCGGTGATGTACCTCTTCGGCTATAGCATCGACAATCTGTCGCTGATGGCGCTGACCATTTCGACCGGCTTTGTCGTGGACGATGCCATCGTTGTGATGGAGAACATTACTCGGCATCTCGAAGCTGGAATGGATCCTTTTGCTGCTGCTCTTCGCGGCGCAAAAGAGATCGGCTTTACCGTTTTGTCTATCAGCATCTCGCTGATCGCCGTCTTCATTCCGCTCTTGCTGATGGGAGGAATTGTCGGCAGGCTCTTTCGTGAGTTCGCCGTCACGCTCTCTACCGCCATTCTCGTATCCATGGTCATCTCCCTTACCACGACACCCATGATGTGCGCGTACATTTTGAAAAACGAGCACGCGCGGAAGCATGGCAGGATCTACACGGCCATGGAAGGGTTCTTCGATTGGGTGCTGTCGTTGTATCGACGCACGCTGCACTGGGTTTTACAGAACCCGGGACTCACTCTAACGGTACTGTTTCTCACGATTGCACTCAACGTTGCTATCGTCATCAAAATTCCTAAAGGATTCTTTCCTCAGCAGGACACAGGTTCGCTGGCTGGCGCTGTGCGTGGACCGCAGGACGCTTCCTACGCTTCGATGAATACCGCTCTTCAGCAGATAGCAAATGTCGTTAAAAACGATCCAGCGGTTCAGAATGTGATTGATTTTACTGGCGGTAACGGTGCGACAAATACTGGCAACATGTATGTGACACTGAAGCCGCTCAACGTGCGAAAGATCGGGGCTCCTCAGATCATCGATCGGCTGCGGCCTAAGTTGAATCGGCAGACAGGTGCCTCCGCCTTCCTCCAGGCATCGCAGGATCTTCGTATAGGAGGACGCTCCAGCAACGCACTCTATCAGTACACAATCCAGGCAGATAATATTACTGATCTCAGTACTTGGGGACCGCGTCTGCTCGCTGAGATTACACGCCTTCCTGGTTTTCAGGATGTGAGTTCCGATCAGCAAAATGGCGGCCTCGACGAGATGTTGCACTATGACCGCGTCACAGCGGCAAAGCTGGGACAGACTGCTCAGTCGCTCGATGCGGGATTGTATGGCGCCTTTGGACAGTCAGAGGTCTCCATCATCTATACGCAGTTGAACCAGTACTACGTCGTGCTTGAGGTTGCTCCTCCGTATTGGCAGAGCCCGGAAGGCTTGAAGAACATCTACTTTCATCCTGCGGGTACAAGCAGTGCGACAGCCAGCGGCAATGTTCCTCTCTTCTCTATTGCTACAGCTAAGACCAATACAACGCCGCTTGCACTGAACCATACAGGTCTGTTTCCCTCCGTGACCGTGTCCTTCAATCTTGCTCCGGGCATGTCTCTGAGCGACGCGACGCTCGCGATCAGTCAGATGCAGCAGCGTCTGGGCACACCTTCTTCCGTGCATGGCTTCTTCGCTGGCACTTTGCTGGCCTATCAGCAATCGCTGGGTACCGAGCCGCTTCTTATTCTCACTGCGCTGCTTGCCGTTTACATCGTTCTGGGCGTCTTATATGAGAGCCTGGTGCATCCGCTCACCATCTTGTCGACGTTGCCCTCAGCGAGCGTCGGTGCCATGCTTGCCCTGATGCTCTTTAAAGAAGATCTGAATATCATCTCGATTATTGGCATTGTGCTGCTGATAGGAATCGTGAAGAAGAACGCCATCATGATGATCGATTTCGCACTGCAGGCAGAACGCGAGGGAGGTATGAGCACCGAGGATGCCATCTTCGAGGCATGCATGTTGCGCTTTCGGCCAATCCTGATGACTACGATGGCGGCACTCTTCGGTGCAGTGCCGCTGGCATTTGGAACAGGAACGGGCTCTGAGCTTCGCCGGCCGCTAGGCATCACCATTGTCGGTGGTCTGATTGTCAGTCAGCTTCTCACCTTGTACACCACGCCTGTTGTTTACCTCACTCTCGATCGGCTGCGCTTGCGCATGCTAGGAAGAGAACGTGACCCCTTTCATCCCGCGGACGGTGCGATTGCCTCCGCCGCGGAATAACTACGGATGTCTAAAATTATGATCAACCTCCGCCTCAAAGCTGCACTATGCTCTACTATCACGGCGCTGTCGCTGACGGGCTGCCTGGTCGGTCCCAAGTACCATGTGCCACCGTCCGCTGCGCAGGCTCCACCAGCAGCCTACAAAGAGTCGCCAACGCAATTTCAGGATGCGGATGGCTGGAAGGTGGCGCAGCCGCAGGATGCCATGCTGCGCGGAAAATGGTGGGAGATCTATAACGAGCCAGAGCTGAACGCTCTTGAAGATCAACTGAATATCAACAATCAGAACATTAAACAGTTTTTTGAGAACTTCATGGAAGCGCGGACGCTGATCACTCAAGCCCGCTCGCAGCTCTACCCCACGCTGACAACTGCACCTTCGTACTCGCGTTCTCGCTCATCCTCGAATCTGGGGACCTCGACTGTAGCCAACCCTGGCCGCGAAAGTTCGATCGGCACACTGGGACTCGACGCCTCTTGGGAGCCAGATCTTTGGGGAAAGGTGCGTAATACCATTCGTGAGGAGCAGTACAATGCTCAGCTAAGCGCTGCCGATCTCGAAAACGAACGGCTTACCGAACAAGCCACTCTAGCTGTTACATTCTTCGAGATCCGTGGCCAGGATGCGCTGCGGAAGGTTTTGGACGATACAATCGTAGCCGACACGACGGCAGTGGAGCGCACTCTTTCTCTCTATGAGACCGGAATTGACGATAAGATCTCACTGGTCGAAGCCCAAAATACACTGCAGAATGCGCAAGCGGCTGCAACCAATCTGGGTGTAGCCCGTGCACAATTCGAGCACGCAATCGCGGTTCTCGTTGGTGTGAATGCCTCCGGTTTCTCCATCCCGGTTAGACCTGTCAATGCGACTCCGCCGCCCATTCCGATTGGCTTGCCATCCCAGCTGCTTGAGCGCCGCCCCGACATCGCCGCTGCCGAGCGCACCATGGCCGCCGCGAACGCTGAGATCGGCATCGCCGACGCCGCTTTTTATCCCAACCTTACGTTGAGCGCTGAGGGTGGATTCGAGAGTTCGAGTTTCAAGCATCTCTTCGACTGGCCCAGCCGTTTCTGGTCGATCGGGCCTACCGTCAATGAGACGATCTTCGATGCAGGACTGCGTCGCGCCACGGTCAATCAGTTCATCGCTACCTATAACGCAGATGTTGCCAGCTATCGCCAGACTGTGCTGACGGCGTTTCAGCAGGTTGAAGACTCCCTGTCCTCGGTGCGCATTCTTTCGCAACAGATTCTGCAACAACAGGCAGCGGAACAGTCCGCCCAGCAGTTTGTTAAGTTGGAGACAGCGCGATACGAGACCGGCATAGACCCTTATATCGATGTTGTTACAGCACAGACTACTCTGCTCTCAGATCAGCAGACGCTGGCTACTCTACGGGTTGAGCAGATGACGGCTTCCGTGCAGCTTATAGAAGCTCTTGGTGGTGGCTGGGATCGCTCGCAACTGCCAACCCCGGCTCAGGTATCGAAGAAGCTGACTAAGGATGAGACGACTATCCAGCGATAGGTCCAGGGCTTTTGATCATGTCGCGCAGCAAAACCCAGAGTTGCGCCGGCTGCCGGTGCAGCATTGAAGCGTCCAGAAGCGAACAGTGATTCACGAAATTGGACAACGGTGATATGAGCCTGGACACAGGGCCTGCGGCTATTTCCATGCTGGGCAGGCACTTGGGAGGTTTTTACCGGCGCGCGCTTTTGGCAGGTGAATTGCCCGTTACTTAGGGCAAAGAAGAACTCACGGAGGCTTGCCATGGCATACTTCGAGCGGATTCGCGATGTGATCTCCGGGCCGTTGAGCCCCGAGGTCATCAGGCAGCGTACGACGGCAGGTTGGCAAATGGTATCGATCGAATGGCGACGCGAGCTGCCCGAGTTGGAAGCTCCGACCGAAGGCGCATTCAACGAGGATATTCCTTATGGACTGCGCATCTCGGATGACTGCAAGCGGTTGGAGGTCGATCCGAAGGAGAACAAGGTGCTGATGTTGATGATGGAGTTGCTGGGCCAGGACTTCTCTTATTCAAGCATCGTGAGCGACCTGAATGAAAAGGGCTATCGGATGCGAGACGGCAGGCCCTGGAATCGGGTGGCGGTCTTCAATATGATGCCGCGCCTTATCGAGGTTGGACCGCGGCTCTTCTCAAGCGAGGAATGGAAGAGATTGCGTCAGGGGGTTTCGCGGTTAGCAGAGCCGGGGGTTTCCTAAAAACGCTCGGTTATTTCGCGGTGAGCATCCTATGGAGGAGTTCGTGATGAGGGAGAGATTGTATGACGCTCCGTTACGTACTCTTGTGCGATCTCCTGCTTAGAAAGACAGCTATCCCCGCGCCTACGAGCAGGAGGGTCGAACCGATGACCTTGGCAATTGCTATCCCTTTGTGGGGTTCGTCTTCGGGAGGAATGACGGCCAGCACAATTGTCAGCAGGGTTGTAATCAGGCCGACCGAAGCGAGCAAAACTGCCGTGGGCCTTCCTCCCGGAAGCCGGGTCACACCGGGCGGAACGGTCTCGCGTTGCAACCGGATCATCGCGAGAAATAAGAATATAAACGGGATGAAATACGTGATGATGGACATACTCACCAGCAAATCGTACGCACCCTGCACGCTGCTTCCGGCCTGACTCAGCAGCGCACAGAGCATTCCGGCAAAGCCATAGAAGATGATTGCGATCCATGGGGTGCCCCATCTTGCATGAACGCGTCCGAAGGCGCGGGGCAGATAGCGATCAATCCCGGCCACAAACGGTAGTCGCGAGGTGGATGACAGAAAGGAAGCAGCTCCGCCTATGCTGTTTAGCGCGACAAGCACCGCGATCACGACGACGACCCAGGAAAGACCTAGGCGAGCGCACATCACCTGGATGGCGTTTGTGAAACCGCCTAGTCCGCTAATCGCAGCGCTTGGAAGAGCGACGAGTAGCGCGATTGTTCCAGCTATATAACTGGCCGCAAGAACTACACCCGAGACGATGAGTGCGCGAGGAATGGTGCGGCGAGCATTCTTGATCTCCTCGCTCATGAAAGAGCCCGTTTCACACCCGCCAAACGCGAAGAAGATCGTCGACCAGAAGATGGCATTTTTTAAATCGGCGTGCGGAGTCATGCTCGTTGCGGTAAACCTGGTGGCGGAGCCAAACCGCAAGACGCTGACGCCAGCGAGCACCAGTAAGATTGCGACTGGAACCCAGCTTCCAAATGCGCCAAGGCTGTTGAGCCATTTTCCGAACTTCAGTCCGCGGACATTGAGTATGGTGATGAGCGTGAGGCACGCCAGCGAGAACAGCAGGTAATAGCTGCGACTACTCGAGAGTTGTTGCCCGTGCGGGAAGGCGAACAGCAGGCTGCCCGCTCCGAAGTAGAGCACGGCAGGGAAGTACGGAAGGTTACTCATCCAGTAGGTCCACGCAGCGAGGAAGCCGGAGAAGTCACCGAAGGCGCGTTGAGTCCAGATGTAGAGGCCGCCTTCCTGCGGATATCGCGCGGAGAGTTCAAGCACACTTGCCGCGAGGGGTACGAAGAAGCAGAGACAAGCGAAGATCCAGATCAGAATTGTGCTGGGGCCGGCTGCCGCCGCGGTTGCTATCCAACGTAAGCTCAATCCGCCGGCGATATAGAAGAGGGTCAGGTCGAAGAAGCCCAGCTCGCGCTTTAGGAGTTGCTTTTCGCTGGCGTCCGGGGTGGTCATCGAGAGTTGTCCAGATCACGAAGGACTGCCATAGCGGCGTTGCGTCCATTGATGCCTATGACGCTTCCGCCGGGGTGGGTGCACGCGCCGCAGAGATAGACGCCCTTCATCGGAGTTCTTGCGGAGAGACGGTTGCTCCACATGTAGGCGGGGAGGCATTCGCCCTGGAAGATATGTCCACCTGTGAGCCCGACCTTCTGCTCTATGTCCGGAGGCCCCAGCACCTGCGCATCGATCACGGCATCTTCCATATTGCTGCAAAAGCGGCCGATCGAACGCAATGCGAGGCTCTGCGCATCGCCGCGGTGCTCATCCCAACTACCAGTCGCAAACGTGTAGGGTACGTACTGCGCGAAGACGCTCATGGTGTGTAGACCCGGTGGCACAACGCTCGGATCATGCACGCTCTGGAAGTAAAGCTCGCACCAGAGCTGATCCGGAAGATGGTTAGCACAGGCCGCAGCATAGCTTGCCTTCCACTCTGTCTTCGTCAAGGGAGCGTTGATCTGGCCGTAGTGATGCGCTTGTTGAGTTCCTGGCCTAGCGGTGAAGTTCGGCAACTCACGCAGCAGCACGTTCAGCTTCACCGTGCATCCTTCAATTGGCACGGAGCGTACTCGCTGAGCCCATGTCGAGTCTGCTGACTCATCCAACATACGCAGCGTATGAACAGGATCCGCATTCGAAACGATAATGGGAGCTGTAATGCGCTCTCCGCTCTCAAGCAAGACGCCTTCTTCGGGAAGGATGCGCGACACGCTTACGCCTGCGGCCACGACGGCTCCAGCCTCGCGGGCGGCATCGCAAAAATAGAAAGAGACCATGCCCATGCCGCCCTTCACGTAACCCCACATGCCGGGCATATCCCCGAGCCGGCCTGAGGCGTGATGGAAGCGAATGGAAGCTGTCCCGGCGTCAAAGGGACTTGCGTTGGTCCCGATCACGCCCTGGCCGAGGTAGGCAGTCTGCAACCGCTCATCGACGAGATACCTCTCGACGAACTCTGCCATCGACCAGTTGAAGAGAAGGCTGTGTGCTTCGGGATCACCTGAGAGCAGATCATCCAGTCGCTCCTGCGTGGGTGCATCGCCGATCCATAGATCCTGTGCGCTCTCTTGGGAGTCGTCGCCACCTGAGATGGAGCTCGCAGGGCGAAGTGCATCTCGCAGTCGGCGGATCACGTCGTTCATCGCGCGCCAGCCCTCCACATCGCGGGATGAGAAGCGACGAACCTCCTCTTCGCATCGGGCATCATCGTCCCAGAGCTGAATACTGCTTCCATCCTGGAAGGGAACGAAGAGTCCATTGACGGCAGGAGTCCAATTAAAGCCCCGGCCTGGCAAACCGAGTTCCTTGATGACCAGCGGATGTAGCAGGCCTGCAAGATATGCGCAGGGTGACATGCGAACGCCAGGGAAGGGCTCTTCGACGGTACAGGCTCCGCCAACTCGTTCTCGGCTCTCGAGCACGAGAACCCGTTGACCTGCTCGCGCCAGGTAGGCGGCGCACGCCAACCCGTTGTGGCCCGCACCTATCACGATCACATCCCAGGTGCGCGCCACGATTTCCTTGAGGGGCGCGGGGATACCGATTTTCCCCAACACTGCTGCTGTCGTGGACATACAGGCAGTATCTACGTCATGCTTCCAATAGCAAAGAAGAAACTATGCGTCCGGAGGCGCAAGTTCATTTTGGTAACGATGCCGTTCTGTATTTTGAGAGCGAATATCACTATCGCTTTGGTTCTTTCGACGCAAACAACGACCGCTGCGGCGATGCAGCCGCTAAAGCTAGCGATGCGATGGGGTGCCGATCCTATACAGTCCCCGCAGTCCTATTCCTGAACATGGGCGAGGCCTTAGGTTTGCGCAGAATTTGACGCTTAACTTTCTCATCCAACTTCGACTCACGTGCGGTATTTCTGGAGCTATTTTTCGTGCTGGATGCAGGCCCCAAAGACTGGGCTGCAGTCTGAAGCTTAGTGGGCTTCTTTAAGTGAGACATGGTTCCACGAGGGAATCCTGTTGACCGACGTACCGTGAGCGTAGTTGGAATCAGCGTAGTCCCCCCTTTAGTCGATATCGTTATACCCTCCACATTCGCACGTAAAGCTTCGAAGGCAGCCCGCGCGATATCGGTCCGTGACATGTTGACTGTTGTTAGGGGAGGACTTATAAATTGCGCGAGGTGAATATCATCAAAGCCGATAACAGACATATCTTCAGGCACACGCAGTCCCGCGTTACTCAAGGCTCGGAGCACGCCTATGGCAGTCATGTCATTCGAACACATCACCGCCGTAGGCACCTTCTGCATTCGCAGCAAACGATCGGCAGCCTTCATACCGCCTTCGAGTGTGTGATCGCCTTCGATCAACAGTTCCTGGTTCAATAACACTCCAATCTCTTCCAGTGACGAGACGAAAGCAGTTTTCCTGAACTGACAGGAGCGCTGTTGTAATGGGCCGCTAACAAACGCTATCTCACGGTGACCCAGCGCCGCGAGATGCTGCACCCCTTGCCGTATACCCTGGCGGTAATCAATAGTAAGTGCCATGACATTCGGCGTGTGTGGGCCGTCGTCAATAACGACAAGGGGAATGTTCCTTGAAGCCAGTTCGTCTAGCATCGGTGCTTCAATGCCAAAGGTCATCACCGCGACCCCTTCGACATTTCTCTCCAGCAGGCGCCGGACACATGTCTCCATGCGCACACGGTTATAGTTTGTAGAAGCAATCATGATGTCGTAGCCATTTCTGACTGCAACCTCTTCAAAGCCCTGAATCAGCTCTGGGAAAAAGGGATTCGTAATCTCTGAAACCAGCAGGCCGAAGATTCTGCTACGTCCCGAAACAAGGGATCGTGCCAGCGTATTCGGGTAGTAATTGAGCTCCTCAACGGCCTTCCAAACACGTTTTGCAAGTTCCTTATCAACGGTGTCCAAGCCGTTGATCGTTCGCGAAACAGTCGCAATAGAAACCTTAGCTAATCGCGCTACATCGCGAATATCCAAACGCTTATTCGTAGATCGAGATTGCCGGGGTACTTGTGGCATAGGGATATTCCGTTTGTATTCTTGACCAAGGTAAGTTCTTATAGCCTGCGAATGCAAGTAAATGTTTCCTTGACGAGTAGGTATAACGATCCGTTGCAAAGAGTTGTTTGGAAGAGGCCGTTCCTGGTGCATAGCGCTTCATCAGTGTAAAGAGTCGCGTGCGTCTTCGGGACTTCGTTCTAACTCTACTCTCAGGGCTGTTGAACAAACGATTGCTGTTGACAGAAAATGGTTTTCGATGAACTTTACACTGTGGAAAGCTCGGCTCTAGGATCTTCTGGCGACAGAAAGGAAGATTTGACATCAAAACTACTTTGCTGCAATTCTTGTCGACGCTGTAAACGATTTCTAAAAATGATAAAAGCGCCTATTTATACTAAGCTCGTGGATGGTACCAGTGTAGGGTCCCGTTTTCCTTCAATTTGACGGGGCGCACCGTGAAATGTAAGGTTCATAGCGGCAGTAAACATTTACTTAACTTCGGGATGTATCAACGCATGCGCATCGTCCTTGCCGATGTACCACCACTATTTCACCGTGATTATGAGGGAAAAGCACTGTATGCGCATCGTTGCAGGAGTTGACTTCGGAACACTCAGCGTGCGTGTCACGCTTCTCGACAGCGAACGCGGGCGGCTCGGCACAGCATCATCAGCGTATCCGCTTGAAAGAAAGCGAGAAGATCCGGACTTTGCCACGCAATCGCATGCGCTCCAGATGGATGGGCTCGTCAAAGCAATGCGCACGGTGCTGAAGGAGTCGGGAATTGACGGTGCATCTGTTGAGGCGTTGGCACTCGACACCACTGGTTCGAGCGTTATTCCCGTAGACGCACGGATGCAGCCGCTCGATGATTACTATCTTTGGTGCGATCATCGCGCTCTTAAAGAAGCTCAAGAGATCACCAAGCTCGCTCACGCACGCAAACTCGAGGCGATCCTGTGGTGTGGCGGCGTCTATTCTCACGAATGGGGCTTTGCGAAACTGTTGCATTGGCTGCGTCATAATCCTGATAAAAGAGATCGCTTCGCTTCGGCATTTGAACATTGCGATATGGTCGCTGCGACACTCTGTGGCATCACGGAGCCTGGACAGGTTAAGCGCAGTGTCTGCGCTATGGGACACAAATGGCTCTGGAATCCGAAGTGGGGTGGGCTTCCGCCGCAAGCGTTCTTATCCGAACTTGACCCGCTATTGGATGGCATACGCGACAAGCTCACCTCTGAAGTGCTGACATCCGACCAACTCGCCGGACATCTTTCTCCCGTGTGGGCGGAGAAACTTGGTCTGCACACCGGCATCCTTGTTCCCGTTGGCGCTCTTGATGCTCATTGGGATGCGATTGGAGCAGGCTGTCGAGAAGGGGATGTGGTCAATGTTGTCGGTACTTCCACCTGCATCATCGCAATGCAGAAAAAAGTTGAGTTGATTCCAGGTGTCTGTGGTGTGGTGCCGGGCAGCGTACACCCTGCGTTTACGGGGATTGAAGCTGGGCTTTCGGCCGTTGGTGATATCTTCGAGGCGATTGCCCGACGTGCGTCGACTGACATTCGCATACTCTCAGAGGGATTAGATCGCTACCGCGCAGGCGAGACCGGCTTGATGCGCCTCGCATGGGATAACGGCGATCGAACTGTGTTGGTGAAATCCGAGTTAGGAGGGATTACGCTCGGCTGGAACCTTTTGCACACAGCGCAAGATGAGCTCTTCGCCGCCATTGAGGGAACGGCCTTCCACACGCGCATCATTCTGGATCGTCTTGCTGAGTACGGCGTGCCCATCGAGCGTGTGATCAATGCCGGTGGTATACCGCAAAATAACCACGTCCTCAATCAGGTCTACGCCAACGTTCTTAATAAACCGGTTCTCGTTCCGGATGGTATTCCAACCAGCATAGGCTCTGGAATCTTTGCGCAGCTTGCTGCGGGGATATTCCCAACGGTTGAACAGGCTCAAAGCCGTATGTGCCTCTCGCACAAAACATATCTTCCACAGGCTCAGAGCGTTGGTGTCTACGAGCAGTTGTATCAACTTTATCGCAAGGTATATTTCGCTTTCGGCGACGATGCTTTTGTGCCGCAAGGGCTCTCAGATGTACTGCGGGAGCTAAGAGACGTTGCTGCAGTCTCACGAAAAACTGTAGTTACCGCCAAAGTCGATTCATAGATCTAACTCACCCCACACCAGTAAGAGAGACTAATGAACGCGCTTGCACTTATCCTGACCTCCCAATTAACGCATCTGGCGCCAGCAGACATTCTCATTCTGGTGCTCTACTTCGCGCTTGTAATTTTCATTGGGTTCTACGCGAAAGGGAAGGCAAACACGAGCGAAGATTTTTTCCTGGCCGGGCGCGAGATGACCGCCTGGATCGCGGGGCTGAGTTTTGTGTCGGCGAACCTGGGCTCTTTGGAGCTGATGGGATGGGCAGGCGCGGCTTACCAGTATGGGATCCTGGCGGCACACTGGTATTGGATTGGCGCGATTCCGGCGATGCTATTTCTCGGCATCGTAATGATGCCGTTCTACTACATCTCTAAAACGCATTCGGTACCTGGTTATCTACAGCTACGGTTTGGCGAAGGTGCACGTGGGTTGGCGGCGGTGTCGTTCGCAGCGATGACGATCTTGATGAGTGGTGTGAATATGTACGCCATGGCACTGGTGATGAAGACGGTGCTGGGATGGAATATAAGCTTCAGCATCTGGGTGGGCGCGGCTACGGTCGCGTTATATGTGATGTTGGGCGGCCTGCGGTCGGCGATCATCAATGAGGTCCTACAGTTTGTGCTGATCTGGGCAGGCGCAGCGATGATTCCGATTCTTGGCTTGATCGAAGCCGGCGGCTGGACAAAGTTGAAGGCGCAGATTGCTGTGAACGTGGGCACGACAGACTACGGACACATGTGGAGCACGCTGGGAAGCTTCAAGGACAATCCCATGGGCGTGCATTGGACCGGTATCGTGTTCGGACTGGGATTCGTGATTAGTTTTGGATATTGGACTACCGACTTTCTCGTCGTGCAGCGGGTGCTGAGCGCGAATAACCTGCGAGCGGCGAAGATGGCTCCGGTGATTGGTGCGGCGTTCAAGATGGCGGTGCCATTTATTGTGATTGTGCCTGGGTTGCTGGCGCTTGCGGTGCTCAAGAATCCTGATGGTTCGATCATGCACCTGGTGCCGGAGAGCGTTGCCGCAGCGACAGGCCAGCATAGCTATAACGAGGTGCTGCCGCTGATGTTGATTCGGTACTGCGGGCCGGGACTGCTCGGGCTAGGGATTACTGCTCTGGTTGCTGGCTTTATGAGCGGCATGGCCGGTAATGTGAGCGCGTTCTCCACGGTCTGGACCTATGACCTGTACGGGGCATTCATCAACAAAAAGGCCGACGATAAGCACTATGTTGCAATGGGCCGGTGGTCGACTGTGATCGGCATGCTGGTGAGCATCGCAACAGCTTATCTGGTGATGAATGCGGCCAGCATCATGGACTACGTGCAGGCGCTGTTCAGCTTCTTTATTGCTCCGCTGTTTGGCACGGTGATTCTCGGGATGCTGTGGAAACGGGCGACACACTGGGGTGGATTTCTTGGACTGCTGGCGGGAACTGTTTCTTCGATTGCGATGTTCATCTGGGTCCAGAGCAACGCGGGTGCTCTGCGATACATTGCAATGAGCCCGGATGCTAAACCGATGGCGGAGAATCTGTACCGGGCACTATGGAGCTGGATCATCTGCGTTGTAGTGACGGTGGTGGTCAGTCTAGTGACCAAGCCGGTGCCGGAGGAGCAGCTTTCGGGATTGGTTTATGGCGTCACGCCGATTCCGCATGATGGGTCGGCGACAATTTGGCAGAAGCCAATTTTCTGGGCGATCGTGGTCATCGTCGTCTTCTTTATTTTGAATCTGATGTTCTGGTAAGGAGTGTTGGTGATGGACAAACATGAACATGAAGTTGAGTCGGCCGAGTTATCGATCTGGTTCTTCTGCGGCATCCTAATGCTCGCGTACGGTATTGTGCTGGTATTTACGGGGCTCACAGAGTTTCATCATCCTCCGCAGAACGAGATTCTTCTGCCATGGTTGGAGTCACTCCATCCGACGCTGTGGTGGGGTGTAGTACTTACATTGTTTGGCGGCTTTTATACGATTCGGTTTCGTCCAGGCAGAATATAAATCTCTGCAGTGCTGTGCGGAACGATGTTGTGGGTGTAGTTCAAAAGAAGTCCCGGTATGGGCTGCAATAAATTGGGAGCGTTATGGCGAAACAGATGACGATGGGTGTAATTGTTGGCAACCGTGGATTTTTTCCGAGCCACCTGGCGACAAGTGGACGGCTGGAGATGATCGCGGCTCTCGAGGCCGCGGGAATCAAGCCGATTGTGCTGACTCCAGAGGAGACGGCGCATGGGGCCGTTGAGACCTATGAGGATGCGAAGAAGTGCGCGGCTTTATTCAAGAAGCACGCCGCGGAGATAGATGGAATCATCATTACGCTGCCGAATTTTGGGGAGGAGCGTGGTCTGGCAGACGCACTGCGGCTGTCGAATCTGCAGGTGCCTGTGCTGATTCAAGCTACTCCCGATCATGCAGGGAAGATGACGATTGCGTTTCGGCGCGACAGCTTCTGCGGCAAGATGTCGATCTGCAACAATTTGAAGCAGTATGGAATTCCTTACTCGCTGACGCGGCTACATACGGAGGCGCCGGACTCAGTAGAGTTCAAGGCTGACCTGGAATGGTTCGCTGGAGCTTGCCGGGTTGTGCGTGGGTTGAAAAATGTTCGACTTGG
>Ga0302326_10016493_pt1 | contig 15457 bp, 8 predicted proteins | sample Palsa_T0_3_FD_202264 | JGI IMG/M metagenome (GOLD analysis project Ga0302326, IMG submission 202264) | Peat permafrost microbial communities from Stordalen Mire near Abisko, Sweden - Palsa_T0_3 | ecosystem: Environmental > Terrestrial > Soil > Palsa > Peat permafrost | place: Sweden: Abisko...
GCGCCCAGATTCGCGTAGGCATAAAGAGCGCCATCCCCAGCACACACACCCAGAGACAATTCAGCTTCTTGTTTTCAGCGTTCGTACGCACAGGCCCCTCCTCCTCAAAGCTCTGCAAAGGTTTCCAAAAATTCTATGCGGAATCGTACCCGAAAGTCAAGGCTTTACCCGATGCTGAGACCATGATTGTTTTGGACGCGCGACGCCGTATAAGGTACCAAGGAATCGCGCGCGGCCGCCGCGATGCTCTGCCTTCGTCGAGCGCGGCGCGCCTACTGCACTCCTCCCGCCTTGCGTTTCTTATACTCGGCGAAGGCCGCTTCCGCTTCCGCCCCGCGCTCGTGCCGCCGGTACAGCAGCCCCAGGGAATAGAACGCTTCCACCACCACCGGATCGTGCGAAATCGCCGCCCGGTACTCCTCCATCGCCTCGCCATCCCGGCCCTCGGCTTCCAAAGCGCGGCCCAGATGGTAGTGCGCCATCGCAAACTTCGGATCGTACCGCAGCGCCTCGCGCAGCGCATCCTCCGCCTCGTTCAGTAGCTGCAGACGCAGTAGCAAAGCCCCCAGGTTGTGCGGCGGCCAACTGGATGGAGCCGCCAGTTTGCGGTTCAGATCCGCAGCCTTTTGGAACGTCGCGCGGGCTTCCTCCGGCTGGCCCAACATGTCCAGAGCCAGCCCCAGGCTATCGTAGGCTCGCGCCCACGCCGGGTCCAGGCCGACCACCCGTTTGAGCTTTGCCACGGCCTCCGCATATAGGCGCTGGTCGTAATCGATTCTGGCCAGCCAATAAAGATACAGGGGACCGTCCGGATGGCTGCCGCTGAGCCGCGTAAGCTGCTCGCGCGCCGCTTTCTCATCGCCCAGATTAACCAGCGCCATGGCCCAGGTGAAGCGGTCGGCGTCACCCAGCGGAGCGGCCGCGTCCGACTGACCGAAAGCCGCCGCGGCGCGGTCCATTTTGCCGTACAGGAATTCCACGGCCCCAGCCAGGGCCCGCAATTCGGCGGCGTCGGCCGGCGTATCCGCCGCGGCCGTCCGCAGCACCAGGATGTCCTCCATGTGGCCGTAATCTCTAGCTGCCAAAGATCGCACCAGCGCATCGCGCTGCTCCGCCGGCAAGTGGCAGTTGCGAATCCGTTCCGGCAGGCTGTCCGTCTTCTGCGCCGGCAGCGCCGCCGCCCCCAGAAGCATCGCCAGCACGGGCAGTTCGCGCCTCAATATGGTTTCACCTCAATCGTCCGCAGCAGCAGTTCGCGGCGCCGCGACCGCTCGGCATCCAGCGTATCCATACGCGCGGCCTGCTGCTCCGCGCCGGAATCGTGCGTGCGTTCGAGAACCGTCAACAACACCTGGTTCGCCTGGTAGTTATCTGAATCGAGCGCCACCGCGCGGTCGACTGCCGCGCGGGCGGCCGCCAGTTCTCCCCGCGCAAGATAGACGCGGGCGAGTTCCGTGTGCGCTTCGCCAAACGCGGGATACAGCTTGATGGCCCGGTTCAGATCCGCCAGCGCCTCATCGAAGTTCTCCTCCACACGCGCGACCCGTCCCAGGAAATACGCCGCGCCCGCCTCCATCTTGGGAACTTTGCTGATGCCCGCCATCTCCGCCCGGCACTTTTCATAATCCATATTGTCGAAATACGCGGCGCCCAGTGCAAAGCGGCCCCGCGGGTCGCCGGGGCGTGCCGCCGCATACTTGGTCAAGTACGGCAGGGACTCCGTGGCTCTGCCTCCGCTTAACAGGAGCGCGCCCATGGCATAGTTGTACTCCGGGTTTTCGGGATCGATGGCCAGGGCTTTGTCGAGCGAGCGGCGCGCCTCCACCGGCAGTTCCATCTCCACCGCCACCAATCCGAAAAGGAAATGGATGCGGGCATCGTCCGGTGTGAGATCCCGCGCGTGTCCCAGGTATCCGAGACAGCCTTCCCGGTCATGCGCGAGGTGCGCGACGCGCGCCAATTCCAACAGATGCCGCGGATTGTGGGGATCGGCGGCAGCCACGCGTTCCAGCGTCTGGCGCGCATCCGGCAGGCGGTTCAACTGCTCGAATGCCACTGCCAGGTGCTGCAGGCCGTCCGCCGACGCTTTCCCGCGCGCGTCCAGCGCCTGCACCAGCGTGACGATCAAATCCGGTTGCCGCGCCGATTCGAGTACCGGAAAGATGGAGTCCGCATCCGCTTCGGAGAAGTCTGCGGCCCGCGCCAGGGTCTCCGCCGCTTGCGCAGCTTCAGGCGAACGATGCAACCCGGCCAGGTCGCCGCAGCGCAGCGCCAGCAGCCCCGCCCGGGAAGCCTCCTCCGGCGGCAGTTTCTCCATCGCGCGCAACGAATCGGCAAACTTTCCTTGCCATTCGTACACCGTGGCCAGCGCGGCCTGGGCCTCCACGTCCGCTGCCCGTACTCGCAGCACATGCTCCCAAGCCCCGGCCGCGCACGAAATCGCGGCAGCGTCCCGCTCGCTCATAAGCTGGCAGGCCCGCGCCAGATTCTGCCACGCCGGCGTGAGCCCTGGGGACAGATGCACGGCCTCCTGAAAGTCCGCCCGCGCCTCCGCCAGTTCCGACCGCTGCGCGTGCATCACCCCGCGAAGATTGAGGAGTCCCGCGTCCCATGGGTACCGCGCCAGCGCCGCGGCTAACAACCGCGAAGCGCTGGACGAATCCCCGCTTTCGATCGCAGTCTGGATGGATTCGATCGTCCGCTCCACTTCGCCATTCTGGCTGCGCAGCGGCAACCAGGCACACAGCAATACGGCGGCGAGCGCGGCAACTCGCATCGGTCCCATTGTATCTCGGCGCCGCAAAGCTGCTGCTTTAGTCGCTGCTTGGCATGCTATGCCGCATCCGCTTCCACGATGGCTACACCCCAAGGCTCCAGCATCAGAGCGCCGCCTTTATCGATCGAATGGTTCGACAGCAATTCCCGGCCCGCGCCGTAGGGGTAGACTATCCGTCGCGCCCCCGCCGAGAAATTGAAGTAATAGTGGATCGTCTTGCCGCCGCCGCCGGTGCCGTGTTTTACCCTGACAGCGGCGGGTAACTGCTGGTCCGGTCCCATCAGTTGCGCCTGCACCAGCACACGTTCCAGCACTTTCATCTGCAGCTTATCGCTCAGCACGGAACCTTCGTATGTCACCATGCCTTTGCCGAAATGGTTCTCGGTAATGGCCGGATACTTCCCGAAGAAAGGATGGTCATAGTAAGCGAGCGCCGAGGCCTTATCCAGCAGCAGCATATCCGCCCAGTCACTCACCCGGTTTTCTTCGCCGGCCTGGAAGGGGTCGTCTCTCAGTGCCAAGGGCTTTGCCAAGTTCGAGAACTCCTGGTAGTGAAAGCCGGCAGCCTCGCGCAGAGGCCCCGGAGCCATCACGTGGCGCACGGTCGAGTACTCGTCGCAGAATCCACTTTTCAGCGTCAGCACCAGGTGCCCGCCCGCGCGCGCATAGCCGGCCAGGCGCTCCAGCAGCGCGTCGCTGGCAATGTACAGCGGAGGCACTACCACCACTTTGTAGGCGCTCAAGTCCTCGGTCTCGGGGAACACGAAGTCCACGCCAACGTTCAGGCGGTAGAGAGCCCGGTACAGGCGCCGCATTTCGAGTTCATAACCACCCGGATGGCTCCAGGGCATTTCGCCGGACGGTTGCGACACCAGGAACGGCATGTAATCCGTGCCGTGGCGCGAGTCGTTGCTATAAAGCAGCGCCACTGGGTGAGACGCCTTCAAATCGACAATCCGCGGCCCGACTCGCTGCAATTCGTGGGCCGTGCGCGCCACCTCGGCATAGATGCGGCCGGGTTCCAGGTCGTGCGATAGGATGCCTTTCCAATAGGTCTCCTGGCCGTAATGCAGTGAGTGCCAATGCCAGTACTCGACCATGTTGGCCCCGGTCGCGGCCATCAGGTAGACATCCTGCCGCAGTTGACCGTCGTAAGGCGGGAACTGCGAGCGCGAATCCCAGCCGATCGTTTGGGCGTTCGTCTCGGTCACCAGGTAATTGGTGCCTTTCAGCGACCGCGCAAAATCCCCGCCGTAGCTGGAGCCTTCGCCGTCGTACAGATCCTGCGTAGGATGGTAGGGATTGATGCCTACGATATCGAGGCTTTTCGAGATGGCGTACTCGTCCACGTCCGACCGCGTGGCGCCGCCGAAATCCTGCATCACGAACTGGTCTGGACGAAGGTATTCACGCACCAGCGCAGCCTGCCAGGCCAGATAGCGCGTAGCCAGCGAGTCCTGGTATCGGTCCCACTCCAGTTTCCACCCCGGGTTCAGAATCCCGTTGCGCGGCGGAACTTCGGACCAGTCATGCAGGCTCTGGCCCCAATAAACCAATCCCCAGATCTTGTTTAGGCGGTCGACGCTTCCGAATTTCTCCTGCAGGTAGCGCACGAAGCCAGCCTGCACATTGGGACCCGCCGTGCCGTACGAAGTCGTCTCGTTGTCGATCTGATATCCGATGATCGCCCGATTATCGCGATAGTGCTCCGCAATCTTGCGGATTACGCGCTCGGCATAACGCAGAAAGTCCGGGTTGGTAATGTCCATATTCTGGCGAATGCCGTAAGTGGCCTTTTCGCCGTCCAGCCGGGTCACCAGAATCTCTGGATGCTCTTTGAACATCCACGGCGGAATCGAGTAAGTGGGCGTGCCCATGATCACGCGAATGTGCGCGGCCGCCAGGCGTGCGACGATGCGGTCCATCCAGGCGAACTCAAACCGGCCGTCTTCCGGCTCCCAAAGACTCCAGGTGGATTCGCCCACCCGGACCACCGTGATACCGGCCTGCTGCATCAGTTGGACGTCTTGGTCCAGGCGATCTACCGGCATGTATTCTTCGTAGAAGGCGGCGCCGTATAGGAAGGTGTCCATCTTGCCGGGGGAGAAGCGTTCGGGAGGCTGCGCTTGCATGGAGCCTCCCGCAATAGCCACGAGCAGCAACAGGGCTTTCATAGAACGCCTATCGTATCAGAAGGGATTTTGGGTCGATGTGGGGCAGGCGTCCACGCCTGCTGCGGGTCTCTAGACTCGCCCTCTTCCTCAATAGCCTTACGGTGGGTTTTTCGACCTTCCGCGCAGGCGCATCAGCCGCTCCCGAAAAGCGCTAACGCAGCGAGTTCGCGCCCCCATCTCCTATGGTCACTAAAGATCCGTGAACGGATCGGCCCCGATTGTCCCCACCAGTTCCGTCAGGTATGCCACCGAACTGACCCGCGCCATCTGCGCCCGCGCCTCCGCCAATCGCCCCCGCACGTCGAACTGTCCCGAACCAGGCCCGGAGACAAACCCCTCCAAGGCGGCGATGTGCCGGCCCCACAGCGCCACGTCGCGCGCCTGTTTTGCCCGCAATCGTTCCTGGTACCAATCGCTTGCGACGACCGATTCCCGCGTGAACATCGCGCGCACTGAGGGATCGGCCACGCCTTTCCCTTCCCACTCCCCGTGCGCCATGATGTGCAGCAGAGCCTGCAGTGGCGGGCATGCGGCTTCCACGCTCCCGTCGTAGAAGTAGTTTTCGGCGACACGCTTCTGCGCCGCCACAATGGCATCCACGCCGGCGGCGAACGCATCCATGTCCTGCTTCTCCGGCCGCAGCATATCCTCGGGGAAGACAGTGTCGGGTGTCTCGAAAATCCGCCCCATGAAGCGCTCCGCGAACAACGACGTAATGCGGTAACCCAGCCGGCTCGCCAGCACCGTGCGGCCCTGCCATTCGAAGTCGGTCATCTTCTCCAGAAAGCCATTTTCAATCAGGAACCGCGGGTCCCGTTCAGGCACACGCACCCGGCACCACACCTCCGGCGCCAGCATGCTGATGTCGTGATCCACCCGGTAACGCGGGCCCACATATCCCGCGGCCGTGGTGAAGCCGGCGGCCTCGGTCAACACCGCCGCCACCAGCGCGTTGTTCAGATCCACCACCGGCGAAACCGAATTGAACGGGCCCTTGGTCAGCGCCCCCTCGCTTCCGAATCCCGTGGTGGATGGAGACTTGCCGGTCAGGCTGCAAATGAAATCCATGAACAGCTCGGGCAGTTCCTGATAGTGAATCGGATTGTAGACCGCCAGCGGCGGCAATCCGATCTTGGCATCCGCGGGATTGCCGCGGCGTCCCGCGAGCACTGCATTTACCGGGAAACGCACCGGCTTGTCCGCCGGAATCCCGCGGTCCAGCCGCGCGCATACTTCCGCCAGATAACGTCCCTGCGGGTCCACCAGGTCGGGCCGCTTTTGCAGATAGCGCGGATTCTTCGACGGCCGGCCGTCCACCAGGCGGGCGTGCGCGGAAGAGACGGCGTAAGTCACTTTCGCATCGGTGATAAAACCGCGCAGCAGGACCTTCATGGGCTCGGTATATTGGTCGAACTCGACCACGTGATCCGCCATCGATTTCACCTGTGCCACGGTCAGCGGTTCGAAGTTCGACAGAAACGTCCCCGGCGTGGCGATATCGGCCTCCGCCTGAGCATCGAAGCCGCGGTGCACGGCGTCGTCCGGACGTTGGAACAGAAATGCCTCACAATTCTCCACCAGCTTGGCGCTGCGGTTGGGATACTTGGAGTCGAAGTCCTTCAAGCTCTGCCGCGGAACCACTACCGACGCAGTGATATCGTCCTCCACCTGCACCTTCTCGGCGGGATGGAAATCGGGCCGCAGCTTGTAAATTCGCCAGGAGCCCTGCGGGTCGAAACCCACGCGCAGATAATTGCCGACCAGCTTCTGGTTGTCGTATTTCAGCTCATGCCCCAGAAAGCCGTTGATGCGATCGACAGTGAAATGCTCGCGCCAGCTCTCGCCCCATTCCGGCCGGTAATACCGCTTCACCGTGAATACCAGCTGGCGGATAGTCTGCGGCAGGTTGTGCAGCCAGTCGTTGTAGTCGGCGGTGTAGTCGGGCGAAGCCGTCAGTAACTTGATCACCGACCCGAGCGAGCGTTCCGGGCTCAGGATAGGCCGGCCGCATCGCTCGTCGGGCTGCTTATACACCGGCGTGAAATCGCGGGCCAGGATCTCCGCTACCTGGTCCATGTCGTGGTAGTAATCCCTGACGAACACGGGACCCTGCAGCAGAACGTTCGAGATGGATTTGGAAATCTCCGACTTGCCGCCGCCGGAAACCGTGCACGGCTTGTGACAAAGCGTGCCGTGCGCCACCGAACCCACCAGCCGCCACGCGCTCCCGCCATGCTGCTTCTCGAGCCGGACCTGGTAGCCGGAAGGCCCTATATACACACGGTCCGGAAGCAGCGTCAGTTCGCCCTGCCCGCCTTCCACAGGCCACCTCACCCAGCCTTGGCCCAGGTGAAACTCCGCGCTTTCCGGGACGTAGAAAATGTTCGGATACTTGCGGTCCACCGCATAGCCTTCCGGCCTGCGCTCCACGCGGTTGCCCAACAGGCGCATGGCATCCTCGAACCGGTTTTTCTTGATGGAGCGGGAGCGCTCGGCGTGGAAATCCTGGCCTAGCACATACGCCGGATAGGCGATCGCGCCGCCCGCGTGTTCCTCCTCGCACAACCCGTAAAGGTTGGCGGCGAAGCTGATCTGGCTCTTCACCTCTTTCTTGCAGTAGCCGTAATAGTTGTCGGCGATCAAGGTGACGATCACGCCGCGCCGGTCCCGGCAGACCAGCTTGAATGCGCCGCCGTTGTTGTAACGCTCGCCCACGTCCCGCCAGCACATGCCGTCGCGCCTCTGGCGTTCCGTTGCCAGGTCGAAATGCGGCAGCCCCAGATCTGTCTTGCGCATGCCCACGATATGCGGCGCCAGAATCACGCAGCCCGTGTGCCCGGTCCACTGCAGCGCATCCAGCGCGGCATCGTTTTCCGGCAGGTAGGGATCCCCGCCGTTGCCGAAAATCATCTCCACGAAATCCAGATTGCTCACCAGGTTGCCCGGCGCAAAGAAACGAATCTCCATGCTCTTGGCCGGATCCGTGCCGGTGGCTGGGCACACCATAGGCCGCAGCAGCAGCGACACGAACAGGCGCGCCTGATCGTCCTGGCCCGCAGTGAACGGCAAAGCCGCCGTTTCGGATGGCGGCTTGAGGGCCGCGGCCAGCAGTTTGGCGAAAGCGGGCCTGGGGACAGCCAGTTTATCGGCGGGTATCGGCAGACCGCCTTCGACAATGTGGAAGATCCCTTCCGTGGTTCGCCGGTCGCTCTTGGGATTGTGCAGGACTCCTTGCACAGTGCGATAGGAGTGCAGATAGGGGGACGCGAAATCGTCGGCGCCGGGCGGAAACGACATCACGCGCGCCAGTCCGGGCCGGTCGAGCACGAAGGTATGGGGAGGCAGCCGCGCCGCGCCGCCAGGCGAGACGTCTTTCAGGTATGCATCCAGAAACTGCTGAATGCGGGTATCGGCGGGGCACAGCCGGTCGCCGAGCAACTGGTCTTTCTGATAGTAGTTGCGCAGCAGGGGTCCGGCGATTTCAAGAAAGTACGGGTCCGCGGTGCTATGGCTGGAAGGTTGGCCCAGCGCCACGAGTTTCAGGTTGATGTAGCGGAGCAGTTCCGCCGGTTCTGAGGGGACCATTTTCCAATGTAGCATGTGCTGTCTTGCGGCCAGATTCTGCGCGGAAAGTTAAGAAACCATGTTGAATCCCGCCGAATCTCGCGGAATCTCGTTGAATCTCGCGGCCAATCGTTTGATTAGGGATCCACAGGCGGAAAGCGCGGGATAATGGACGCTTCTCCAAAAAACAAAATGCCGCCTTTAGAACAGCTGTGGGAAGAACGCAACCGAGCTCCTGTCTTGGCGATTAGCGGTGGCATCATTTTGATAGTCGCCGCTGTGGACTGGTGGACGAAGCCATACGTTTCGCTGGGTTTCCTCTACCTGTTTCCCATCATGCTGGTGGCGGCGTTCCTGCCCCGGTGGTTGGTGGCGTTACTCGGATTCGCCTGCGCTGGTTTGGCTGAGGTCTTCAGTTCACTTGACCAGTCGTTCGTTCGTTTGGGCTTTGAAACCCTGGCGCTCGCCGGCTGTGGATTGTTCGTTGGCGAGCTGGTAAGAAACCGGCGCCTCAGCACCGAAGGGGAGGCGCGGCTGAAGGCGTTGGTGGAGACCAGCCCAGCGGCCATCGTGACCGTGGATGGGCGCGGTTTTATCGAGCTCGCGAATCGGGCGGCTGTTGAGCTGATGGCTCCCCGAGATGGACATTTGATTGGCAATCCGATTGCCGCCTTCCTTCCCGAACTCCACCATGCCCTGCGATGGGAAGAGGCACCCCAGTTTCGCGCATCGATGCAATGCCGTGGCCACCGCGGCAATGGCGACACCTTCACTGCCGACGTTTGGTTCTCCACGTACAAGGAGGGCGCCGTACCCAAGGTAGCTGCAATCATTGCAGACGTCACCGAGGAGTCGGACGTTGACAGCCTGAACTCACCTTCCGCCGAGCAACGGGAACTGCCGGTATTGAATGCGCGCGAAACGGAGGTTCTGCGATTGCTGGTACAGGGCTTGGCCAACAAGGAGATAGCCGCGCGGATGGAGATATCGGAAAGCGCGGTCAAGAATGCGATTCAGCAACTGTTTGGTAAAACCGGCGTGCGCACACGCAGTCAACTCGTACGGGTCGCTCTGGAACAGTTCCGTAGTTCTCTGTAGCCACCTTGTAACCGCTTTCGAGCCGCCGGAAACACGCGCAATCAAACCACGTCCACCCGCTCTGAAGGTCCCACAGCGGTAGATAACGATCCTTCCATGCCACGCGTACCAATTGTCCGCGTTTGCGTACGCGAGCCTTGGAACAACTGTTGCACGACCCCTTTCACCGTGCTTTCCGAGAGGCCGATGTTATCTCCAATTTTCCGGTTCGTAAGACCTCCAAGTATCCCTAGAAGCACCTTTTCCTCCCGATCGGTCAGAGGAGAACGGGACGTTCGATAATCCAGTTGGGGGTGATCGATCAGCCGGTCGGCTAGAAGTTGAATGACCTTTTGATCGATCCAGACCGCTCCGCTGGCCACCAGCCGGATGGCCTGCACCAGACGGTCCAGAGACTCGGATTTCAACAAAATTCCGGAAGCCCCAAGTTTAATTGCGGCAGACAATTGGCGCGTATCCGCAGCGCCGGCAACAATCAGGAAGAGGCCCTTGTAACCGGCATTCCGCGCCGCGGATATCAGATCGTCTCCGCGTTCCGTACGCAGATCTAAGTCCGAGAGGACCAGATCCACTGACGAACCATTCAGGATTTCCAGTGCCTCGGCGGTCGTGCCGCACTCACCCGCCAGTTCAAGACCCGGTTGGGTCTCGAGGAACCGGCCTAGGCTCGCCCGAATTAAGACTTGATCGTCAACGAGGACCAACCGAATTCGGTTTTCCGGTGTTTGTTCGTCCATGCGGGTCTTCGGTCATCTTAATGGCAGAAGGTCGCTCCGCCAAGCACTCCGCCTGAAAGATCAGGTTGCTGTCACAAAGAGTAGCCCGGCGATCTATCGATTGGGCGCTTACTATCCCGGATCGCGCGGCTAATCGGTGATTGATCGAAAGACCGGCGGCGCTGCATAGAAGATCCTTCGCCGCGAGTCTTCGGGCACGCTAAAGTCAGAATTCTGTGGTTCTATCGCAAGTCCTCTGCGCTATGAAGGTTACGCCATCAAACACAACCTGGCTCGGGATTTTCATTGCGGGACTTCTGCCGGCCGTGCTTTTAGCCCAGCCTTCCCTCACCTGGCAGCAGATAAAAGACAAGTTTGAGTCTGCCAACCCCACGTTGAGGGCTGCTCAACTCAATATCGATGAATCCCGCGCGGCCGAGATCACTGCTTACCTCCGCCCAAATCCTGACATCAGCGGAACCATCGATCAGATCAACCCATTCTCGAAGCAGCCCCCTCCGAGCGGCGGCCCGAACGTCTACAGTCCCTTCGCCTACGCGGAGCCTTATGGGTCGATCAGCTATCTGCACGAGCGGCAACACAAGCGGGAACTGCGCCGCGATCAAGCCAGGGAATCCACCACCATCGCGGAATCGACTTACCTGGACCAGGAACGCGGCCTGGTATTTAACCTGCGCAGCGCGTTCGTGCAGACCTTACAAGCCAAAGCGGTGCTGCAGAACGCGAAAGAAAACCTGGAGTACTGGGATAAGGAACTGGACGTCAATCGTCTGCGCTTTAAAGCCGGCGACCTGGCACAAGTGGACCTGAACCGCCTTGTGTTACAGCGCGTCCAGTTCGAATCCGACTTCGAGGGCGCGCTGGTGAATCTGCGGACGGCCAAGATCCAACTTCTCATGCTGTTGAACGATCGTACGCCCATCGACCGCTTCGACGTTTCCGGGCCATTCGATTTTACGGATCAGTTAGGGCCGCTGGAGGAATACCGCAAAATCGCCCTGGAAGCCAGGCCGGACTTGAAGGTCGCCGTCGAGAACGTGGACCTGGCAAAGATCACGTATCAGCTCGCCGTTTCCAACGGCTCGACCGATCCGACCTTCAGCGTCGACTTCGCGCGCAATCCCCCCATCCCGGTTTACATGGGGCTGAGTGTCTCGATTCCCTTGCGTATCTTCGACCGGAATCAAGGCGAAAAGGCGCGCACTCAGGTGGATATCTCCCGCAACGAGCGATTGCGAGACGCCAACGAGGCTCAGGTTTTCAACGACGTCGATTCCGCTTACTGGACGGTGGTCCAGAACGTGAATCTCCTGAAGCCTTACAAGATCACTTACCTGTCTCTGGCGACCGATGTGCGCGACACAACCGCGTTTTCCTACAGGAACGGAGGGGCCTCCTTGCTGGATTACCTGGACGCCGAGAAAGCTTATCGGGACACTCGATTGGCCTACTTAAATCTGATTGGTTCGTACATGACCGCCGCGGCGCAGTTGAATATGGCCGCGGGACGGGAGGTGGTGCAATGAATCGTTTGCTGATCTTCGAAGCAACCGTGTGTTTAGGTTTGGGTCTTCTGTCCGCTGGATGCGGCAAGAAGGTAACCGCTCAGCAAGCCCCGGAAGCCGGCACCGGCCCGGCCACTACAACCGTGCAACCCGACTTGGATTCCAACAATTTCAAAGTGGATCACCCGGAGCAATTTACCTTGGTGGCGGCGGGTCAGCACGTGGCCGCGCCGGAGCTTAACGTAACCGGAGTCGTGAATCCGGACGTTTCGCGGCAGGTCCCGGTACCGTCCCTTGCCACGGGACGCATCGTGGAAATCGACGCGCGGCTCGGCGACGAAGTGAAAAAGGGCCAGCTTCTGTTCAAGGTGCGCAGTTCGGATATCGCAAACGCGTTTTCCAATTACCGTCAGGCCCTGAAAAATGAAGAATTGACGAAGGTCCAACTCGACCGCGCCAACACGCTGTTCGACCATGGGGCGATTCCCAAGAGCGCTCAGGAAGTTGCCCAGAATGCGGAAGATGATAACGTCGTGGTTCTCGAGACAGCCAAGGAACAACTCGGACTGCTGGGCGTCGACCCCGGCCATCCCACAGGAATCGTCTCAGTATTTGCGCCCGTGGCAGGAACCATCACGGACCAGGAAATTACCAACCAATCGGGCGTCCAGGCGCTGACGCCGCCGAACCCTTTCACCATTTCCGACATGTCGCGCGTCTGGATTATCTGCGATGTGTGGGAGAACAACATGTCGCAGGTTCACCTGGGTGAGTACGCGGACGTACACCTGGTCGCCTATCCGGACCGGGTCCTAAAGGCGAGAATCGCCAACATACTGCCGATCATTGACCCTAACATTCGCACCGCAAAAGTCCGTCTGGAAGTGGAAAACCCTGGGCTTATGCGCGTGGGGATGTTCGTCACCGCGACGTTCCATGGCGCTACGGCGCAACGGCACGCGACAGTCCCGGCCGACGCGATCGTGCACCTGCACGACCGTGAGTGGGTTTATGCGCCGCTGGGAAACGGCCGCTTCAAGCGGCAGGAAGTAGTCGCTGGGAATACTCTTCCCGACGGCACCGAGGAGGTGGTCTCGGGACTGAAGCCTGGCGACCAGGTGGTGGCGCGCGCACTCGTCCTTCAGAATACGGTGGAGCAATAACCCATGATTCGCCGAGTCGTTGACTTCGCCCTGGACAAACGCCTCTTCATTTTGGCTTTCGCCGTGCTGCTGGTCATCGCCGGGATCTACGCGTTTCATAATCTTCCGATTGAGGCTTATCCCGACGTCGCGGACAATTACGTGGAGATCGTTACGCAGTGGCCGGGAATCTCCGCCGAGCAAATGGAACAGCAAATCACGATTCCGGTTGAGATCGTGATGAACGGCATGCCGCACGTAACCCATTTGCGTTCATTCTCATTGTTCGGCCTCTCCGACATCAAGCTCATTTTCGACGACGAGGAGGAGAATTTCCGGGACCGCGAGCGAGCGCTCGAGCGGCTTTCGCAAGTGAGTCTGCCGCCAGCCGCGGTTGCCGCTGGCGTGTCGGCGCAAATGCAGACGGATTGGAGCCCTGCCGGCCAGATCTTCTTCTTCACCCTGCACACTAGCAACCCGGCGTACGACGTGATGGAGCTGAAGTCTATCGAAGACTGGGTAGTGGAGAAGAATTTCAAGGCCGTTCCCAACATCGTGGACGTCGCCAGTTTCGGCGGCCCCACGCGCGAATACCAGGTGCGTGTCGACCCCGACAAGCTCATCTCCTACGGACTCAGTATCGGCCAGGTGGAGCAGCAACTCACCAACAACAACGCCAATGGAGGTGGCAGCTTTATCGAAGCTGGCCTGCAGCAGATCAACATCCGGGAAGTGGGTCTGGTGCGGAACGTCCACGATATCGAGAACACCGTGATTCTGACGAAGAACGGCACGCCACTCCGTATCAGCGATATCGCCGTCGTAGCACAGGGCCCGAAGATACGCCTGGGCCAGTTTGCCAAGGCGATCCGCCGCGAGGATAACCGGGTGATCGATAACAACGATGTAGTTTCCGGCATCGTGCTGCTGCGAAAGGACGCCGAGGCCGACGCGGCGTTGAAGGGTATTCACAAGAAAGTCGCGGAAATGAACGATCACATTCTGCCTCCCGGCGTAACCATCGTTCCGCTCATCGACCGCAGCGACCTGGTGAAGTTCACTACCGAAACCGTGCTGCACAATCTGACTGAGGGCTTCATCCTGGTCACCATCATTCTGATGTTGTTTCTGGGAAATGTGCGCGCCGCGCTCATCGTGGCCATCACCATCCCGTTCTCTCTGTTATTTGCCTCCATTTGCCTGCAACTTAAGGAGGTTCCGGCCAACCTCTTGTCTCTCGGAGCCTTGGATTTCGGGATGGTTGTAGATGGCGCGATTGTGATGGTTGAAAACATCGTCCGCCACTTAGGCCACGATGAGCGCGTGACTAAGTCGGTGCGCGACAGAATTCGCGACGCCGCGCATGAGGTGCAGCGGCCCGTGTTCTACGCTATCACCATCATCATCACAGCCTATCTGCCCATTTTTACTCTGCAGCGGGTGGAGGGCCGGCTGTTCCGTCCGATGGCCTGGACTGTAGCCTTCGCGCTTTTGGGCGCCGTGGTATTCTCGATGACCATCGCTCCCGTACTGGCCAGTTTTGCCTTCCGCAAAGAGACGCGCGAATGGGAGAATCCGGTGCTTGTCTTTGTTACCAGAATATACCGGCACGCCGTCACCTGGACTGTCCATCACCGCTGGGTGATGGTGGCGGTGTCGGTGGCCGCGGTCTGCTGCAGCCTCTGGCTGTTGCAAGGTGAAAGGATCGGGTCGGAGTTTCTGCCGCACCTGGATGAAGGCGCATTGTGGGTGCGCGGCACGCTGGCTCCCAGCACCGGGCCCACCGAAGGCATCCGGCTATCCAATCAGGCTCGACTCATCCTCTGTTCATTTCCCGAAGTGACCCAATGCTCCAGCCAAACGGGGCGTCCGGATGACGGAAGCGACACCACGAGCTTTTTTAATACGGAGTATTTCGCCGATCTGAAGCCCAAGAAGCTGTGGCGGCCGGCATTTCACCAGAATAAAGATGCAGTCATCGCCGCCATGAACCGCGAGTTGTCGAAGTTGCCGGGCGTGGTGTGGGGCTTTTCCCAGCCGATCGCCGACAACATGGAAGAAGCCGTCAGCGGAGTCAAGGGACAGCTTGCCACCAAAGTCTACGGCGAGGACTTGCGGGTTCTTGAGGACAAAGCTGAACAGATCCTCAACGTCATGCGTACCGTCAGGGGAATCACAGACCTGGGAGTTTTTAGGGTTACCGGCCAGCCCAACGACAACTTCGTAGTAGACCGGCAGCAGGCCGCGCGCTACCAAATCAACGTGGCGGACGTTCAGGACGCTATTAATACCGCAGCGGGAGGAAATGCACTCACCCAGGTATTGCAAGGCGAGGCGCGCTACGACCTGGTCATGCGCTATCTGCCGCAGTTCCGAAGCACAAAGGAGGCCATCGAAAACATCCGCTTGCTGGCGCCCACGGGCGAGCGGGTTTCACTCGGACAACTCTGCAAAATCGAGG
>Ga0302326_10016495_pt1 | contig 15457 bp, 7 predicted proteins | sample Palsa_T0_3_FD_202264 | JGI IMG/M metagenome (GOLD analysis project Ga0302326, IMG submission 202264) | Peat permafrost microbial communities from Stordalen Mire near Abisko, Sweden - Palsa_T0_3 | ecosystem: Environmental > Terrestrial > Soil > Palsa > Peat permafrost | place: Sweden: Abisko...
GCCCGCCCGGCGGGGGTGCGGGGGCGGGGGCCCCGCCCCCCCCACTTCCGCAATCAATGCCGGCGAATCGAGCGCGGGTTCGGTATTTGGCATGCACGCTACGGCCGTGAAGCCGCCGGCAACGGCGGCGGCCGAACCGGTCGCAATCGTTTCCTTGTGGGTTTGGCCGGGCTCGCGCAAGTGCACGTGCATGTCGACGAACCCGGGCGCGACGATCGCTCCGGTCGCATCGTAGACCTCCGCGTCGCCGCCGTCGAGGTGCTCGCCGATCTGCGCGATACGTCCATCCCGCAAGAGCACGTCGCGCACGGCGTCGAGTTGCTGTGCCGGGTCGACGACCCGGCCGCCGCGAACGAGTAACGAACTCACGGACCTTTGCGTTCGCTGCTGGGACCCGAAAACCCGGGCACGGGCCTTTCCCGGGCGACCCGGAATACTCGGCAACAAGCATCCACCTTTACAAGGAGTGCCTCATGCGCGTTTTCTCGTCTTCGCTTGCGGCGATCTTCATGCTGCTTGCACTCGGCGCGCCCGTCCTCGCCGAAAAGACGTTGCCGAACACGATCGGCTACGCGTGGTGGTCGACCGCAACGCCCGATCAGAAGGCGCTAGTGGTTCAGGGCGAGATCGACGCTCTGCCGATCGGCTTTACGGAGCCGATGATCGCAATCGCGATCGTCTCCGCGCTCACGGGCAATTCCGTGGCGAAAGGCCTCCAGGGCGATCTGGACAAGGTGACGCCGATCTTCTCGAAGACGCCGGCGCAATACGTTCCACTCGTCGACGCGGCGTACGCAAAACCCGAAGCTCAGAAGTTATCGCTTGGCCTTGTGGTCGCATGCCTCGCGGACACGCCCTACGGGTCCCCCGGTGACTCCACGGACAAGTGCCTCACGTCATTCGAGCACTAGTTATTGAGGGGATCGGGGGGCCAAGCCGCCCCGATCTTAGAGCAGCAAACCCATTGCGACGACGTCCCAGAGTTCGCCGTTGCGGCGGCGCAGGTGCTTCTTGAGGTAGCCTTCGCGTTCGAAGCCGAACTTCTCGTAGAGCGCGAGCGCCGCTGCGTTCCACGGGTACACCGACAACTCGAGCTTGTGATAGCCGTGAGCCCGCGCCCACGCGATCGCCCGTTCCATCATGCGCCCCCCGATACCGCGACCCCGATGCTCGGCAATCAGGCTCATCCCGATTTCGGCGGGACCGCCGAACGCGCGGCGCAGGCCGAGGCTACCGACGATGCGCTCGTCACAGACGGCCACGAAGATCGTCCCGTCCGGCGCGGCGATCGTCCCGGCGAATGCGGCGCGCATGCGCTCGCGATCGAGCGGAACCTCGGTCGCGATCAACCGCCCATCGGCCGCCACGGGCTCGAGCGCGTCGACGATCCCGTCGACGTCCTCGAGGAGTGCCTCGCGAATGACGACCTCGACACCCATCGTGACTACTTACCGCAGCGCGCCGCTATGCCTGTCCTGAGCTTGTCGAAAGCCTGTCCTGAGCTTGTCGAAAGAGAGAGGCTATTCGTGGAACAGGAAGCCGTTACGACCGCTTTGCTTTACGCGGTACATCGCGGCGTCGGCGTTGCGCAGCAACTCTTCGGCGCTGTCGCCGTCGTGCGGTGAGACGCCGATCCCGACGCTCGCGCTAATCGTCATTCGCTCGCCGCGAAACTCGATCGGCTCGGAAAGCATGCGGACGACCCGCCGAGCCACGTCGGCAGCCGGTTCGAGTCCGGCCAATCCGCCGAGCACGACGACGAATTCGTCTCCGCCGTAGCGCGTCACGGTGTCGTTGTCGCGAACGCAGCAGCAGAGCCGGCGCGCGGTTTCAATGAGGACGGCGTCGCCGAACGCGTGGCCGGCCGTGTCGTTGACTTGCTTAAAATTGTCGAGATCGACGACGAGCACCCCGACGCGCAGGCCGGTGCGGCGCGTCGCCGCAAGTTCCAAATCGAGGTGGTCGAAGAGCATCGCGCGGTTGGAGAGGCGCGTGAGCGGATCGTGCAACGCGAGGAACGCGAGCTTGCGCTCGACGGTCTTGCGCGCGGTGATGTCGCGACTCGCTAAAATGAGACGACTCGAACCCGCGATAGGACGGATCGCAATTTCGACCCAGAGCGGATTGCCTGCGGCGTCGAGATTGGTTACCTCGACGACGGTGGCTTCGCGCCGCTGCACGGCTTCCAGAAGACGCACCGAGCCCGTCGCGTCGCTCGGTCTGTAGAGGCCGGCAAATCCGGCAGCCATCAGGCCGGCCGGCGTGTAGCCGGTCATGCTCTCCGCGGCTGCATTGGCGTAAATGATGTTCGGAGGGCCGCCGTCGGGTTGCGCCTCCACGATGCAGATCAGATCGAATGCCGCATCCACGGCCGCTTGAACTATCTCGAGCCGCTCCCGCGCTTGAGCGTGTTCCTCGCGCAGCCGAACGTCGGTCAGCGCGCGTTCGATCGCCGGAACGAGCCGCGAAAGCCTGCTCTTTTCAACGTAACCCGCAGCGCCGAGGTGGAGCGCATCGACGACCTCATCTTCGCCGATCGCACCCGAGACGATGATCAGCGGTGTCGGCAAGTCGAGCGTATGCATGATCGACAGCACGTCGGCCGAGCGGAACCCCGGCATCGAATGATCGCTGAGCACGAGATCCCACTGCGCGGTCTGCAGCGCATGACGAACTTCGCTCAGGGTGTCGACGCGCAGCGGATCGACTGCGGAGCCGTCCGCCCGCAGCTTCCGGACTAACAGTTCAAAGTCGTTCGGATCGTCTTCGATCAACAAGACCCGTAACGGCGCGCGCGAGGTCTCCGTAATGGTGCCATTGTAGTGCGGCGAGCCTCCCTGGGTTAGGGGTGAGCCGTCAGCAGTGGGTATTGTTGTCTTAACAAACGCGCGGAGGCAGACAAACGTCGGATTGCGCGGATTGCGGTTGATTCGATATGGTAAACAAGCGAGCAATCCGGGACGCGAGGGCCGCTCGCTTCCTTCGAGAATCGGTCGCGCATGAGAGTTGTCGTGTCCGTCGCGGCGTTAGCCGTCGCAGCGTTGTTCTTGTCTTCGCCCGGCCGGGCGCTCGCACAAACCTCCGGAGAAGCATCCGCGAGCGCCGATCCGTCGATGGACTACGACAAGTTCGTCAAGGGCGCCGAATCGCAGCCGGGCCTCTTCACCGTGTGGCGCAAGGACGGCAAGGTCTATCTGGAGGTCCGCGACGACCAGCTCGACACCGACTTCTTAGAACACGTCCTGCCGGCCAACGGACTCGGCGGTTTCGGTTTCGACTCGGGTCAGCAATTCGATCAGCCGGGGCGCCTCGTCCGGTTTCACGATACCGGCAAAGCGATCGCGCTGGTTTGGCCGCACACCCTCTTCCTGGCAAAACCCGGGACGGCGCTCGCAACCGCGGTGCGCGAATCGACCGCCGATTCGGTCGAGGCCGTGCTGCCGCTCGTCGCGCAGAATAAGATCAAGAAGACGCGGATCGTCGACGCCTCGGCCTTGCTCGGCGACATTCTCGATCTCGGAAACGATCTCAACGACGCCGTCGGCGCCGAACACAAGCCCGAAGGCGCCTACCGCCTCGACGACACGCGAACCTACTTCGGCCCGAGCAAGGCGTTCCCGGATAACGTGATCATCGAGGCCGATCAAACGTTCGCCGCGATCAAGCCGGACACGATCGACACGGTGCCGGATGCACGCTTCGTGCAGATGCGCGTCAAATACAACTTTGCGCAGATTCTCAGCTCGCCCGGGTACATGCCGCGCCTGTACGACGACCGCGTCGGATACTGGGAAGATCCGCACGTCGGCTTCGACTACGATTCGCAGATCAGCAACGGTCGCTTTTACGTGTTGCGCTGGGCCCTCGAGCCTTCGGATCCGAGCAAGCCGCTGTCCCCTCCGAAAAAGCCGATCGTGTATTACCTCGACCGCTCGATTCCCGACGAGTACCGCGCAGCCGTGCGCGACGGTATCCTCGAGTGGAACAAAGCCTTCGCGAAAATCGGTATTAGCGACGCCGTACAGGTCCTCGATCCGCCCGACGACCCCGCATGGGATCCCGACGACATTCGCTACAGCGTCATCCGCTGGGTCACCGACGCCCCCTCGGAGTTTGGTGCGGAAGCGCAGATCGTTTGGGATCCGCGCAGCGGCGAGATCTTCCGCGGTGGCGTGTTGCTCGATAGCAACCTCGGGCGCAGCGCGAAGTTCGCCGAGCAAAATTTGCTCGCGGCGCTCGGGATCTCTCCGAACGGGACGCAGGCACCCAAGCCCGCGAACCGGCGCTTTGCGGCGATGACCGACGACTCCGACTTCGGCCGCGGGCTCGAGGTTGAGGGTGCCTTCGGAGCGACGGCGTTGACCCTCATGGGGCAGACGGGCGATCTCGACGAGTTCGTGTACGAACGCATCAAGGCCGTCACGATGCACGAAGTCGGGCACGACTTCGGCCTCTCGCACAACTTCATCGCGCACAACGCCTACAGCCCGGACGACCTGCGCAGCGCCGCATTCACGAAAGCGCACGGCACTTCGGCTTCGGTGATGGATTATTGGCCGGTCAACCTGTGGCCGAAGGGAACCTCGCACGGATCGTTCTCGCCGACGACGCTCGGAACGTACGACTACCACGTCATCCACTGGGGCTACGCCGCCGTGCCCGGCGCGACGACCCCGCAAGATGAGGTTCCCACGCTAGCGCGCTGGGCCTCGGCAGCGTCCGATCCACGCTATGCGTTTGCGGGCGACGAAGACGGTGATTTCTCCGCCGGCCACGCCGTCGATCCGCGGACCGCGCCGTTTCTGCTCACGAACAAGCCGATCGATTGGTGCACGGGACAACTCGATATGACCAAAGGGTTCATCGCGACCCTCGACCGGCGTTTTCCGCAAGTGCAGCAACCCTGGTCCGACGAGCGCGTGGCGTTTTTGTCGCTGCTCGCGCGCTATAATACCTGTGCGTCGTCGCTGACGCACTACATCGCGGGCGAATATCTCACGCGCAGCCGCATCGGCGACCCGGGAGTGCATACGGCGCTGTCGCCGGTTCCGCGTTCGGAGGAATGGCGCGCATTCTCGCTCCTGGACAAGTACCTCTTTGCGGAATCGAATTGGAACTTCTCACCTACCACGCTCGATCGCTTGACGTACGTCGAGTACATGCCGTTCTCGTCCTTCGGATACGACCCGCAGGACCGGCACGACGTGCCGGTCGTCGAGGTGATCGGCAAGATGCAGACGCGCGCGTTGACGTCGATGTTCGCACCACTCGTCCTCGAGCGGCTCGCCGATCTCCCGACGAAGGCACGTCCCGGAACCACGATGTCGCTCGCCGATCTCTTTACCTGGAGCCAAGCATCGATTTTCGGGGAGCTTGCGGGCGGCGGCCAAATCCATCGCAATTTGCAGCGGACCTACGCACGGCTGCTCGCGCACATGATTACGGCTCCGGACGCCGGCACGCCACTCGACGCGCAGGCACTCGCGCGCGCCGAACTGACCGATCTCGACGGTCGCATCAAGCACAGCCTCGGCCGCGGGGGACTCGGCCTGCAGACGCGCGCGCACCTCGTCGCGATGCAGACCGACGTCGAGCGCGCGCTCGGAGCACAGACGGTGTTGCCGGCAGGGTAAACCGCCCACGAATCGACCCCTGCGGCTGCTCGTTCTCCGGTTTCGCCGTGCTCGAAGACCCGGACGGCCGCCTGTGGAGATCTTCGAACGCGGCTCGTAAGGCCACGCGTCGCACGCCGATCGGCTGAGGCTTTTGGTCCCTGTGGCATCGAACTGCTAGGCGTGGGGCGCGCCGGTGCCAAACTCACCGCGATTGAATTTCTCAGTCCCGGCGGGCGGCATCGAGCGGACCTTTACGAAGGCCTCGACTCTTCTTGTTTTCCTCTGTGCGATCATCGCCATCGCCTCGTGCAGTGGCAAGAATCAATCGCTGCTTCCCAACGTCGGCAGGGCATTCGCTCACAAAGATTCCTCGACACCGGGCATGTGCTCGGTCTACGCCGGATTCGGAACGCTCTCTGCGTGCTACGACATGGACGAATCCTCCGGCACCACGCTGATCGACGCGTCGGGGGCCAATCACAACGGCACGATCTCGTCCGGCGGCGTTACTTACAACGCCGTCGGGATCGCGACCAACAGTGCCTTCGCGCTCACGACAAACGGTTCGACGGGTGCGCTCACCAGCGGCTACGCGCCGGCGGCCGGATCGTTCAGCGTGTCGTTCTTCGTTTTGCTGCGTGCGAACCAAAATAACTACGGTCACCTCGCAGCCACCGGAGATCCCTACACCGGAGCCAGCTCGTCGAGCGGCTGGAATATCGACGTCAATGAAAACACCAGCAACACCGTCTTTGCCAAGATCGGGTACGGCTCGGGCCTGACCCAGATCTACGGTGTCCCCTTGCCGCTCAACACGCCCGAAAACGTGACGCTGACGTATAACGCCTCGACGAACGGAGCGACGCTGTGCGTCGGGAATACCGCGACACCGACGTGCACGTCCGCCACCATCGGCGGCACGTACGTACCTTCCGGCAACCCCATCGTCTTTGGCGGCGGCAGCGCGTACTACCCCGCGAACGCGACCTTCGATGAAGCGGCTTTCTTCCAAGGGACGGTTCTAACGTCGGCTCAGATCGGAACGATCGCCTCGTATGCGGGAACCGGCACCGGCGCGACGCCGGCACCAACACCGACGCCCGTCGTCGCGCCCAGCTCGGCGCAGGGAATGTGCTCGGTGTACGCCGGCTTCGGAAGCCTTTCCGCATGCTATAACATGGACGAAGCCTCCGGCACGACGCTGATCGACGCGTCGGGCGCCAACCACAACGGCACGATCTCGTCCAGCGGCGTCACCTACGGCGCCACGGGGATTGCAACCAACAGCGCTTTCGCCGAAACGACCAACGGCTCGACCGGGTCGCTGACCAGCGGGTACGCTCCGGTCGCGGGGTCCTTCAGCGTTTCGTTCTTCGTCGCGCTGCGCGCGAACCAAAACAACTACGACCACCTCGCGTCGACCGGCAATCCCAGCACCTCGAGCCCTTCGAACGGCTGGAACATCGACATCAACGAAAATGCAAGCAACACGGTCTTTGCGAAGTTTGGTTACGGCGCGAACGAAACCACGCTGTACGGCGTACCGCTGCCGCTCAATACGCCCGAGAACGTTACCCTGACGTACAACGCGTCGACGAACGCCGCGATGCTCTGCGTCGGTAACACCGCGACGCCGAAATGCGTCACGACCACGGTTGCGGGCACCTACGTCGCGTCCGGCAACCCGATCGTCTTCGGAGGCGGCACCAAGTACTATCCGGCCAACGCCACCTTCGACGAAGCCGCCTTCTTTGCGGGCACGGTGCTGACCGCAGCGCAAATCGGTACGATCGCAGCGTACGCCGGAACGGGTACCGGCGCGACGCCGGCGCCGACGGCAACACCGGCTCCCACGCCTACGCCGATCGGTGGCGCGCCGACGGCCGCACCGGGGATGTGCTCGATCTACGCCGGGTTCGGATCGCTTTCGGCGTGCTACGACATGGACGAAGCGTCGGGCGGCGTGCTTACCGACGTTTCGGGCGCCAACCACAACGGCACGATCTCACCGGGCGGCGTCACATACAACGCGCTGGGGATCGCAACCAACAGTGCGTTTGCGGAAACGACGAACGGTTCGACCGGGTCGCTGACCAGCGGGTACGCCCCGGGCGCGGGCTCGTTTAGCGTTTCGTTCTTCGTCGCGCTGCAGGCAAACCTCAACAACTACAGCCACATCGCGGCGACCGGCAACCCCGGCAGCTCCAGTCCCTCTACCGGCTGGAGCATCGACATCAATGAGAACTCGAGCAACACCGTCTTTGCGAAGTTCGGGTACGGCTCGAATCAAACGACGATCTACGGCGACCCGCTTCCGCTCGACACGCCCGAAAGCGTGACCCTCACGTACGACGCCGCGACGAACGCAGCCGTGCTTTGCGTAGGGAACACCTCGGCGCCGGCGTGCGTTTCGGGTACGGTCGCGGGAACGTACGTGCCTTCCGGTAACGACATCGTCTTTGGGGGCGGCAGCAAGTACTATCCGGCTAACGCCACCTTCGACGAAGCGGCGTTCTTTGCGGGCACGGTCCTGACACCCGCGCAAATCGACACGATCGCGTCGTATGCCGGTTACGGTACCGGCGCGACGCCCGCGCCTTCACCGGCTCCGACGCCGACGCCGGTTGCAAGCGCGACGCCGACGCCGGTTGCAAGCGCGACGCCGAGTGCAACGCCCTCACCGACGGTCAGTCCGACGCCCGCAGCAACTCCGACGCCGACGGCGAGTCCCGCGCCTACGCCGGTCCCGACCGCCGTTCCAACGCCGACGGCTGCGCCGACCCAGCCGCCCGCCTTCAACGACTACACGACCTTCGGCTACGACAATCAGCGCGACGTGTTCAACCCGAACTCTACGACGATTACGCCGGCAAGCATCGCGAATCTGCATCTCGCATGGCAGGCGTCGATCAACGACTACAACATGCAAAGCCAGCCGGTTCTCGCGACCGAAATTCCGAACCATGCGGGCGTCCTGTTCGTGGGCGGAGCGACCGGCAACGTGTACGGCTACGATGCGACGACCGGTGCGAACTTGTGGACGACTGCGACCGGACAAGCCACGTTCTCGTGTGAGAGCGGATACACCGCGTACTTCGGCGTCGGCGGGACGGTGGCGTACGATCCGTCTTCGAAATCGATGTACGTCACCGGGAACTCGAACGCGTCCTCGAACGCGACGGTCGCCAACGTACTCTTCCACCTGGATGCGGCAACCGGGACGATCCTCAACCAAGTCAATTTCGCTCCGAACCCGGCCGGCCCGTCGGAGCTCGACTTCTCCCACACGTCGGTAACGCTCAGCAACGGTGTTGCCTACGTCGGGACGAGCGCTACTTGCGATATCTCCTCGTGGCGCGGCCGCATCACGGCCGTTGCGGTCAGCACGATGACGCCCGGAAACACCTTCTTTACGGATTGGAACGGAACGACGCAACCGTGGGGGGGCGGGGGCGTCTGGGGTTGGGGCGGCGTGTCGCTCGATGCGAACGGCATCGTCTACACGGGCACCGGAAATACCGATAACGGTACGACGACGCACGGCACGATTACGGCGCCGTTCCAAGCCGCGCCGGAAGAATATAGTGGGCTCGGCGAGGCCTTCATCAAGGTCTCGAGCGACCTATCGACGCTCGAAGATAGCAACCACCCTATTCCGGCCTCCGCGTACTCGGGTTCGTCGGTCGACCTCGATCTGCAAGGAACTCCCACGCTCTTCACGCCGAACGGCGTCGGCTGCGATACGCTCGCAGCGCTGCAAGGAAAATCCGGAACGCTCTATCTCTACGACACGACGAACCTCGCCGGCGGTGACATCGCGCAGTACGAGCTCGCGCCGAGTACCTACGCGGACGGCTTCCTCGGGGGTCCCGCATATTCTCCGGTGACGGGCCTGCTCTACGTCAACGTCACCTCGAGCAGCAGTTCGCTCTATCCCCCGGGTATGATTGCGATCAATCCAGGCTGCGGCACGCCCAGCGTCGCGTGGCAGACGGCGTTCGGCCCCGATTCGTATCCGGCAGGCGTCACGCGATCGGTCCCCGCGGTAAGCGCGGGCGGCGTCATTTTCGTGGGAACCCCATGCACGCCGGACGGCAACGGCAGTTGCACCTCATCGACAACGGCGACCTCGCGCTTGCGCGCAAGCCTGGGACCCGGGCGGCTAAGCTCCGCGGTCGCACCCAAACGCTCCAAGCCCGCGATCTGTTGCGCGCCCACGGGCGATAGCGGCGGCGCCATTTGGGAGATCAGCGCTTCGAGCGGTACGGTGCTGAACGGCGGCCTTCCGCTCTTCTATACCGATGCGCCGGTGCGCGCGCCGCCGACTATCGACGGCGACTGGCTGTACGTTATGGACATTTCCGGCGACCTCTACGGGCTCACGCTCGATTCGAGCTATCCGCCGATCCAGAGCTCAACCCACCCCGTCAACCCACGCGTGATGAAAGTCTGGGAGGTCGAACCTCGCGCTCCAGGGCGGCGCTAATCGGTTGTCCTTCGACGGATGTCCTGCACACGATGAGTACTCCGGTAACGCGAACCGAGACTTTTGGGCACGGTTGGCACCATAAACCGAGGCCCGAAGGGTACAGCGGTATAACAGAACGCGACTTGCTCCACACTGAGGTGTCATTGGGGATCGTACGGCGGGCCATCCGTAGCGCACCATTTGTGCTCGCTCTGGTTTGCTGTGCGCTCGCGATCGCGTCATGCGGCGGCAGAAGCCAATCGGTCCCATCGGGAATCGGCCTTCCGGAGGTTCTTCGCAAGGACGCCACGACGACCAACATGTGTTCGGTCTACGCCGGCTTCGGCACGCTTTCGGCGTGTTACAACATGGACGAAACGTCCGGCACGACCTTAACCGATAGCTCAGGCGCAGGCCACAACGGAACGATTTCGCCCGGCGGCGTGACGTATCACGTGGCCGGTCTCGCGAGCGGCAGCACCTACGCCGAACTGACCAACGGATCGACGGGGGCGCTCACGAGCGGCTATTCGCCGGCGAGCGGCTCCTTTAGCGTGTCGTTTTTCGTTTCGCTGAGCGCGAACCAAAACAACTACGGGCACCTCGCGGCGACCGGCGATCCCTACACCGGCGCCAGCTCGGCGAGCGGCTGGAACATCGACATCAATGAAAACGCCGGCAACAACGTCTTTGCGAAAATCGGATACGGTTCGGGCGTCACGCAGATCTACGGGGCCCCTTTGGCGCTCAACACGCCCGAAAACGTGACGCTGACGTATAACGCCTCGACGAACGCGGCGACGTTGTGCGTCGGGAATACCGCAACACCGCAGTGCGTTTCCGCTACCGTCGGCGGCACGTATCTGGCCTCCGGCAACCCGATCGTCTTTGGCGGCGGCAGCGCCTACTATCCCGCGAACGCGACCTTCGATGAAGCCGCGTTCTGGCAGGGCACCGTGTTGACGGCGAGCCAAATCGACACGATCGCGGGCGATGCCGCGCCCGCCAGCGCCACGCCCGCGCCGACGGCCATTCCAGCGAGCATGTGTACGCAGTATGCCGGCTACGGCTCGCTCTCCGCGTGCTACAACATGGACGAAGCCTCGGGCACGACGCTAACCGATAGCTCAGGCGCGGGCCACAACGGAACGATTTCTTCGAGCGGCGTCACCTATCACGCTGCGGGACTTGCGACAAACAGTACCTACGGCGAACTCACGAATGGGTCGAGCGGCGCGCTGACGAGCGGCTTTTCGCCAACGAGCGGCTCCTTTAGCGTGTCGTTTTTCGTTTCGCTGAGCGCGAACCAAAACAACTACGGGCACCTCGCGGCGACCGGCGATCCCTACACCGGCGCCAGCTCGGCGAGCGGCTGGAACATCGACGTCAATGAAAACGCCGGCAACAACGTCTTTGCGAAAATCGGATACGGTTCGGGCGTGACGCAGATCTACGGGGCCCCCTTGCCGCTCAACACGCCCGAAAACGTGACGCTGACGTATAACGCCTCGACGAACGCGGCGACGTTGTGCGTCGGGAATACTGCAACACCGCAGTGCGTTTCCGCCACCATCGGCGGAACCTATCTGTCCTCCGGAAATCCGATCGTCTTCGGCGGCGGCAGCAAGTACTACCCCGCGAACGCGACCTTCGATGAAGCCGCGTTCTGGCAAGGCACCGTGTTGAGCTCGAGTCAGACCGATGCGATCGCGGCCGACACGTCTTCGTCCGGCGCCACGCCCGCGCCGACGGCGACTCCCGCGAGCATGTGTTCGATCTACGCGGGCTTCGCTTCGGTGTCCGCGTGTTACAACATGGACGAAGCCTCGGGCACGACCTTAACCGATAGCTCAGGCGCGGGCCACAACGGAGCGATTTCGCCGGGCGGCGTCACCTATCACGCTGCGGGACTTGCGACAAACAGTACCTACGCCGAACTCACGAATGGGGCGAGCGGCGCGCTGACGAGCGGCTTTTCACCAACGACCGGCTCCTTTAGCGTTTCATTCTTCGTTTCGTTGCACGCCAACGCGGGAAATTATCCGCATCTCGCAGCTACGGGCGACCCCTTCAACGGCAGTACGTCGGTCGGCTGGAACATCGACGTCAACACCGACTCCGCAAACACGGTATTCGCGAAGCTTGGATATGGTACGGGTCAAACCACCGTGTACGGCATCCCGCTTCCGTTCAACACCCCCTCGAGCGTTACGCTGACCTACAGCGCGAGCACCAACGTCGCGACGTTGTGCCTCGGCGCGACGTCGTCACCGGCGTGCACGTCGCAAACCTTGCCGTCGGCATACGTTGCGTCGGGTTCACCGATCGTTTTCGGCGGCGGCAGCGAGTACTATCCGGCGAACGCGACCTTCGACGAAGCCGCGTTCTGGCAAGGCACCGTGCTGACGTCGACTCAGATCGGAACGATCGCCTCGCATACGGCCGGGTCGGGCGCGACGCCGGCGCCGACCGCCACGCCGGCACCCGCGCCCACCTCGAGCGCTTCGTTCAACGACTACAGCACGTTCGGTTACGACAACCAGCGCGACGTGTTCAACCCGAATTCGACGGCGATCACCCCGGCGAGCATACCGAACGTGCACCTTGCGTGGCAAACGTCCATGGATGACTTCGATACGCAATCGCAGCCGATTCTCGCGACCGAGATCCCATCACACGCGGGGGTGCTGTTCGTCGGCGGCGGGACCGGCAACCTCGATGCGTACGACGCGACGACCGGGTCCAAGCTCTGGTCGACCTTCACCGGACAGATGACCTATTCGTGCGAGAACGGCTACAATGCGGAGTTCGGTGTCGGCGGTAGCGTCGCGTACGATCCATCCTCGAAGACGCTGTACGTCTCAGGCAATTCGAATACCGCCGCCAACGCCCCGAACACGAACACCCTGTATCACATCGACGGTGCGAGCGGCACGGTTCTCGCCCAGGTCAACGTCGAGCCGAGTCCGGCCGGAGCCTCGGAGCTCGACCTCTCACACACCTCGGTCACCCTCGGAAGCAACGGGCTCGCATACGTCGGCTTGAGCGCCGCCTGCGACGTCGCATCGTGGCGTGGTCGCGTAGCTGCCGTTCAAGTAAGCTCGATGACGCTTGCCGGCACGTACTTTACGGTTTGGAACAATACGACGCAGCCGTGGGGCGGCGGCGGCGTTTGGGGTTGGGGCGGCGTATCGCTCGACACGAACAACAACGTCTACACGGGCGTCGGAAACACCGATAACGGAATTACCTCGCACGGAACGATCGAAGCGCCGTTCACGCCCGCGCCCGAAGAATACAGCTCAAACGGTGACGCGTTCATCGAGCTTTCCTCGAATCTGTCGTCGCTGGAAGCCAGCAACCACCCGATACCGCCGGGCGACTTCAGCGGCAATTCGATCGATCTCGACCTCAACGGCACGCCCGCGCTGTTCACGCCGAACGGAGCGGGATGCGATACCCTCGCTGCGGTGCAAGGGAAATCGGGATCCGTCTATCTCTACAATACGACGAAGATCGGCAGCGGCCCGGTCGGACAGTATCAGTTGGCGCCGAGCACCTACGCCGACGGATTTCTCGGAGGGCCGGCCTATTCGCCGGTAACGGGTCTGCTCTACGTCGGCGTTTCCTCGAGCAACAGCTCGCTGTATGCGCCGGGCATGATAGCGATCGATCCCGGCTGTGGTTCTCCGAGCGTCGCGTGGAACACGACCTTCGGACCGGACTCGTATCCCGCGGGCGTTCCGCGCTCGGTGCCCGCGGTCACGGCGGGCGGTGTCGTGATCGTCGCAACGCCCTGTACGCCGGCAAGCGGCGGCGGCTGTACCTCGACGACGACCTCAAGCTCCAAATTACGGGCAACTGCCTCCTCGCGCCGGCCCGCCATTTGCTGCGCGCCTACCGGATCGAACAGCGGCGCCGTCTGGGCCATCAACGCCTCGACCGGAGCAGTCCTCAACGGCGGGCTTCCGCTCTTTTATACGGACGCTCCGGTGCGCGCTCCACCGACCGTCGACGGCGACTGGATCTACGTCCTCGACTTCGCCGGGAATCTTTACGGGCTGACGACGGACCCGACGTACCCGCCGATTTCGACCCAAGACCGGGCACCCTCAAAGCATCTCATGATGCAATGGGAAACGAACCCGAACGACCGCGTTCGCTAAAGCGGGGTCACGTCGACCGCGACCTCGACCTCGTGCTCGCTGCCGCCGGTAATGATGCCGTGCACGGGCGCGACGTCGGCGTAGTCCCGGCCCCAGGCAACGGTTATGTGCGACTCACTCGGCAGCATGTCGTTGGTCGGATCGAAGTCGATCCAGCCGAGCGTGGGGATCCACGCGGCAAACCACGCGTGGCTCGCGTCGGCGCCGACGAGCCGCTCGCGTCCGGGCGGCGCCTGCGTGAGCAGATAGCCGCTCACGTAGCGCGCCGGTAAGCCCATCGCGCGCAGGCACGCGATGCCGGCGTGCGCGAAATCCTGGCAGACTCCCGCACGCAGTTCGAAGGCGTGCCCGACCGGGGTCGATGCGTCGGTCGCGTCCTTGTCGTAGGCGAAATCGGCGTGGATGCGCGAGTTCAACTCGAGCAACGACGCCAGCACCGAGCGCCCCGGCGAAAAGCTCGTGCGCGCGTACGCGAGAATGTCGTCGTTCGTCGCGGTGAGCTGCGTATCGAAGGCGTACTGCATCGCGTCGACGGCAGCGGGCTCGTTCAGCGTTTCGCAGGCGCGCCGGACCGTTTCCCATCCCGGGCTGCTGCCGGGATCGAGTGAGGGCGCAGGGCCCACGGCCACGTGGCTTTCGGCGGCCACCTCGAGACGTTCGTGCGGTTGCTCGACGACGAACCAATCCGTGCGGTTCCCAAAGAAGTCGGCCCGCTCGACGCGCTGGGCGGGCACGGGCTCGACGCGTACGTCGTAGGCGAGCGGCGACTGCCGCGGCGTCGCGCGCGGCGCGAGGTGCGCGACGAGACGCGAGTAGACGACGTCCTGACGGTACTCGTACGTGGTGCGGTGCCGGACGACGTAGGTCGTCACGCGCGAAACCGGGGAAGGTGCTGGAGATACGCGTCGCCGACTGCTTCCGAGATCGACACGATCCCGGCGGTCACTTCGGCGAGCAGCGTGGCGAGCGCGACGCGTTCCCCGTCCTCGTTCGGCTCGCAAAGCGCGTACGGATCGACGCCGGAGATGCTCGCGAGCAGGAGTTCCGCTCGTTCGCGCGTGCGGCCGTGACGCTGCACCTCGGTGAGCATCGGCAGATCCGCCGCGTGATGCACGATCCTTTCGATTTGGAACGCGACCCCGCGCGGATTGCTCGCGTCGAGCAGCAAGAGATCGACCGCGGGCGCCGCCTGGAAGACGTTGCGATAA
>Ga0302326_10016497_pt1 | contig 15456 bp, 16 predicted proteins | sample Palsa_T0_3_FD_202264 | JGI IMG/M metagenome (GOLD analysis project Ga0302326, IMG submission 202264) | Peat permafrost microbial communities from Stordalen Mire near Abisko, Sweden - Palsa_T0_3 | ecosystem: Environmental > Terrestrial > Soil > Palsa > Peat permafrost | place: Sweden: Abisko...
CGTCCGATTAGAAGCGGTAGGATCCACCCATGAAGGCAACGAGACTAGCCTCGGTCGTTTGCATCGCCATCGCGATCATCCTTGCGGCGCCGGCGCACGCCGACCAAGACTCCGATTTCGATCGTTACCTGTGGAACTTCGAATACTACGCTCCGCACGACTCTACCCGCTTTCTGGCCAAGACCACCTGTACCCGACTTCGTAACGGCAGTTTCCCCGACGCTGCCACAGCCCTTAACTATTTCACCCGAAACCTTAAAGGGGGCACCACCGCGGAGCAGACCTATCAGATCCTTGGCGCCTCTGTCGGCTTTTACTGCCCCGAACAAGCACCGAAGCTCAAAGACATGCCAATCGCGGCAGCGGCCGCTCGGCGCTAGCGTCGCGCCCGGCAGGGCGGCCAATGACAATTTGGTGTATTCACGCGATCTCAATTGAGTACCGACGGTGCATTGATGCGATCCTCCGCATGTTGAGACGCGCGGGCGACGCACCACGCGCCAGCGTTACCCGCACGTTTGCCATGTCATCGACGAAATCGAGTGCAATTCAACGGCGCGCGCAGTTTGTTGAAGCTATTTTCCCGTCTCCTAGGACGGTTGTCCGCGAATGTCAACTGCAGCAGGAGCGGTAAAAGGGCCCTGGAAAACCGGCCTTCTCTAGAACGCCCTGCGGGTCATAAGTTTTCAACTCTTGATAGACCCAGGGCTGTGGCATCGCATGACCGGCGATACCTGTGACGCGCAGCGCCCCATAAAACAGGCAAAGCCCCGCGTACATCACGCTGAGGATTAGTGCCGCGGCGAATACCTTGCGGCCTGCGGACGGCTCGGCGCTGGAGTTGAGTTGAAACCCGAAGCGGGGCAGCCGCCGCCCGACCACAGTCATAACCGATTCGCCCCTGTCGTCACGGTAGAATAGCACTGTGATAGTCGCGATCGAAATTATTGTAAAGAGACTCCAAATTAGAGGAAGCGCCACGTGCGGACCGCCGATACTCAACGTGGGGCCCCAGTACTGCGAATAGGAATACATGCGGGCGTTTATCATGAACAACTCGGTGGGAATATCCCACACCGTTCCTATCGCGAAGCCAATAATGAATGCACCAAGGCGCGGGTGGCGGCGCCACCAGCTGTTCACGCCAACGCGGCGCAGGACATAGCGGTTGTAGCCGCCGAAGGCGAGCAACGCGACGGAGAAGTAGTAGAACGGGTAACCCGGAATCACCAGCAGCGGCTCGACGGTCGGTGAGAGTTCGAACCAGGGCCACGTGGTCGGGAATTGCAGAAGCTGCGGGTTGTAGTCGGTGTAAGTCACCCAGTTGGCGAGGGGATCCATCCAGGCTAAAATAGCCGTGGCGAGAAACACCATTAAAGAGTGCGTCAGTTTGCGCTCCCGGAATGACGAGATGACAAAAGGCGTCATTACCCCTACCGCGATGACCAGCATAAGCAGCCCGAAAAACTCTGGCCAATATTGGAAGCCCCACAGCGCGGGCTCGCCCCGCGGGGTGCCGTTGACTACGTAGGTGGCCGCAGGGTGGGGGTTGACACGTCGTGGATCGCCTTGCGCACCGCGGCGCGATGTCACGAGGAGAAAGACCGCGGCCCCCGCGACAGCGGCAGTGATCGCGATGGTTTTCGGCCAGTTGAAGCGTTGATTGGGCCTCAATGTGGACGCCCCAACATGTGGTCGCGCGATGGTCATGGTCAGCTCACTTCTATCGCGCCGAGGTTTGGTGTGATTGTGGTGGAGCTGGTGTGAGGAGATCGGTCGATCGAATGCGCAGTCGACGGCGGCACACCCTGTTCGGCGACGCGGACCAGAAGCCAAACCAGCATCGCCGACATCGCGTAAGTCGCGAGTCCGGAAACCTGCGTCACCGCCCAGGAAACGTTGGACCAGTTGGTGGTGTACACCAACCACGCGGCCGCAGCGTTGGCCGCGGCGTCGAGCGCAGGCATGATCGGTATCACGAGCAGCGTCCGCCAACCGCGCACGTGTGGATGCAACGCGGTGAGAACCACCGCCAACGTGATAACCACCAGACCGTTGACCGGCCCCCACCATGTAGGCCAACCGAAGAGGCGGAGCGGCTGCGTGCCGTAATACACGTAGCTCCCGGTGTAGACGGCAAAGAGCTCAAAGATGGCCATGAAGGGCACAGCAGCGATCCAGACCCACCAAAGCGACCTAGGTCCACGGCGCCGCAGAATCTCTATCGCCAAGATGGTGAATCCGCCGAACATCATCGTGTAACCGATCACCGCGAAGAGAGGGATCGGGCGGCCCATCAGTTCGAATATCTGGAGTTGCGCCCCTCTGGGGTACCAGCACAATCCGAGGAGGTCCACCAAGGGCTCCAACAGTGCGCACACGGTGCCGCCGACGAGAATCACGAAGTAAAACGGATCACCACTGCGCCGCCAGACCCGAGCCGCCCACACGACGGCGATGAAGGCGGGTAAGGCCACCATTGCCAAGAAAGTGTTTTCCCAGACATGGGGCATCGACAAACCGGTGGGTACCAACGGTGGCGAATTGGGAAGCATTGAGTGACCTTTCAGTCGCAGAACTTGTGGGCCTGCGGGTGGGAACCCTCGTCGCAAACCCAGCTGAAATGGGCGGACATTCGTTGGGTCACACTTAATCCCAGGTTCTGGTATCGATGCTGTACAGATACGGCAAAGTCACGAATGCGCCAAGGAATCCCAGTACACACAGCGTCAGATAGCCGAACCAGCCGTAGAGGCTATGGGCCATGCGCTGATCCCACCCCATCGCTAACTGCGAGAGCCATACCACCCAAACCAATATGTAACCCCACGACGTCATGATGACGACTTGATGGCCCCACCTGCGGAACTGCAGTAACGCCCATGCGCCGGCGATTCGCATCGGGAATAGCATTAGCACACAACCGATTTGGAGTGCCTTCTCGGCGACGAAGGCCGTACCGCCCAGGTGCGTGGTGTTGTAATCGATGTAGTACGCCGCGTCTAATGTCCGACCCAGCCCGGCCCACCACGTCAGTCCCAGCGCAGTGTCATGGCTCGGGAAAAGGTCGATGCCCCATGCAACGTAGTTCAACGCCGCGTCGACGAGGATGAACAGCATCACCACCGACATCGTGCGCGGCCGGGTCAGCTCTCCGGCGCGTTCAGCTTTGCGGTACAGCACGATGCCGTAGATGAGCACCGGCAATCCGATCGGTCCGAGAACCACCGATCCGCACAACATGGCCCCAACGAGGGTGAACCAATCGCTGCGGTGTTGCAGGCGCGACGTGCGCCACGTCGGCTGATCCGAATTCACCTGGCCGGCCGGCCTTTTCCCATCAGTGACAACCACGATCACACTCCTCCCCATCCCCAGCGCAGCACGACATACGGCAAAAAGAAATTGCCGAACACCAGAAGTACTACAAGCGACAACAGCGACAGCCGGTAGGCAACGCTCGTAGCCAACGTGTTGTCGCACTCGCCGCCAATCAGCGAGTCCCGCTGCTGCTTCTCGGTAGCCGACGGCACCTCATCGCGAGAACCGAATGCACCCAACGCGCGCAGAAATCCGTACCAGAACACGGGCAGCAACGCCAGGGCTAGGAACGTAACCCCCAGTCGCCACCCATCCGCCGTGATGGAGCCATACACTGGCGGCTTCGCGGTCAGCGGCTGCAGCCGAGTGTCCCCTACCCCGGTGCCGGTGCCGCTCAGGGCACCGATCACCACTCCCGCGATGCCAGCGCTCATCCAAATCAAAATGGTGAAGCAGTAAAACGCCGCGAACGAGCGCTGCCGCTTCGCCGACGTATGCCTCGTGTTGGTCGCGGGTTTGAGGCTCTGACTCATGGTCCCTCCTCAGTGGTGGCAGCTGCGCTGGCCGTCAACGCCACCAATGGCCGGGTGGTACGTGCACCCGCGCTCCGTCTTTGCATCTACTGAGGGGCTTTGCGTCTATTACGGATTCGTTCGCGGCGGCGATACCCCTGGTGCGATGCGCTGGATACTGGTGTCGTTGTCGTCTCGCGATACACCTCGTCGACGTGCTGCGGCCCGGGCTCGCGTGATTATCATCTTTAATAAAGTTCAAAGTTAAACAAAATCCAAAACTCGACCATAATATGACGTGCGTCACGGTGTCAAGGTCCGTCGCGCACGGTCGGAATCTTCGGAGAACGGCTCGGCCGACACATCATCAGAGACCAGTGAATCAATCAACTCGGCCAACCCGTCGGCTAGCGCAGGGTTCTTTGAGCTTGCTTTGATGTCCGGGATCAAACGCCATCACTAGAGGCCATGGCGGCCAGTTAGCTACCGGGCGCGGAGCTGATCGTATACGCGGTCACGCAGACGCCCGAGCTCCGTCGCGATGTTGGTCTTCTCCGGGTCGATGAGCCAGCGGAAAGCCACGCCAACGCCCGCATCGAACATCCAGTTGGCCTCCTCGTCGGCGTCCACATCGGTCCTCACTGAGCCGTCCGACTGCCCCGCGCGAAGGCGGGCCGCAGTTTCCGCAACGTAGCGACCGAACCAATCTGCGACCCAGGGCCGCAGCGAGCGAGCTGGACCGGCAGTTTCGAAGCACAGCACACAGAAGGCGAGAAAAAACTCCGGCTCGTCGTTCGCACGCTCCCCCGCGCGACCGAGCTGCCTCAAGACGAGATCAAGACCACGCAAGCCTTCAGTATCTGTCGGAAGCATGGTGCCCTCGTATGAACGCAGGATCGACTCCAACAGGGCATCTTTATTACCGAAGCGGACATTCACCAAGCCGTGGCTATAGCCGGCGCGCTGGCCGATCGCCGCGGTAGTCGTCCGGTCGTAGCCCCTTTCTGCAATAAGTTCGATCGCCGCCTTCAGCAGGCGTCGCGATGTCTCGGCAACGCGCTCCGCCTGGCGTCGTGGAACGTCTGGCGATGGGTCCATACAACGATCCTTGCAGGTACTTGTCGGCAAGACGATATTGGGCGTATAAGTTAGATGATCATCAACTAATTGTAGAGGAGATCATCATGCCCGCGATCGGTACCGGTGTTGCGCTCTGGCCGAGCAGGTACTTTCCCCCGGAAGAGACGGCACAGGGAGCGAAGGCCCTGTTCGAAAGTGGGGTCGTTGACGACCTGTACATCTTCGACCAGCTCTCGAGTTGGTGGCCGCCACACCTCTGGAACGAGACCAATGCGCCGATCGCGTCGCGGGTCATTGACTTTGATTCTTTCCAAGACATCACCGCGCTGGGCGGCTATCTGGCGGGCCGGGTTCCGGGCGCCGGCATCGTGTTTAGCCATGACACCCTGCGACGTGGTCCCGCTGAGCTGTCCCAAATGATGATCACCATGGCTGACCTGACCAACGGCCGTGCGACGTATGCGCTCGGATCGGGCGAGATCAAGCAGGCGAAGCCGTTCGGACACAAGCGTTCTGAGGGGCTACGACGGCTCGAAGACGCGCTGCAAGTCTTCCATGCTTTCTGGACGAACGACGGCCCGATCACGCACGATGGCCACATCTGGAAACTCGATAAAGCGTTCATCGGCAACTCGAAGGCGAATCGCCCGAAGATCTGGATCATGGGTGGTGGGCCGAAGATCATTGACCTTGCAACTTCCTACGCGGACGGATTCGTGACCGCGTTGCCCTGGGTCTTTCGCACCCCGGAACAAGCCGCCAAGAGTATCGCGGACGTGAAGCGCCAGCTCGAAATCAAGGGAAGAGATCCTGAGGCGTTTGACTTCGGCGGTTTCATCTTGGGCGCCTTCCATGACGACGACGACTTCATCCAGCAGGCGTTCGAGAACCCGCTTATCAAGTTCTTGACGGCTGCGATGGGACGCCTCAATATGAGCGATTGGGTCGAGGAAGGTCACGAGGCACCGTTCCCCTTGGACTGGCACTACGCAATGAAGCTTCTGCCGCGCGAAATGGACAGGTCCGAGGTGGACGCAGCCTTGGCGAAAGTGACCCCAGCAATGTCGAACTCCTGCTGGTTCAAAGGATCCGCGCAAAGCATCTATGACCAGACGAAGCCGTACATCGATGCAGGCATCAACTGGGTCTGCCCTTCCGACTTGCTCGGTCTCACGTTGCCTCAGGACGAGTGGCCCGCCGCCATGCAACGAAGCATCGACTTTTGTGGCTTAGCGAAGTCAACGTCCAGAGTCGGGGCTCGGTGATCCACTTCGAGCTTCACCCATCGAAGGGTAGCGGTCGAACCCGAAGTGCCCGAAGTGCTCGAACGCGCCGATGGACACGATGCGGTGTGCCAGCTCGCCATACTCCTCGCACCCCCGCAGCAGTACGCGTTGAGCGCGTGGAGTGGGAAGGTCCGCCAGCAACACGCATGTCGGCTCCGTTTGTCATCACCTGACGCGGCATCCATCCTGCCCGCTGCGATCGGCTTGGGCCTGCGAAACGATCAGCGAGACAAGCTCTTTCGCGTCGGCACCTGATAAAGCTTGTCTCCCCTGTGCACCAGGTCAAGTGCATGGACCTAGTGGTTCGATGAGATCCTCGATGGGCGGCGGGGTGTGCAGCGATGCGAGCAGGAGGTGCGCGTCCCCCGACCATTCGAGGGAGCGCACCTGCATTGGCGATCGCCTGCTCCCGAGGACCCGGAACAGCTCCCAGCGGTCGTCGAGGCGAAGTAATGCTGCCGGGGGGCCAGCTGTTGTGCGCCAAGACGACTCGCCACTCGTTATAGCGATCGCGGGTAGCTTCAGCTCGCGGGCATGTCGAGCCAGGAGTCGCAGCTCGAAGTCGAGGCTCAGCTCGATCCCGGCATCGCTTCGGGCACCGGGACGGCCTAGCGCGCCTCGGATGTCGTGTTCGTGGGCGATCGCGTCGTAGACGATCCCCGCCCACCGTCGAGGTTCGCGGGCGATTCGGCGCGCGAACTTCGTGCCCGAGTCGGCGAGCTCCGTCAGTACCATCGAGGTGTCGTGAGAACGGCGGCGGGCGATCTGCTCATCGATCCATTCCTGCGGTGAGTTCGGATTTATGTCACCAGTAGCCAGTGCTGTGGCGTTGCCTGCGAGGTGCGAGCAGAGATTATGCAGCGTCCAGCCCGGACATGCGGGTATCGGGATCGAGACTTGTGCCGACGACGCGAGCTCCGTCACTCGCTCGATACAGCGGAGATAGACCGCGGAGGCGGCGAACTGATCGTCTGCCGTCATCAGCCCCCGCATTCTTAATCCATATAATTTAGATTCAGTTAATGGCCCGTATCGGATGTCGGCCGAGCCATATTCGTGAATTATCCAGGCAATCTGGCGAGCAGCCCATCAACGTCGGCACGAAGCTGGCAGATCTCCGTGGATGGAAAGTCGTTATCCACCTTCGCGTCGATCCACAAGCGCCGGTCACCCCCCATTGTGTCGACAGCCTTCGACATTCGATGCCGGCACAGGCGGCCTCCCCAGCGTTACGACACCTCAACCTAGGACCGTACACTTCTGGAATATTTGAAATTAGTTCTATTTTGGACACTAGGTGTCGCTCGGCGAGCCGTCAATCAAACAGCAGCGCTAGTGTCGTGAGTCAGTAATCCTGGCGACGGGTTGTCGTTCCAGGTGTCGATCCACGCGGGATGTCGGCATTGAGTTGGCGCACTGAGTGCCTCGGGTGCATCGGCAGTGGCGAGCACAAGCAGTTTGAGCCCTTTGGTGAGCGGCGCACGAAGCCGACAGAGCGGATGCACGAATCAATTCGCGTTCTGCACGGCCTGTGGACTCGGCGTGGACCCCAGTGAGTCGCGACTCCGAGTTCTGGCCATTGAGCGATGCGGTTTCCCGCGGGATCGCAAACCGCAGCCTCTCGTTGTCGGCGGAGGTCCTGATCTTTGTGAGCTGGCGGGTGAACCCTGAGCTGACTGGTACACGTTCCTACCAGGTGGCGGGGAGCCGCCGCACGTACGCGAGGCAGTGAACGCCGTGCCGGCCGCCACCGAGCGCAACTGTTTCTTCTTCTGTCTGGCGGAGAACGACGAAAACGCCTGCGGATTGGCCCGGACGCCACCGATGGCATGGGCGTCGTGCTGGACCTCCGGCGCGCAGAGCGGGCAAACATGGGAATCAACGAGGTAACGCTTCGCAACATGGTGACATGGCTCGATCCCGCCTATGGCGCTTTTTTTCGCCAAGCATGCGTAGGAAGTAATCACGCTGCTTGGCGGCAAGCCGCTTCACGTAGAAGTGTCACGCCACCAATCCGATCGAGTCGACGTTTGCCACCGTGCGGTTTCGCCTCATAACTTGCGTCGTGCGATACGGCGCTATAAGCGCGGGGCATGTCAACCGGCCCCGCCACTGGAGGTGGCTGGTCCGCAACACCACAACCGGCTTGAACGGGCAGGGAAGCAAGCGCTGACAAATGCTCAGAACCTGCTGACGAACGCGGGCGTTGCCAGGCCGGCGGTGCCCGTCTAAACATTTGCTATCCGAGACCTCGAACGGCTTATTGGTGAATTCATCGTATTCAGCAGATGTTGGATGATCGTGAGCCCACTATTAGGGTCGACGGAACGTATGATGGCGAACATCAATCGATCGCGGCCGCGCTGACGACCATGGCAGCAGCCGCGTGCCTGCTAATCTGCTGCGGCCCGTGCTAGAAGACGGCGCGATCGACTTGCACGTGACGATTCCGGAAGGATAGGTTGGCTCCTGATGTGTCCCGCCAGCGAGAACGACACCACCACCTCGGCCGACAGCGAAGACAGCGCAGCCGACACCGAAGAGACACAAACCCCAAATTCGATTTCGACAGCGGAGTCCGCGACTTCCGATCGGTCGGTTGCAGCCGACTCGCCGCAGAAGTCACCCAAAAACGCACGCCGCTTGTTTGTTCCTTCTCGTACCATATTGGTCGGCACAGCTATTGTCAGTTTGATCGCTGCGATAGTTGTCTTATCGTGGTTTTACGTGCGCGGGAATGCCAAACTGGACGATCAAGCCCGCGCGGCGGAGGACAACAGACATGCTGAACAAGTCGCTCTGGACTACGCGGTGAATGCTGCGGTAATGGACTACAAAGATCTGAATCCTTGGAAACAGAACCTTGTTAAAGGCACCACTCCCGAACTCAAACAAAAGCTCACCAAAGCAGCAACAGCTATGGAACAAATCCTGCTTCCTTTGCAATGGAGCTCGTCGGCGAAACCGCTCGCTGCAAAAGTACGGTCTCATGAAAATAGCGCGTATGTTGTCGATGCATTTGTCAGTGTGGTGACGAAAACGGTCCAAGCTGCGGATAACTTGCAATCAACTGCCACTTACAGCGTTACCATCGACAGCAACGCGGGATGGCAGATCACCGACGTCGGCGGTGTCGCCGCTGTGGTCGGCGAGAAATAATGGCCGCTGCGCCGTTAAGAATCCTTTCGCACTGACTTTCAACTTCGACCAGGCATGCGGCGGCATCGCCGCCGTCCGAGTCCACAAGATCGCTGAAGGTTCGGGCAACAAGCCACGTCCCTGTGCGCTCTTCTGTAGCGATGTAGTTCTCTTCGACGACCGTGCCCGCTGAGCATGCAACCAGCTCACCAAGAGGAATTGAAGACCTGAGGATAGGTGTCATAGGCGAGCTGCGTTTCTGTGCGTCAGGCGCAGATTGATGCCGGATCGCGCCTGGCACGACCAGCGAGAAATCCGCTGACCTGAACAAGTTTCGGCGAGAGGTCGCCGAATTGCGAAGGACCAACGTGATTTCGAAGACAGCGCCGGCTTCTTCGGGGCGGCGGCTCGCCTCGCGTGCACCCAACCGACTACGGGTGGCCGACCTCACCTACGTATCCACGCGGTCTGGAACCTCTATGGGAAATAGCAAGTTGCGGGTGACTTGGCGCGCCTGGCGCTAGGTACCGTTGGGCGTCCACTCCAGTCAATGCGACCCCGTAATCGGCTCGCGCGACGGACGGCCCTGCGACGCAAGCTTTTCAGCGTTTTGTATCGTGCACTCCGACGCGTGCACCATGTGCAGTGTCGGCGGCAAATGAATACTGACCAGGGCGCCTCGACCTCAAGGACGAAGCTGATCAGTTTAGGACATTTGCGTCAATATCTTGTCAGGTCTTCAGAGTCTGGATATTCTGATGTTGAAACAAAATACTGCGGGCCGACTCCGAGCTGGCGCAGAGCACACGACGTCCTTCGCTGGCTCAGGCCGTTGAGCATGGACGCAAACCGAGAAGCACAGGAAGAGCGACGCGGAACATGGCGCTGAGTATCGCGACACACGATCTGGCATGCGGGGACGCGCGACCGAAGAATACGGTGTCGGTATCTGGACGGAGCCCTCAATTCCCCAGCCACTCTGCGTCCAGGACGGCGATGCTCTCCCGGCCACACCCGAGTCCGCCCGCAGCGCACACGATCGGACTCGAGGTTCGGCTCATTGACTGTCCCGTCGCAACTGACCCGCTATCACGGAAGGCCCCATGACAATTACGCCGAAGACAGCACTGCCGATCTACCTCGATCGGACATTTCCCGCGTCGATGGTAAGCGACATAGCTCGGATGCTCGAGCAGTCGGGTGTGGTCGATTTCGGAGTCAGTTGCGATCAACTCAATGGGTTCTTTCCGCGTCAACTGTGGAAGCCTGAGATCACCCCGATGGCCGCACTGATGCAGGACAACGACTCATTCGCTGACGCGTTCATCCTGGCGGCGCTGGCGACTGCCGCGACTGAACGACTCGGTGTGCTCATCACTCACGATGCGATCCGTAAGGGCCCCGCCGAACTTGTGCAAACCATGCTCACGGTAGCGGGCCTCACCGAGGCCGAGTCCATACTCTTGCTCGGCGCTGGCGAGGTGAAACAGACTCGCCCATACGGATATGACCGTTCCAACGGGCTGGATCGACTCGAAGACACCCTCGCACTATGGAACCGGCTACTGGACTGCGACGGTCCATTCGATTTCCAGGGCAAAACAATCACTTTCAAAGACGCCTACATCGGAACCACGCGGCCACACCGACCCAAGATCTGGGTGCTCGGCGCGGGGCGCCGCTTGCTGTCGATGGGTGCCCGCCACGCCGACGGCTGGTTTACCGCAGAGCCTTTCGCGGGCCACACTCCAGAGGAGTTTGCCGACGAAGTCCGCTCGATTCGCCAACTCGTCGAACAGGCCGGGCGCGACCCCGACAAGTTTGATTTCGGCATCGGAATGTCGTTTGTGTGCCACGAAGACCCATCCGTGATCGAGACCGTACTTCAGAATCCGTTGATCCGACATCTGGCCGGCGTGTGGGGCCGCTTCGATCAGCGTAAGTGGGCACGCGAGGGCGTCACCGCACTTTTTCCACCGGACTGGCACTACGCCCTCCGGTACGTGCCGACGGAGCTCTCCGACGCCGAAGTCGAGCGCGTACTCAACGGTGTGACACCGGACATGGTGCGCAAGAGCTATTTCACTGGCGATCCCGCGTCGATCGCGCACCAGTGCAACGAATACGTCGACGCGGGCGCAACCCACATCGCCCTTTACAACCTCTGCGACATCATCGGTTCACCTGAGCAGATGTTCGATGGCGTGAACCGATCGCTGAGCATCTGCCGAATGCTCAAAGAGACCGCCAGTGTGTCAAACCCGTCCACCTGAAAAGGCGAACCATCTGCCGTCCACGGCTCAACTTATGTCGGTTCGGGGCGCGACGCGAGCTGGCCGTGGTCACCGATTGATATGGAGGTTTCAAACCACCCCGAGCACGCCGTCTTTCATCGGCAGGCGTGCCGGCCCGCTGCGATGTCCGCTCGCCGCACAACTACCGCATGAGTGTTTCACGGATCCTCATATTCAGAAATATTTAATGCTATAAAATACGCGTTATGATGAATTCTCTGGTGCCTGGAACCTGACATGGAGCTCGTGTTTGAGTTAGTCGCGCTAATCGGCACCGCCTTGGCGCTCGTACTGTTGATCCGAAACAGCGTGCGACAGGGGCGTATTCAACCCGCGCTATACATGACTATCGCTTACTTCAGCACTTTCTGGCTGGAGCCAGCTTACGACTGGGGGCTATATGCGGTGTTCGGTTCCCGCTTCGTTCGCCTGCCGACCTGGGGCTATCTGGGAGCCACGCCGAATGGCCTGCCGGTCGTAGCCGGTCCTGCCTACGCCGTGTACTTCCTGGCGGGGTCCGCAACAGCCGTCGCGGCGGCCAACGTCCTCAATCGACGGCTAGGAGTGCCCCGACCGTTCGCGTTGCTCATTGCGGGTTACGCCTTCGGTTTGCTGGCAGACCTCATTGTCGAATCCGTTGGAACCCGGACACATATGTGGGAATTCACCCGCGCCGCCCCGTGGTTCGTACTGTTCGGCGGGACGCCTGAGCAGATTCCGCTGGCTATGCCGGTTGGTATGGGAATCGCGTTCATGCTGGCGACCTATCTCTTGGGGATGGTCGGAGGCCGATTCCTACCGGCCGAGTGGTCCCGCCGTTTCGCCGGTCGGCGTCATGGAACCCTGAGCACGCTGCTTATATCGATCGGCGCGTTTAACGCCGTGATGGCCGTGGCGCTCGTCCCCTACCTGGTGAACCGCGCAGCCGGGTGGATCACAGTCGCGTCTCGCCCAACGGATGCTGTGGATAGCCACGCTATGCCGATCGCGGCGGCCGTGTACGTCGTTTGGTTCGCTGCCATGGCCGGTGCGGCAACGATCGCGGCCGCGACCCAAAACTCGGCGGGTGCTGGCACGGGCGTTCAGCCTGAAGAGCCGACGCCGGTCGCCGGGCAACCCGTCAAGACCGACACGTAACAACGTGGTCCAGCCTCAGTCCGAGGTGGCCGTTATTGGGGCCTATCAATGAATTCGGCGGAAAGCGACAGATCGCAGGTCGGCGTCGTCGGCTCAGGACCTGCCGGTCTGGCCGCCGCGTTCCGGTTGCGCCAGGCCGGTCTCCAAGTCCGGGTCTTCGAGGCCAGCGACCGCGTCGGCGGGAAGATGCGGACCTCAGTCCGCGATGGCTTCGTCATCGATGAAGGGGCCAGTGTGCTGCCGAGTGCGTACACCAGCCTGCTCGGTGTCATCAACGACGCCGGACTGACCGGAGAGCTCACGCCCGGCGCCACGTCGTTTGGCATTGCCGGCGACCGAGGTGTGCAGGCGATGGATACCGCGCACCTGCTTCGTAGCGCCGCGGGCTTCCGTCTTGTGTCAGCCCGTTCGTCGATCAAAATGACCAAGGTCGTGTGGGACCTGCTGCGCATGCGCACGCACCTTGCGTCGGGCCAGGCCAGCGACGCAGCGCCGCTGGACACTGAATCGGCTGGTGACTACGCCCGGCGCCGCCTCAATCCCGAGCTGATGGAATACGTCGTCGATCCGGCGGTCCGGGCGCTCGTCGGGAAGTCGGCAGACGAGGTGTCAAGTATCGAATTTTTCTACGCGCTCAGGATGTTCATCGGCACCCGTTTCCTCGCGTTCCGGCAAGGCATGGCCACCTACCCCGATCGGCTTGCCGGGCTCTTCGACGTCGAATTGCAGGCCCGCGTCGTGCAAGTGGAGCAACTCGGTGATGAGGTGCAGGTGATATGGCAGGGTGCGCGGGGCGTCGAGCACGTCGAACGTCTAGCCGGCTGCGTTGTCGCAGTGCCAGGGACTGCGGTCGCGCCGATGGTCCCTGGACTTGACGCCAAGCGGGCCGAATTTCTGCGTCAGCTCAGCTACACCAAGATGGTCAACCTGTCCGTCGGCCTGTCCCGACCGCCGACCGTCCCGATCGCCTACATTTATGTAACCCGCGCGGTGCACCCCGGGCTCGACGGACTTTTGCAGGAGCACGTCAAGCTGTCCGGGCGAGCACCGGCCGGCAAAGGTTTGCTCGGCCTGTACACGATGTCAGACTGGGCCGAAGAATTATTTAACTACGATGATGAGGACATCATCGACAAGGCGCTGGAGGCTGCCGACCGGATACTGCCGGGTACTAGCAGCACCGTCGAGTTCGCCACCGTCCATCGCTGGGATCCGATGGTCGTACACCGCGCACCGGGCCACTACCGCAAGCTAGCGGCGTTTAACCAGCGCTGCCAATCCCTCGACACCCTCGTGCAGCTGGCCGGCGACTACATCTACGCCTCCAACCTCAACGGCGCGACAGCTGCTGGCGAGCAAGCCGCCCGCCGTATCCTCAGCGCGCTGGCGGGAAGGTTGTAGTTCGACCGAGGCACCGGTTAATAGCTCGGCGATCGCGACAACCTGCTACTTGTATGCCTTGGCCACGTGGGGCGACCGACCGCCCCCCGGGCACCTCAGCTGATACGTCGCTTTGTCGAATTACTCTGGGCGCTAAGGTGATTGGGGCACCGCGCCGAATGGGTAACTAAGCGCCGGCGGGCTTGAGGTTGCCGGCTTCGCTCCTCAAGAGATCGGCGCTGGACACCAGGTGTTGGCACCGACGCAACGGCCTCCGCGAGATCCTGCTAGCACTGTGGGTCGAAATATGTGCCGTATTTCCATCGAGGTGTGGGCGGGTGTGCAGCACCTAAGCACTGGGGGAAGACGGGTAGCAGGTATCACACTATATTTTCTCAGTTCACGGTATTCAGTCGCTTCGTCGAGTAAGGTCCTGTGCAACTAATCCAGTCGGCGTTGCCAGCTTGGGTTCAGGTATCGGAATGAGGAGAGTCGCGGATGTCTGACGGCGTCACATTGGGAACTACATTGGCCTTCGGTCTGGGCGCGGTGGCGCTGATCGTGTACTACGGTTGGCGCTCCCGGCAGCGACGGCGTATTGAACCGATGCTTGTACTCGCGTTGGCGATGGTTCCGCTCTTCTGGCTTGAAGCACCTGGTGATTGGGCTTTCTGGGCGCAATACAATCCTCACTTTGCCCACGTCCCGGCTTGGGGGCCCCTCGGCATGACGTACGGGGGACTTCCGTTAATCGCGATTCCCGGGTACCCGTTCTACTACGTTCCGCCGATGGTCATCGCCGTGTACGTCGCTACGCGGCTGCGCTGGCCATCACGGTTCACGGCGGCGCAGCGACTTCTTATTTCTGGTCTGGTGGTCGGCTTCATTTGGGACGTCCCGTTCGAAATAATCGCGATCCGACTCGGTATCTGGCGACTGGCCGACTCGCCGTGGGGGCTGACGCTCTGGGGTGGTTCCCGCTTCCAGTCGGACATTGCAATTTCCATAGTGATCGCGATCTTCTGCATGTTCTGCACCTACCTCATCGGGCGCACTGACGACCGTGGAGACGTGGTGCTGCTCGGCTGGGCCAAGCGGCACACCAGTAGCTCACGCGCTGCGCATCTGCTCCATTTCGCCGTCGTGGCAGTATCTTTCCAGATCATCTACGCGCTATCGTTCGTTCCCATCTTCGTGGTGCACTACCTCGGACTTGTGACTCACCAATCATCTGGGCCGCTATTCGATGACATTCCGCTACAGAGCACCGTCGGTATGGGCCACGGAATCGTAGGCTTTGCCATATTA